>Ga0316603_10000239_pt1 | contig 28936 bp, 25 predicted proteins | sample OWC_soil_day10_n_FD_207649 | JGI IMG/M metagenome (GOLD analysis project Ga0316603, IMG submission 207649) | Wetland soil microbial communities from Old Woman Creek delta, Ohio, United States - OWC_soil_day10_noCT | ecosystem: Environmental > Terrestrial > Soil > Wetlands | place: USA: Ohio... | reverse complement strand
GGAAAGGGTTTGCGGGATCGACACCGCGTCGACGTCGAGGCGCTCGCCGCCGACCTGGGCAACCCGAGGGAGCTGGAGCGCGTGGCCGAACGCCTCCGCGACGGGGACCGCCCCGTCGAAATCCTGGTAAACAACGCCGGCTTCGGCGTGAACGCCCCGTTCCTGTCCGGGGACCCGGCACAGGAAGAACGCATGCTCGACGTCATGGTCCGCGCCGTGCTCGTGCTCACCCGGGCCGCCGCTCCCGGCATGGTCGCCCGCAGGCGGGGAGTCATCGTCACGGTGTCCTCGGTCGCCGGATTCCTGCCCGGGGGCACCTATTCCGCGGCCAAGGCGTGGGCGACGGCGTTCACCGCTTCGCTGGCCGGGGAACTGGCGGCAACCGGCGTGACCGCTACGGCACTGTGCCCCGGATTCGTCCGGACCGAGTTCCATCGGCGCGCGGGGATGGACATGTCCTATCTTCCGGATTGGGCCTGGCTGGACGCCGACCGGCTCGTCGCGGACTGCATGGCCGACGTCCGCCGCGGCAGGGCGGTCAGCGTACCGAGCCTGCGCTACAAGATGGCGGTCGCCTTGCTTCGGCACACCCCCTTGCGGTTCAGCAAAGTGCTCGCGATGCGCCGTGCGGCTCGCCGGAATCCGTCCGTTGTTATAAAATAAGGACAAGGGAAACAACCTCCGCAGGATCCCTTTGTTCCGGAAGGGACACGCCATGGCCGAAAGGCCGGGGGCATTGCGATGTCCACCCTGAGGGCCCGTTACGAGTCGGTCCGAAGCGGTTTCGAGATCGCGGATGCCGGCTTCCTCGTCCTTCGGTTCATCGCGTTGGCGGGAACCGTCGGCTGGCTCCTCGTCGCGCCTGTTCCCCGGGATACCGTTTCGACCTTCCTTCGGATCGCGGGATTCTTCCTGTCCTACTGCGCACTGGGGTACACGCTCCTCTTTTTCCGGTTCGACAGAAAGAGGGACACCTACCGGCTCCTGCTCCTGTTCGACCTTTCCTTCGTCTACCTTCTGGTCGTGCACTCCGGCGGGTTTGCCAGTAGCTTCTTCATCGGCTTTTACCTGCTCACCGCCCTCCACGCCTTCTATTACGGCTATCGAAGCGGCCTTGGCGTGGCCGTGGTGTGCACCGTGGTCTACCTCCTCGCCGGGCTCCCCGTCTCCGCATTCGAACCGATCGACTTCCTGCTACGCGTATCCTTCCTCTTCCTCATCGCGCTCCCGATCGGCCTGCTCTCGGCGATCCTCCGCACGGACAAGGAGAAGATCGAGTCGCTCAACCGGGATCTTACCGATTCGCTGGAATCCCTGAAGCGCCTTCAAGGGAAGCTCCTGGAGGTGGAGAAGCTGTCGGCACTCGGGAGGCTCACCGCCGACGTGGCGCATGAGATCCGAAATCCCCTGACCGCTATCGGCGGGTTCGCGAAGCGCCTGAAGAAACATCTTCCGGAGAATACCGCGGAAATAGAGTACGCAAGGATCATCGTTCAGGAAGTGGAGCGGCTCGAGCGGATCCTGCGGGACACGCTGACCTTTTCCCGGGAGGCAAGGTTCCACCTCCGGTACGCGGACATGAACACCCTTCTCGCCCGGACGGAAGCGAAGCTCTCCGATATCTGCCGGGAGAGGCGTCTCCTCCTGGCGGTCCGTCAGGCCCCTGGCCTGCCATCGTGCATCGTCGACGATGACCAGATCCGGCAGGCCCTCGACAATCTGGTGAACAACGCGATCGACGCGATGGCGGATGGCGGAACGCTGGTCCTGGCGACAAGGACGGCCTGCGAGAACGGGACCCACTACGTGGTCATCGACGTTTCCGATACGGGGCCGGGCATTTCGCCGGACCTCGTCCAAAGGATATTCGAGCCCTTCTATTCCACCAAGGATATCGGCCACGGCACGGGCCTTGGCCTCTCCATCTGCAAGAAGATCATGGAGGAACACCGCGGATCGATCCGGGTGTCCGCGACGGCGGGAGGAGGCGCGACCTTCAGCCTCTTCATCCCGTATCTCCCGGTGGAGGAGATATTCAAGGCACAGTGCTGGGAAGTCATGCGCTGTGGCGTGGATACGATCGGGAATGCCGCGGAGAAGTGCCCCGCCTACCCGAATTACGGGCGGATCTGCTGGTCCGTGGCAGGCACGTTATCCGAGACGAAGGTCCATTGCACCGCGGCCGGGAAGATCGGGGACTGCCGCAAGTGCACATTCTACGAAATCGTCAGTCCTTCGTGCCCCAGTTAGGAACTGCCCTCACCGGACCGTTTTTCCGATGGAGTAGGCGTGGCCAAGGAGCTTTCCGACACCGTGGTATGTCCTGATCTCCGGCTCGAAGAGCATCGGCTTCACCTTCTCGACGTCGGGAAGTCCCTTTTCACCCATCACGGAATCCTCCGCTTTCACGTCCAGGATCTCCCCGACGAACTGGGTGTGCAGGCCGATCTCGAACGTGTGGAGGAGCCGGCACTCCAGGACGAGGGGGAACTCCGCGACGTACGGCGCGTCCACGAGTGCGCTCCGGACGGGGGTCAGCCCGGTGTCGGCGAACTTGTCCGTGTTCCTCCCGGAAGCGATGCCGATATAATCCGCTTCCCGGGCGTAGACTTCCGAAGGAACGCTGATCGTGAAGGCCTTCCGCTCGACGATGTTCCCGTACGAATAGGTGGCTTTCCGGAGCGAGACCGCCACGCAGGGGGGAAGCGAACAGCAGACCCCTCCCCATGCGGCGGACATCACATTCGGCTTTCCATCCTTGCCGTACGTCCCCACGACCCACACGGGGGTCGGAAAGACCAGCGTCTTCGCTCCGAAGGATCGCTTCATCGACGTTCCGCTCCCTCCGCAATACTCCCGTTCCCGATGGAAGGGAATCGGGAAACCGTTTCGTGGCAATGGCTTTCACGGTGAACCACGGGAATAGGACACCCACCGGGTCCGAAAGGTACCGGTGGGTGCCTCCTCGTCCCGCCGATGTCAACCGGTGCCGGGGCCGGGCCGGTTGCGCTACTCTCCCGAAGCCTGCCGTGCATCCGTCTCGAGCGGGATCCGGCCCTTGTTCTCCGACAGCCAGGCCTCGAAGGTGTGCATCGCCGGGTTGATGGAACGGGAGAAACCAAGGCTGCGGGCCCCGCAGAAATATTCCTCGAAGTCCCGTTTGAACTGGAACATGTTGCCAAGGTCATCCGCGCCCGGAAAGCCGAACCCGCGATAGGTTTCGGGGGATACCTCGTTGTACCGGACCGACTGCCCCAGCGCCTTGGTGAGCGCGGCCGCCATCTGGTTCCCGGTCAGGTGGTCGCCGGCGATGCCGACGGTCTTGCCGATGAACTCGCGCCCCCTACGGAAAATGGCGTAGGCGCACTTTCCGATGTCGTCGGCGGCGATGCCGGGAAGCTTCCGGTCGCCCATGGGCAACGTGATATACAGGTTCCCGTCCTCTCCCTTCTTCGGGCCCATCCCGAAGTAGATCAGGTTTTCCCAGTAGAACGAGGTCAGCAGGAAGGTCGTCGGAACTCCGAGTTCCGTGAACGCCCGGTTGGCCTCGCCCTTCCCGTCGAAATGCGGCACCTTGTATTTCCCTTGCAACGTGGGCATGCGGCTGTCGCCGGGCGGGACCCAATTCCGGGTGTCCTCGAGGGTGGACCAGATGACGTGCTTCACTCCGGCGTTTTTTGCGGCGACGGCCATGTTGTTCGCCTCGGCAACCTCCTTCCCGGGAGAAAAATGCTCCCAGAAGAAGGTGACGCAGAACGCCCCGTGCGCGCCGTGGAAAGCCTCCTTCAGGCTTTCCGCGTCGTCCACATCCACCCGTACGACTTCGGCGCCCTGTTTTTCCAGCTCTTTCGACTTCACGGATTCCGGGTTTCTCGTCAAGGCCCGAACCCGGAACCCGCCGTCCCTGTCCTTCAGGATGGCGCGGCACAGCCCGCCTCCCTGCGCCCCGGTGGCACCGACGACAGCGATGATCTTCTTTTCGTCCACGGCGATCCTCCTTGTGTTGTGTCTTCCCGATACGGTTGGTTGCCCCGTCGACGGCCTGTTCCCGACATCACCCTTTTCGATCGTTCCGGACGTGCAATGGATTCCTCCCGCGGCATGATCCCGGCTCCCGGTCTCTCGAAAATCACGTCCTGTCTACCCGAAATCACGCAGGCGGGGTTGAATCGCTATGGAGCGGAAACGCCGTTCTGAACGGAACATGAAAACACCGGGGAGGATGACGATGAAACGAACGCACGCCTTGGCCGGGATCGCCCTGCTGTTCCTTGCCGCGCTCTGCTTCGGGGCGGGAGTCCGTGCAGCATGGAGCGAGGAGAAACCGTACCCCAACCGGCAGATCACCTATATGGTCTGCTTCGACCCGGGCGGCCAGTCCGACCGGGAGGCGCGCCGGCAGCAGCCGCTGCTGGAAAAGATCCTCGGGCAGAAGGTCGTCATCGACTACAAGATCGGCGGGGGGGGAGCGCTCGGATGGAGGACGCTCACAAAGTCCAAGCCCGACGGTTACACCATGGCGGGGTTCAACATCCCCCACGTGATCCTCCAGCCGCTGCAGCAGGACGTCGGATACAAGACGGATCAGATCGTCCCCGTCTTCATCTTCCACAAGACCCCGCTAGCGCTGGCGGTACTCGAGACCAGCCCGTTCAAGACATTAAAGGACCTGATCGACCATGCGAAGAAGAACCCCTACCTCGTATCCGTAGGGGGGTCGGGTGCCTACACGGGCTACCACATGGCGACGCTCCGGTTCGAGAAGATGATCGGCACCAAGCTCACCTACGTCCCTTACACCGGGGCGGCCCCCCAGATGACGAGTTTTCTCGGGGGGCACATCACGGCCGTCTTCGGCGCCTCGGACGACCTGACCCGGTACAGGGACAAGATACGCGTCCTCGGGTTCGCCACCGAGAAGCGGTTCCCCGGTTTCCCCGACGTCCCGACCCTGAAGGAGCAGGGGTTCGACATGGTGGAGGGGGTCGACCGCGGCATCGCCGTCCCGCCCAACACTCCGGCCAGCGTGATCAAAACGTTGGAGTCGGCCTTCATGGACATCGCCAAGAGGCCGGATTTCCAGGAGGAGCAGCGCAAGGGCGGATTCATCCCGCTGGCGATGGGTCACGAAGAAGTGAAGGAATACATGAAGAAGATGACGGAACTCTATACGGAGCTTGCACAAGGGCTCAAGAAGTAGTTGCGCAGCCAGAGGAAGTGCGACCTCGCCGCGGGAGTGTTCATCGCTCTCCTCGGGGCGGTGGTGATCCTTGCGGCGTCGCAGATCCGGGGTGACGTGGAGGAGCGGCTGCCGCCACGCACGCTTCCCTACGCCGTCGGATTCATGACGCTTGCCGGGGGGCTGGGCCTCGCCGTCAAGGCGTACCGGTTCCACGGGGAGGACCCGCGGATCCAGTGGCCGGAAACGGACGGCTGGGTGCGGATCGGCGTGAACCTTCTCCTCCTCGCCCTCTTCACCGCGATCATGGACCCGCTCGGGATGCCGATCACCACCGGGTTGTACGTCGCCGGCGCGATCTGGTACATGGATCGCAAACGGGTCGTTGCCGCGCTGCTCGCCGGCGCCGGCTCCGCCCTGGTCGTCTACTACCTGTTCATCCGGCTCCTCGAGCTGACCTTCCCGCTGGGCCCCCTGGGACGGTTGGGGGAAACGGTGCTCTTCTCCTGGGACCTGCTGTTGGCCGGCTTCGCCGACGCGCTCACCTGGACGAACCTTCTGTGGGCGCTGGTCGGCTGCCTCGTCGGAACGCTGATCGGCGTCCTCCCGGGGATCGGCCCCTCCGCGGGGATCGCGATCCTGCTCCCCATCACGACGATGATCCCCCCGACCTCGGGGATCATCATGATGGCGGCGATCTATTACGGCGCCATGTACGGCGGCTCCACCACCGCGATCGTGGTCAACATCCCCGGCGAGGCGTCATCCGTGCCAACCTGCATCGACGGCTACGAGATGGCCAAACAGGGGCGGGCGGGTGCCGCCCTGGGGATCTCCGCCATCTCCTCCTTCGTGGCGGGCACCCTCGGGCTGGTCGGGCTCACCTTCTTCGCCCCCCTGCTCGCAAACGTCGCACTCGCGTTCGGCCCGCCGGAATATTTCGCCCTGATGTTCATGGGCCTGAGCCTCGTGATCAGCCTTTCGGGCCGCGCCCTCCTGAAAGGGATGATCGCGACGTCCATCGGCCTGCTGGCGTCCCTCATCGGCCGGAATCCCCTGACGGGAGCCGCCCGCCTGACCTTCGGGGTGGTCGACCTCATGGCGGGGATCAACTTCATCAGCATCATCATCGGGCTGTTCGCCGTGAGCGAGGTGATGATCAACGTGGAGAAGGCGGCGGCCCACATCTACGGGACGAAGTTTCACGGGTGGATGCCGACGTGGGCGGAGATCCGCCGGTGCGCGGGCGCCATGGTCCGCTCGTCCGGGATCGGGTTCTTCCTCGGGCTACTGCCCGGGTGCGCTCCCGCGGTGACGACATTCATCGCGTACGACGTCGAGAAGAGGGTCTCGAAGCATTTCGAGCGGTTCGGAAAGGGGGCGATCGAGGGGGTCGCCGCGCCGGAGGGGGCGAACAACGCCACGTCGAGCGGCGGCTTCGTCCCGCTCTTCGCCTTCGGGCTGCCGACAGGCCCCGCGCTCGCCGTACTGCTGGGCGGCCTCATGAGTACGGGCTTCAGCCGGGCCCGATGCTCTTCCAGACGAACCCGAAGTTCGTCTGGGCGGTCATCGCCAGCATGTATATCGGGAACGTTATCCTCCTGGTGTTGAACCTCCCGCTCGTGGGGTTCTGGGCGCGGATCGCCCTCATCCCGTTCCCGATCCTCGGGCCCCTCATCATCCTCTGCTCCGTGATCGGAGCGTACAGCATCCGGTTCATGCTCTTCGACGTGTGGGTCGCGCTCCTGTTCGGGGTGGTCGGATACCTATTGCGGAAGCTGCACTTCCCCGTAGCCCCGCTGGTGCTCGCCAGCGTCCTCTCGCAGATGCTGGAGACGTCCCTTCAGCAGTCGCTGCTGATCTCCCAGGGCTCCTGGCTCATCTTCTTCAACCGGCCCATCGCCGGCTTCTTCATGGCCCTGGCCATCGCCTCCATCGCGAGGGGGATCTGGCTCCAGGTCCGTTCCCACGCCCCCGAGGTCGCCATCGACGACGCGGACGAGTGAGCCCGCCCTTCCCTCGCGCGATGGCGCGGAAACGCCATGCTCGGGATGGAACAGACACGGAAGATCTAGCCGATTTTTGGTTTTTTGGGGCGAGGCCGAGCGGCCGCGCCCGCCAGAGCGCAGTGGCCGAGCCGGTTTCCGCTCGCGTTGCAGCCGTCCTCCCACGACCACGCGCTGCACTCCTCGGGGCGGCATTTCTCCATCGGGTTCCCGTGGGAATTCACCAGAACCAGCAGGCAGACATTGTCGCGTGCTTCCATCGCTGTCGTCGCCATCGCGTCAGCCTCCATCAAGGGTTGGGGACCATGCTGTTCGGCGGACTCATCTCGAAGATGCCGGGCCGGGGGGAGGATCCTGCTGTCAAGGAGCGTTTCGACCCGCCCATCATACCAATCCGGGCGGCGAAATCAACGCCATCGTCGGCGCATCGGGCCCGATTGGAAACCGCCCCGTCTCCTGATAGATTTGTAGGGAGGATGGGAGCCGTGGGGGCGAAAAAGACCCGGAAGAAGGGCACCCCTCCGCCGGTCTACATCGTCTCCGGCGGTTCGGGTGCAAGCGGCCAGCAGATCGTGGAGACCGCGCTCGCGCAGTTCCCGGAACTGCAGCTGCCGGTCATCGTCCGGAGCAGCGTCCGGACTCCCGAGCAGGTGGAGATCGCGGTGAAGGATGCCGAGGCCGATGGCGGCACCATCGTGCACACGCTCGTGGACGGCGGCCTGAGGGAGGCGCTCGTCCACCTCGGCAGGAGACGCGGGGTCGTGACGATCGACCTGATGGGCCCCCTGCTCGAGCAGGTGACGGGTCAGACCGGTTCGAAGCCCCTCGGGCAGCCCGGGCTCTACCGGCAACTCCGAAAGGATTACTTCGAGCGGGTCGAGGCAATCGATTTCGCCGTGTCCCACGACGACGGGAAGAGGCCCGAGGAAATTCCCTCCGCCGACGTCGTCATCATCGGCGTCTCGCGGTGCGGGAAGACCCCCTTGAGCATGTACCTGGCGGTGCACGGGTGGAAAGCGGCAAACGTGCCGATCGTCCGGGACATCCCGCTGCCGGGGGAACTCTCCCGGGTAGACCGGCGCAGAGTGATCGGCCTGAGCATCGACCACCATCGCCTCCTGGAGTACAGAAAGAAACGGGAGGAGCACATGGGCAGGGCCGGCCCCACGGCCTACTCCAGCCCTTCCGTGATCTACGAGGAACTCGAGGGCGCGAGAAGGATCTATCGGGAAGGGGGGTATTCCGTGGTCGAAGTCACGGACAAGCCGATCGAGATCATCGCCGACGAGGTCATCAGGCACATCGCCCGGAATCCGGAACTGGCGCAACGCCAGCCCGTGCCGTACTGACTCCCGCAGCCGTGGCGGGTCACCGGGCTTTCCCGATCTCCTTTTCCATCTCGAGGACCCGCAGGGTGATCTTCAGCACCGAATCGGGATTGAGGGAGATGGAATCGATCCCTTCCCGGACGAGGAAGGCGGCGAAGTCGGGGTAGTCGCTCGGGGCCTGCCCGCAGATCCCGCTGTGGACCCGGTTCCTGCGCCCCCCCTCGATGACCCGGGAGATCAGGGTCATCACCCCCGGGTCCCGCTCGTCGAAGACGTGGGCCACCAGTGCCGAGTCCCGGTCCACCCCGAGGGTGAGCTGGGTGAGGTCGTTCGAGCCGATGGAAAAACCGTCGAAGAGGCGGCTGAAGGCGTCGATGAGGATCACGTTGTTCGGGATCTCGCACATGACGTACACCTTCAGACCCCCCTCCCCGCGCACGAGGCCGTTCTTCGCCATCTCCGCGAGGACCTTTTCCCCTTCCCCCACGGTGCGGCAGAAAGGGATCATGGGGATCACGTTCCGCAGCCCCATGACGTCCCGCACCCGCAGGAGCGCCCGGCACTCCAGGGCGAATCCCTCCCGGTACCGCTCGTCGTAGTAGCGGGAGGCGCCCCGGAACCCGATCATCGGGTTCTCCTCCACGGGCTCGAAGGCCATCCCGCCGAGGAGGGAGGCGTACTCGTTCGTCTTGAAGTCGGAGAGGCGGACCACCACGGGGCGGGGGTAGAAAGCCGCCGCGATCGTCCCGATCCCTTCCGCCAGGCGTTCCACGAAGTAGCTCTCCTTGTCCGGGTAGCCGCGGGTGAGTTCCTCGATTTCCTCCCGGTCCTTCCCTCCCTCAACCCGCTCCGGGTGGACCAGGGCCATGGGGTGGACCTTGATGTGGTTCCCGATGATGAACTCCATCCGGGCGAGGCCCACCCCGTCGTTCGGAATCCGGTAGAGGGAGAACGCCTCCTCCGGGTTCCCGAGGTTCATCATGATCTTCGTGCGGGGCCGCGGGAGGCCGGCGAGGTCGACCTTCTCCACCCGGAACGGCAGCGCGCTGTCGTAGACCGTCCCTGTCTCCCCTTCCGCGCAGCACACCGTGATTTCCCTGCCGGTGGCGACCTTTACGGTGGCGTCCCCCGTGCCGACGATGGAGGGGATGCCGAGCTCGCGGCTCACGATGGCCGCGTGGCAGGTCCTCCCGCCCCGGTTCGTTACGATCGCCGCCGCCTTCTTCATCACCGGCTCCCAGTCCGGCGTGGTGGTGTCGGCCACCAGGATCTCCCCTCGCCGGAACTCGGCGAGCCGATGCACGTCGGTGATCGCCCGCGCCGGCCCCGCCGCGATCTTCTCCCCGACGCTCACGCCCCGGGCCAGGACCGGTCCCTTCCCCTCCAGCCGGTAGGTCTCCAGGAACTCCATCCGCTTCTGGGACTGCACGGTTTCGGGGCGGGCCTGGACGATGAAGATCTCCCCGGTGACGCCGTCCTTGGCCCACTCGATGTCCATGGGGGTGTCCCGTCCCGCCTTCCTCGTGTAATGTTCCTCGATGACCACGGCTTGCCGGGCGAGGGTCAGCACCTCCTCCTCCGTGAGGCAGAAGCGGCGCCGGTCCTCCTTCGGGACCTCCACGTTCCGGGTCAGGACCCTCGTCGTGCCGGTCCCGTAGATCATCTTGATTTTCTTCTCGCCGAGCCTCTTCCCGATGACGGGTCGGTACCCCTCCTTCAAGGTCGGCTTGAAGACGAAGAACTCGTCGGGGTTGACGGCCCCCTGGACGACGTTCTCCCCCAGTCCCCAGGAGGCGTTGATGAGGACCACGTCCCGGAATCCCGATTCCGTGTCGAGGGTGAAGATCACGCCGCTCGCGGCGAGATCCGAGCGGACCATCTTCATCACCCCCACGGAGAGGGCCACCCGGAAATGGTCGAATCCCTGGTCGAGCCGGTACGAGAGGGCCCGGTCCGTGAAGAGGGAGGCAAAGCAGTGGCGGCAGGAATCCAGGAGCTGCGCCATCCCCCGGATGTGCAGGTACGACTCCTGCTGCCCGGCGAAGGACGCCGTGGGGAGGTCCTCGGCGGTGGCGCTGGAGCGCACCGCCACGTCCGCGTTCTCACCGTAATCGGCGCATAACGTCTTATAGGCGGATGCGATCTCCTCGCGAAGACCGTCCGGAAGGGGGGCCTGGTAGACCAGATCGCGCAGCAGGTGCCCCCTCCGGGCGAACTCCTCGAGGTCCTCCCGGGAAAGCCCCGCGGCGAGTTCCTCCATCTCCGGCAGGATCCCTGCGGAGCGGACGAGGTCCCGGTACGCCTCGGCGGTCACGGCGAAACCGTTCGGGACCTTCACTCCTTTCGGGACCAGTTCGCGGTACATCTCCCCGAGGGAGGCGTTCTTCCCCCCCACCAGTGGAACGTCGCCAAGGGAAAGGTCCCCGAACCAGCGGATATATCTGTATGGATCTCCCACGGCCTCCCCCTATGCCTCCATGGCCCGCATCTTCTCCAGCAGCCGGACGAGGCCCAGGGTGTCCTGCCTGCAATATTCCCGCAACGCCCCGCGGAGCCTGGAAAGCTCCGCGGGGTCCGGGATGTTCTCCATGGCGAAGTACGCCTCCGACGCCATCGCACCGTCGCGGATTTCCATACCTTCGTACGTCATCTCAGGCACCAGCACCGGCAGGATGTTTTTCAGCGAGTACGACCCGTTCATCCGCCAGTGGTAAATGTCGCGCCGCTTGAACGGCTCCATCAGGTCGATCATCCCCCCGGAGACCGCGTTCAGGCGCTTCCGGAGGCCCGGGATGGATTCCCCCAGCTCCCTCAGCACCCGTTTCTCGAAGGCCATGTTGTAGACGAGCACGCACGCCCCTTCCGGGATCTCGCCCAGCAGCTTCTCCGCGATCTCCGTCCTGGGGTCCACGCCGGGCTGCGCCAGGTACTCGAAATGATCCGGTTCCTTCCCTTTCGCGTCGATGCGGTGCATGGAGTATTGGAACGGCACCTGCTGGTACGGACGGATCCCGTCGAAGAGCGGGATGGCCGAGGCGAACGTCTCGAAATCGAGGAAGCAGACCGGGTATCGGACCTTCTTCAGGAACTCCCGGACCATCGCCGGATCGGCGTGCGACTTCCTGTCCAGGAAATACTCCACCTGCATCCTCTGCATCAGGTTGAGGGAATCGAGCGGGACATCCTCCAGCTTGACGACCCCCTGCCGGTACAGCTCCCACCGGTCGATCCCGCGCCCCCGCAGGGAAAAGACCGAAGCCTCGGGCACATGTCGCCAGCAATGTCCCATGAAATCGCACTCGTACGGGTCCTCGCAGTGGGGCCCGATGTCGACCTTCGGCACATTCCCGCGAAGCATCGCCCGCATCCCGGCCAGCTCGTCCGGGATGGACGCCTGCTTCTCCTTCACGATTCCGGTTATGTCCCGGATGACGAACAGTTCCTCCGGGACGATGTCCCCCTCCCTCACGTAGCTGCTGTTGATGTGCACGAGATACGCCTTGTGCATGGGGAGCCCGCACCCGGAAAGGACGTAATACTGGATCGCCACGTCGTCCCAGTGGTGGTTCTTCACGGAGGTGGAGCTTTTCACTTCGTACAGGTCCCAGTAGCCGCGGTTCCGGACGATGATGTCCGCCTTCACGAACACGTCGTCATGGGAGAAGGTCGCCTCGTAGATGGCCTTCGTGCCGCGGTCGATCTCCTCGCGGGTCTTCGCCAGCTGCTCGTCCTTTGTCAGCCCGTCGAAGGGGACAACCACCCCCCCGGGGAACAGCATGTGGGCGAAATCTCCGACCTCGTGCCCGCTGGCCCAACGCGCCTCGAGCTCCGGCGTCGGCTCCCCCCGGAGATCCGGCTGGTACCGGTCGAGGTACAGGGATTTGTGGCACTGGAGCCCTCGGATGTATAGCGACTTGCTCAGGTAGGCGGTTCTGTCCGGCGGGGACATCTCCCCCTCCAACGACCGGGATGGGAATGCGGGCTTCCGTGGTCTATTGTATTTCCGATTGGGGCGGGAGTGGATCGCAATTCGTCCCCCGCCCGGATGGCCCTGGATGCGCCGGGTTATGTCTGCCTGTCGGACCGGGGTCGGGAGGTGAACCGTGTCCCACAGGGTGTGCCCCTGGTGGCTTGGCTATTTCCTGGCAAACCCCATCAGGCGTCTTGTACATGACCCGCCTGCCCTTCTCCGGCCGTTCGTGTCCGAGGGGATGACGGTGGTTGAACCCGGCCCCGGGATGGGATATTTCACGTTGGAACTCGCCCGACTGGTCGGCCGCTCGGGAAAAGTCGTGGCAATGGACATACAACCGAAGATGCTGGCGAAACTCCGCCACCGCGCAGGGAAGACCGGACTGCTCGAGCGGATCGACGCGAGACGGGTCCCCGGGGACGGCATGGGCCTCGACGATCTCAAAGGGCAGGTGGACTTCGTGCTGGCGTTCGCCGTGGTACACGAGATGCCCGGCGCCGGGAGGTTCTTTGCCGAGGCGTCCGCGGCGTTGAAGCCCGGCGGCAGGCTTCTGCTGGCCGAACCCAGCTTCGAGGTATCGGAGCGGGAGTTTGCCGTCACGTTACATCTTGCCGGTCAGAATGGTTTCCGCGTGGAATCCCGGCCCGCCATCCGGTGGAGCCGATCGGCGGTATTGGTGAAGATTTGACCCCTCGGGTCCGTACCGCTGAGTGCATTTCCTGGAGCGGAACCACGGGATCTCGCGCGAAGGAACCGGTTTCCATGATTCGAATCAGCCGGATCCGCATCTAAAAATCGAAAAACGGGAAATAGACGGGGGTGCCCCCCCCGCGACGCGCAGGTGAACACCGTTGAAGCGGCAGGACACGCAAAAGCTTACGTTATTGCATACCGCACTCGTTATCGCGTCGCTCGCCGGGTGTGCGGTCGGCCACGATTACCGAAGGCCCCCCCCCCCGGAGGTCGCTTCGTACACGGCGGAGACGCTGCCCGCGGAGACGGCCGACGCGCCGGGGGTCGGCGGGGGATCGCAACGCTTCCTTCCCGGCGGGGAAATCCCCGCCGTTTGGTGGGAACTGTTCCGCTCCGCGGCTCTGGATCGATGGATCCGCGAGGCGATCGCGAACAGTCCCACGTTGGGCGCTGCCGAGGCTGCCCTGCGGCGGGCGCAGGAGCTCCTGCGCGCCCGCTCGGGGGAACTCCTTCCCAGCGTTGACGGGAACGTTTCCGTATCGCGTCAGGATCCCTCCGGGGCTTCTCTCGGGCAACCGAACGCGCAGATCAACCCCTTCACCCTGTACAACGCTTCGGTGGACGTCTCGTACACCCTCGACCTGTTCGGGAAGACGCGCCGCGAGCTGGAGGCGCTTCAGGCGCAGGTCGACTACCAGCGTTTCCAGCTCGAGGGAGCCTACCTCACGCTCACGTCCAACATCGTCACCGCGGCCCTCCAGGAGGCATCCCTGCGCGGGGAGTTGCAAGCCACCCGGGACATCCTGGCGACGCAGGAAGAGCAGCTCGCTATCATCGAGAAACAGTTCGAGCTGGGGGGAATCGCGCGGACCGACGTCCTTGCCCAGCGGGCATCCCTGGCCCAGACCCGGGCGGCCGTCCCCCCGCTGGAGAAACGGATCGCCCAGACGCGTCACCTGCTGGCGGTCCTTGCCGGGAGGTTTCCCGGCGATGCGGCGGATCTTCCCGAGTTCGACCTCGAAGGGTTCCGGCTGCCGGAAGAGCTTCCCGTGAGCCTGCCGTCGTCGCTGGTGCGCCAGCGCCCCGACATCCGCTCCGCGGAGGAGGTGCTGCACGCGGCGAGCGCCACGGTCGGCGTGGCCACGGCGAACCTCTATCCCCAGATCACGCTGTCCGCCCGGTACGGCACGGAAGCGTCGCAGATCGGCGACCTGTTCCAACCCGGCACCGCAGCCTGGGGGATCGGGGCGGGACTCCTGCAGCCCATCTTCCGCGGCGGGGCGCTGGAAGCGCAGCGTCGCGCCGCCGTCGCCGGCTTCGACCTGGCCGCGGCGCAGTACCGCGAGACGGTCCTGCAGGGGTTCCGCGACGTGGCCGACGTGCTCCGGGCGCTGGAATTCGACGCCGTGACCCTCAAGGCGCAGGCGGAAGCCGAAGTTGCCGCGCGCGACACCCTGGACATCGCGAAGAAGCAGGTACGCTTCGGCGCGACGAGCTACCTCTCCCTGCTCAACGCGCAGCGCCAGTACTTCCTTTCGCGTATCCTCCTGGTCCGGGTGCAGGCCGTGCGGTTTTCCGATACCGCCGCGCTCTTCCAGGCGCTGGGGGGCGGGTGGTGGAACCGCGGACCGGAACCCGGCATGACAAGGACGTCCGTGATGACCGATAATCCCTCCGCCGGAGCCCTCCGACCATGAAGAAGCGCATCCTGTTCGCCGTCCTCGGCCTGGTGATCGTCATCGGCGCGCTTGCGGCCGTCAAGGCCCTGCAGATCCGGGCGATGATCGAGCAGGGGAAGAAAGCGGTGCTCCCGCCAGAAACGGTCACCACCGCCGTCGCCCGTGTCGAATCCTGGGAGACCTCGCTGTCTGCGGTAGGCTCGCTTACCGCGGTGCAGGGGGTCACCGTCGCCGCCGAGGTAGCGGGGAAGGCCGTGGAGATCCTGTTTACGCCCGGCGCGAAGGTCGGAAACGGTGACTTGCTGGTCCGTCAGGACACCAGCGTGGAGGAGGCCCAGCTTCCCGGTGCGGAAGCCCAGGTGAATCTGACGCGGACCGTCCTGGCGCGCGACGTCGAGATGCTGGCGGAAAAGATCATCTCCCAGGCGGATTACGACATCGCGGTCGCCAACCACCAGCAGGCGGTGGCCCAGCGGGACGCGATCCGCGCCGCAATCGGGAAGAAGTCGATCCGCGCGCCTTTCGGCGGCCGCCTGGGCATCCGGCAGGTAAACCTCGGCCAGATCCTCCGGGAGGGGGATCCGGTCGTGACGCTGCAGTCGCTCGACCCGATCTTCGTCGACTTCGCCCTCCCCCAGCAGGAACTGTCCCGGTTGCGCGTCGGTCTGCCGGTCCGGGTGACGGGGGACATGCTGCCGGGGCTTTCGGTCGACGGCCGCGTGACGACCGTCAGTCCGCTGGTGGACGCCGAAACCCGCAATCTCCGGCTCCAGGCGACGGTGGCGAACCCGCAAGAGAAGCTGCGTCCCGGCATGTTCGTCAACGTGACGGTGGGCCTGCCGGTCCGGAACAAGGTGGTCGCCATCCCGGCCACGGCCGCGCTCTACGCCCCCTACGGCGACTCGGTCTTCGTCGTCCAGGACGACGGCAAGGAGAAGGGCGGGAAGGTGCTCCGCCAGCAGTTCGTGCGGCTGGGCGAGCGGCGCGGCGATTACGTCGCCGTCACGGAAGGGTTGAAGGAGGGGGAAACCGTCGTCAGCACCGGCGTCTTCAAGCTGCGCAACGGCCAGCCGGTGGTGGTCGACAACCGGCTCGCCCCGGAGTTCCGGCTCGCCCCCAGCCCGAAGGACGACTGATGCAGTTCACCGACCTGTTCATCCGCCGCCCCGTTCTGGCCCTGGTGGTCAACCTCCTCATCATCATCGCCGGGCTCCAGGCGATCCGCACCCTCAACGTCCGGCAATACCCCCGGAGCGAGATCGCGTCGGTGACCGTCACCACCGTATACGTCGGCGCGAGCGCGAACCTGGTGCGCGGCTTCATCACGTCTCCGCTGGAGCGCGCCATCGCCGCCGCCGACGGGATCGAGTACATGGAGTCGCAGAGCGCCCTGGGCCTCTCCACGATCCGCGTGCGCCTCCGGCTCAACTTCGATTCCACCAAGGCGCTTGCCGAGATCAGCTCCAAGGTCGACCAGGTCCGCCGGGACCTCCCCCCGGAAGCGGAAGTGCCGGTCATCAACATCGAGTCGGCGGACACCCGGTTCGCGTCGGCGTACTTAAGCTTCAGTTCCGGCATCCTAAGGCAGAACGAGATCACCGACTACCTCGTGCGCGTCGTCCAGCCCCGCCTGTCCGCCCTGCAGGGGGTGCAGCGGGCGGAAGTCCTTGGCGCCCGCACGTTCGCCATGCGGATCTGGCTCAAGCCCGACCGGATGGCTGCGCTGGACATCAGCCCGGCGCAGGTGCGACAGGCCTTGGCCTCCAACAACTTCCTCGCCGCCCTCGGGCAGAGCAAGGGGGAATACATCCAGGTCAACCTCACCGCCGACACCAATCTCGGAACGGCCGGCGAGTTCCGGAGCCTGGCGGTGCGGGAGCGAAACGGGACCGTGGTCCGGCTGGGCGACATCGCCGACGTGGTGCTTGGGGCGGAGGATTACGACGCCGAGGTCCACTTCTCCGGACAGACCGCGGTGTTCATGGGGATATGGCCGCTCCCGAACGCCAACTCCCTCGACGTCATCCGGCTGGTGCGCGCGGAGATGGAATCGATCGGCAGGGACCTGCCGGCCGGCCTCGATGCCCGCATCGCGTACGACGCCACGAACTACATCTCGAACGCCATCCGCGAGGTGCTGAAGACACTGGGCGACACGCTGCTCATCGTGATGGTCGTCATTTTCCTCTTCATCGGCTCCCTCCGCTCCGTCCTGATCCCGGTGGTGGCGATACCGCTATCGCTGATCGGCGGTGTTTTCCTGATGCAGGCGTTCGGGTTCACAGTGAACCTGCTCACACTCCTCGCCATCGTCCTGTCGGTCGGGCTGGTGGTAGACGACGCCATCGTGGTCCTGGAAAACGTGGAGCGCCACATCCGGGAGGGAAAAACGCCGAAGGAGGCGGCGCTGACCGGCGCCCGCGAGCTGGTCGGGCCGATCGTCGCCATGACGGTCACTCTGGCGACCGTGTACCTTCCGATCGGCCTGCAGGGCGGGCTTACCGGCGCGCTGTTCCGGGAGTTCGCCTTCACCCTGGCGGGAGCGGTCGCCATCTCCGGGGTCGTCGCCCTGACCCTCTCGCCGGTCATGTCGGCGAGGCTGCTCCGTTCCGGCGAGGCGGAACGGGGGCTGGCCGGCCGCATCTCCCGCGATTTCGGGCGGCTGAAGAACGCCTACGGCCGCCTCCTCGATGTCACCCTGGCGTCGCGTCCGGTGGTGTACGCGGTCTGGATCGCCGTCTCCCTGGCCGCCGTCCCGATGTTCGTCATGTCCGCAAAGGAACTGGCGCCGCTGGAGGACCAGGGGGTCATCTTCGGGATCCTCGATGCGTCCGCAAACTCCACCCTGGACCAGAACCGGATCTTCGCGGCGGAAGCCAACCGGATCTTCATGAGCGAGCCGGAGACCGACTTCACCTTCCAGATCACCTTTCCCAACTCCGGTTTCGGCGGCATGGTCGTCAAACCGTGGGGCGAGCGGAAACGGGACATCTTCCGGATCCTTCCCGGCGTCCAGCAGAATCTGCAGAGAATCCCCGGGATCCGGATCTTCCCGGTGACTCCGCCAGCCCTGCCCGGAGGAGGGGATTTCCCGGTGGAGATCGTCCTGGCCTCGACGGCGGAAACGGACCAGATCCTGGAGTTCGCCAACCAGCTGCAGCGGAAGGCCATGCAGAGCGGGATGTTCGCCTTCCCGCCCATCATCGACGTCAAGATCGATCAGCCCCAGACCGAGTTCGTGATCGACCGGGACAAGGTCGCCTCCATGGGGCTAAACCTGGGAGAGATCGCAGGCGACATGGGCGGGCTGGTCGGCGGCGACTTCGTGAACCGCTTCGACATCTCGGGACGCAGCTACAAGGTCATTCCCCAGATCCAGAGGATCGGCCGCCTCAATCCCGACCAGCTGAAGGACGTCCGCGTCACGGGACCCAACGGCAAGCTGGTCCCGCTGAGCACCTTCGCTACCCTGCGGGAATCGGTCGTACCCCGCTCGCTCAACCGGTTCCAGCAGCTGAACGCGGTCAAGATCAGCGGCGTGGCGGTCCGGCCGCTGGACGAGGCGTTGCGGTACCTCGAGGATGAAGCGGCGAAGATCCTTCCCAAGGGGTACGTAATCGACTACACCGGCGAGTCCCGCCAGCTTCGCACGGAGGGGGAGCGGTTCCTCCCCGCGTTCAACCTGGCCGTCATCCTGATATTCCTGGTGCTGGCGGCCCAGTTCAACAGTTTCCGGGACCCGTTCGTGATCCTGGCAGGATCGGTGCCGCTGGCCATGTTCGGCGCCCTGCTCTTCACGTTCCTGAAGATGCCCGACCCCAATGTCCCGTTCTGGACCCACGGCTGGACCACCACCCTGAACATCTATTCGCAGGTCGGACTGGTGACGCTGGTCGGGCTGGTGTCCAAGAACGGCATCCTGATCGTGGAATTCGCGAACAAGCTGCAGCTCCAGGGATCGACGAAACTGGAGGCCGTCCGCCAAGCGGCCATGATTCGCCTCCGCCCGATCCTCATGGTCAGCGCCGCCACCATCGCCGGCCACTTCCCGCTGACACTTGTCACCGGCGCCGGCGCGGCCGCGCGGAACTCCATCGGCCTGGTGCTGGTCGGCGGCATGTTCATCGGCACCCTGTTCACCCTGTTCGTCATCCCGTCCATCTACATGCTCATCGCCCGCGACCACGGGAAGGACCGGGTGGGTGATGGCGCATTTTCGGCAACGGAAGCCTGAATTTCCAGGGATGGATACAGAAGTGCCGGGACCTGGCGATGGCACGGCCCCCTGGATCAATGGAATGCTTGATCCTTGTTGTCTATCACCCTTACCGCCCCGAATTTGCTCTCGTATTTACGCAGGTTATCCGAAAACGCATCGATGATCCGTTTCATGTGGCCCGGGCTCACGATGATCCGTGACACCAGGTGCGTGCCGGACGGCGAGTTCAGAAGCCACTCCATGATGAATTCCTCGGGGCTATGACTCACCAGCATGTTGTTGCTGTAACGTCCCCTGGACATTTCATCGCCCGTATTGACTTGGATCTGCTGGGTGCGCTCCGGCGGTTTCTCGTTCGGCATGGCTCCGGAATGTCTCCTTTCTGGATGCATCGTGGAAATATGCTCCGCCTGACACCGGATTAGATGGGGCCGTTTGGAAGAACGACTCGGCGCCCGGCAACGATCCCGATCTCGCCCATTACCAAACGACCGAAGAAATCTCGTTGGATCGCCAATATTGTGGTATTCTATCTGTTCTGGTCGATTTGGGCCTCGTTGCCTGGGTTGAGCAAGAACATTTTTCATGGGGGCTTTCTTGGAGACAGGTACAGTGAAGTGGTTCAACGACGCGAAGGGGTTCGGATTCATCAGCCAGGCAAACGGGGGGCCGGATGTGTTCGTCCACTTCAGCGCGATCAAGTCGGAGGGCTTCAAGAGCCTTGCAGAAGGCGACAAGGTCCAGTTCGAGATCACGCAGGGCCCCAAGGGTCCGCAGGCCACCAACGTCGGCAAGGCCTGATCCGGCGTAACGACATCGGGTGAAGAACCCGGGAACGATCGAAACCCCCGGCGGGCATCCCGCCGGGGGTTTTTGGTTCTTTTGAGACACCCGGCGGGGGGAACCGACCGGGGAAAAGCACCGCCGCTCAGGACGAGGGGGATGTGGAGCCCGATGCGGCCGGTTCGATACCCGGGTCGCCGCCGCCGATGTTGAACCCCGCGTCGACGTAGTGCACTTCGCCGGTCACACCAGAAGCCCAGTCCGAAAGGAGGTACGCGGTGGCGTTCCCCACCTCGTCCTGCGTCACGTTCCGCCGGAGCAAGGCGCCGCGGGCGCTCTTCTCCATCAGCCTGCGGAAATCGCCCACGCCGGAGGCAGCCAGCGTCCGGATCGGCCCTGCCGAGACGGCGTTGACGCGGATCCCTTCCCGCCCGAGGTCGTAGGCCAGGTAACGGGTCGCAGCTTCGAGGGCGGCCTTCGCCACGCCCATCACGTTGTAGTTCGGCACGGAGCGCACCGCCCCGAGGTAACTCATCGTCACCATGGCCCCCCCCGGTCCCATCAACCGGGCCGCCCGCCGGGCGCAGGCGATGAAGGAGTATGCGGAAATGTCCAGCGCGAGATGGAAATCGGCGCGCGAGGTATCCCGGAAATGGCCGATCAGCGATTCCCTGTTGGCGAAGGCGATGGAGTGCACGATGAAGTCGAGCCGCCCCCACCGGGCCTCGGCCTTGGAGAAGAAATCGTCGATCTGGGCGTCGTCGGCAACGTCGAGCGGTTCGACGAAGCTCGACCGGATCGACTCCGCCAGGGGATGCACCCGTTTCTTGAGCGCCTCGCCGAGATAGTTGAACCCGAGTTCGGCCCCCTCGCGGTGACAGGCCCTGGCCACGCCCCATGCGATGGACTTCTCGTTGGCGACGCCGAGGATTAGCCCTTTCCTGCCTTGCAGAATGCCCACGAGACACCCCCCGGTTTGGATCTCGACCCATTCTGGACCATAACCAAGGTATCATTCGCATTCAGTAAAGTGTGCCTGGAATTGACCTGCCCCCGGTTACAGGCCGACTGGGTGGGCATGCGTATATCCCGCCGCAGGTTGCCTTCCGGAATATCTTGTGAGATGGTGTGTGCAATCCATGGCACCGAAACGCGGAAACACGTCGAGGGGAAAAAGCGACGACCTCCGTTTCGTCGTCACGAGACCGAAACCGTCCGGCCGCATAAAGCTGCCGGATCGACTGTTCCATCCGGAGCGGAGAAGTCCGGCCCGGGGTGCCAGGCCGAAGGTCGAACCGAAGGCCCTGCCGCTGGAAAGTTATCTCCCGAATCTCTCGCTTCCCGCCCGCACATTGGCCATCCTGATCGCCGCGATCTCCATTTGCGGCAGCCTCGTGACGCTCGTCCTAGGAGTGCGAGACGGAAAGTGGCTCCTTGTGCTCCTCGCCCCATTCGGTGTCTGGTACGGTATCGCGTGGGTTCGTGTCGCACAAGAGGGGTGGCTTCCTGGCGGGCGGCTGCGGCTGAACCCATGGGGCAGGGGGTAGGAGCGTTCCTGCGCCATGATACGGGTGGACCGGTCATGCGGGGCTGGCCAGTAACAGACAAGGCCATGTTGTCACGGGTAAACCGGAACGCTCCTCTTACTCCGCTTTCGGAACAAGGTCCACCGCTTTCCGGGATTCCTCCTTCTCCTTCCTGGCCCGGGGATTATTGATCGCACCGGGCTTCACGATGGAATGTGCTATCTCGCCGGTGTGCTTCACGATTACCTTGTCCCCGATATCCATGCCATCGAGGTCCTTCTTCGCGCTCCCATCGGCCTTGAACTCCATCGTCCCCTTCGGTCCCTTCAGGGTCAGGGTCCCCGACGCCGCGTCCAAGGTCTCGATCGTCCCGGTGAACCATTTCAAACCGGCTTTCGGGGCGGCTTTCTTCTCTTTTCCAACGGCCTCCTTGTTCGGTGGTTCGGGCTGTGAGGGCGCTTTTTCCTTGGCACACCCACCCGCGACGACCAACAGGGCGATTGCTGCTGCCGCGAGCAAGGAGAATCGTTTTCTCATCTTCATCCTCAAAGGGGGTAAAAAAAAAGGGCAGGGGGATTGTGACCCCCTGCCCGCGGGATCCGGAAGCCCTTGTGGGGCCGGACCGCCTGCCCGGTTGACCCGGTTACTTCTTCGCCGGGGGAGCCGCCGGGGCCGGAGGCGTGGCGGGTGCAGCAGGTGCAGCGGGCGCGGCGGGCGCGGCCTTCTTCTCCTCGCCCATCTTCTGGCCCGTTTCCTCGCCCTTCTTCTCGGTTTCCTTCTTCGTCTTCTTCGTCGTCTTTTTCGCCTTCTTCTCGGCCGTCGGAGCCGCCGGCTTCTCGGTCGCCGGAGCTGCCTTCTTCTCGGCCGCCGGAGCCGCCTTCTTCTCGGCTGCCGGAGCCGCCGGCTTCGCGGCGTTGTCGGCCGCGCCCGCGACACCGATCATCGAGAGCGCAAAAGCAACCGCGAGGAACATCGAGAACAGTTTCTTCATTTCTTTTCCTCCAGAGGAAAATTTGAAAGCCACGTATGTGTAGTGCATGGGAAGTGCCAACTTGCCTGACGATTACAAGCCGATGATAAATAACATGTTCTCATAATCCCGGCTCCCCCTCCGTCCACGCGGCTTCCCCAAAAGGTATCCCACTTGCCCATATGGGGAATCCCCCGGTATCCGACAACAACCCGGGAAAGAGGTGTCCGGTCAAAACGGGCCAAACTGACCGGTCACAAGAAATGCACAAACCCAAACCGGGTTGGGATATTCTTTCAGCAAAGACTACTTGGGAGTTTCGACCTTCGGGGTGCGCGGTTCCACTGACATGGATCGCCGGTTCCCTTCGAATGCGAATCGTCCCTGGTCCGTATATTGGATGACGTCCAGACGGATGACGTCCATCACAAACCGGTGGAACCTGCACACCACGAGAGGGAGGGTTCGATGAGGAAGGCATTCCTGACGATGATTTGTCTCGCGATTTCCTGCACAACCGCGCAAGCCGGAGAGATCTACGGGACGGTCAAGGAGAGCGGAAAACCGATCAAGGCAGGGACGAAGGTCGAGGTCAAATGTGCCAAGGGGAGCTACAGCGCAGAGACGGACAAACTCGGATCCTATCGCCTGTTTGTGCCGGAGCAGGGAAAATGCACCCTGTCGATCAAGTCCAGTGACGGCTCTCCGCAGATGACCGTTAACTCGTTCGAGGATTCCGCGCGGTACAACCTCGTCCTCGAGAAAAAGGATGGAAAGTCTTCCTTGCGGAGCGAATGAGTATGGAGCCCAGGGAAAAGGATTTCTGGGACAAGGCGGCGATCGTCCTCCAGCCGGTCGGCGGGTTGCTGGCTGCCCTGGCTGTGGCCGGACTCGGATTTTTCGGTTCGCAATTCATCGAAAGACGGCAGTCCGAGGAGACACGTGCACGGTTTGCTTCCGAGTTGATCAGCAAACGGGAAGAGGCGGACAGCGCCTTGCGCAAGGACATGTTCGTGTCTATCATCCAGTCGTTCCTCCGGCCCGAATCGACGTCCATCGATGACCGCCTGCTGAAGCTGGAATTGCTGGCGTACAACTTCCATGAGTCTCTGAACCTCAAGCCCCTGTTCTTCCAGCTCGAGCGCGACGCCGTAAAATACGGCGGTGCGAAGGGCAGCGAACTGCGGGACCGGCTGAGCAAGGTCGCTCGGGAAGTGACCCGAAAGGAAATGGTGGTGCTGGAAGAGGCAGGAAAATCGTTCGAGCGCACCGTCGATTTCGACGATCTCGCCCGCAACCCGGGCGGGATACCGCTGGAGCCGGCCCTATTGAAGCTCAACCAGGTAGAGCGAAGTTTCCTGCTCGTGGTAAAGAAGGTCGACAGCCGGCGAAAGGAGATGCAACTCCGGATGGAGGTAAAGACCCGGAACGAGGACACCGGCGAAATCCGGACGGATGACGCCGAGTTCTGGGTCGGTTATTACGATTTCCCCATGATCGACCATGTCCGGCTCTCCCGTGACCAGCGATTCGCGGTCATCCTGAGAAACTTCGGGGGAGGAAGCGCACGGATCGCTGCCGTCTACTTCCCGGGGGCGTACGCGAGCCTGAAGGAAAAACCGTACGTCCAGGAGATGGTCAAGAACCTCCTTCAGACCAATAAACCTGCCGAGGGAACAAGCCGATAGCCTTCTCCTGACCGTCGAGCGTGGTCAACATCGGACCTGTCTGAGGAGGGTAGGTCACCGGAGGCCTTCCGTCCGCCCCCACTGGGATTGGCGGTGGTCCTTCTCCTCCTCCCGCTCCGTCCCCCCGCGCGGTTTTTCGCGCGAGCCGTTGCCGGGTACGGAATCCTTCTGCTTCCCGTTCACCGGTGTGGCTTCCTTCCGTTTGCCTTTCTCCGCAGGGGCCTCCTGCGGCGTGCCCCTCTCGGCAGGCGTGGGCTGCGGTATGGCCTTTTCCGGGGGTGCCGCCTGCTGCGGCCTGCCCCTCTCGGCAGGCGCTGCCTGCGGTGTGGCCTTTCCCGGCGGCGCCGCCTGCTGCGGCCTGCCCCTCTCGGCAGGCGCTGCCTTCCGCTTGTCTTTTTCCGCCGGGACCATCTGCGGTTTGCCCCTCTCGACAGGCTCTGCCTTCGGTCTGGCCTTTTCCGGCGGTGCCGCCTGCTGCGGCCTGCCCCTCTCGGCAGGCGCTGCCTGCTGGCGCTCTTTTATCCTCTCGCTCGAAGACATCGGTTTCTCGACTTTCTTTACCTCCATGGGGCGAGGCTTCTCTTGTGGCCGTATTGCGGAACGGTCGGGTTCCTTGACCTGCGGACGGGATTGTCTCAGTTCCTTCACGTCGATCCTCCGGACGGCCGCCGGTGGGCGTTTCGCCTCTGGGATCGACCGGTCCACCGGGATGTAACTCGTCCTCGCGGGCTGGATCTGGGGGTTTCCCACCACGATGTTCCGCCGCCTGGCGAAATCCTCCCTCACGTTCACCACCACGTTCCGGTCGACGGAGGACGGACGGCCCGTGACGAATGTGGTCTGGTTGACCACGGTGACGCTGTTGAAGACGTTCACGTTCCGATAGACGTTGGTCACATGGACCTGGTTGATGTTTACGTTGGTGATATTCGTGCTGTACCGGCCGTAGTTGCCGCGCCCGTAGTAGGTTTCCCTCGGAGCGAGGGGCACCCACGCCACGTGGTCCCCCGTCCGCACCCAGCCCACGTATCCCGGTGCCCAGTACACATCCCCCCTGGCGGGAGGCACCCAGAACCACCCGATGTTGACGACGAAGGCCCAACGGCCGTAGTGGTAGGGAGCCCATCCCCAGGGCTCATAGCCGATCCAGACGTAGTCTCCGCCCCTCCACACCCACCTTCCGTGCCGGTACGGAGCCCAGTCGGAGACCACGACGACCGTAGGGGTCCAGCAGTACCCGTACCCGGGCACATTGACCCACCGGCCGCTTTCGTCGAAGTCGCTGGAGTAAACCCGGAGCTCCTCCGGCAGGTACCCGTAGCTGTTCCCCCTGGCAAGGATGACCCGGTCCTGCTGCGCATTCCACCTCCGCCAGTCGTCGGCGGGGAGGAGCGGGGAAAGTTCCCCGTAACCGTCCGGACCCACGGCCAGCATGCTGCCCGCCCGGACCGTTGTCATTCCGCCGCCGTTCTCCATAAGGACCGATCCCATGAACACGGAAACGGCCGTCTCTCCTTCGGGGACTTCGATCCGGAAGGTCGATTTCCCGAAAGCGCGGATGGAGGCGTCGGGAGTGTCGAACTGGAGGGCGATGCGCCTTGGGGCGCGGTTCAGCACGTACACATCCCCCTGTGCAAGATGGAACTGGTAGGAGTCCCGGTCCATCCGCAGGACCTGCAGGGCCGTGTACGCGCCGAGCCGGACGTGGGACCCGCTGTTCGTCTGGATCGCCGCATGGCTCCCCTCCGGTACCCACAGTTCGTCCCCCTCGGCGAGGGGCATATTGACCGAGACAGGCGCCCAATCCCCCGTTTCGGCGATCTTCACCTGCACGTCTCCCTGGGCGAGTCTGACCCGCATCGACCCGAGGGATCCCGCCCCGGAATCCGGCGGGAACAGCAGCAACGCTCCGACGATGAATATCGACCCGAAACCCTTTGTACATGCCTTCATTCGTCCCCCCGATCTCCTCAGTGGCGCCCCGGCCGGGCCGATTTGTCCACCACCATCACGGTCATCAAGGCTCCCCCCTTATTGACGCAGGATTCTCCCGATTTGTTCACCCTGTTTTCGCTTCTTGGCCCGATGCGTCATCGGATGCGCGGGTGGGAACATCCGGCAGAATATCCAACCGGGGCCGGGATGGACCGATCACGGGGCCCCTACCGTAGTTTGGGCAGGCTCCAGCCGAGGTAGATCGCCGCGGTACGCAGCAGCAACGTCGTCAGGAAAGCGGCGGCTGATGCGACGGGCGTATGGAACCCCGCCCCGGCGATGAGAACGAAGGAGAGCCCCCCCAGCAGCGCCGCGGTGGCGTAGAAGTCGGCGTGCAGGATCATCGGGATCTCCAGCACCAGGAGGTCGCGCAGCGCCCCGCCCCCCGCGCCGGTCAGGGCCGCGAGCACCACTACGCTCCACGGCGCGAGCCCCGCAGCGGATCCCGCCGAGGCGCCGATCGCCGCGAAGACGGCCAGCCCGAGCGCGTCCACGAGAAGAAAGGCCCGGTCTTCGTCCAGAAACCTTCTCCCCTTCGCGGCACAATGCCAGGCGCATGCCAGCAGGCAACCGATGAGAGCGAACAGGGCGTAGAGGTTCGTGGTGAACGCGACCGGGGTCCGGTGAAGGAGGGCGTCCCGAACGACCCCGCCGCCCATCGCCGTGGCGAACCCGAGCACGAGGATGCCGAGCAGGTCCAGGCTTTTCCGGATCGCCTTGAACGCACCGGACATCGCGAAGGCGCAGGTCCCGACCAGGTCGAAGACCAGGAAAAGGGAATCCTGGGTCACGTTGGGAAAAGGCGGACGGCCTCTAACCGGCCGTCGTCCCTATTCCCGACGGAGCGACCTGCGAAAAACGTCTTTGATGGGTTTGGAAGCTCCATACAAGCCGTGGACCGCCTTGAAATGTTCTGCCATTATCTGGAAGACTTCATCCTCCGTTTCGCCTTTGGCGACGAAATCACATTCCTTTTCCCCGGCAATTTCAGAACAGCGAAGTGATAATGCCATGCCAAGACCCCTGTCCCCGGATGGTTGTCGGAACGGATATTTCCGATTATAGCAGAGAAACCTCCTGGCACAGGGCGCAGAGTACAGGACCCGGCCTCCGGGGTACGGGAGCGAAAGGCATCGGGGGTGGCGATCCTCTTTTTCATCTCCCCATCCCTCCTGTTTGAAGCGCATAATTCAGGTGAATCATCGCGGTACGTACAGGTCATTCCTTCCGAAAGAGAACAGCATTTTCGGTGGGGAGTCCAGTGAACATGAGACGCTCGGCCCTCTGGTGTGGCGCGGGAATGGCGGCCCTTCTGGGGGTCGCCGCGCTCACCGTGGCATTGGCCGTCTACCGGCCCCTGCTGATCCGCCCATGGGTGCAGCGGGCGCTTGCTCCGCGGGGAGGAACGGCTTCCCTGGCCGGCCTGAGACTATCGCTTTCCCCCCCGGCCCTTGAACTTTCGGGCCTCTCGATCGCAGGCCCCCCGCATGAGGGCGACCTGCTGCGCCTGGATCACCTGCAATTCGAATTGATCCCTCGCCGCTTCTTCCGCAAGGGTCCGTGGTTGCGCCGCGTGAAAGCCCGGGGGCTTGTTTTCGAGCGCCCGCGGCCCCGGGAGACAGAGGTCACACCCGACCTGACACCGCTCACCCGCCTGTTCGACATCGAGGATTTGGAACTTACCGGCGCCCGGCTGCGCGTGGCCCTGCCCCAAGGCGATTTCGCGGCCGACGGGGTCCGTTTGAGCCTGGTCCCGGGGGAAGAGGGCATCCGAAGCTTCAACGGGTACGGGGAGCTGACCTTCTGCCGGAAAGAGAGCACCCTCGCGGAAGGCAAGCTTTTTGCCCGGGGAAAAGTCACGCCCGGCCCCGCGATCGAGGTCGACCTGGCATTGGAGTCGGCACGTGTGATGCTGCCGTGGCTCTCCGGCGACGTTTCCGGCCAGACCAGGCTGAGGGTGACCCCGAAAGGATTCCAGGCCGAGGAGTTGACCCTGACCCTGACACGGGGGCGGGTAACCCTGGGTCCACAGGCAATAAGGAACCTGGAGCCGATCCGGCTGAACGCGATGGCGAGCGCGACGCTTTCGGGGAGGGAACCTCGCCTGGAAGTGCGCGGGCTCGACATCGGAGGCCTGCTCCTGGCGCAGGGGGTTCTGGGCGGCTCCACCCTGGAAGAGATGTCCGGAACCCTGGCCGGTGACATCCCCCGGGTCGAACGGTTGAAAGCCGTTCTGGCTCCCCTCCTGCCCGGGGGCATGACGGGCATGGACCTCGCGGGCAGGCTCCCCTACCGCCTCCGTCTCGCTGCCCGAGGACCGGCGCACGTGCTGGCCCTGGAACTCCTCCCCCGGGATTTGCTGTTTTCCTGGCCGAACGCAGGATATGGCTGCCGCTTCGGGGGATCCTTGCGGGCGGAGGGCCCGTTCCAGGATTGGCTCCACGGAAAGGCCAGCCTGGCAGGGCGGATCCAGGGGACCGGGCAATTCGAGAGGCCGCCTCTCGCGGTACGCCTGTTCCGCTTCGACGCGCCGTTGGCCGGTGGAACCGCCGCTCCCATGTCGCCGGGCTGGAAGCTTTTTGTCGGAGCGGGCGATGTGCTCTACGAAGGCCGGTCCCTACCCCTGGGGAAATTGGGACTCCGGGGCTCGGCAAGGCCGGTCGACAATTCCTATCGCGTGGAAGGCCTGGACATCCAATCCGGTTCCCTGGGCCACTTGACGGGTGAGCTTTCATTCCACGGAGGGAGCCTCAGCGGCCGCCTGGACGGCGCGAGCCTGCCCGCGGACAACCTGGTGGCCCTCGCGCGGGCACTGAGTGGACAGGAATGGGACGGATGGTCGCCGACAGGCGCAATCGACTTCGCCGCCCGACTCGAACCCGCGGCGGGCGGCTCCC
>Ga0316603_10000238_pt1 | contig 28937 bp, 27 predicted proteins | sample OWC_soil_day10_n_FD_207649 | JGI IMG/M metagenome (GOLD analysis project Ga0316603, IMG submission 207649) | Wetland soil microbial communities from Old Woman Creek delta, Ohio, United States - OWC_soil_day10_noCT | ecosystem: Environmental > Terrestrial > Soil > Wetlands | place: USA: Ohio... | reverse complement strand
GTGAGCGAGACGACGCTGTACGAAAGCACCGACGCATCCGCGGCGGCCATGGCACTGAAGGCTGGCATTCTCCTGGAAGCCGCTCGACGCGCCCGGTGACCGTCGACTGCGTCTCAGGAGCGTGTCAGAGGCCGTCGATTCGGGGACGGGGGAAGCGATGGAACAGCGCTGTCATCTCGCGATGGTCTGGCTCACCTGGCTGGGTCTGCCGCTGCTGGCCGTCCTTGTCGGTTTCCGTGCAGGTCCACTGGCCGGGCTCTTCGTATTGGCTGTGGGCATCGTCGCTCAGGTCCTCTACGTCCGCGGCTTTCCCCGAATCTCGACGCTGATGGGCTACGGGTCCGTGGCGGACACGCCGCCTCCCTCCGGCGCACTGGCGGCGCCGCTCCCGCACGTGACGCTCTACACCGCCAGCGTGTGTCCGTTCTGTCCGATTCTGAAGAAGCGGCTCGCCGACCTGCGCCAAGAGGCGCCGTTCGAGGTCACCGAGGTGGACGTGACGTTCCGTCCCGAGGTCATCAGGGCGAAGGGACTGCGCAGCGTTCCGGTCCTGGAAGCCCGTGGTCGATTCCTGGTCGGCAACGCGACGTCGGCACAGATCGTGGAGTTTCTCCGATCGGCGTCGAACGCGTAGGACTCCGGGGGATCGCGGCGGCCCATCCCGTGCTAGGCTGAGGGTAACCACCCAGGAGCTCCCAATCATGTCCACTCAGACGGGCACCGTCCGCCTCCACCGGGTGCTGCGCGCCGCACCCGAACGCGTCTACCGGGCATTCGTCGATCCGGACGCGATGGCGAAATGGCTGCCGCCGCACGGGTTCACGGGCAGGGTCCATCACCTGGACGCCCGGGCCGGCGGCGGCTATCGCATGTCGTTCACGAACTTCAGCACGGGCAAGAGCCACTCCTTCGCCGGCACGTACGTCGAGCTGACGCCGCCGGCGCTCATCAGATACACGGATCGGTTCGACGATCCGAACCTGCCCGGCGAGATGCAGGTTTCGGTCACGCTGAAACCGGTCGCCTGCGGGACCGAACTGTCCATCCTGCAGGAGGGCCTTCCGCCGGCGATCCCGGTCGAGTTCTGTTATCTCGGCTGGCAGGAGTCGCTGACACTCCTGGCGCAGCTTGTCGAGCCGGAGATTCCGGATGGGGCGTAGCGGGCCGGCGGCGGGCGCAGGCGGCGGCGCCTCGTCCCTGCCCACGTTCGTCGCACTGCTGCGGGGCGTCAACGTCGGAAAGGGTCCGCGCGTGCCGATGGCTGCGTTCCGTGAACTGCTCGCAGGACTGGGTTACCACGGCGTTGCGACGTTGCTGAACAGCGGGAACGCGGTCTTCCGCGCCGCACGGGGCACGCCGTCGGCGCACGAGGCGCGGATCAGCGAGGCTCTGTCGCAACAGCTGGGCGTCGACGTGCCGGTCATCGTCAAGCCCGCGAACGCGCTCGCGGCGATCGTGGCCGAGTGTCCCGTCGAAGCGGGCGCGGGCGATCATTCGCGCATCCTGGTGGCGTTCACACGGAGCGCACGCGACCTCGCCGGCCTCGCGGCCATCGGGAGGATGGCCGTACCACCCGAACGGTTCGTGACCGGACGGCATGCGGCCTACTTGTTCTGCGCCTCGGGCATTCACGAGAGCAGCGCCGCGCTGGCGCTGCTCGGCAGGCCGCCGCGGATTGCGACGACGAGGAACTGGGCCACCACGCTCAAGCTCCACGCCCTGGCGAATCCCGGCGGATGACGTCCGGCACGCAGCGCTCGCCGCCCGGGCGGGCCTCGGCGGGCCGTGTGCTATCCTGCGAACATCCCTTCCCTGGAGACCACGATGGTGCTCACGAAGCCCGAGCTGATCGCCTCGCTGCAGAACGAGGTGCGGATCCTCCTTCACCTGGCCGGCAAGGTGGAGCGCGCGGCGCTCGACTATCGACCGACGCCGAAGCAGCGGAGCACGATCGAGCTGCTGCGGTATCTCAGCATGATGGGGCCCGCCCTCGTGCAGGCCGCCAAGGCGGGGACCTTCGACGGCGCCGCGTGGGGCGCCGCCGAAAAGGCGGCCGCGGCACGGACGTTCGGCGAGGCGCTGGCGGCGATTGCCTCCCAGTCGAACGCGTACGCGGCGCTGCTCGCGGACGTCTCGGACGACGACCTGCGCGCGGAGATCGATCCGTTCGGCGCCGGGAAGTCGAGCCGGGGGGCCTTCCTGGTCAACCAGGTGCTCTGCGGATGCGCGGCCTACCGCACGCAGCTGTTCCTCTATCTCAAAGCGTGCGGGCGCGAGGAACTCAACACCTGGAACCTGTGGGTCGGCATCGATGAGCCCGCCGCGCAGTGAGTACCGCAAGAAGCTGAACGGCGCGGTCGCCGCCCTCGTGCTGGCGGTTGGCGCGCTCCAGCACGGGGCGGCCCAGAAGCCGGACGCCGGATTGAAAGCGCGGGGCCTGTCGGGCAACCCGGTCATCGAGGGCTGGTACGCCGACCCGGAAGCCATCGTCTACGGCCGGGAGTACTGGGTCTACCCCACGTACTCCGACGACTACCCGACCGTGCGCGCCCTGGACGAGGCCCGTTTGACCGAACGTCAGAAACGAGCGATCAACAAGCAGTACCTGAAGCAGACGTTCTTCGACGCGTTCTCGTCAGCGGATCTCGTGCACTGGCGGAAGCACCCGCGCGTGCTGGATCTGAAGAACGTCACGTGGGCGGAGTTCGCCCTCTGGGCCCCCTCGGCCATGCGCGCGAACGGCCGGTACTACCTGTTCTTCGCCGCCAACGACATCCAGAGCGACCGGGAGGACGGCGGCATCGGCGTCGCCGTGGCCGACAGGCCCGAGGGCCCGTTCACGGACGCGCTGGGCAGGCCGCTCATCGACAGGTTCCACAACGGCGCGCAGCCCATCGATCCGTTCGTGTTCCGCGACGACGACGGCCAGCACTATCTGTATTACGGCGGCTGGAGGCACTGCAACGTCGCCAGGCTCACGCCCGACCTGCTCGGGCTGTCACCGTTCCCGGACGGAACCGTCTACAAGGAAATCACCCCCGAACACTACGTCGAGGGCCCCTTCGTCTTCAAGCGCCAGGGCAGGTACTACCTGATGTGGTCCGAGGGCGGGTGGCAGGGGCCGAACTACAGCGTGGCCTACGCGATCGGGAACTCGCCGGTGGGCCCCTTTTCGCGCGCGGGCAAGGTCCTGCAGCAGGATCCCTCCGTCGCCACGGGCGCCGGGCACCATTCCGTCATCCCCGTTGCCGGTTCCGACACGTGGTACATCGTCTACCACCGGCGCCCGCTCGGCACGAAGGACGGCAATCACCGGGAGGTGTGCATCGACGCCATGCACTTCAATCCCGACGGCACGATCCGGCCGGTGCAGATCACGTTCGAGGGCGTGAAGGCCCGCACGGTCTCGGCGAGCCGGTAGGCTGGAGACTCTGGCACCAGTCCCGGCCCAGATGGAGTACTGCCCACATGTCCATTCGAGTCGTACGGCTCGGCAGCCCTCGGCTGAAGGGTGAAGGGCTGCGTCTGGGAACCGTCCGGCGCCCGCCGCGCGGGGTGCCGAGATCCGAGTTCGCGTCGCGTGACTTCTACGATGCGTGGCTGCCGGAGCTGGCGCCGTCGGAGCACCTGGTGAAGGCCGGCCAGGGCGCCTCCACCGATCGGGAGTGGCAGACGTTCGTGAGGCGCTATCGCGCCGAAATGAAACAGCCGGCACCTTCGCGGCTCCTGGACCTGCTCGCGGCATTGTCGCAGCACACCGCGCTCTCCGTGGGGTGCTACTGCGCGGATGAAACCCGGTGTCATCGTTCGGTCCTGCGGGCTTTGCTGCGGGAGCGCGGCGCGCGCCTGGAGAGGAGTCATGATGGCCCCCATGTCACGGGTCACGGCACGCACGATTGACGAGTACCTGGCGCCGCTGCCGCCCGACAAGCGGGCGGCGCTCCAGTGGCTGCGCCGGCACATCGCGGCAGCCGCACCGGGCGCCGAGGAGTGCATCAGCTACGGCATCCCGGCGTTCCGGCTCGACGGAAAGTTGCTCGTCCACTTCGCCGCGGCGGCGAAGCACTGCGCCTTCTATCCCGGCGCGGTGGTCGAGTCATTCCGTCACGAGCTGCAGGGCTACGAGACCAGCAAGGGGACGGTCCGGTTTCAGCCGGGCGCGCCGCTGCCGGCCGCTCTCGTGAAGAAGCTCGTGAAGGCGCAGATCGCGCGGCGCGCACCGGTCCGCGCCGCCTCGCGCCCGCGGACCCGGCGCGCCGGCGGGAGGAATCCGTGAGTCGCGCACCGCTGCTGAAGCGGCTCGAGGCCCGGTGGCAGGACCTGCTGGCGTCCTACGCGGGTCTGTCGCCGCAAGACATGACCGGGCCGCACGTCACCGGCAACTGGTCGGTGAAGGACATCATCGCGCACGTGACGGTGTGGGAGGAGGAGGCGCTCACGCATCTACCGGACATCCTCGCGGGCAGGAAGCCGCCGCGCTACTCCGTCACGCATGGGGGCATCGACGCGTTCAACGCGCAGATGACGCGGCGGAACCGGGACCTGGCGCTCGCGGAGGTGCTCCGGCGGCGGGACGACACCCACCGCCGCCTCCTCGCGTTCATCGAGGGCGTGCCGGAATCCGAGTGCGCCGGCGACACCCGCTTCCGCCGCCGCCTGCGCCTGGACACGTACGGCCACTACGCGGTGCACGCCAGGGCCATCCGGGCGTGGCGCGAGCGGCGCGCGACGGCGTAGGCCCGGATCACGCCTCGGGTCCGGCGACCGCCCGCGCCATCCCGGGCTCCGCGCCGGACGCCGGCTCCGTGCGGGCCGCCGGCGGCCTGGCCGTCGCGGATCGCCTCAGCAGCCCCATCGCCCGGTCGCGCCACCCGCTCATGATGTCGTAGACGGTGGGAATCACGAGGAGCGTCAGGATCGTCGACGTGATGACGCCGCCAATCACCGCCCGGCCGAGCGGCGCCCGGAAGTCGGCGCCTTCGCCCGACCCGATCGCCACGGGAATCATGCCGGCGATCAGCGCGAAGGTCGTCATCAGGATGGGCCGCAGCCGCACGCGCCCGGCTTCGACGATGGCCGCCTTGCGCGGCAGGCCCTGCTCCTCCGCGGCCTTCGCGAAGTCGATCAGCAGGATGGCGTTCTTGGCCACGATGCCCATCAGCAGGATGACGCCGATCATGCTCATGATGTTGAGCGTCGACCCGGTCAGCCACAGCGCCAGCATGACGCCGATGAGCGAGAGCGGCAGCGACAGGAGGATCGCCAGCGGATCGAGGAACGACTCGAACTGCACGACGAGGACGAGGTACATGAGCATCAGCGCCACGCCGAGCGCGACGAGGATGCGGGTGAACACCTCCTGCTGGTCCTTGGTCTGGCCGCCCTGCGAGATCTCGTAGCCCGCCGGCAGCGGGAACGACGCCAGCTTCCCTTCGAACTCGCGGATGACCTCCGTGAGCGCGCGGTTCTCGGTGTTGGCCTGGATCGTGATCACGCGCTCGCGGTCGAGGTGATCGATCTTGGCCGGCCCCATGCCGCGGTTGATGCGCGCCACCTGGCCCAGCGGGACCGCGACCGGCCCCCCCGGACCGGGGACGACCAGGGGCAGGCTCTCGAGGTCCGCGACGCTCGCCCGCGCCTCCGGAACGAGGCGCACGGTCACGTCGCGCGTCTTGCCGATCGGGTCGACCCAGTCGCCGGCGTCGAGCCCCGCGAAGGCGGGACGGAGCGACTGCGCCACGTGGCCGACCGTCACGCCGAGCGTGCCGGCCAGCGGGCGGTCGAGCTCCACCTCGATCTCGGGCTTCTGCCCCTTGGTCGACAGCCCGACGTCGACCGCGCCCGGGGTCGTGCGCAGCAGGTCGGCCAGTTTCGGCGCCAGCTGGTTCAACTCGGCGATGTCGGGCCCGCGCAGCTGGACCTGGATCTCCTTCTGGTTGCCGAAGGTGTCCTTGCTGATCCAGGCGCTGACGCCGCCGATGCGCGCCACGTCGCGCCGCAGTTCCTGCGCCACCACCTCCTGGTGCTTCGCGCGCTCGTGCTTCGGCACGAGCCGGACGTACACGTTCGCCTCGTCGACCGCCCCCGACGCGCCGCCCAGGCCGCCGGAGCCGCCGATGGTCGCATACGTGTAGGCCACCTCGGGCCGCGACCGCGCCAGGCGCGCCACTTCCTCCGCCTTGAGCTTCGTGTACGCGAGATTCGATCCGGGCGGCGTTTCGATGATGGCGTTGAACTCGGAGACGTCCTGCACCGGGAAGAACGACCCCCCGACGATGCCGAGCGCCGGCAGCGCGATCGACGCGAAGAAGACGGCGGTCGCCAGGGTGACCATGGACCACCGGTAGTGCAGCGCCCACCCGATCAGGCGCTTGTAGCCTTCCGCCTGCCGGTTGAACCACGCGTTGAACCGCTCCAGCCAGCGGCTGACGAACCAGCGGTCCCGGGTCGGCACGTGGGGGTCCGGCCAGTACGCCGAGAGCATCGGGTCGAGCGAGAACGACACGAACAGCGACACGAGCACGGAGCACGCGATCGTCAACGCGAACGGCGCGAACCACTGCTCCGCTTCGCCGCCCATGAACGCGACCGGCACGAAGACGACGACGATGGAGAACGTCGTCGCCGCCACGGCGAGACCGATCTCGCTCGTGCCTTCGTGCGCGGCGGTCACGTGGTCCTTCCCCATCTCCACGTGCCGCACGATGTTCTCCCGCACCACGATCGCATCGTCGATCAGGATGCCGATGGCGAGCGACAGGCCGAGCAGCGACATGGTGTTCAGCGTGAACCCGAACGCGAGCACGGCGATGAAGGACGCGATGACCGAGATCGGCAGGGCGATGCCGGTGATCACGGTGGAGCGCCACGAGTTCAGGAAGAGGAACACCACGAGCACGGTCAGCGCCGCGCCCTCGACCAGCGCGTATTCGACGTCCCCCACCGACTGCGCCACGCGCACGCCGGCGTCGCGCACGATGCGGAGCGACGCGTCCGGCGGCAGCGTCGCCTGCAGCCGGGCCACCTCGTCGCGGATCGCCTGGGCCACGGCCGTCGTGCTGTAGCCCTTGGACTTGACGATCTCGATGCCGACGGCGTCGGCCCCGTTGAAGGTCGCGGCCGATCGCGGCTCCTCGGTGCCGTCGCGCACCACCGCCACGTCGCCGAGGCGGACCAGGCGGCCGTTGGACTCCGAGATGACCAGCCGTTCGAAGTCGGCCGGCGCGGCGAGCCGGCCCCGCAGCCGGATCGTGCGCTCGTCCAGGTTGCCGAGCAGGCGGCCGACCGGGGCGGAGAGGTTCTGCGCCTGCAGCGCGCCGACGACCTGGGCGACGCCCACGCCGGCGGCCTGCAGGGCCTGGGGCCGGAGCTCGACCGTCAGCTCCCGTTGCACGCCCCCGACCACGGTCGCCTGGGCCACGCCCGGCAGCCCGCGAAGCCGGCGGACGATGCCGGGGTCGGCCACCAGCGTGAGTTCGGGGCCGGACAGCTTCCGGGACGACAACACGAGCGAGACCACCGGCAGGTCCGCCGGGTCGAAGCGGGTGAGGACCGGCTCTTCCATCTCCGGCGGCAGGTCGTTGCGGATGGCGTTGACTTCGTCGCGGATCTGCTGCGTCGCCTCCTGCAGGTCCTTCTCGTACGCGAACTGGATGATGAAGACGGCGAAGCTGTCGAGGGCGGACGACTGGATCTGCGAGACGCCGCTGATCCCCGACACCACGTCCTCGATGGGCTCGATGACCTCCCGCTCGACGTTCTCGGGCGCGGCGCCCGGATACAGGACCGACACGACGACAATCGGCGGCTGCACGTCGGGGAACTCGTCGGTCTTGAGCAGCAGCAGCGCCGCGAAGCCGAAGACCACCAGCGCCAGCATCGTGACGACGGTGATGATGGGCTTGCGGATGGCGAAATCCGAGATGACCATGACGGCGCGGGCCTCCTAGCGAGCCTGGGGGGCCGCCGCCCCGGTGATGGTGACCGGCGTGCCCGGCGTGACCGCCCGGGCGGCGCCCGCCAGCAGCACGTCGCCCGCGGCGATGCCCGACAGGATTTCGACGCGCTCGGACCGATCGTCGCGCACGCCGATCGACACCTGGACGCGCTCGGCCTTGCCGTCGCGCAGTCGAAGCACCCACGGGGTCTGCCCGCTGGTGTCCACCGCCGTCGCCGGCACGACAACAGCCTGGCGGCGCTCGCTGGTCACGCGGCCCTCGGCGAAGAGCCCCGCCACCAGCCGGCCCCGCGTGTTGGGGACGTCCACGAAGATCGTGACCTGGCGCGTGACGGGGTCGGCGGCCGGCGCGATGCGTTCGATGTGCCCGTCGAAGGTCTGGCCCGGATACCCGCGCACGGCGAACTCCACGGGCGTGCCGAGCTTGAGCTCGCCCAGGGCCTCCGATGTCACCGACGCCTCCAGCAGCATGCTGGACGGGTCGATGATCGTGGCGATCAGCGTGCCCGGCGACACCACGTCGCCGGCGTTGACCGGCCGCCCGCTCACGACACCGCTGATCGGAGCCGTGACGACGGCGTCATCCAGCTGCTGCCGCACGGAGGCGAGCCGCGCGCGGGCGTCGGCCAGCTGCGCCTGGGCGCCCGCCACGGCGTTCCGGGCGAGCTCGAGGTCGCGCTCCGCCAGCGCGCCGCCCTTCACCAGGCTCGCCGTCCGGTCGGCTTCTCGCTCGGCGACGGCGAGGGACTGCTCGGCCGACCGCACGGCGGACTGCGACGAGAGGAGCGCGTCCTGGAGCGGCCGCGCCTCGATGCGCGCGATCACCGCGCCGCGCCGCACCGCCTGTCCTTCCTCGGCACGCACCTCGAGCACCGACCCCGGCATCTTCGCACGCACGGTGGCTTCGCGCGCGGCGCGAAGCTCGCCCGACAGCAGCGGGCCCGTGCGGATTTCGCCGGCGCCGACGGTGACCACGTTCTCGGGCCCGACCGACACGCTCGCCGCGGCACCGCCCACGGCGGGCGCCGGCGCCGCGCCGTTCTCCCCGCACGCCGAGGCCAGCATCGCGCCCCCCAGCACGGTCACCGCGACGATGGATCGAAGAGCCGCCGTTCCGCCTCGTGCACGTCTGCCCATGACTACCTGATGCCTCCGCCCGCTCCCGTTCCCACACTGCTAACCGCGGCGCCCGCCTGGGCCACCGCCTGTGCCGAGGCCCCGGCGCTGCCGGCGGCGTCGACGGCCGCGTTGCCCAGCGGCAGATCGGGCAGCAGCGACACGCGCGCCCGCGCCACCTGCACGTCGCGCGCGGCCTGCGCGCGATTGACCTGCGCCAGCTGGAGCACCAGCCTGGCGTCGAGCAGCTCGAGCTGCGTCGAGATCCCCTCGCGGTAGCGCAACTCGGCGATCTCGTACGCGCGCGCCGCCTGCTCGACGGTGCCCGCGCTCGCCTGCCATGCGGCCGTCGCCGCGTCGAGCAGCGCCAGCGTCGCCTCCGTTTCCGCCTCGGCCAGTTCGATGACGAGTTTTCGCCGCGCGGCGGCCTCGCCGACGTCCGCGGCCGCTCCGACCTCGTCAGCCTTGAGCCGGCCGCCGGTGAAGAGCGGGATCTGGACCGACGCGCCGACTGTCCAGTTGGTGCGCCAGTCGTCGAACCCGGGCGCCGCCGCGTACGCGACTTCCCCGAAGGCGGAGTTCAGCGACACGTAGGGCCGGCGCTGGGACTTCGCGATGCGAAGCGCCGCTTCGCGGGCCTGCACGGCCGACGTCGCCTGCTGCACCGGGACCCGCTCGGCCGCCGTCCGGCCGGCGGGCACCGACGTCACGGCAGCCAATCCGGCCGCGAACCGCGACGGCGCGTCGAGCGTGGCGTCGTCGAGCTCGGCGGCCGCCGTCACGGGCTGCGAGGCGGGGATCTCGAGCAACTGTCTGAGGCGCAGGTAGGCAATGGTCCGGTTGGCCTGCGCCCGAATCAGGGTGGGGCGCTGGTTGTCGCGCGCCACGCGGGCGCGCAGCGCCTCGAACTCGGGCGCGCGGCCCGCCTTGTAGGCGAGCTCGACCTGCGCCAGCGTCGCCTCGGCCTGCTGCAGCGACGCCTCGGCGATCGCCACGAGCCGGTCGGTCAGGGCGGCGTCGTAGAACGCCTGCGTCGCGTCGAGCACGAGCTGGGCCCGGGCGGACCGCAGCGAGCTGTCCGCCACGGTGCGCCCCACGGCCGCCAACTGCTGCTGCGCGTCGATGCGTCCCCCGGCGTAGAGCGCCTGTGAGAACGCCAGGTTCAGGCGGAAGGCGTTGGCCTGCCCGAACGGCAGGTCGCCGAAGTCCCCGCCGAACCCACCGTCGCCGGACCCGCCCGCGTCGCCCGAGAACAGGCCCGAGAACTCGGACCTCAGCGTCCGGTCGTACGAGGCGGCGGCGGCCAGCTGCGGAAGCCGATCGCTGCGGGCGCGCTGCTCGCCGGCCATGGCCCTCGCCACGCCGAACTGGGCAATCGCGATCTGCTCGCTGCGCGCCTCGGCCAGATCGATCACGTCGTCCAGCGTCAGGGTCCGGGCCGGAGCCTCGGTGACCTGCACGGCAGACAGGCGTGCCGCGGCGGATTCCGGGCGCTGCGCGCTGAGCGGCCTCGCCGACGCGAGGGCGGCGAGCACGACAGCGGTGCCCGCGGCAATGCGGCACACGACGAAGGAACGTGGACGTCTCATCATCTCGGATTGTGGGCCGTTCCCATGATGGCCCAGGTAGATAGGACTCAGGATCCGGCCGAAAAGTTCCACACCGTCCCGCGTCCCGGCTCCCGGACCCCGAATCGCGATTCCCGGATCCCGAATCCCGGACTAACATGCAGAGCATCGTGCCCCTCCACCCCGTCCTCCGGCGCATGGCAAGCGCCCTCACCTACCGCGACTTCCGGGTCCTGTGGCTCGGCGCCTTCACGTCCAGCATCGGCACGTGGATGCAGAAAGTCGCCCAGAGCTGGCTCGTCCTCACGCTGACCGATTCGCCCTTCTACCTGGGCCTCGATGCCTTCCTCGGCGAATTGCCCATCCTGCTGCTCACGCTCCTCGGCGGAGTCGTCGCCGACCGGCGCGATCGCCGCGCGGTGCTGCTCGTCTCGCAGTGCGTGCAGTTGAGCACGGCGTTCGCGCTGGCCGCGCTGGTCTACTGGGACGTCGTGCGCGTCTGGCACATCCTGGCGCTCTCGTGCGTCACGGGCACGGCCCAGGCGTTCGGCGGACCCGCGTACCAGTCGCTGCTGCCGACGCTCGTGCGGCGCGACGACGTGCCGAACGCCATCGCGCTCAACTCGACGCAGTTCAATCTCGCGCGCATCGTCGGTCCCCTGCTGGCCGGCGTGACGCTGGCGACGCTCGGGTCGGCGGCCTGCTTCGCCCTGAACGGAGTATCGTTCCTCTTCGTGATCGCGTCGCTGCTGATGCTGCACCACCGCCACGTCGCCGTGACGACGACGGAGAGCGTGGCCCGCGACATGCGCAGCGGCCTGTCCTTCGTGCGGCACGACCGGGTCATCCTCACCATGACGTTCCTCGCGCTCTGCACGACCCTGCTGGCGGCGCCCGTGCTGACGCTGCTTCCCGTCGTGGCGCGCGACGTCTTCCAGCTCGGGCCCGACGGCTACAGCCGCCTGATGGCGTTCTCGGGCGCCGGCGCCGTGATCGGCGCGTTGACGGTCGCCTGGCTGGGGCGGTTCCCGGGCATGGGCAGGATGGTGCTGCTCGTGCAGCTCGCCCTCGGGCTGGTGCTCGCGGCCTTCGCGGCCTCACGCGTGCTCCACCTCAGCTACGCGCTGATCTTCCTGGGCAGCATCGGCCTGATGATGAGCTTCTCGCTGCTGACGTCGCTCGTGCAACTGGCGGCCCCGAACGAGATGCGGGGGCGCGTGGTCAGCATCTACATGATGGCGTTCCGGGGAGGGATGCCGATCGGCAGCCTCGCGGCGGGCTACGTCGCGGGCCTCACCTCGGCGCCGGCCACCTTGACGGCCACCGGACTTCTGCTATCGTTCGTGGCCGCGGCCTTCCTGGCCCGGGCGAAGACGGTCAGGCAGTTCTAGGCGCCAGGCGCTCGGGATTCGGGATTCGGGACTCGTCACGAAGGTACGAAGGGGGACCCATGATGACCCGCTGCCCTTTGCGCATGCTCGGACCGATCGCGCTCGCCTCCCTTCTGGCCTGCGCGGCGTCCGCCCGCGCTCAAGCGCCATTCACCATCGGCGGCGTCACGGCCGCACAGGGAACGATCGCGTCCGGCGAGTTGAAGGTACCCGCCGGCGGAGGCGACCAAGGTACGGTCATCCCCTTCACCGTCATCCACGGCACGCGGCCAGGCCCCGTGCTGGCGCTGGTCGCAGGCACGCATGGCGTGGAGTATCCCCCGGTCCTGGCGCTGCAGCGCCTCCGGGCCTCCATCGACCCGCGGACCCTGACCGGCACGGTCATCCTCGTCCACATCGCCAACGTGCCGTCATTCCTCGCGAGAACGATCTACTACGGGCCGAAAGACGGCCAGAACCTCAACCGCGTCTTCCCGGGCAAGCGGGACGGGACGCTGTCCGAACGCATCGCCTTCGTGCTGACCTCGGAGGTCATCGACCGCGCGACCCACGTGATCGACATCCACTGCGGCGACGGGAACGAGTGGCTGCGCCCCTACAGCTACTGGGTCGTGACGGGCGCCCCCGCCGTCGTGGCCGCCAGCAAGGCGCTCGCCCTGGCCTTCGGCCTCGATCACATCGTGATCGACACCGAGCGCCCGAACGACCCTGCCGCGTCCGTCTACCTGGCCAACACGGCCATGACCCGTGGCAAGCCGGCCTTGACGGCGGAATCCGGCGGCTGGTCGCGGACCGACGAGGAGTCGATCGCGCGCGTCGAGCAAGGCGTCGCCGGCGTGATGGCGCACCTCGGCATGCGCGCCGGCGGGCCGGCGCCGGTGGCGCACCCGGTCTGGCTCGGCCGCAACGAGGTGCTGCGGGCGGCGTTCACGGGCCTGCTCTACCCGGCGGTGGAACCCGGCCAGACGGTCGCGCAAGGCACGCTCATCGCCCGCGTCACGGATTTCCACGGCAGCGTGCTCGAGGAGATCCGGTCGCCGTTCGCCGGCGAGATCCTCTACGTCGTCGCTACGCCGCCCGTCACGAAGGGAGAGCCGGTCGGGTTCGTGGCGGAACGGGCGGCCACGGTGCCGGAGATCAAGTGATCCCGAAGACCGCGATCGTGACGGGCGCCTCGCGCGGCATCGGGCGCGCGACCGTGCTGGCGCTGGCGGACGAAGGGTTCGACATCGCCGCCGTGGCGCTGCCCGACGCGGATCGCATGGCCGCGCTCGGCGCCGCGGTGGTCTCGGCCGGCCGGCGATTCACGCCGTACGCGCTCGACCTGGCGCAGCTGGACGAGCACGGTCCGGTCCTCGCGGACATCGGGCGCGAGTTCGGCGCGATCGACTGCCTGGTGAACAACGCGGGGGTCTCGGTGGCGCGCCGCGGCGACCTGCTGGAGGTGACGACGGAGAGCTACGACCGCTGCTTCGGCGTCAACACGCGCGGCACGTTCTTCTGGACCCAGGCGGTCGCGCGGGTCATGGCGGCTGGCGGTGTCAGGCCCGGCGTGCACCGCAGCATCGTCTTCGTGACGTCGTCGAATGCCGTGGCCGCGACGGCCGAGCGCGGCGAGTACTGCATGTCCAAGACGGCGCTCTCGATGGCGGCCAGGCTGTTCGCGATACGCATGGCCCGCGACGGCATCGGGGTATACGAGGTGCAGCCAGGCCTCATTCTCACCGAGATGACCGAACCTGTGCGAGCGAAGTACGACGCGCTCATCGCCGCCGGCGCGCTCGTCGAGCCGCGCTGGGGGCGGCCCGAGGACGTGGCACGGGTCGTCCGGACCATGGCGGCCGGACTGCTGCCCTACACGGCCGGCCAGGACGTGCGCGTCGATGGCGGCCTGTTGCTGACGCGGTTCTGAGCGATGCCCACCGCCGCCCTTCGTGATCTGCGCGGCCGCCTCGACCTCTGCGGCATCAACACCGCCACGCTGGGCTTCCGCGAGCCGATCGCCGTCACGGCGCAGCGGGTGGCCGCGGCAGGCTTCACCTGGATGACGCCCTGGCGCCGGGAGATCGACGAGCGGCATCCCGCCCGCGACGCCGGCGCGATTCGCGCCGCCGGCGCGCGCGTCCGCAGTTACTGCCGCACCGTGGCGTTCGCCTGCGACACCGCCGCCGCGCGGCAGGCGGCGATCGACGACAATCGCCGGGCGCTCGAGACCGCAGCGGCGCTGGGCGCCGGCGAACTCATTGCCGTCGTCGGCGGCCTTGCGCCACACTCGCGCGACATCGACGATTCGCGCGCGCAGATTCTGCGCGGCCTCGAGGCGCTCGTGCCAACCGTCGAGGCCACCGGCGTCGTCGTGGCACTCGAGCCGCTGCATCCCTTCTACGCGTCGGATCGCAGCCTGCTCAACACGCTCGCGCAAGCGCAGGCCTGGTGCGAGGCCCTCGACCCGGACCGCCGGTGGTTCGGCATCGCGGTCGACGCCTATCACGTCTGGTGGGACCCGGCCCTGGCGCCGTCGATCGCCGCCGCCGGCCCCAGGATCCGCGCCTTGCACGTGTGCGACTGGCTGCGGCACACGCAGGAACCCCTGCTGGACCGCGGCATGATGGGCGACGGCGTCGTCGAGATCAAGCGGCTTCGGGCGATGGTCGAGGCCGCCGGGTTCGACGGGTTGGTGGAGGTCGAGATCTTCTCCCGCGACCACTGGTGGAAGGAAGATCCCGACGCCGTGCTCCGCACCTGCCGGGAGCGCCTGCAGACCGTCTGCTGATCGGCGAGGCCAGGAAGAAAGGGTCACGATGGAAGAGGAAATCGTCCTCGAACGCCGGCAGCGCGGGGAGGCGGCCTGGGCCGAGATCTGGCTGAACCGTCCCGACAAGGGCAACGCCCTGACCGTGCCGATGGTCGAGCGGCTCGGCTCGATCGCCGGAGAACTCTCCGCCGACCGGTCGACGCGCGCGGTCGTCATCCGCGGCCGCGGGCGCTTCTTCTGCACGGGCGGCGACATCGGGGCCTGGGGAAGCCTCGCGCCGCACGACATGGGACGCGACTGGATTTTGCGCGGGATCGACGTGTTCGAGCGGCTTGCCGCCCTGCCCCAGCCCGTGATCGCGGCGCTCACCGGCCATGCGCTGGGCGGGGGCCTGGAACTGGCCATGGCGGCGGATCTGCGCATCGCCGTCAGGCACGCGAAGCTCGGCTGCCCCGAAGCCTCGCTGGGCATGATCCCGGGCTGGACCGGCACGACCAGGCTCGCGGAACTCGTCGGCCCGCCGAGGGCCCGGCACCTTCTGCTGCTGGCGGCGCCCATCCCGGCGGCCCAGGCCCTCGACTGGGGCCTCGTGACCGCGATCGCCGACGATGAACCGGACCTGAACGCGCAGATCGACGGCTGGCTCGACCGGCTGCTGGCCAACGGGCCGTCCGCGCTCGCCCTGATCAAGGGCCTGCTCGGCACCCTGCACCAGGACCTGCGCCATCATCATGCCGCCGCGGCGGCACAGGCCGCGGGCACCGAGGACTGCCGGGAGGGCGTCCGCGCCTTCATCGAGAAGCGTCCGCCGGTGTACCGCGGCCGCTGACCGGCGCGCGCACGCGCAGGGGGAGCACACGACATGAGCGCACCACGGTTCCTGAGCGCCGCCGAGGCCGCCGAGCTCGTCAAGGACCGCGACACGGTCGCGATCAGCGGCAACGGCGCGGGCATGATTGCCGCCGAAGCCATCTTCGCCGCCCTCGAGGCGCGGTTTCTCGGCACGGGCCATCCGCGCGACCTGACGCTCGTGCACTCGCTCGGGCTGGGCGACCGGGGAGACCTCGGGACGAACCGCTTCGCGCACGACGGGATGGTGCGCAAGGTGATCGCCGCGCACTTCACGTGGTCCCCGCGGATGCAGCAGCTGGTGCGCGAGGAGAAGGTCGAGGCGTACTGTTTCCCGGGCGGCGTGATCCAGCAGCTCTTGCGGGAGATCGGCGCCGGCCGCCCGGGCCTCTTCACGCACTCCGGCCTGGGCACGTTCGTGGACCCGCGCCAGGACGGCGGGCGCTGCAATGCCCGCAGCCGGGACACGCTGGTCGAGCTGATGCACGTCGACGGACGGGAGATCCTGCACTACAAGCCGTTCACGGTGGATGTCGCGATTGTCCGGGGCACCTACGCCGACGCCCGCGGGAACATCAGCCCGGAAGAAGAGGCGATCGACATGGACGTCCATTCGATGGCGCTCGCCGCGCACAACACCGGCGGCCTCGTGCTGGCCCAGGTCCGTCAGGTCGTGGAGGCCGGCGGCCTGCACGCGCGGAGCGTCCGGATCCCGGGCATCATGGTCGATGCCGTGGTCGAGGCCCGTGATCAGCAGCAGTTCTACGGCCTCGGGTACGACGCCACGGTGAGCGGCGGGCGGCGCGCCCGCCAGGACGCGGCGCCCGCGGACGTTCCCGCGAAGCTCGAGCGGCGGATCATCGCGCGCCGGGCCGCGCTCGAGCTGCGGCCGGGCGCATCGTTGAACTTCGGGTTCGGCATCCCCGGGGGGATCTTCGGGGTCATCGCCGAGATGGGCACCGGGAGCGACCTCTGGCTGAGCGTCGAGCAGGGCGTGCACAACGGCCGGATGCTCGACGACGCCCTGTTCGGCGCCGCCCGCAATGCCGACGCGATCCTGCCGTCCATCGAGCAGTTCGACTACTACAGCGGCGGCGGCGTGGACATCGCCTTCCTCGGCGCCGGCGAGACCGACGCACGGGGGAACGTGAACGTGTCCCACCTGGGCGGCGCGCTGATCGGCCCGGGCGGCTTCATCGAGATCGCCCAGAACGCCAAGAAGGTGGTCTTCTGCGGAACGTTCGACGCGCAGGGCACGCGCCTGGAGTACGCCGGCGGGGCGCTCCGCATCCTCCAGCCGGGCAAGGTGAAGAAGTTCGTGGAGCGCGTCGAACGCATCACCTTCAGCGGCGACTACGCCCGCGCGCGGAGCCAGGAGGTCCTCTACGTCACGGAACGGGCCGTGTTCCGGCTCGGAGCCGGCGGCCTGGAGCTCGTCGAGGTCGCGCCGGGAATCGAGGTCGGCAGGGACATCCTGCCGCACATGGCGTTCGCCCCGATCGTGGGCGCCGTGAGGCCCATGCCCGCCGAGTCGTTCAGATAGGCGCGGGGTGCGGCTCGAATCCCGACCCGCGATCCCGAATCGCGGGTCCCGGCTCCCCTACCCGATTCCGAATGCCCTCAGCAGCAGGAACGTGCCCGACCCGATGACCGCGGCCCCGGGGATGGTGAGCAGCCACGCCCACACGATCTGGCCGGCGACGCCCCACCGGACGGCGGACAGGCGCCGGGTCGCCCCGACCCCGACGATGGACCCGGTGATCGCGTGGGTCGTGCTGACGGGAATCCCCAGCACGGTCGCGAGGAAGACGGCGCCCGCCGCCCCGGTCTCGGCCGCGAATCCGTGCACCGGCTGGAGCTTCGTGATGCGCGATCCCATCGTGTGGATGATGCGCCAGCCGCCCGACAGCGTCCCGAGCCCGATGGCCGCGTGCGCCGCCAGGACGATCCAGAACGGGATGAACATCTTCCCGTCCGCGTCCACCACCGCGGCGCGATAGGCCGGCACCGTGAAGAGCACGCCGGCGATGATGCCCATGGTCTTCTGGGCGTCGTTGGCGCCGTGGTTGAGGCTGAACAAGGCGGCCGACAGCAGCTGCAGCTTGCGGAACCAGTGATCGACATGGGCCGGCGTCACGTACCTGAACGCCCAGTAGATGCCCACCATCAGCGCCAGCCCCGCGGTCAGGCCGATGAGGGGCGAGACGACGATGAAGACGAGCGTCTTCGTCCAGCCCGCCGCGATGATCACGCCGAGGCCCGCCTTGGCCACGGCCGCCCCCGCGTAGCCGCCGATGAGCGCGTGGGACGAGCTGGTCGGCAGGCCGAAGTACCACGTGATGAGATCCCAGACGATGGCCCCGACCAGCCCGGAGAAGATCACGGCGAGCGTGACCGAGTGGATGTCGATCATGCCCGACCCGACGGTCTTCGCGACCGCCGTCCCGAACCCGAATGCCGCGACGAAGTTGAAGAAGGCCGCCCAGACGACCGCCTGCCCCGGCGAGAGGACCCGGGTCGAGACGACGGTCGCGATCGAATTCGCCGCGTCGTGGAACCCGTTGATGTAGTCGAAGACCAGGGCGGTCGAGATGATGCCGAGGACGATCGCGAGTTCCATGGTGGACCCGGCCGGGGGCGAGGGCAGGCGGGGACCGTGCGCCGCACCTGGAGTCTAGAGGAGCGCGGAGATCCGCGGTGTTACGTCCGTGTAAAGTCTTCGGGCGAGAGGCGGGATGCCCGGGCTACCTGATGCCGAACAGCCCGAGCGCGACCTGCATGCCCATCCCGAGGAGCGCGGCCGCGGGAATGGTGAGCACCCAGGCCCACACGATCCGGCCCGCCACGCCCCAGCGGACGGCGGACAGACGCCGCGTGGCACCGACGCCGACAATCGAGCCGGTGATGGCGTGCGTGGTGCTCACCGGGATTCCCAGCACGGTGGCCAGGAAGACCGCTGCCGCCGCGCCGGTCTCGGCGGCGAACCCGTGGACGGGCTGCAGCTTGGTGATTCTCGATCCCATGGTGTGGATGATCCGCCACCCGCCCGAGAGCGTGCCGAGGCCGATCGCGGCGTGCGCCGCGAGCACGACCCAGAACGGGATCACCAGCCCGCCGGCCCCGTCGGTCACCATGTACCGGTAGGCCGGCACCGTGAACAGCACGCCGGCGATGATGCCCATCGTCTTCTGGGCGTCGTTCGCGCCGTGGTTCAGGCTGAACAGGGCGGCCGACAGGAGCTGGAGCTTCCGGAACCAGTGGTCCACGTGGCTCGGGGTCGAGCGCCGGAACAGCCAGTAGATGGCGACCATCAGCACGAGCCCGGCCGTCAGGCCGATGAGCGGCGACACGACGATGAAGATCAGCGTCTTCGTCCACCCGGCCGGGATGATGGCCGAGAAGCCGGCCTTGGCGACGGCCGCGCCCGCGTAGCCGCCGATCAGGGCGTGGGACGAGCTGGTCGGCAGGCCGAAGTACCACGTGATCAGGTCCCAGGTGATGGCGCCGAACAGCCCTGAGAAGATCACCGCGAAGGTGACCACGTTGATGTCGATCATCCCCGACCCGATCGTCTTCGCGACCGCCGTGCCGAAGCCGAACGCGGCGACGAAGTTGAAGAACGCGGCCCAGACCACCGCCTGCCCCGGCGACAGGACCCGGGTCGACACGACAGTCGCGATCGAATTCGCGGCGTCGTGGAAGCCGTTGATGTAGTCGAAGATCAGCGCGACGGCGATGAGCGTGACGACAACGGCGAGTTCCATGTCTCACTCGAGCTGGCGGGCCGGACGGCCTACCGGATGCCGGAGGCCCTCAGCAGCAAACCCATACCCGCGCCGAGCAGCCCCGCGGCGGGGATCGTCAGCACCCACGCCCAGACGATCCGGCCGGCCACGCCCCAGCGCACGGCCGACAGGCGCCGTGTCGAGCCGACGCCCACGATCGATCCGGTGATCGCGTGGGTGGTGCTCACGGGGATGCCGAGGGCGGTGGCCAGGAACACGGCGCCGGCGGCGCCGGTTTCCGCCGCGAACCCGTGCACCGGCTGCAGCTTGGTGATCCGTGCCCCCATGGTGCGGATGATGCGCCACCCGCCCGACAGCGTGCCGAGGCCGATCGCCGTGTAGGCCGCGAATACCACCCACGTCGGGATCGTGAAGTGGGCTTTGTCGACGTACCCAGCCGTCGCCAGCACGCCCGCCATGATCCCCATCGTCTTCTGCGCGTCGTTGGCACCGTGATTCAGGCTGAACAGCGCGGCCGAGACGAGCTGCAGCTTCCGGAACCAGTGATCGACCCGTGCGGGCGTCGTCGCCTGGAACACCCAGTAGATCGTCACCATCAGGACGAGGCCGGCGACGAGCCCGATGACCGGCGACACCACGATGAACAGCAGCGTCTTGGTCCAGCCCGAGGGGATGATCGCGGCCCACCCGGCCTCGGCGATGGCGGCGCCGGCGTATCCGCCGATGAGCGCGTGCGACGAACTCGTCGGGAGGCCGAAATGCCACGTGATCAGGTCCCAGACAATGGCGCCGAAGAGGCCGGCGAAGATGACCGCGAACGTCACGACGTTGATGTCGATCATCCCGGTGCCGACGGTCTTCGCGACGGCGGTGCCGAAGGCGAAGAAGGCCACGAAGTTGAAGAACGCCGCCCAGATCACGGCCTTGCCCGGCGAGAGCACGCGGGTCGAGACGACGGTCGCAATCGAGTTGGCGGCGTCGTGAAAGCCGTTGATGTAGTCGAAGATCAGCGCCGCGCCGATCAACAGCACGACGACGGCGAACTCGACGTCCATGTCAGGCGTGTTTCACCACGACGCCCTGGATGACGTCGGACACGTCCTCGATCGAGTCGACGGTCGCCTCGAGGTAGTCGAAGATCTCCTTCCACTTCATGATGGCGATCGGGTCCTTCTCCTCGTCGAACAGGCTCGTGATCACGTCCTGGTGGAGGCGGTCGGCCTCGTTCTCGAGGCGGTTGACCTCGACCACCGACGGCGTCACGCTCTCGCGCTTCTCCATGTGCGTGAGGGCGCTCCGGATCTGTTCCGTGGCGCTCACCGTGATGTGGCAGAACTTGCGCACGCCCTCGCGCACGTTCTCGATGCGATACTGCGCGAAGAGGTGCGCCGAGGCGTCGATGGCGTCCATCACGTCGTCCATCGCCTTCGCCAGGGCGTGGATGTCCTCCCGGTCGATGGGCGTCACGAACGTGCGGTGGAGGCGCTGGATGATCTCGTGGGTCAGGAAGTCGCAGCGATGCTCGAGTTCCTTGATGATCTCGGTCTTGGCGGCGTCAGGCGGGTTGGACGACACCATGTCCTCGAGGGCTCGCGCGGCCTGGCAGATGTGGTCGGCCATGGCCAGGAAATCCTGGTAGAACTTCTCTTCTCTCGGGATCAGCCGGAATTTCGCCACGCGGTGCCCCCTTCAGCAGCAGAACCTGGGAATTCTATCAGAACCCTCCCGGGGGCGCCGCCACCGCGGCTCCAAACGTAACAGGCCTGTAACCGCCGCGGCGCTTGGCGCGCGGCCCGACCTCGCCTAGGATCTGATCGCCAGCCGCATGAGCCACATCCTCATCGTCGAAGACGACCGCGACATCGCCGAGCTGCTGCAGCGGTACCTGACGCGCGCCGGGCACGTCAGCGACGCGCTGGGCAACGGCCGCGAGGCCCTCGATTTCGTGCGCAGCCGCGTGCCCGATCTCGTCATCCTCGACCTGATGCTGCCCGGGGTGGACGGCCTCGAAGTCTGCCGCGCCCTGCGCCGGGCGCCCGAGACGCGCGCGCTGCCCATCATCATGCTCACCGCCCGCACCGAGGAGGCCGACCGGATCGCGGGCCTCGAGATCGGCGCCGACGACTACGTGACCAAGCCGTTCAGCCCGAGCGAGCTCGTCGCCCGCGTCGGCGCGCTGCTGCGGCGCGCGCAGCGCTGGGCCGAAGCCGGGGACGCGGCGCTCGCCTACGGGCCCATCGAACTCGACCGCGAGCGGCACGTCGTGACGGACCGCGGCGAGACGGTCCGGCTGACCGCCAAGGAGTTCCTGCTGCTGGAGTACCTGCTGCAGCACCGGGGCCGCGTCCTCTCGCGTGACCTGCTGCTCACCGACGTGTGGGGCTACCGCTACACCGGCGGCACCAGAACGGTCGACGTCCACGTCCGGCGCCTGCGCGAGAAGATCCCGGTGCTGGGCGAGGCCATCGAGACCGTGAAACAGTTCGGGTACCGGCTGGCCGACCCGCACCCCGGGGCCCGGCGGTGACCTTCGGCGGCCTGCGCGGGCGCACGCTGCTCGCGGTGTTCGGCGTCTCCGCCGTCGCGCTGCTGCTCGGCGCGGCCCTCATCGTGGTGCCCCTCCGGGCGCAACTCCTCAGGGCGATCGAGCGCAACCTCGTCGCCGAAACCCGGCTGGCGGCGGCCCTCCTGCAGGAGTGGCGGACCGACGGGTCCGTCGCGGCCCTCGACCGCGACGCGGACGAGATCGGCGCGTTCACCGCGGCGCGCGTCACCCTCATCGCGTCCGACGGCCGGGTGGTCGGCGACTCGGCGGAGGACCTGAGCGCCCTCCAGACGCTCGACAACCACGGCGCGCGGCCCGAGGTCGTCACGGCCCGGCGGACCGGCATGGGGATCGAGCGGCGCTTCAGCGCGACGGTGGGGACGGACCTGCTGTACGTCGCCGTTCTCGTCCGGCACCCGCGCGTCGAGATCGTCCGCCTCGCGCTGCCGCTGACCGACGTGGACGAGCAGTTCAGGGCGGTGCGGCGCAGCCTGCTCCTCGCGCTGGGCGTCGCGCTGGGCTCGGCCCTGGGGCTGGCCTGGCTGTCGTCGGTGCTGCTGGCGCGGCGTGTCGACGCCATCGCGGCGGTCGCCCGGCGGTACGCGGCCGGCGACTTCTCGGCGCCGGCCCGCGACCAGGGCGGCGACGAGCTCGGCACCGTCTCGCGCGTGCTCGACGACACCGCCCGCGAGCTGGGCCGGCGGCTGACCGAACTCGCGCAGGACCGCGCGCGCATGGAGGCCATCCTCGCCGGCATGCTCGAGGGCGTCATCGTCGTGAACGCCGAGGGCCGCGTCATCCTCGCCAACGACGCCGCGCGCCGCATGGCGCAGCCCGACGGGCTGCTGCCGGGCCGGCACTACACCGAGGTCGTGCGCCACCCGGACATCGGCGCCATGCTCGGGCGGGCGCTGAGCGGGCAGACGCCGGAGGGCATCGAGTTCTCGCCCCTGCGCGACCCGAACCGCACGATGGTCGCGCGGGCCGCTCCCGTGGCGACCGGGGGCGAGCCCGGCGCGGTGCTGGTCCTGCACGACATCACGGACCTGCGCCAGGCGGACCGCATGCGGCGCGACTTCGTGGCGAACGTGTCGCACGAGCTGCGCACGCCCCTCACGGCGATCCAGGGCTACGTCGAGGCGTTGCAGGACGGCGTGCCGCCCGAGCCCGACGAGGCGGCGCGCTTCCTGGAGATCATCGCCCGGCAGGCGAACCGCATGGAACGCCTCGTGCGCGACCTGCTGCGCCTCGCGCGGCTCGAGGCCGGCCAGGAGCCGGTCGAGCCGCTCGAAACGGACATGGAGGCGCTGTTCACCGACGTGGTGACCGAGCTGGCAGGCGCCCTGGAGGCGAAGGGCCAGCGGGTCGTCACCGAGATCGGACCCGGCGCCGGCAGCGCGCACGTCGACGCGGGCAAACTGCACGACGCGCTGCGCAACCTCGTCGAGAACGCCATCGCGTACGCGCCGCCCGCGACGACGATCACGCTGGCGTCGACGCGCGCGGACGGCGAGATCGTGATCACCGTGGCGGACGAGGGACCGGGCATCCCGGAGGCCGATCTCTCGCGCATCTTCGAGCGCTTCTACCGCGTCGACAAGGCGCGGTCCCGCGAATCCGGCGGCACCGGCCTCGGCCTGTCGATCGTGAAGCACCTGGTCGGCATCCTCGGCGGCGACGTGCGGGCCGCCAACCTCCCGTCCGGAGGCGCGATCTTCACCGTCACGCTGCCGGCGCGGTAACGGCGCCCGGCGGCCTCGTGCCGCCGCCTTTCGGCTTGCCGCCGGATGGCGGTTCGCCTACCCTATTGGCCATGCAGGACGTCCTCGCCATCATCCTCGGGGGCGGGCGCGGGAACCGGCTGTTTCCGCTCACGCTCATGCGCTCCAAGCCCGCGGTGCCGATCGGCGGCAAGTACCGGCTGATTGACATCCCCATCAGCAACTGCCTGCACGCCGGGCTGCGTCGGATGTTCATCCTCACGCAGTTCAACTCGGCCTCGCTCAACCGGCACATCGCCCAGACGTACCGGATGGACCTGTTCTCGGGCGGCTTCGTGGACATCCTCGCCGCCGAGCAGACGCCCGACAACCCGAACTGGTTCCAGGGCACCGCCGATGCCGTGCGCCAGGCCGCGCGCCACTTCCTCGGCTACGGCGCGGACTACTATCTCGTCCTCGCCGGCGACCATCTCTACCGCATGGACTTCGCGGAGCTGATCGACTCGCACGTGGCGCGCAAGGCCGACATCACGATCGCCGCGCAGCGGGTCCCGAGCGCCGTCGCGTCCGAGATGGGCATCTTCCTGTTCGACCGGAAGGGCCAGATCGCCGGGTTCGAGGAGAAGCCGGACGCGGAGCGGCTGGCGAAGATCGGGCGGAGCATCCCGGACGGGTCGGCGTTCGGGGGCCACTCGGACGAGAAGCCTTTCGTCGCCTCGATGGGAATCTACGTGTTCTCGCGCGACGCGCTGGTCGACGCGCTGGCGAAGGTCGACGCCACGGACTTCGGGCGCGAGATCATCCCGGCCGCCATCAGCACCAAGCGCGTGAACGCCTTCCTCTACGACGGGTACTGGGCGGACGTCGGGACGGTGGACTCGTTCTACGAGGCGAACATGCTGCTGACGCGCGACCATCCGCCGTTCAGGTTCTACGACCCGGCGCACCCGATCTTCACCCGGCCGCGGTTCCTCCCCGCGTCGCGCTTCATCGACAGCTGCGTCAGCTACTCGATGGTCGCCGAGGGCAGCTACATCAACCGCTGCCGCGTCGAGACCTCCATCGTGGGGATCAGGATGCGCATCGACGAGCGCGCCACGGTCCGCCGCTCGGTGCTGCTCGGGGCCGACTACTACGAGCCCGAGGAGGAGTCCGGGGGCGGCGGCGCCGTACCGCTCGGCATCGGTGCGGACTCGACGCTCGACAAGGTGATCGTCGACAAGAACGCGCGGATCGGCCGCGGGGTCCGGCTCGTGAACGAGCGCGGGATCGACGACGCCGACGGCGAGAACTTCTACATCCGGAGCGGCATCATCATCGTGCCGAAGGGCGCCGTGGTCCCCGACGGCACGATCGTGTGAGCCCGCGGCCCGGGGCTAGTGCCCGATCGCGCGCAGCGCGCGCGGCGGCAGGAACCACTGCAGCCGGCCCGGGCCTGCCGGCGGCAGTGCGTCCGTTTCGACGCAGCACACCGCGCCCTTCTTGAACGGGAGCGGCTCCTTTGCGCCGATGAGCCTGGCCGCAATCTCGCCGATGGACGGCATGTGGCCGACCAGGGCGACGGCGCGGTCGTGGCCGAGGCGCCCGAGCGCGGCCATCACCGCGTCGTAGCGGCCCCCCGGGCGGAGCGCGTCGACCGTGACCAGCGCCTCGGTGCACCCGACCCCCGAGGCGAGGATCTCGGCGGTCTGCGCCGCGCGGACGAGCGGGCTCGTCAGGACCCGGTCGAGATGGACCCGGAGCTCCCGCAGTCCCGCCGCCTGCACCCGCATCCGCTCGATCCCGTCGCTGGTGAGCGGGCGCTCATCGTCGTCCGGGAACTCGGGGCCCTGTTCGGCCGCCACGCCGTGGCGTACCAGATAGATCACGAATGCGGCCATCAGCGATCCTCCTTGTGCGGGCCCGCGCCCCCGCCGAGGGGGCCGGTGCTCTGCGCGCGGCCGGCCCGGGGGCCAGGCCCGGCGGCGGCAGCGAGACCAGGGTCCGCCGCACGCCCGTCGCGAGGGCGAGCAGCGCCACGACGCTGTCGCGTTCCGCGACGAAGCCGCCGTGCAGCGTCCGGATGTCGTCGTCGATGCCCTTCACGAGCGAGTCGAGCGCGGGCCGCCGCGACGACGGCGACTGCGCCATCACGTCGCGGGCGAGCCCGCCGAGGACCTGGAGATCGTGCAGGGCGCCGAGCAGGTCCTGCAGGCCCTTGAGCCGGCGCGTGGTGCCGGGCAGCCGGAACCGCCCGAGCCGTTCGGCCGTCTCCAGCGCGTAGCGGAACTTCTTCAGCGCGATCCGCACGGCATGGAGCGGGCCCGGGGCGAAGATCAACCCGGCGCTGACGACCGCCGTCTCGAGCTGGCGGGCGCGCCGATCGAGCCGCGACGCCGCGCGCCTGGCGCAGGCGCGCGCCGCGGCGGGTGTCGCGTTCCGCGCAGCCAGCGCGAGCGTGGCCGCGGCGAGGTCGTCGATGCTCACGCTGCCGACGCGGTCGCGCACGTCGCGGCCCGCGTCTTCTCGCTCCCTCACGACGTGAGCGCGCACCGCTTCCACCGCGACAGCGTGGCGCGGCGTCCGCGTCTCAATGTCCTGCAGCGTGGCGAGGGCGACGTCGAGTTCGCGGCTCCGGCCCAGCAGCCGGGTGACGTCGCGCAGCCCGCGCCGCAGCGCGCGCACCTCCCGCGCCCGCGCCGGAGCGGCGAGGGCGGGCACGAGTTCGCGAAGCCGGCGGCTGGCCACCCGCGACTGGTGGATGCCCTCGATGTCGTCCACGAGGGCCGCCGGCCAGTGGGTGAGCAGCGCGCGGACGGGCCGCCTCGGCAGCCAGCGGGGATCGGCAAGCGTCCGCACCATGAGGAGATTGTATGCGCAGTGGGGCCGGCGATTGCCACCCGCACGGAACCTGTGCTAGTTTTTGGCCACCCTTTACGCTATACCAGTCGTAGGCTGTGGCGCCCCGCGTGCCACCCCGGGGACGGCGCTTCGGCGCAGTTGGGAGTCGCGAATGGCAGTGCCCACCAGGGCCGAGGGCGACGCGCTCATCCTGTCGCCAGCCGGGCCGCTTGTCGCGGGCGGGCCGGCCGAAGAGTTCGAATCCAGCATCCAGGCCATCTACAAATCCGGCTACCGCCATCTCATCGCCGACCTGCATGACGTGACCAAGGTTGACAGCGCAGGGATCAGGGCCCTGGTGCGGGGCCTCACGTCCTCCCAGCGGCTGGAAGGCAGCTTCAAGCTGGTGGCGCCGTCCCCTGAGGTCCTGGCGGTGCTGCACGTCGCCCAGCTGGACTCCGTCTTCACGGTGCACGAGCGCATCGAGCCGGCCCTGACGAAGCGCGCGTGGTGGCGCGGCGTCGGCCCCTTCGCCGTCGGGGCCGCTGTCGTGGCGGTGATCGCCGTGGCCGGCGCCTACCTGGTACCGTCCGTGCCGGCGCCCGTTCAGGATGTCATCAGGGACGACGCCTCCCAGCATCTGGGCGAATTCGAGGGCTGGCGGCCGTTTGTCGAGGTCGCGAAGCTGATTCTCGCGGCGGCCATCGGGGTCATCGTCACGTCGGTCCACCGCAAGTACCGGCGGGAGCGCCCGCAGACGCAGGCCATGGAACAGGCCCAGGTGCTGCTGTGCGTGTCCGGCGCGCTGATGATGATCATCATCGGCGGGTCCGTCGCGCGGGCGTTCGGCATCGCCGGCGCGGCCAGCATCATCCGCTTCCGGACCCCGGTCGAAGACCCGAAGGACATCACGATTCTCTTCCTGCTGATGGGGCTGGGGATGGCGGCGGGCGTCGGGCTGTTCGGCGTCGCCGGCCTCGGCACGCTCTTCCTGTGCCTGTGCCTCGCACTGCTCAACCGCATCGGCGCCAAGCGCCCGCGCGCGATGATGGCGGAAGTCGAAGCCGAGGGCCGCGAGTTCCCGACCGCCCACGTCCAGGGCGTCTTCGCCCGGCACCGCGTGATCTTCGAGCCGCGGGAGGTCTCGCAGGGCAAGGCGCTGTCGGTGCGGTACTACACGCTGCTCGATCCCGATCAGTCGCTCGAGAGCCTCAGCGAGGAGCTGATGGCGGGCGGGAAAGCGAACGTCAAGTCGGTGTCCTGGGAGCTTCCCCGGAAGAGCGAGTGATTCCCGGGCAGGTCCCGTCGAGCCGGAGGACCCCCGCATGCGGGCCTTGTACGCGGTCATCGGAGCCTTCGCGGCGGCGCTGCTCGGTGCTGCCCAGGCGGCAGCCCAGACGGTCCCGGCCGGGGCGCCGGGCTCCGGCGCCCCCGCCGCCCCTGGGCCGTGGCTCACCATCGAATCGATCGCCATCTCCTCGGCCGGTGCTCCCCCGCCGCCTCCTGCCGCCGCCAAGAACGGCTTTGTCTGGGACAACCGCCCGGGCCTCCGCTACGGCGACTGGTTCCAGCTCGATGTGCGCGCGCTCGTCGAGGGGCAGGTGCGGTCCGTGGACCCCGACCTCGCCGGCGAGGGTTCGGCCTTCGAATGGAGCCGCCGCCGCATCGGGATCCAGGGCAGCGTCACCAGGTATGTCCAGTACGAGGTCGACTACGGCTTCGACGAAACGGATGAGGAGACCGCGGATTGGCGCGACGTGTTCGTGAACGTGCGGCCCGCGGCGTTCGCCCAGGTGCAGGGCGGGAAGTTCAAGATCCCGTTCGGCTACGAGCGCCTGACGGGGCCGCGGAATCTCGATTTCGTGTATCGCTCACGCGTCAGCGACACGCTCACCCCGGGACGCTCGATCGGGGTCATGTTCCACGGGAGGGCCTTCAAGCGCCTGCTCCGTTACGAGGTCGGCGTCTTCGAGGACGACGGCGACAGGCCGCCTGAACTCGAGCCGATCGAGCCGCTGCCCGACGAGGAGCCGGCGCAGGAAGGCCGGACCTGGGCGGCCCGCGCCACCGTGTCGCCGCTGCGCCTCACGGCCCTGCCGGGCAAGTACAACAGCCTCGAAATCGGCGGGGCCTATACGCGCGGGACCGTCCCCGAGGGGCGGAACCACTTGCAGGGCGACACCGTGTTCGGCGGAGAGTTTTTCGACCGCCAGTACTACACGAAGGGCCCGCGGACCCGCTTCGGCCTCGAGGCCAGCTGGGCGATCGGCCCGGCGTCGGTGGCGGCCGAGTACATCGTGTCGCGCGATGCGCGCGAGGGGCAGGGCGTGGGCAGCGAGGCGCAACTCGACCCCGATCTTCCCGAGATCGAGGGGCGCGGCTGGTACATCGCGGGAACATGGGTCGTGACCGGCGAGAACCGGGACGGCGGCGTCAACCCGAAGCGCCCGCTCCTGCAGGGCGGGTTCG
>Ga0316603_10000235_pt1 | contig 29127 bp, 31 predicted proteins | sample OWC_soil_day10_n_FD_207649 | JGI IMG/M metagenome (GOLD analysis project Ga0316603, IMG submission 207649) | Wetland soil microbial communities from Old Woman Creek delta, Ohio, United States - OWC_soil_day10_noCT | ecosystem: Environmental > Terrestrial > Soil > Wetlands | place: USA: Ohio... | reverse complement strand
CTTTGCGCCGCCTGCGCTGCCGGTGCTCGCCTTCCCGGACTACGAGACCCTGCCCTACGACCAGTTCTCTCCGCATCCGGACATCATCTCCCAGCGACTGCGCACGCTCTCGCGCCTGCCCGGCCTCGCGAACGGCATCGTCGTCGCCGACCTGCCCACTTCGCTGCAACGGCTGCCACCCCGCAGTTTCGTCGACGGGCACGCCTTCGTCCTCGAGGTGGGCGCCGACCTCGACCTCGAGGCGTTCCGCGCGCGCCTGACGGCGGCCGGCTACACCAGCGTGCCTCAGGTGGGGGCCCCGGGCGAGTTCGCCATCCGCGGCTCGTTGTTCGACGTGTTCCCGATGGGCAGCGAGGCGCCGCTGCGCATCGACCTGTTCGACCGGCAGGTCGACAGCATCCGCAGCTTCGATGCGGACACGCAGCGCTCCAGCGAGCGGCTGACACGCCTCGAACTGCTGCCCGCGCGCGAGTTCAGCCTCGCGCCCGAGTCGATTCGCGACTTCCGCCGCCGCTACCGCACGCGCTTCGAGGGCGACCTCACGCGCATGCCGCTGTACCGCGACGTGGGCGAGGGACTGGCGCCGGCCGGCATCGAGTACTACCTGCCGCTGTTCTTCGAAACGACCTCGAGCCTGTTCGACTACCTGCCCGACGGGGCGGTGGTCGCGCTCGCGGCCGACCACGAAGCCGCATTGGCCGAAGCCTGGCGCACGGTCGAGACGCGCCACGAGGAGCGGGGCTACGACATCGAGCACCCGATACTGGCCCCGACCGAGCTGTGCCTTCCGCCCGCCGAGTGGACGGCGGCCGCGCGCGCGCGCGGCCAGCTGCTGCTCGGCGGCGCCGGCGAGCCGGACGCCGGCATCGAGGCGGTGGATCTCGGCACGAGCGAGGCGCCGGCCGCGCGCCTCGACGCACGCCGCGAGGAGACGATCCGGGCGTTCGCCGAGCGCCTGGCCTCGCACGAGGGACGCGTGCTGCTGGCGGCGGAATCGCCCGGTCGCCGCGAGCTGCTGTTCGACCTGCTGCGGCCGTTCGGAGTCGAGCCGCGCACCGTCACCGGCTGGCAGGAGTTCCTCGCGGGTGACGCGCCGATCGCCGTCACGGTCGCCCCGCTCGCCTCCGGCGCGACGCTCACCCACCCACCCGTCACCCTGTATGCCGAGGAGCAGCTGTTCGGCGAGCGCGCGCGCCAGGAGCGCCGCCGCCGTCGCTCGGAGCGCGACCCCGCCCGCATCATCCAGCAGCTCGCGGACCTGCGGCCCGGCGCAGCGGTGGTGCACGAGGACTACGGCGTCGGCCGCTACCTCGGGCTCACCACCATGGACGCGGGTGGGATGCCCGCCGAGTTCCTGGTGCTGGAGTATGCCGAGGGCGACAAGCTCTACGTGCCGGTGCAGGCGCTCGAGCGCATCAGCCGCTATACCGGTGCGCCGGCGGAGAGCGCGCCGCTGCACAAGCTCGGCAGCGAGCAGTGGTCGAAGGCGCGGGCCAAGGCCGCCGCGAAGATCCGCGACGCCGCGGCGGAGCTGCTCGACGTCTACTCGCGGCGCGCCACGCGCCCCGGGCACGCCTTCGCGGTGGACGAAGCACAATTGCACGCCTTCGAGTCCGGCTTCCCGTTCGAGGAGACCGCAGACCAGGCGGCCGCCATCGAGCAGGTGATCGAGGACCTGCGCGCGCCGCGGCCCATGGACCGCGTGGTCTGCGGCGACGTGGGCTTCGGCAAGACCGAGGTGGCGCTGCGCGCCGCCTTCGTCGCGGTGCAGGGTGGGCGGCAGGTGGCAGTGCTGGTGCCCACCACCCTGCTCGCCCAGCAGCACCACCAGACCTTCGCCGACCGCTTCGCCGACTGGCCCATCAAGGTCGAGCTGCTGTCGCGCTTCCGCGGCGACGCGCAGGCGAAGGGCGTGCTTGCAGGCCTCGCGGACGGCAAGGTGGACATCGTCGTCGGCACGCACAAGCTGCTGCAGAGCGGCGTGCGCTTCAAGGACCTCGGGCTCCTGATCGTGGACGAGGAACACCGCTTCGGCGTGCGCGACAAGGAGCGGCTCAAGGCACTGCGGGCCGAGGTCGACGTGCTGACGCTCACCGCGACACCGATACCCCGTACTCTCAACATGGCGCTCGGCGGACTCCGCGACCTCTCGCTCATCACCACGGCGCCGTCGGCACGGCTGTCGATCAAGACGTTCGTGTCGGAGTGGAACGCGACCGTGGTTCGCGAGGCCTGCCTGCGCGAGCTGCGTCGCGGCGGACAGGTGTACTTCGTGCACAACGCGGTCGAGACCATCGAGGCGATGTCGCAGCAGCTCGCCGAGCTGGTGCCGGAGGCGCGCGTGGTCATCGGCCACGGCCAGATGCGCGAGCGCGACCTCGAGCAGGTGATGCTCGACTTCTACCACCGGCGCGCCAACCTGCTGCTGTGCACGACCATCATCGAGAGCGGCATCGACGTGCCGACGGCCAACACCATCATCATCGACCGGGCCGATCGCTTCGGGCTGGCGCAGCTGCACCAGCTGCGCGGCCGCGTGGGACGCTCGCACCACCAGGCCTATGCCTACCTGATCACGCCGCCGAAGAACGCCATGACCTCCGACGCGAAGAAGCGACTCGAGGCCATCGAGTCGCTCGAGGACCTCGGCGCCGGATTCGTGCTCGCGACCCACGACCTCGAGATCCGCGGCGCCGGCGAGCTGCTCGGCGAAGGCCAGAGCGGCCAGATCCAGGAGATCGGCTTCGCGCTGTACATGGAGCTGCTCGAGCGCGCGGTGGCGGCGCTACGCGCCGGCAAGTCGCCCGAGCTCGAGCGTCCGCTGCACCACGGCCCGGAGATCGACCTGCACGTGCCGTCGCTGCTCCCGGAGGCCTACCTGCCCGACGTGCACGCGCGCCTCGTGCTCTACAAGCGTATCTCCGCGGTCGAGACGGAGGCCGAGCTCGACGACCTGCAGGCAGAGACCGTGGACCGGTTCGGCCTGCTGCCGGAGGCCGCGAAGAACCTGTTCCGGATCGCGCGCCTGCGCATCGCAGCTGCGCGGCTCGAGATCGAACGCCTGGATGTGTCGCCGGCCGGCGGTTCGGTGACGTTCTCCGCGACCACGCCGATCGATCCGGGTGCGCTGATCGTGATGGTGCAGCGCAGTGGCCGCTCAATGCGCTTCGACGGACCGAGCAAGCTGCGCTTCACCGGACAGCACGATGAGCCGGAGAAGCGGTTCGATGCGGCGGATCGGTTGCTGGGCGCGCTGGCACGCTGCGTCGGGTAAGCTGACCCTCGATGCCCGCTATGGGGCAAGGTCAGGTGCTTTCACACGTAGGTCGGCCAGGCGCTGGCGTGGCTGATGGACGCGGCTCAGCCAGACCTCCCAGGGGTCCCAGCCGTCGCGCAAGCGGTCGCTGATAGCCGGGGCGGCAGATTCGGGGACCGTGCGCGCGATGCCGCTCGATGTGCCGCCGGCGTGCGCACGCTTTAGCCACGACTCCGCTGATTGCCCGTCCATCGCTTCGTCCATGACTGCTCTCTAGTCAGCCCGAGCGCTCGATTCGCTTCCTGGCATGTCCGCGCCGGATGTTGCGGCAGGCGTGGCAAAGGGTCCATTCAAATCATTGATACACGGCGATAACTTTCGCTATCGCCACCCTTCCCGCAAGGAGCGCGGCCACTGCCTTCGGCAGATCACGTGCCATGCAGAGCGTCGAGCATGGTCAGCACCTATGGACGCGTTTTGCCTCGCAGCCCCACCTCCCGCAAGCGAATCGGGTAGCGCGCGGGGTGATCTGCCAGGAGAGTTCCCGGCGGTCCTTGCGGCAGCGTCTGCTCAGGCCCAGAACCCAACGATCCGCTGCATGGTCCAGAAGGCGGCGACGGAACCGATGGCGTACGCAACTGGCGTGCGGATCAGCGACTCCGAGTGCCACGGCCCGTGATCGCGCGAGCCCTCTCGGCGCAGGAGCCTGGTGAGGATGGAGAACACCGCGACGACGGCCACGACGAACAGCAACTGGCCGATTTCGACACCGACGTTGAAGAACAGCAGCGCGAGCGGAACGTCCTTCTGCGGCAGGCCGATCTCGCGTAACGCACCTGCAAAACCGAAGCCGTGCAGCAGGCCAAATACGAACGCCACCAGCCACGGGGCGCGAGTGGCCAGGCGCGGCTGGCCGTGCGCGCCGTGAATGATCTCCGCCGCCACGAACATGATGCTCAATGCGATGGTCGCCTCGACCGGCGCCTGCGCCACGTGCACGAGCCCGAGCGTGGCTGCGGCGAGCGTGATGCTGTGCGCAACCGTGAACGCAGTCACCGTGGCGACCAGCCGCTTCCAGTTGCCCACCAGGAACAGCAGCCCCAGTACGAACAGCAGGTGGTCGATGCCCAGCAGGATGTGCTCGACCCCGAGCACGAAATAGGTCTTCGACACCGCGAGTGCGCCGGGCGCCTCCTGGGCTACGAACGACGTCTGCTCGGGCGTCAGACGAACGGCCTGGGTCGTGCCGTCCGACCACTCGATGCGGGCGAGCACGTCGGTCCGCGTCGCGCTGAGGCCCTCGATGTCGATCGCACGACCGACCAGTCCGCCGGGGCAGGTCGCCCGCCATCGCTCGACGAAAGCGCCCCCGACGAACGATCCTTGATCGGGTGCGCCGGTGCACTCCTTCGGCAGACGCGCATGCAGCCTGAGGCGATACTCACCCTTCGCGGGCACCTTCCAGAGCACATCGAACGCCTCGGCGTCGACCTGTCGGACTTCGAGGTAGCCCGGGCGCACTTCATGCGCATTGGCCATGGGCAACGGAGCACCCGCCAGCAAGATCAGCAGCACGAGGCCGCGGCGCAGTGCAGAGCTCATTTGACCTGAGTTCCGTCGCTGTCGGCGGGTTGTCCGAACAGCGCGGCGGCCTGGCCTTCGACGCGGATGTCGTACTTGGCTCTCAGGCTGTCGAGGAATGCCTTGTTGGATTGCGTCCGCTGCTCGGACTGCCACTCGCGCAGCACGAGCGGGCGGATCTGCTCGAACGCGGGCATCGCATCCGCCTTGCGATCATTCACCCGCACGAGGTGCAGTCCGAACCCGGACTGCAGCGGGCCGGTCCACTGGCCGACGGGTGCCTCCAGGATCTGCGCGGCAAATTCGCTGCCGAAAGTGTTGGCGATTACCTGGGGCGACGCCGACTGCATGTCGCCGGGCAACAGCGTCGGGTCACCGGCCTCGGCCAGAATTGCCGGCCCGCGACCGGCTTGCAGTTCCGCCAGCAGTTGCTCGGCCGAGGGGCGCGCCGCGTCGCCACGCTTCTCGGTGCTGAAATAGACCTGCACGAAGGTGAGTTCCGCAGGCTCGAGGAACTTCTCGGGATGGGCGGCGAGGTACGCCTGCAGATCGGCATCGGTCGGCTCGGCCGCCGCCGCGGCGTCCTCGGAGATGAACTCCATCTTCTGCCGCAGCCGCCGGCGGATGACGGTGTCGTCCTGGTCGAGCCCCATCGCGATCGCCTCGCGGTAGTAGATCTCCTCCGCAATGTGGTCGTCGACGAGTCCCTTGACCTCCTCGGGCGTCGGCGGGCGCATCCAGACCGTGGCGAAGCTCTCGGCGAGCGCCTCGACGCGGGCCTCCGAGACCACGATGTCGCGGGGCGCATCGGATCGGCCGCGATTCAGCGCGCCGTAGAGCACGAACAGCGCAGTGCCGATCAGCAGGAAATGCAGCAGCGGTTCGCGCAGAAATCGTCCGATCACTTGGGTTGCGTCCAGTTGGTAGTCATGGGAGCGGCCGGCATGTCATTGCATGCCGGCCACGGTCGCTCAATCGTTGAATCAGGTCAGGGCGTGTACCAGATCGGCGAAGTATAGGCCCGCTCCTGGATACTGGCCGGAGCGTCGGTCGGCCGCTTCACGCCAAGGACTCTCGCGTCGATCGCGTTCGCGTGGCTCGCCTCGGCCAGGTTCACCGTGTTGCCGGTCATGCCCGCGTCCGCCGAATGCGTCTTATGCAGGTGCGTGTCCCCGAAGTAGACCCGATTCGGGAAATCCTGTGCCGCGCAGGGCGAGTACTGGACCTTGCGCCTCGCGGGTTCGTAGTCCTCTGGCCAGGCCTGCGATCCCGTGACGACCAGAAGTCCCGCCGCGACGGCCGTCGCGATCATCGTGCGTCCGGAGTTGTGCATGAGGTCGTTCTCGCTTACCCGCTCTGCGTTGGTGCCCGCGCGCTGACCGGACCTGCTCGCAAGACGCGCTGCAGCCGTGTCGGCGCCTCGATAGGCCCGCACCGTCGTCCCTTCAAGCCCGGTAGCCCATTCCGGAGATCTCGCGCCCGGAAGGCCGGAAGTTACTGCAGGATGATAACTGCGCCTATCGGAATCGTCGCTCAGGCGCTCACGACGTTGGGTGGAATGCCACCCTGCAGGCCGACGGCGAGGTTGCGCAGCGCCAGCTTCACCATGTTCATGCGCGTCGCCGGCGTGGCGCTGCCGATGTGCGGCGTGAACAGCACGTTCGGGCAGGCGGTCAGGTCGGGATGCACGCCGGGCTCGTTCTCGCAGCAGTCAATGCCCGCCCCGGCGATCGTCCCGTTCCTCAGGGCCGCAGCAAGCGCCGCATCGTCCACGACTCCACCGCGGCCCGCGTGGATCAGCACCGCTGTTCGACCGCAGTCGCGGCCAGTCACGGCCGACTGATCTCGCGCTCTTCATCGCGGGGCGAGCGGAGACGCTCTCCGACGATGCGAAGCGGTTGACTCGGGAAATACGGCGCGTGGCCTCCGGGAACACCGGCCTGGTACGAATCGGACTGGGACCCGCCCCGACCCGGGTGCTGCTCGCAGGAATCGTGGCACGCATCAATGAGCACTGGCCCAACATCAGCCTGGAAATGATGTCGGGGCACACGGCCCAACTCGCCGAAGCACTGTTGCAGCGTGAGTTGGACCTGCTGGTCTGTCCGCCGCTGGACGTCCGGCAGGAAGCGATTGCATCCGAACCACTGCTGGAGGCGCGCATCGTCGTCATCGTGAGTGCAGGCCACCCATTGCTGGCCGAACCGCCGTCCGACATCAGTGGGCTATTCAAGCATCCGATTGCGACCACGTTTCTGGAGACACGCTACCTGAGCATTCTGCGTGACGATTACGGCATCGACCTGAGCGCACAGGTCGGGCGCGTCGTGTGCTCCGACTTCGAGATGCTGGTGCAAGTTGTGGCAAACAGCTCTCGCTTGTTCACCGCCGGTCCCCGCTTTGCGTTCGCCGAAGAGATCGCGGCGGGACACCTGCGCGTCGTGGATCTCGACGTGCCGTTCAAGCACATCATCCAGCTGCATACAAACAGGGACGCGTATCCCCTGCCTGCGGTGACGCAGGTGACGGACATCATCCGGCAAGCGTTCGCCGACATCCGCGCGACTGAGGCGGCCCGGTGACGAACCCTTGCGACTGACCCGGCGCTGCGCAGCGCTTAGTCCGGACGGCGCTCAGCCAAGCCCACCAGGAACCACGCGATTCCCGCCGAGTTCCTTGGCCTGTCTCACCGCCCGTTTGGCCGCCTCGAGCAGCACTTCCATGGGCCGGTCACCCGGCGGCACCAGCGTGACGACACCCACGCAAACGGAGATATAACGCCCGGTCCGCGACCTTGGGTGATGAATCGCAAGCGCTCGCACGCGACCGGCAATGTGCTCGGCGTGTTCGCGAGCCCTGCCCTCCTCCATCGACACGCCGAGCACGAGGAACTCGTCATTCGCAAAATGGGCGACGATGTCGCTGGTGCGACGCATCGAGGAAGCGATGATGCGACCGACCTGGCGCAGCATGTTGTCCGTCGCGCCGCGGCCGAAGACGTCGTGGTAGTCGCGGCAGCCGTCCACGTCGATGTGCATGACGGTAATCGTGCGGCCGTCGCGCTGGGCAATCGACCAGTCGCGGCGCAGGACTTCGAGCAGGTGCTCGGGGGTGCTCAGGCCGCTCGAGCGATCCACGGCTGCGGCCAGCGCGCCCGGAGCGCTGCGGGGCAGCGGCCGGTAGTGCAGCGCCATCTTCCCGTCGGCCAGCAGCATCGCCCAGCGTTCGCACTCGACCGTCGTGCCGTCGGCACGGCGCAGGCGCACGCGCTGGCCGATGCCTACGGTCGTGGCGTTGGGGTCGGCCGGCGCCTCGATCTCGATCTCCTCGAGCGTGTGACCGACCGGCCACTCCTCCGGCCTTCGCAGCAGCCCACCGAGGGTGGCGTTGGCGTACACGATGCGGGGCGCGCCATTGCCGGCCTCCACCACCGCCACGCCGTCGAGCGCATGGCGCAGGACTTCGGCCAGCAATGCCGGGTCGGACGTGGTCATGAGTTCCGCTCCCCCTACGCGTCGAGCCTGAGTTGTGGCGCATCCCGGCAGTGATCCACGGCCGCGCGGCACTCGAGCCAGCGTGCGCTCTGCTGCAGCGCGAGGCGGTCCGGCATCGGGCGGCCGTGCAGGCGCGCGAGGCGCACCTGGCTCAGCGGGTCGGCCTCGCCGGCGAGTTCCTCGAGCACGGCGAGCACGGCCGCGCGGTCGTTGCAGACGGACAGCACGTCGCAGCCCGCGGCAAGCGCCTGCCGCGCGCGCTCCGGCACCGTGCCGGCGAACGCCGCGCCGCCCATGCTCAGGTCGTCGGAGAACACGGCGCCGGTGAAGCCGAGGTTCCAGCGCAGCTCCTGCTGTATCCAGCGACGCGAGAAGCTCGCAGGCACCTCGTCCATCTCCGGGAAAAGCACGTGGGCGACCATGATCGAAGACAGCCCGTTCGCGATGAGCCTCTGGTAGGGCAGCAGGTCGCCCGCCAGCTCGGCGAGCGGGCGGCGGTCCACGGGCAGGCTCTTGTGCGAGTCGGCGACGACCGCGCCGTGACCGGGAAAGTGCTTGGCGGTCGCGACCATGCCGGCCGCCCGCATGCCCTGCATGCACGAGACGGCGAGGCGCGCGACCACCTCCGCGCTGGCGTGGTAGGCGCGGTCGCCGATGACCTCGCTCACGCCGTAGTCGAGGTCCACGCAGGGCGCGAAGCTCATGTCGATGCCGACGGAGCGCAGCTCCGCGCCGAGCAGCCAGCCGCACTGCCAGGCGAGGCGTCGACCGGCCTCCGCGTCGAGGTCGTACACGCGCCCGATCGCGCGCTGCGCGGGCAGCACTGTGAACCCTTCCCGAAACCGCTGCACCCGCCCGCCCTCGTGGTCCACCGTCACGAGCAGCGGCGGGCTGCGCACGGCACGGATCTCCCGCACCAGCGCCTCGAGCTGGCCGATGCTCTCGAAGTTGCGGCTGAAGAGGATCACCGAGCCCACCAGCGGCTGGGCGAGCACGCGCCGATCCTCGGCCGTCAGCTCGGTGCCGGCGACGTCCACCATCAGTGGTCCGAGCGTCATCGCGTCGCTCCGGCCGCCGCGGGCCATGCGTAGCTCTCCACCAGCAACTTGCGCTCGATTTCGACGGGCATGAGTCAGCGCTCGAAGACGGCCATGGCTTCGACGTGGGTCGTGTGCGGGAACATGTCCATGATGCCGGCGGCGACGAGCCTGAATCCGTGATCGCGCACGAGGTGGCCTGCGTCCCGGGCGAGACTGCCCGAATGGCAGGAAATATACACGACGCGACGCGCTCCGCAGCGCCCCACCACGGGCAGCACCTCGCGCGCGCCGGCGCGCGGCGGGTCGAGCAGGACGCGGTCGTAGGCGCGACTGGCCCACGGGGCGTCGGTCGCCGGTGCAGCGAGGTCGGCCGTGACGAAGCTCGCGTTGTCGATTGCCTGCCGGCGTGCGTTGTCGCCGGCACGGCCGACGAGTGCAGCCTCACCCTCCACGCCCACCACTTCGCCGGCGCGGCGCGCCAGCGGCAGCGAGAAATTGCCGAGGCCGCAGAAGAGGTCGAGCACCCGGTCGACGGGCTGCGGATCGAGCTGTTCGACGGCCCGTCCGACCATCGCCTCGTTCAGCCGCGCGTTCACCTGGACGAAGTCGGTCGGATCGAATTCCAGGGAAACGTCGAAGGCCTCGAGCCGGTAGGACAGCGGCCCGTGGCCTGGCGTCAGCGGGGCCACGGTGGCCGGACCGCCCGGCTGCAGGTAGAGGCGCACGCCCTGGCTGCGCTCGAACTCGCGCAGGCGGTCGAGGTCGGCCGCCGTGGGCGGATCGAGCACCCGCAGCACCACGGCGCAGGCGTTGTCCGCCGCCGCCACCTCGGCCTGCGGCAGGCGCGCAGCGATCGAGAGCCCGCCCACGAGTTCGGCCAGCGGGTCGATCAGCCGGTCGAGGGGCGGCGCGAGGATGCGGCACTCGTGCAGGTCCGCGACGTAGAGCGCGGCACGCTCCCGGAAGCCCACCAACACCCGACCCTTGCGCGCGACGAACTTGATGCCGAGTCGCGCGCGGCGTCGGTAGTTCCACACCGGACCGGTCAACGGCTCGAGCACCCGCGCGGGCTCGACGCCGCCGAGGCGCGCCAGGTTCTCGAGAAGCTGCGACTGCTTGTAGGCGAGCTGCGCCGCCGGCGCGAGGTGCTGCAGGGCACAGCCGCCGCAGGTGCCGTAGTGCGGGCACGGCGCCGCCACGCGGTCGGGGCTCGCCACGAGTACGGTCTCGAGCACGGCCTCGTCGAAGTTGCGGTGGCGTCGCACGCGCCGGAGCACGACCCGCTCGCCCGGCAGCGCACCGTGGATGAACACGGCCTTGCCGTCGATGCGCGCCACGCCGTCGGCCTCGTGGGTGAGGTCGACGATGTCGGCCTCCTCGGGGGCCGCGCTGATGCGCTTCATCCGCCCCCGGCCGTCCAGGCGGCGAGGAACTCGGCGAGGTGGGCGCGCCCCGCGCCGCCGAGCCAGCCGCGCACCAGCGCGCACTCGCGCTCGTGCTCCTCCGGCGTAAGCCGTCCGCGCATCAGCTCGAAGCGCAGGTACACGAGGTAGGTGTTGATGACGTCGGTCTCGCAGTAGTTGCGGATGTCCTCGATGCGCCCCTCGAGGAAGGCGTCCCACACGAGTTCGCCCGACATGCCGAGCTTGCCCGGCAGTCCGAGCAACTGCGCCATCTTGTCGAGGCCCACGCGGCCACGACCCTGGAAGCCCGAGAGCACGTCCATGAGGTCGACGTGGCGCCAGTGGAAGCGGCTGATGTAGTTGTTCCAGCGGAAGGACTGGTCCTCCTCGCCCATTTCCCAGTAGCGGTGCGCCTGCACGCCGTGGCGCAGCGCGCGGTAGTGGAGCACCGGCAGGTCGAAGCCGCTGCCGTTCCAGCTCACGAGCGTCGGGCTGAAGCGCTCGATGCCCTCGAAGAAGCGTCGCACCAGCTCGGCCTCGGGCGCGTCGGGCTCGCCGAGGCTCCAGGCCTTGAAGCCGTCGCGCGTGCGCATGGCGACCGAGATCGCCACCACCCGGTGCTGCTCGAGCGACAGGAACTCTGAGCCCGTCTGCTCGCGCTGGCGGGTCTGCATGACGTAGCCGACCTGCTTGTCGGTGAGCCCCTCGAGCCCGTGCAGGCGGCGGCCGAACTCCACGTCGGGCACGGTCTCGATGTCGAAGGCGAAGACGTTGCTGATGGTCACTGGGACTCCTTGCGCATGAGCACGGCGACGGCCACCACCAGCCCCGCCTCGTCGGTGAGTGTGACGTGGCCGTCGCCGGCGCCGAGGCGGTCGCGCAGCGCGCGGCCGCGCTCGGACCAGATCGGCTCGGGCCGGCCCCAGGCGTTCGGCGCGATGCCGACGTCGCGGATCCAGATGCCGTGCGCGAACCCCGTGCCGAGCGCCTTGACGAGCGCCTCCTTGGCCGCGAAGCGCATGGCGAGGAAGCGCACCGGCCGCTTGTAGCGGCGGAATGCCTGTTCCTCCTCGGGCATCAGCAGGCGGCGCACGAAGTGCTCGCCGTGGCGGGCGAACACCTCCTCGATGCGAGCGACCTGCACGACGTCGGTGCCGATGCCGAAGATCACGCCACGCCTCAGCCGCCGGTCGCGAGGCCGTGGCGCGCGGCGGTCATGAGGGCCTTCATGTCGCGCACCGCCGCCGCCAAGCCGTCCACGACGGCGCGGGCGACGATCGCGTGTCCGATGTTGAGCTCGACGATCTCGCCGATGGCAGCGACCGGCTGCACGTTGTGGTAGTGCAGGCCGTGGCCGGCGTGCACCGTGAGGCCGATGCGCGAGCCGAAGCGCGCCGCCTCGAGGATCCGCGACAGCTCGAGCGCCTGGCGCTCGCCCGTCGCCTCGGCGTAGGCGCCGGTGTGCAGCTCGACCACCGGCGCCCCGGCGTCGTACGCGGCCTCGAGCTGCGCGGGCTCCGGATCGACGAACAACGACACCCGGCTACCCGCCTCGCGCAGCGCCGTGCAGGCGTCGCGGAGCCGGCCGAGCTGCGACGCGACGTCGAGGCCCCCTTCGGTCGTGAGCTCCTCGCGCCGCTCGGGCACCAGGCAGCAGTCCTGCGGGCGCACGCGACGCGCGATGGCGATCATGGCGTCGGTGGCCGCCATCTCGAGGTTCATGCGCGTCTGCAGCGCGTGGCGCATTCGCTCGACGTCGTGGTCCTGGATGTGGCGGCGGTCCTCGCGCAGGTGCAGCGTGATGCTGTCGGCGCCCGACTGCTCGGCGATCAGCGCGGCGAACAGCGGGTCCGGGTAGCTCGCGCGGCGCACCTGGCGGAGCGTGGCCACGTGGTCGATGTTGACGCCGAGTCGCAGGGGGTGGGTGAGCACGTTTCAGCCTCCGGGTCCGGATCCGCCGTGGGCACGCATCGCACGCATGACCTCGCGCGTGCGCAGCGGCCGGCCGTCGAGGCACTGCTCGATCGCGGCACGCAGCAGCCGGCGCGCGTCGGCGAGGCTCTGCGGATCGGCGAGTTCCTCACGGGCGAGCGACAGCAGCGACGAACCCGCGAACACCAGTTCGCCCTCGGCCACGCCATCCACGGCCTCGGCGCCCCCGTCCACGCGGTAGCGATAGGCCCGTCGCGGCTCGATCGGCTCGCCACCGAGGGCATCCTGCGCGAGGTCGAGCCCCCAGCCGAGTTCCTCGAGCAGGCGCTTCTCGAAGAGGCGCAGGTCGCGGGCCGGGTTGCTCGCGCCGTCATGGAGGCCGGCGAGCAGGCGCTCGTACGCCTCGTAGAGCTGCGGGTGCGGGTCCTGCCGGGGCAGCAGCTTCAGGAGCAGCTCGTTGACGTAGAAACCGCTCATCAGCCGGTCGCCCGCGAGGGACGCCGGGGGTCGGACGGTCTCCGCGCCGGTGAGCTGGCCCGCATCGCCGCGCGCGCTCCAGGAGACCAGCACCTCGGCAAACGGCTGCAGCGCGGCGGGCAGCGCCGAGCCGCCGCGACGAGCGGCGCGCGCGAACAGCGAGACGCGGCCGTGTGCCCGCGTGAACAGCTCGAGGATGCGGCTCGATTCGCGGAACGGATAGTGGTGCAGCAGGAACGCCGGCTCGAGCTGCACCCGTCGCGCCGCGGCTGTCACGTCTCGAACCCGAAGCGGCGCAGGGCGCTCTCGTCGTCCGACCAGCCCTCGCGCACCTTGACCCACAGCTCGAGGTGCACCGGGCGGCCGAAGTGATCCCGGAGCTCGAGTCGCGCGGCACGCCCGACTTCCTTCAGCAGCTCGCCGCCCTTCCCGATCACGATGGCCTTCTGGCCGGTGCGCTCCACCCAGATCACCGCCTGGATCACCAGCTTGCCCGGCTCGTCCTCCGCCTCGCCGAGGCCCTCGATCTCGACGAACAGTCCGTAGGGCAGTTCCTCCTGCAGCCGGCGCGTGAGCTTCTCGCGGACGATCTCGGCCGCCATGAAGCGGTCGCTCGCGTCGGTGAGCTGGTCGGCCGGATAGAGCTGCGGCGACTCGGGCAGGTAGCGACCGATCACCTCGGGCACGCGCTCGAGGTTCTTGTGCTTCAGGGCCGACAGCGGCAGGACCTCGGCGAACTCCGCCCGCGCCGTCATCTCGGCGATGAACGGCAGCAGGCGCTCCTTCGGCTGGGCACGATCGACCTTGTTGATCACGAGGATGATCGGGCGGCCCGCGCGGCGCAGCTCCTCGAGCGCCCGCTCGTCCTCCTCGGTCCAGCGCAGCGCCTCGATGACGAACAGGTTGACGTCGGCGTCGGCGAGCGAGGCGAGCGCGGTGCGATTCATGTAGCGGTTGATCGCGCGCGGCTGCCTCGAGTGGATGCCGGGCAGGTCCGCGAACACGATCTGAAGACCCGGACGCGTGAGCACGCCGTGGATGCGCGTGCGGGTGGTCTGCGGCCGCGGGCTCACGATGCTGACCTTGCGCCCGAGCAGCGCGTTCAGCAGCGTGGACTTGCCGACGTTCGGCCGGCCGACCAGCGCGGCGATGCCGCAACGGCCGCCGTCGGTCGATGCGCCCTCGCCTGACGTGCCCCCGGGGCCGCTCATGGCGCGGCCGCCGGCCCGGACAGCGTCTCGAGCAACTGCCGCGCGGCTTCCTGTTCCGCGCGGCGGCGGCTCGAGCCCTCGCCGAGCGCCTGCAGGTCGAGCGCCCCGACCTCGCAGCGGGCGACGAACCACTGCTCGTGCGGCTCGCCGCTCACGGCCTCCACGGCATAGGCCGGCAACGGCAGGCCGCGCGCCTGCAGCTGTTCCTGCAGCCGCGTCTTCGGATCCTTGAGCTCATGGGCCTGGGGCAGCGCGCCCAGGCGGTCCGCGAACAGCGCCTCGACCACCCCGGAGGCGGCGCCAATCCCGCCGTCGAGGTACACGGCGCCGAGCAGCGCCTCGAGCGCGTCGGCGAGGATCGAGCTGCGGCGGTGGCCACCGCTCTTCATCTCGCCGCCGCCGAGGCGCAGCTGCTCGCCGAGCCGCAGCTCGGCGGCGACCTCTGCCAGCGAACTGCCACTCACCAGCGCCGCACGGTAGCGGCTCAACTCGCCCTCGTCGGCGTCGGGGCAGGCGCGGTAGAGCAGCGCGGCGACGGCGAAATTGAGCACCGCGTCCCCCACGAACTCGAGCCGCTCGTAGTTGCGGCGGCCCGCGCTGCGGTGGGTCAGCGCCGCCTCGAGCAACGCCGGATCGCGGAACTCGTACTGGAGCCGCGCCTGAGCCCATTCGCCGGCAGTCAGCAAGCCGGGCTCACTGCGGGACGGTGACGGACTTGTCGAATTTCGCGAGCAGGAAGACGTTGGCGACGAACGGCTGCTCGACCTCGTAGGCCGCACTCACGTCGTACCCGTCGTTGGTCTTCTTGATCACGACTTCCTTCCAGCCGATCCCCTTGATGTCCTCCACGTCCCAGCGGCGCTCCAGCGAGTTGCGGATCAGCTGGGGGTTGGTTTCGATCGCCGCGTGCTCGTCGCGCGCCTGCTCGAGCGCGCGGGCCACCTTGGTGTAGTCGAGGTACACGGGCACGAGCCGGATCGCCGCGTAGAGTCCGGCGCCCAGGATGAGGAGGATAGTGACCATCCCGAGGAAGGTCGCGCCGCGCTGACGCTGTTTCATGCAGGACTCCGTTGGATGTTCAGTGAATCGCGCCGCCGATGCGGCTCCAGATGGGGGCGTTCGGCAGGTTCCAGTTGAGCCAGATGCGCACGGCCTTGCCGACGATGAGGTCCTCGGGCACGAAGCCCACCTCGGGGAAGCGGCTGTCGCGGCTGTTGTCGCGATTGTCGCCCATCATGAAGTAGTGGCCGGCGGGCACGACGGCGTCGAAGTCGTAGGACGGACGCCCGGGAATGTGGAGCACGCGGTGCGGCACCGCTCCGAGCTGCTCGAGCGCCACCTGTGCGCCGGTATGGCCGAAGCCCTCGTAGAGGCCGTCGGGCGTGAGCGCCTGCGGCTGGCCGTTCACGTACACCCGCTTCTCGCGCACCACGATGTGATCGCCCGGCAGGCCGACCAGCCGCTTGATGTAGTTGGTCGAGGGGTCCGACGGCAGGCGGAACACCACCACGTCGCCGCGCTGCGGCGACCCGAGTCGCACCACCTCGGTGTTCGCGACCGGCAGCCGCAGCCCGTAGGTGAACTTGTTCACGAAGATGAAGTCGCCGTCGAGCAGCGTCGGCATCATCGAGTCCGACGGGATGCGGAACGGCTCGAACAGGAACGAGCGGATCACCAGCACGATCAGGATGATCGGGAAGAACGAGCGGGCGTATTCCACCAGCACCGGCTCCCCCGGCACCGCGCCGGAGCCGGCCCGGACGAGCCGCCGCGGCTTGAAGAACCAGGCATCCGCCGCCCAGACCAGGCCGGTCACGAGGGTGGCGAGCACCAGCACGAACGAAAAGTCGAAAATCAAGGGTCACCTCACGCGGGCCGCGCGAGTATTGTGCAATTCACGCGCACCATCAATGCCTTGCGTCACAAGGCGGAGAGCCGACGGGTCAATCCTTGCGGCCCACCTGCAGGACCGCGAGGAACGCCTCCTGCGGGATCTCGACCTGCCCGAGCTGCTTCATGCGCTTCTTTCCTTCCTTCTGCTTCTCGAGGAGCTTGCGCTTGCGGCTGATGTCGCCGCCGTAGCACTTGGCGATCACGTTCTTGCGCAGCGCCTTGACGGTCGAGCGGGCGATGACGTGCGCACCGATCGCCGCCTGGATCGCCACCTCGAACATCTGCCGCGGGATCAGCTCCTGCATCTTGTCCACCAGCTCGCGGCCGCGCTGATAGGCGCTGTCCCGGTGACTGATGATCGAGAGGGCATCGACCTTGTCCTCGTTGATCAGGATGTCGAGCCGCACCAGCGGCGCGGCCTGGAAGCGGTCGAACTCGTAGTCGAACGAGGCGTAGCCGCGGCTGCAGCTCTTCAGGCGATCGAAGAAGTCGAGCACCACCTCCGCGAGCGGCAGCTCCCACTGCATCGACACCTGGTTGCCCAGGTACAGCAGCTTCTTCTGCACGCCGCGCTTCTCGAGGCACAGCTTCATGACCGGCCCGACGTAGTCCGGCGGCAGCAGGATGTTGGCGATGATGATCGGCTCGCGCAGCTCGCGGATCTTGTCCACCGTCGGGAGCTTGGTCGGGTTGTCGACGTTGACGACCTCGCCGTCGGTCGTGAGCACCTCGTAGATCACCGTGGGCGCGCTGGTCACGAGCGAGAGCTGGTACTCCCGTTCGAGCCGTTCCTGCACGATGTCCATGTGCAGCAAGCCGAGGAAGCCGCAGCGGAAGCCGAAGCCGAGCGCGGTCGACACCTCCGGTTCGTAGTGCAGCGCCGAGTCGTTGAGCTTCAGCTTCTGCAGGGCGTCGCGGAAGGCTTCGTAGTCGTCCGAGCTCACCGGGAAAAGGCCGGCGAACACCCGCGGCTTGATCGCCTTGAAGCCGGGCAGCGGCTCGCTCGCCGGCCGCGCGTCGAGCGTGATGGTGTCGCCCACCGGCGCGCCGTCGATCTCCTTGATGCCGGCGATCACGAAGCCGACCTCGCCGGTCTGGAGCGAATCGGCCACGAGCGACTTCGGCGTGAAGCGGCCGAGCTTGTCGACCTGGTGCGAGCGACCGGTGGTCCAGACGCGGATCTTCTGCCCGGTGCGCAGCGAGCCGTTCACGACGCGCACCAGTGAGACCACGCCCACGTAGCTGTCGTACCAGGAGTCGATGATCAGCGCCTGCAGCGGACCGTCGGGCTCGCCCTTCGGCGGCGGAACGCGACGGATGAGTTCCTCGAGCAGCTCGGCGACGTTCTCACCGGTCTTGGCGCTGACGCGCACGGCGTCCTCGGCCTCGATGCCGATGATCTCCTCGATCTCCTTGATGACCTTGGCGGGATCGGCCGAGGGCAGGTCGATCTTGTTCAGCACCGGAACGACCTCGAGGCCCTGGTCGAGCGCCGTGTAGCAGTTGGCGACGCTCTGTGCCTCGACGCCCTGCGCGGCGTCCACCACCAGCAGCGCACCCTCGCAGGCCGCGAGCGAACGGGACACCTCGTAGGAGAAGTCGACGTGCCCCGGGGTGTCGATCATGTTGAGCTGGTACAGCAGGCCGTCGCGCGCCTTGTAGCGCAGCGAGACGCTCTGGGCCTTGATGGTGATGCCGCGCTCGCGCTCGAGGTCCATGGAGTCGAGCACCTGCGCCTGCATCTCACGGTCCTGCAGGCCGCCGCAGATCTGGATAAACCGGTCGGCGAGCGTGGACTTGCCGTGGTCGATGTGCGCGATGATGGAGAAGTTGCGGATCAGGTTCATCGGTGCGGGCACTCCGGCCCGGCGCCGGGGCAAAGCGCGGGATTATACCTGCAGCGCCCGCCGCACCCCGGCCCCATCGTAAAACCCCTCGCAGAGCACCTCGCCGTCCGCCTCGAGGACCGGCACGCGCAGGCCGAAGCGCGAGGCGAGGTCCGCATCGCGGTCCACGTCCACCAGGACCAGTCGCTCGAGGGCGGGCCCGAGGTCCATGGACAGCTCGACCAGGAACTGGTCGCAGAGGTGGCAACCCTCGCGCACGTACAGAACGAGGGCGGGGAAATCAGCCGCCATGGCCCGCCTCCTCTGCCATCCACACCGCGAATTGCGGTGGCGAGCGCCTCAGCCAGGCCCGCGCTGCTGCCCAGCCGAGCAGCAGGCCGGCTACCGCGCCGAGCAGCAGCGCGCCCTCGCCGGCGTCCGCGGTGGTGGCCCGCACCAGCAGCGGGACCGCGAGCAGGCCCGCGAGCGGCGGCAGGCAGGCACGGGCCGCAGCCCGCAGGAGCGCGCCGTTCTCGACCTCCAACCACACCCGCGACCCGGTGACGAGCAGGGCGCCGTCCACGGCGTGCGTCGGGACCTCGAGGCGCGATTCGCGGGCACCCGCCAGGCGCTGCAGTGCACAACCGCCCCGGCCCGCACACGCGGGACAGCCGGCGGCCGCGGAGTCGCAGCCGAGCCGCGCCCGCTCCCCGTTCACCTCCAGCACGCGGGCCGCGGCTTTCACGGCAGCCGGCTCGCGGTCAGCGCTCTGCCGGGGCGGGCGCGGGGTCCGTCCGCGGCAGCTCGGCGTCGACCGGGGCCAGCGACGTGGCGATGTCGCGCACCGTTGCGGCCGGCACCTCGCCCACCACGGTTACGACGTGACCGCTCATCTGGGTCGAGAACGCGTTGGCCGAACCCACCGTGGTGGACTCCGACGGTGCCGGACCTTTCGCCGGCGCCGGCTCGATGAACACCGAGACCGACGCGAAGCCGTCGGAGAAGATCAGGTGCTGCATCGGGATGGGCGAGCCGGGCACGGCCTGCGAGCGGGACACCACGAGACGGAAGCCCGGCGGCATCTTTCGCGGCAGCCAGCTGGCGCTCGGCGGCCCGGCGACCCGCGGCTCGGCCCGCCGGCCAGCACGAATCCACTGGAAGCCCGTGGTATCCACCGCCGGCTGAAGGTGCCGGGGGTCGATGCCCTCCCCGACCTCGAGCCGGGTGAAGTGAATGGACTCGACCGTCGCGCCGGATCCGTCCACGACCTCCGAGCGCAGCGGCATCGCCGTCTTCTGGTCCAGCCAAAGCCGGTAACCGTAGCGATACTCGTCGCGGGGGCGAACGTCCAGCACGCGCACGTCGCGACCGAGCAGGCGGCCCCCCTTGCGCAGCTCGAGGGTATAGAGGGAATCGAGCCTCGGCCCCGGCGCGGGCAGCGCCTTGAGCAGCGAGCCCTCGTCCGAGCGCGGCTCGACCAGCACGACGCGGCGGTCCGGCATGTAGAAGTGCACCTCGCCCGGCGTGCGCACGATCTCGCGCCCGTTGCCGTCCAGGGAGACCAGTCGTTCGACGCTGCGCCCGCCCTCCATCCGGTGGACGATCCGCATGGTCTCCGATTGCTGGCCGGCGGTGTGGATGAACAGCCCGTCGTAGTCGCGCGTCGCGAGCGACTCGGTCATGCGCTCCAGCCAGTCTCGGGCGGTCGGTGCGGCGGCCTCCGCGCGCGGCAGGGACAGGGCCACCACGCCGGCGATGGCGAGCGCGAACACGCGACGCATCAGGGTCTCTCGACGATCTCGAGGGCGACGCGGGTGATGCCGGGGTCGGCGGCGAGGGCGTTCGACCAGGCATTGCGGCGCCCGATCGGGCTGGCGTACTGGCCGTGCGCCATGAGATACCCCGCCAGGCGCTGGTTCTGTGCCGGGGTGGGGCTCGAACCGCCGGGCGGCAAGGAGGCGATGGTCATCGCGGGCGCGACGTCCGTGCGACCGGCCAGCAGGCCGCTGCCCTCCTCGCCCGCGGGTACGAACAGGACCGCCGCCAGCGCGGCGCCCGCGGCCACGGCCGCGCCGGCGAGCGGTCGCATCCAGCGACGCGGCGCGTGCTTTGCGGCCACCGGGAGCGCAGCGACGGCCGCCCCGTCGGCCTCGAGCGCGGCACTGACCCGGGCCGCGAAGCCCGGGCTCGCCGTCAGACCACCCGGGGCGCGTAGCGACTCGCCGGCCAGCACGTAGTTGCCGAAGGCGCGGCGAAGCTCTGCATCCCGTTCCATGCGCCGCACCAGCAGGCTGATCTCGCCTGAGGCGAGTTCGCCGTCGAGCAGTGCGGAAATCTGTTCTCGAATCTGGTCAGTCATCGGTGTTCGTTCAATCGAGCAGTGGTTTGAGGTTGCGGTCGATCGCCTCGCGAGCCCGGAAGATCCGCGAGCGCACCGTGCCCACCGGGCAATCCATGGCCGCGGCTATCTCCTCGTAGCTCAGCCCCTCGATCTCGCGCAGGATGATCGCCGTACGCAAGTCCTCGGGCAGGTCTTCGACGGCGCGGTTGACCGTCTGATGAATTTCCTCGGACAGCGCAGCCGCTTCGGGCGTGTCGCCATGGCGCATGCGCGACTCGACGACCGATTGTTCCGACTCGCTGAGCTCCGCCTCGTAGTCGAGTGGACGCCGCTGTCTGGACGCCATGGTATTGCGGGCCGTGTTAACGGCGATGCGGTACAACCACGTATAGAAGGCGCTGTCGCCTCGAAACGAACCGATGGCCCGGTACGCCTTCACGAAGGCCTCCTGGGCCACGTCCTCGGCTTCCGTCGGATCCCGCAACAATCTCGCCACGAGCTTCACGACCCTGTGCTGGTACCTGAGGACCAGCAGGTCGAAAGCACCACGCTCACCCCGCTGGACCCGCCTGACGAGTTCGAGATCGCTCTGCTCGACGCCGGAGGCCGGACGCTCGCGCCCATCTCGAGGCTCGTGCCCGTCGATAGACCCGTCGGAGGGGGGAAAGTTCGCCATCGGCTTCATGGTCCGGCCACCACGTGGTCGGCCATCGTCACCCTGCGACCGCCGCCCGGGCGGCCAGGATGCGGACGCGGGCTGCACGCAGGGCGTCGCGCGGGAGGTCGAGCGGCGTGAGCCACATCGTTCCGGTGCCGTCCGTACCCTGCCAGTGAAGCACTACCGAGCGGCCGAGCACGCGGGCGCGGGGGCCCGTTGCCCGCAGCGGCGCGGAGGCGCCGCCGAGCTGCACGCCCACCCCGTCCGGGCCGATCGCGACCCGGACCGGCCGGCGGCGGCGTTGCCGCCACTGCCAAAGGAGCAGGATCCCGCCGGCCGCGAGGCCCGGTCCCGGCGGCAGGCCCGGGTGGCGCGCCAGCATCGCCTCGAGCGCCACCGCGCAGGCCACCGCGAGCGCCCACGTCAGTCGGTCGGCGAGCAGCTGCGCCGGCAGGTCAACGGTCATGACGGATCCTGGCGAGGACATGGCGCAGCCCGGCGTCGGTGGGAGAGTCCCGTCCCACAAGATACCCGAAGAGTTCCGGGTCCTGCAGGTCGAGAATCCGGGCAAAAGCCGCGCGATCGGCAGGCGATGCCGCGGGGTATTCCTGCTCGAGGTAGCGCAGGAGCAGCAGGTCGAGCTCCTTCATGCCGCGCCGGCACCGCCAGCGCAGCCGGGACACCTCGTGCACGTTCCCGTACGACGGCCCCGATCCGGGCGCGCTCAGTGCTGCCGCTCCGCGATCATCTTCTTGATCTCGGCGATCGCCCGGGCCGGATTGAGGTCCTTCGGGCAGGCCTCGGCGCAGTTCATGATCGTGTGGCAGCGATACAGGCGGAACGGATCCTCGAGCTCGTCCAGCCGCTCGCCCGTGGCCTCGTCGCGCGTGTCCACGATCCAGCGGTAGGCCGCGAGCAGGGCGGCGGGACCGAGGTAGCGGTCGCTGTTCCACCAGTACGACGGGCAGCTGGTCGAGCAGCAGGCGCACAGGATGCATGCGGACGGCTGGTCGATCTTCTCCTGGTCCTCCTTCGACTGCAGGCGCTCGCGATCCGGCGGGGCCGGCGTGCGCGTCTGCAGCCAGGGCTTCACCGAGGCGTACTGCGCGTAGAAGTTGCTGAGGTCGGGCACGAGGTCCTTGATCACCGGCATGTGGGGCAGCGGGTAGATCTTCACGTCGCCGCGGATCTCGGCCGTCGCCTTGGTACAGGCGAGCGTGTTCACACCGTCGATGTTCATCGCGCAGGAGCCGCAGATGCCCTCGCGACACGAGCGGCGGAACGTCAGCGTCGAGTCGACCTCGTTCTTGATCTTGATCAGCGCGTCGAGAACCATCGGCCCACAGGCTGCGAGGTCCACCTGGTAGCTGTCGACGCGTGGGTTCTCGCCGGAGTCCGGGTCGAAGCGGTAGATGCGGAAGGTGCGGGCGTCCTTCGCACCTGCGGGTGCCGGATGGGCCTTGCCGGGGCGGACCCTGGAGTTCTCGGGGAGTTTGAATTGCGCCATGGGAAGGTGATCGCTTCAGTAGGTCCGAGCCTTGGGCGGAATGGCCTCGACGTCGCTCGTGAGGCTGTTTAGGTGCACCGGGCGGTAGTCGATGCACACGCGGCCCGATTCGTCGGCCCAGGCCAGGGTGTGCTTGAGCCACTGCACGTCGTCGCGGTCCTTGTAGTCCTCGCGGGCGTGCGCGCCGCGGCTCTCCTTGCGGTTCTCGGCCGATTGCATCGTCACGAGCGCCTGGCCGAGCAGGTTGTCGAGTTCGAGGGTCTCGATCAGGTCGGTGTTCCACACCAGCGAGCGGTCCGTGACCTGCACGTCGGCGAAGCTGGCGTGCACCGCGGCGAGCCTGTGCACGCCGTCGGCCAACGATTCGCCGGTGCGGAACACCGCGGCGTGGTTCTGCATCACACGCTGCATGTCGAGCCGGATGTCGGCCGTACGCCGCGAGCCGCTCGCATTGCGGAAGCGATCGAGACGACTCACGGCGAGGTCGCCGCCATCCTCGGGCAGCGCCTTCTGGGTCGCGCCGGCCGTGGTCGTCGAGGCGCAATGCCGCGCGGCTTCCCGGCCGAAGACGACGAGGTCGAGCAGCGAGTTCGAACCGAGGCGATTCGCACCGTGCACGGAAACGCAGGCGGCCTCGCCCACCGCCATCAGGCCCGGCACGACGGAATCCGGGTTGCCGTCGCGCAGCGTGACCACCTCGCCGTGCACGTTGCACGGGATTCCGCCCATGTTGTAGTGGACGGTGGGCAGCACCGGGATCGGCTCGCGGTTGACGTCCACGCCCGAGAAGATGCGCGCCGTTTCGGCGATGCCCGGCAGGCGCTCGCGGATGACCTCGGGCCCGAGGTGCTCGAGGTGCAGGTGGATGTGGTCCTTGAGCGGGCCGACGCCCCTGCCCTCGCGGATCTCGATGGTCATCGACCGGCTCACCACGTCGCGCGAGGCGAGGTCCTTGGCGTTCGGTGCGTAGCGCTCCATGAAGCGCTCGCCCGCGGAATTGGTGAGGTAGCCGCCCTCTCCGCGCGAGCCCTCGGTGATCAGGCAGCCGGCGCCGTAGATGCCGGTCGGGTGGAACTGCACGAATTCCATGTCCTGCAGGGGCAGCCCCGCCCGCAGCACCATGCCGCCGCCGTCGCCGGTGCAGGTGTGGGCGGAGGTGCAGGAGAAGAAGGCGCGGCCATAGCCACCCGTCGCGATGATCACCTTCTGCGCGCGGAAGCGATGCAGCGTGCCATCGGACATGTCGAGTGCGACGACGCCGCGGCAGGCGCCGTCCTCCATGATCAGGTCGATCGCGAAGTACTCGATGAAGAAGCGTGCCTCGTGCTTGAGCGACTGCTGGTAGAGCGTATGCAGCATCGCGTGGCCGGTGCGGTCGGCGGCCGCGCAGGTGCGCTGGGCGATGCCCTTGCCGTAGTGCGTGGTCATGCCGCCGAAGGGACGCTGGTAGATGCGGCCGTCCTCGGTGCGCGAAAACGGCACACCGTAGTGCTCGAGCTCGATCACCGCGGCCGGCGCTTCCTTGCACATGAACTCGATGGCGTCCTGGTCGCCGAGCCAGTCCGAGCCCTTGATGGTGTCGTAGAAGTGGAAGCGCCAGTCGTCCTCGCCCATGTTGCCGAGCGCGGCGCTGATGCCGCCCTGCGCGGCCACCGTGTGACTGCGGGTCGGGAACACCTTGGTGAGGCACGCGGTCGCGAGCCCTGCCTGCGCGAGGCCGAAGGTGGCGCGCAGCCCGGCGCCGCCCGCGCCGACCACGACGACGTCGTAGGTGTGATCCGTGAAGGTGTAAGCGCTCATGCCGCGACTCCGAAGGCGATGCGCAGCACGGCGAGCACGCCGATCACGGCGGCCACGACGAGCGCGAACTTGACGGCCAGCAGCACGCCCGTGCGCGTGTTCTTGTCGGCCACGTAGTCCTCGATCACCACCTGCAGGCCGAGCAGCGCGTGGTACGCGGAGGTCAGTACCAGCAGCACCGCGAGCGCCGAGGCCAGCGGGGTGGACAGCCACGCCACCACGAGCGCATGCGAGGCGCCGCCGAGCGTGGCAAGCGAGACGACGAACCACAGGCCGAGCAGCACGAGCGCCACGGCCGTGACGCGCTGGGCGTACCAGTGGGCGGCACCGCCCTTGGCGGAACCGAGACCCGTGACGCGGCGCAGCGGGCTGCGCAGGCTCATGCCGCACCCCCGAGCCCGGCACCAACCGCGAACCAAAGCGCAAGCCCGAGGATGAGCGCGCCGATGGCCACGGCCCAGCCGCTCGCCCGCGCCGTCTTGAGGTCGAAGCCGTGGCCCAGGTCGAAGAACAGGTGGCGCACGCCGTTCAGCAGGTGGTAACAGAAGCTGAATGCAGCGCCGAACAGCACGAGCTGCGCGAGTGGCGAGCCGAGCGTGTCGCGAACTGCCTCGTAGCGTTCCGGACCCGCGGCGGCTGCGGCGAGCCAGTACACGAGCAGGAAGAAGCCGAGACTCAGCAGCACGCCCGTGATCCGGTGCAGGATCGACAGCGTGTTGGTGTACTGCCAGCGATAGTGAAGGAACGGGGACAGCGGCCGCGCTCGCTGGGCCATTTCAATTACCTCCAAGGGGGGCGCTGCTAGAAATCGACGCAGCGTCCGTTTTTTTCCCAGTCGCCGTAGCGCGTGGGCTCGGGCCCGTCCCGTCCGCCGATTTCCCGGGGTCTCGGCGCCGGCGGGGGCACCGTCGGTGTCGCGTCGGCCGGGGGCTGTTCGGGCTGCTTTTCTTGCATTGCATTCATGGCGACGAGGCCGCAGTCTGCCAGATCCTTGGTGCATTCACCATCTTGAAATCAAAGACAAATTTTCCTGCAAATCGCTCGCAACAACCGCCGGCGAGCACGCGTTCGTGGCTCACCCCGGGTCCGCTGCGAGCGGGTAAGCTCGCGCCCCACTCGCCATGAATACCGCCGGCCCCGCATCCCGACCTGCCCTGCTGCCCTTTCTCGCCGTGCTGCGCATCTCGGGCCCGGATGCGGCTTCCTTCCTGCAGGGCCAGCTTACGCACGACACGCGACTGCTCGCCGGCGGCCGGACCCTGCTCGCCGCCGCGAATACCCCGCAGGGACGTGTCGTCGCACTGCTTCGGCTGCGCCAGGGCGAGCATGGCATCGATGCACTTCTCCCCGAGGATCTCGCCGCGCCTTTGGCTGCCCGCCTGCGACGATTCGTGCTGCGCGCCCGGGTGGATGTCCGGGTGGCCGACGACGTCCGGGTGGCCTGGGTGCGTGGCGGCGCGGCGGTCCTCCCCGCAGCCGCAATCGACGGCGGGGATCCGATCTGGTTCGACTATGCCCCGGACCGGCGGGCCGTCGCGGCGCCCGAGGCCGTCCTGCACGAAGTGCTGGGTTCGCAACGGCGGGACGCGGCGCCCGGCATCGAGAACGAGTGGTGGTCGGCGGACGTGGCCGCCGGCCTGCCGCAGGTGTTCGCGGCCAGCTCGGAGGCCTTCGTGCCGCAGATGCTCAACCTCGACCTGCTCGACGCGATCAGCTTCAACAAGGGCTGCTACACGGGGCAGGAGATCGTCGCGCGCACGCAGAACCTCGGGCGCATCAAGCGTCGCACGGCGCGCTTCCGCTTGCCGGCCGGACCACTGCTCCCGCCGCTGGCGGGATTCACGCTCGACGGCACGAAGGTGGCCGAGATCGTCATGAGCGCCGCCGTCGGCGAGGGGATCGAGTGCCTCGCCGTCACGAGCCTCGAGGCGTGGGGCCGCACGCTGCGCGCCGAGGACGGGCGCGAGGCGGTTCCGCAGCCCCTGCCCTACCCGGTCGCAACGACCGCTTGAGTCATGTCTCCGGCCGCATGTGCGGGAACAGCACCACGTCGCGGATCGACGGCTGGTCGGTGAACAGCATCACCAGGCGATCGACGCCGATGCCGAGGCCCGCCGTCGGCGGCAGGCCGTACTCGAGCGCGCGGATGTAGTCCGCGTCGTAGAACATTGCTTCCTCGTCGCCCGAGGTCTTGCGCGCCGCCTGCTCGCGGAACCGCGCCGCCTGGTCGTCGGGATCGTTGAGCTCGGAGAAGCCGTTGGCGAGTTCGCGCCCGCCCACGAAGAATTCGAAGCGGTCGGTGATGAAGGGATCCGCGTCGTTGCGGCGCGCCAGCGGCGAGACCTCGGCCGGGTAGGCATACACGAAGGTCGGCTGCAACAGGCTCTCCTCCGCCGTCTTCTCGAAGATCTCGATCTGAAGCTTGCCCGGGCCGTCGCCCGCAGCCGGCTTGATGCCGAGGCGGTCGCACACGCCGCGCAGGTACTCGAGCTCGCGCAGCCGCGCCGGCTCGATTCCCGGATTGAAGTGCAGCACGAGATCCTCGACCGTCACGCGGCGGAACGGTGCGGCGAAATCGTAGGTGTCGCCCTGGTAGGGGACGAGGCGCGTGCCGAGCAGCGTATCCGCAAGTCCCTGGAACAGCCGCTCGACGAGATCCATCAGGTCGCGGTAGTCCGCGTAGGCCTGGTAGAGCTCGAGCATGGTGAACTCAGGGTTGTGGCGGGTCGAGAGTCCCTCGTTGCGGAAGTTGCGGTTGAGTTCGTAGACGCGCTCGAAGCCACCGACGACGAGACGCTTGAGGTACAGCTCCGGCGCCACGCGCAGGTACATGTCGAGGCCGAGCGCGTTGTGGTGCGTGACGAACGGCTTCGCCACGGCGCCGCCCGGGATCACCTGCATCATCGGCGTCTCGACTTCCATGAAGTCGAGCGCCTCGAGGAAGTTGCGCAGGTAATGGACGATCCGCGTCCGCCGCCGGAACACCTCGCGGCTCTCGTCGCTCACGATGAGGTCCACGTAGCGCTGGCGGTAGCGGCTCTCGACGTCCGCGAGACCGTGCCACTTGTCGGGCAGCGGGCGCAGCGACTTCACGAGCAGGCGCAGCCGCTCGACTTTCACCGTGAGCTCGCCGGTCTTCGTCTTGAAGAGGGTGCCCTCGGCGCCCAGCACGTCGCCGACGTCCCAGCCCTTGAAGTCGTCGTAAACATGGCCGAGCACGTCCTGCTGCAGGAACACCTGGATGGCCCCGCTGCGGTCCTTGAGCTTGGCGAAGCTCGCCTTGCCCATGACGCGCTTCGCCATCATGCGGCCCGCGATGGTCGCGCGCGTGGGATGTGCCTCGAACCACTCGGGCGGGTGCCCGCCGAAGGCGAGGTGCAGCTGCTCGGCGGTCGAGTCGCGCCGGAAGTCGTTCGGGAACGCCCCGCCCCGCTCGCGCAGGCGCTCGAGCTTGGCGCGCCGCTCCGCGATCAGGTGGTTGACGTCGACTTCGGGCTTTTCGTCGCTCATCTCACAGTCCCTGCTTCAGGCTGGCCTCGAGGAAGGCGTCGAGGTCGCCGTCGAGCACCGTGGTGGTGTTGCCGATCTCGACGCCGGTGCGCAGGTCCTTGATGCGCGACTGGTCGAGCACGTAGGAGCGGATCTGGTTGCCCCAGCTCACGTCGGACTTCGCGTCCTCGAGCACCTTGGCCGCGGCGTTGCGCTTGTTGACCTCGAGCTCGTAGAGCTTTGCCTTCAGCATCTTCGTGGCCGTGGCCCGGTTCTTGTGCTGGCTACGCTCGCTCTGGCAGGCGACCACGATGCCGCTCGGCAGGTGCCGCAGGCGCACCGCGGACTCGGTCTTGTTCACGTGCTGGCCGCCGGCGCCGCTCGAGCGGTACACGTCCATCTCGATGTCGGCCGGGTTCAGCTCGATGTTGATGTCGTCATCCACCTCGGGCGAGACGAACACGGAGGCGAACGAGGTGTGGCGCCGGGCGTTCGAGTCGAACGGCGACTTGCGCACCAGCCGGTGCACGCCGGTCTCGGTCCTGAGCCAGCCGTAGGCGTACTCGCCCTCGAAGCGGATCGAGCAGCTCTTGATGCCGGCGACCTCGCCGTCGCTGATGTCGGTCACCTCGGTCTTGTAGCCCTGCTTGTCGGCCCAGCGCAGGTACATGCGCATGAGCATCTGCGCCCAGTCCTGGGCCTCGGTGCCGCCGGCGCCGGCCTGGATGTCGAGGAAGCAGTTGTGCGAGTCCATCTCGCCGGGGAACATGCGCTGGAACTCGAGGCGCACAATCTGGTCCTCGAGACGGCCGACGTCCGCCTGCACGGAGTTCACCATGCCCTCGTCGGCGTCGGCCTCGGCGAGTTCGAGCAGCTCGGCGGCTTCGTCGAGCCCGCTCTTCAGCTTGTCGAGAGTGCCGACGACCGCCTCGAGCTTGGTGCGCTCGCGGCCGAGCTCCTGGGCACGGTCGGGCTTGCTCCAGACGGCCGGATCCTCGAGTTCCCGCAGCACCTCGGTCAGGCGCTCGCTGCGGCCCTCGTAGTCAAAGAAACCCCCTGAGCGCCACGCAGCGCTGCGCCAGGTCGTCGAGGGAGCGGCGGATCGGGTTGGTTTCCATGCGTCGGTCGGTCCGGGTGCAGACGGGCGCGGGAGTCTAGCATGGCGCTTGCGGCGGCCCCGACGGCGGTCACCGTCCCGCCGCGGCCTCGTCCACCGACG
>Ga0316603_10000234_pt1 | contig 29149 bp, 27 predicted proteins | sample OWC_soil_day10_n_FD_207649 | JGI IMG/M metagenome (GOLD analysis project Ga0316603, IMG submission 207649) | Wetland soil microbial communities from Old Woman Creek delta, Ohio, United States - OWC_soil_day10_noCT | ecosystem: Environmental > Terrestrial > Soil > Wetlands | place: USA: Ohio... | reverse complement strand
ACAAGTTACGCTTGGCGGCAATAGCCTGCTGGACCCACCCCTTCCCTTCCCGAACAGGACCGTGAAACAGCAAAGCGCCGATGATAGTGAGCTTCCGCTCGCGAAAGTAGGTCACCGCCAGGCTCCCCATGCTCAGCCCCGTTACTTCTCAGTAACGGGGCTGTTTGCGTTTCGGGTTGGCAAAAACGAAAACCGATCGCGATCAATCGATGAATTCAAGCAGTTCCCGGGCAAAACGTTCACGTTGCCACTGGTGCGGCGAATGGTCGCTACCTTCATAGATGTGGAGGATGGCGTTGGGTATCTGGCTAGCGACGTAGTGCGCGGTTTCGTTACGATAAAAGTTGCTTTCGCCGCCATAGACGAGCATGGACGGAACGTCGATACGCTTGAGTACGTCACGGTAGTCGGCTGCTGTCAGGCTGGCCCAGCAATCGATCAGGGGCTGCGGATTCTGGGCGCGCAAGGCGGTTCGCGAGCGTTCCCAGCCGCTGGCGCCGGCGAGATATTTTCCCGTGGCTCGCTTGTTGAGTCCGAATGCGGTAAGTTTTAATACACCCTCGGCAAAATCATCTTCTAACCAGGTCATCATTTCCGCGGCTTTCCGGGCATCGAAATCACCGTAAATGCCATGCTGCCAAGTGTTGTCCGTGAGTAGTTTCGGTGACTGGTCAATAAAACATAGTCGGGAAAGATGGGGCGTTCCAAAGTCGCGGATGTACTGCCAGAGCGTTAAAGCGCCCATTGAGTGCCCAACGGCGGCTATCTTGTCGAGTTTGTAATGCGCAATCAGGTTTGCCAGATCCCTGGCCATGCGCTGGGCGGTGGGCGCCGGGGCGTCAGTCGGCGGGTGTCCGCCATGGCCGCGGGCATCCCAGCGATAGACTTGGTGGTGCTTTTCGAGTTGGGCGAGGAAGGGGAGCCACTCCTGGTGGCTGGCGGTCCAGCCGTGCAGCATGACCAGTGGCGAGCCCCGTCCGGAAATTTTGAGATGGATCTTGCTACCATCATCGGCAAAAAAGTGTGACATGGCTGGAATGGGCGTAGAAGACAGCCAAGTATAATCGGTCGATCAATACGCAGGAGTATGGAAATGTTTGACTGGAGAGACTATGGCAACGGTATTGTCGCTTTCGATGCCGGCTACGTTCGCCCTATCCTGGCGGCCATCCATCTGGTGGTCGAAGCCGGCCGTGTTGCGGTCATCGATACCGGCAGCAACGATTCGCTGGCGAATACAATGGCGGCACTGGCCAAGCTGAATTTGGATAGTTCGGCGGTCGACTATGTAATTCTGACCCATATCCATCTCGATCATGCCGGCGGGGCGGGGCGCATGCTGGCGGTTTTTCCCAATGCCCGTCTGGTGGTTCATCCGCGTGGCGGGCGCCACATGGCAGAGCCGACGAAACTGGTGGCTGGCGTCACCGCCGTTTATGGGGCGGAGTATGTGGCGCGGGTTTATGGTGAAATTTTACCGATTGCCGCCGAACGCATTGTCGAAGCAGAGGATGGCCATGTCGTCAATCTCGCCGGTCGGGAGTTGCTGTGCCTCGATACGCCGGGCCATGCCCGCCACCATATCTGCATTGTTGACCGGAAAACTGGCGGCATTTTCACCGGGGATATGTTTGGACTGTCTTATCGTGAACTGGATGTCGATGGCCGTCAGTTTATTTTTCCGACGACAACACCCAGCCAGTTCGAGCCGGAAGAAATGCGCAAATCGATCCGGCGCCTTCTTTCCTTTGAGCCGCATGCTGTCTATCTGACCCACTACGCGCAAGTGACTGAAGTGAAGCGGCAAGGGGAGGAGTTGTTGCGCCATCTGGATGCGCTGATCGCCCTGGCTTTGCCGGAAAAAGAGGCGGGCGCCGAGCGCCATGCGCGAATCAAGGGGGCGATGACCCGCTATGTGCTGGCGCAGATTCGTGCCCATGGTTGCACCTTACCCGAGGCGGCTTTGCTTGATCTCTGGGAAACCGATCTCGAACTCAATGCCCAGGGGCTGGAAATCTGGCTGGATACGCTGAAAAGCTAGTCGTTTGGCGCGTTCTCGACGATCAGATTAATTGCCTGGGCGGCTGCAGCCATGCCGAAGACTGAAGTGACGCAGACCGACGAGCCGAAACCGGCGCAGTTAAGACCGGCCGGGCCACGCTCGGTGTCGCAACTGCTGGTATTGTCCGGGTAGCGTAGCGGCTCGGTTGAGTAAACGGCTGGCACGCCGAATTTCTTCTTGCCATCGCGGCTAAAGCCATACTCCTTGCGCAGCAGGGCTCGCACCTTGGCGAGGAGAGGGTCCTGGATGGTCTGGCTAAGATCGCTCAAACGGATTTGGGTCGGATCGATTTGCCCACCGGCGGCACCGCCGACGACGATGGGCAGTTTGCGGCGACGACAAAAGGCGATCATCGCCGCCTTGGCCCGGATCTGATCAATGGCATCGATAACAACCGTGAAGTCTGTGCCGAGAATCTGCGCCACATTGTCGGTGGTGACAAAATCCTCGACGCAATTTACCTGGCAAGCCGGATTGATGGCCCGGATACGTTCCGCCATGGCATCTACCTTGGCTTTGCCGTAAATCTCGTCGAGGGCGTGAATCTGCCGGTTGGTGTTGGATTCGGCCACCATGTCGAGATCGATCAGGGTGATTTGGCCGACGCCGGTTCGGGCCAGCGCTTCGGCGCTCCATGAACCGACGCCGCCGATGCCAACGACGCAAGCGTGGGCCTGGCGCAAACGTTCGGCTCCCGTCGCGCCATAGAGTCTGGCTATGCCACCGAAACGGCGCTCAAGATCTGCCGTCATTAAGCCTCAACCGTTCGGCGAATAACGATGTTGAAGGGGGCGATCCATTCCGGAGCGAACTGTCTGTCGCAGGCGTTGATTTCTGCAATGGCGCGCAGTACGGAGCGGTTTTTTCCCCGGTGAATATGTTTGAGCATGACGGCTTCAAAAGCATCGACAATCGCCAGTATCTTGGCACCGGGACAAATCTCCTTGTCCCGTAATTCCTTGGGGTAGCCGGCGCCATCGGGCATTTCATGGTGCTGGGCGACCATTTCGGCCGCCGCCTCCCAGCCCGGGATGCGTTGTAGCAGACCGGCGGCAAATCCTGGGTGATTGCGCAAGAGCAGCTTGTCTTCGGCCGTCATTTTCCCGACTTTGAGCCAGACCGCTTCCGAGATCAACATCATTCCGACGTCGTGCAGATAAACGGCCGCTTCCAGTTGCCCGGGATCGACAATGTTGCCCCCCGCCTTGTTGGTTTCCAGGGCCAGGCGCAGGATGCGCATGGTACGTCCCTTGAACAAAGGTGAGCGATTCTCCAACTGTTGGGCCAGCGAGCGGAAAAACTGCAGGTCGTTGCCGGCATGTTCGCTGCTCGGTTTGCCGAGACGCGGGGCGCGGCTCGAAATGTCGCCGATGACAGAGGAAAACCCGGTCACCGTTTCGATCAGTTCGGCGCAACAGCTATCGACATCTTGGCTGGGGGCCAGTGAGAGTTTTTCCAGGCCCTCGACGAGAGCCAAGAGGTGGAGGTTTTCCAGTGACTTGCGGGCGAGTAAGGCGTCGGTTGCCAATTCCAGACGATCGACGGCGAGCAGGATCATCTCGGCCAGCAGGTCGGAGAAGGGAATTTCCCCTTCCCGAAAACGGGACATCATGGTTTCGATCGGGTGGGCAATCACCACACCCAGTTCAAACTTGCAGAGCGAAGCGTCGCCCTTGATGTTGTGGATGGCGCGGAACAGGTCGGCAATCAGTTCACGGTCGCCCGGGTTTTTTTTCAGGCGGGCGACATCGCGCTCGACCTCCGGGGCGCGATCAGTCAAGGCATCGGCGAACTCTTCAAGCGCCTGACGATCCTGTATGACTGGCGCTCTGATCGAATGGACATCCATGCCCGTCTCCCCCATTTTTGTTTCTGATCTGCCGAGTTTAGCCCAAAGTCTCGGCAAATCAGAACCTGCCCATCGATTTGTCGGCCTTGACGGAGCCCCCCCGGCCCCCTAAGATTCCGCGCTTCGCCGGAGAATTGCCAACTGTGACATTGGAACAGCTATACGCCCTGATCGAGCCCGACATGGATGCCGTCGATGCGGTCATTCGCGATCGTTTGCATTCTGACGTGGTCCTCGTCAACCAGGTGGCCGAATACATCATTAACAGCGGTGGCAAGCGGATGCGTCCGGCCTTGGTGCTGTTGGCCGCAGGAGCCCTGGGGTATGAGGGAGCGCAGCATCACGAAATGGCTGCGGTCGTCGAATTCATCCATACCGCTACCTTGCTGCATGACGATGTGGTCGACGAGTCGGCCCTGCGCCGCGGTCGTGACACGGCCAACGCCATGTTTGGTAATGCAGCCAGCGTACTGGTTGGCGATTTCCTGTATTCCCGAGCTTTCCAGATGATGGTGGCGGTCGACAACATGCGGGTAATGCAGGTCTTGTCCGATGCGACCAATATCATCGCCGAGGGCGAGGTCCTGCAATTGATGAATTGCCATGATGCCGATGTCGATGAGGCGCGTTACATGCAGGTCATTCATTACAAGACGGCCAAGCTGTTTGAGGCGGCGGCCCAACTCGGTGCCATTCTCGGTCGCTCGACACTCGCGGAAGAGCGCGCTTTGGCGGCTTATGGCATGCATTTGGGAACGGCCTTTCAATTGATCGATGATGTGCTCGATTACTCGGGCCAGGAAGCCGATACCGGCAAACATATCGGCGATGATCTGGCCGAAGGCAAGCCGACGCTGCCGCTGATCTATGTCATGCAACACGGCTCGCCGGAGCAGGCCGCTTGTGTGCGAAAAGCCATCGAAGACGGTGGTCGAGAAGATTTTCCCGCTGTCCTCCAGGCGATCCGCCAGAGCGGGGCTCTCGATCACGCCCGGGCCCGTGCCAAGCAAGAAGCTGAACTGGCCAAAGAAGCAATTTTTTCTCTGGGGGCTTCAAATTATAAAAAAGCTCTGCTACAATTATCGCTCTTTGCAGTTGAGCGAAACCATTAAGCGGTTTTGCCAAGCGTCGGAGTGTAGCTCAGCCTGGTAGAGCACTGCGTTCGGGACGCAGGGGTCGCAAGTTCGAATCCTGTCACTCCGACCAAAAATTGCAAAGAGAAAGCACTTAGCCATCCTTCGGGGTGGCTTTTTGCTTTGGGTGATCGTCTTTTATGATCCCCCGAACATTCCGCGGGATTTTCTGTTGGCGACAGTAAATGTTTCTTGGTGAACATTGATTGGCGGCTTCATTGTCGGGCGTCGGCTTTTGTTGCAGACTGACAGCTTGTCGTCGCCCTGCCAACTATTTCCCCTCATGAGGCCGCTATGAAATTTCTCTTGTTGTTGGGTGTTCTCGGCCTGCTTTGGTGGGTGTGGAAGAAACGCCAGAGATCGGTCGGAGAACAAGTGCCGCCGCCCGCGCCAGCCGCCGAAAATATGGTGGTCTGCGCTCATTGCGGCGTCCTCATGCCGGAAAGTGATGGCCTGAAGGATGGGCTGCTGTTCTATTGTTCGGAGGCGCATCGTCTGGCCGCCGGCTCGACGAAACATTAAGAATGGATTGGCTGTCCTCTACCTGGGAAGCCAACTGGCGTCCTTTCCAGTATTTCAATCTCTATCGGCTGGTTATGGCCGGCTTTTTTTTCCTGGCGGTGCTGCTCCCCCATCAGTGGGCCGGGCGCCTGGAGTTCACTTCAAGCGATGCTTTGGTCAGCTTGGTAATTGCCTACCTGATAGCGATTATTGGCGGCTTGTTTCTTTCCATTCACTGGCAGCATCGCTTTAATTTCCAGCTTTCTTCACAGGTGCTGCTCGATGTGCTGGTGGTCAGCCTGTTCATGTATACCGCGGGGGGGGTCAGTAGCGGCCTTGGTGTGATTTTGCTGGTTTCGCTGGCGGCGGCCAGTCTGGTCGGGCGGGGGCGCCTGGTGCTTTTTTATGCCGCTTTGGCCACTCTGGGTGTCTTGGTTGCGCAGATTTATGGTGTCTTTGCCCAAGATTTCGATCTGGCCTCCGTTTTTCAGGCGGGCATATTGTCGGCGGGTTTTTTCGCGACAGCTATTCTCGCTCGCCTACTTGGTCAGCGGGCTATGATCAATGAGGACCTGGCCCGTCGGCGCGGCGAGGCGCTGGAGAATCAAAGCCGGATCAGTCAGCGGGTGGTTGAGCGAATGCAAGACGGGATGCTGGTGGTCAGGCGCGATGGTGCAGTTATTGGCCGCAATCCGGTGGCTGAAGCAATGCTGATGCTGCCCGTCGGTGACGTTGCTCTCGCTGCGGCGGCGCCGGCTTTGAGTGCGGCACTGGCGACATGGCTCGAGAATGCGACGGCCGATGCAGTCCAGTTCAGGGCGTCGGATGCCCGGGAGCTGCGAGCCCGCTTTGAGCGGACGAGCAGTTCGGCTGGTGAGGTGCTTATTTTTATCGAGGATGTGGGCCGTATCAAGGAGCGTGCCCAGCAATTGAAGCTGGCTTCTCTGGGGCGTCTGACGGCGAATATCGCGCATGAAATCAGAAATCCGCTGTCGGCGATCAGTCATGCGGGTGAGTTGTTGCGCGAAGAGCGCCGGGGCGAAATGCAAGATCGGTTGTTACGAATACTGAACGACAATGTTTTTCGCCTCGACCGGATCGTCAATGATGTTCTTGAATTGGGGCGCCAGAACAGGGCGGAACCGGAATTGCTGTTGCTGGATGAATTTTGTGGCAGTTTTGTCGAGCATCTGTTGGCCGCCGAGGGTCTCGATGCCTCAATCGTGCGCTTGGACCTCGAGCCGGGGGCCAGACTCTGCTTCGATCGGGCGCATCTGCATCAGGTCCTTTGGAACCTGGTCGGCAACGCCCTGCGCTACTCCAGCCGAACGCCCGGCGCCGTGCGCCTCGAAGTGCGTTCCGGAGGGCTGCCCGGGCGGGTAGAATTGCATGTGATCGATGATGGGGCGGGGATTCCGGATAGCCTGCGCGAACAGGTCTTCGAGCCTTTCTTCACGACCCATAACCTGGGGACGGGATTAGGCTTGTTTATCGCCCGTGAGTTGTGTTCGGCCAATGCCGCCGGGCTGGAACTGGGGCCAGACCGTAACTTTGGCCACTTCGTGATTTTCGGGAGAAACGATACGTGTCACTAGTCAAAAGCGAAAGGCGTCCGCGCGGTGAGCTTGCCAGGGTACTGGTTGTCGATGACGAGCCAGATATTCGCGAACTGATCGACCTGACCTTGTCGCGCATGGGGCTGGCCGCCGAATGCGTCGGCAGTGTCGGAGACGCGAAGCGGGCATTGGCCAGCGAGCGCTTTCAGCTTTGTTTGACCGACATGCGCCTGCCGGATGGTGACGGGCTAGAAATTGTCCGCTGTGTCGCTGAAATGCATGCCCAGACGCCGGTAGCGGTGATTACCGCTTTTGGCAGCGCCGAGAATGCCGTTGCCGCGCTAAAGGCCGGCGCTTTCGACTATCTGGCCAAGCCGGTCGGGCTGGAGCAGTTGCGGGCCTTGGTCAAGTCGGCCCTGCGTCTGCCTGATGGGGGCGCCGAGAACGATCCCCTGCAATCGTTGATCGGCGATTCGCCGAGCATGCAGCAAGTCCGGGCGATGATCGAGAAATTGGCGCGTAGTCAGGCGCCGATCTATATTTCCGGCGAATCCGGTAGCGGCAAGGAGCTGGCGGCGCGCCTGATCCACAACCGTAGCGCCCGCAGTGGCAGCCCATTTGTCCCGGTCAATTGTGGGGCGATCCCGGAAAACCTGATGGAAAGTGAGTTCTTCGGTTACCGCAAGGGGGCATTTACCGGTGCCGATGGCGACCGCGAGGGTTTTTTCCAGGCGGCCAGTGGCGGTACGCTGTTTTTGGACGAGGTTGCCGATCTGCCGCTGCTAATGCAGGTCAAGCTGTTACGCGCGATCCAGGAAAAACGGGTGCGCAAGGTCGGTTGTGTTACCGAGGAGCCCGTCGACGTCCGTATCATCTGCGCGACGCACCGCAATCTGCGCGAATGCGTGGATAAGGGAAGTTTCCGCCAGGATTTGTACTATCGCCTCAACGTCATCGAACTGCGCATGCCGCCGCTGCGCGAACGGGTCGAGGATATTGCGCCCCTTGTCGAGTCCATCTTGCGCCGGCTGTTCGGTGAGGCGCATCCATGTTTGTCGGCCGCTGCCCTGAAGGCGCTCGATCTGTATTCCTTTCCCGGCAATGTGCGCGAGTTGGAAAATATTCTCGAACGGGCAACGGCGCTCAGTTCCGGTGACGGTATCGAGGCCGAGGATTTGCACCTTGAGCCGGAAGAAATGGGTGGCGAAGCGCTTGGTCGTGGTAGCGAAACCCTCGATGACTATCTGAATCGCCTGGAGCGCCAGGCCATTCTTGAAGCCCTGCAGAAAACCGAGGGGAACCGGACGGCGGCGGCGCGTGTGCTTGGCGTCACTTTCCGCTCGATGCGTTATCGCCTCGAACGCCTGGGTATCGAGTAATGGACTGGCAGGCGGGGGGCTGGCTGGAGGGCGTTCGATGGCTGGCTTCGCCGAACTTCGGAGAGCGGCCGCCCGGCGAAGTTTCGTTGGTGGTGGTGCACAACATCAGCCTGCCGCCCGATGCGTTCGGCGGCGACTGGGTCGAGAAATTCTTTCTCAATCAGCTTGATCCGCAGGCCCATCCCTATTTTGCGAGCATTGCCGGGCTGCAGGTATCGGCCCACTTTTATGTTCGGCGCGACGGACAGGTCATCCAGTTCGTCGGCTGCGATCAGCGTGCCTGGCATGCCGGCAGTTCGTGCTGGGGTGGGCGCGAGAACTGTAATGACTATTCGGTGGGAATCGAGCTGGAAGGCTCGGATACGCAGCCGTTTGGCGCCGCCCAGTACGCTGCGCTGTGGCTCCTGCTCGGCGCCTTGCTGAGGCGTTACCCGATCATTGCCATGGCCGGTCATTGCCATGTAGCGGCGGGACGAAAAACCGACCCCGGGCCATTTTTTGATTGGGCGGCGGTGCACGCCCATTACCCGAAACTCGTCTTACCGACGGAAGTAGGCGTCTAAGCGGGCGACGGCCTCGGCCAGGCGGTCTACGCCGGTGGTATAGGCAAATCGGATATGTTTTTCCGGCTGGTTGCTGCCGAAATCCAGCCCCGGCGTCGCGGCAACGCCCGTTTTTTCTAGCAGATCGCGAGCCAGCATGAAGCTGTCGTCGGCCAGGGCCGAGCAGTCGCAATAGAGGTAAAAGGCGCCTTCCGGCCGGGCGGTGAGGCGAAAGCCGATGTGCTCCAGGGCTGGGGCCAGGAAATCGCGTCGTTTCCGAAACTCGGCGCGCCGGTCTTCAAGAATGGCAATGGTTTCCGGCTCGAAAGCAGCAAGCGCCGCGTACTGGGCCGGCGTCGATGGGCAGAGTACGAGATTCTGGGCCAGTTTTTCAACATCGCGCCGATAGGCTTCCGGGATCACCATCCAGCCCAGGCGCCAGCCGGTCATTTGGAAATATTTCGAAAAACTATTGATCACCCAGATGTCGTCGCCGGCGGCGCAGGCGGTAGGCGCATCCTCTTCATCCCCCAGGGGGACTTCCTTCGGGGCGTAGGTTAAGCCGTGGTAGATCTCGTCGACCAGGAAATGCCCCTCCTTTTCGCGGCAGACGGCGGCGAGCGCCCGGATTTCGTCGAGCGTCAGCAGCGTGCCGGTCGGGTTGGCCGGCGAGGCGACGAGCAGGCCGGCGGTGCGGGCATTCCAGTAGTGGCGCAACGATTCTGGCGTCGGCTGGAAGTTGCTGTCCGGTCCGACCGGAATACTTATCGGCCGACCTTCGTAAGTGCGCAAAATGTGCCGATTGCACGGATAGCCAGGATCGGCCAGCAGCCATTCACTGCCCGGGTCGGCCAGGCAGGCGAAGGCGAGGTTGAGGGCGCCCGAGGCTCCGTTGGTGATGGCGATGCGCGTTGCCGGGAGGTTTACGCCGTAGCGCTGGCGATAGAAGCCGGCAATCGCTTCGCGCAGTTCCGGCAGGCCGAGCGCCTGGGTGTACAGGGTTTTTCCGGCATTGATCGCGGCGATGGCAGCTCGGGCGATGGGCTCCGGCGTCGGGAAATCCGGTTCGCCGACTTCCATGTGGATGATATCGCGTCCTTCCGCCTCCAACTGGCGGGCGCGGGTCAGCAGTTCGACGACGTGGAAGGGCTCGATTTCGGCGAGGCGGGCGGCGGGGCGGTAAGTCATGGTATCCCTCAAATGAAAACGGCCACCCGGAGGTGGCCGTTCAATCTTAGCCTAAGCGAGGATCAGGCAGCATCCTTGAAGATGCCCATCTCGAACAGTTCGCGCTTCAAGACGAGTTCGCGCGGCATCTTTTCGCCCATCTTGTCGAACCATTCCTTGTGGCCGGCCAGCTCCGACTTCCATGCCTCCGGGTCAATCTGGCTGAGGGCTTCGAAATCGGCCTTGTTGATCTCCAGACCGGTCCAGTCGATGTCCTCGAACTTCGGCATCCAGCCCAGCGTCGTTTCCTTGGCGCCGACGGTACCTTTGCAGCGTTGCACGATCCACTTCAGGACGCGCATGTTGTCGCCAAAGCCCGGCCACATGAATTCGCCCTTCTCGTTCATGCGGAACCAGTTCACGCAGAAAATCTTCGGCGTGGCATCGACGGCTTTGCCCATCTTCAGCCAATGGTTGAAGTAATCGCCCATGTGGTAGCCGCAGAAAGGCAGCATGGCGAACGGATCGCGGCGGACGACGCCTTGCTGGCCGAAGGCGGCTGCAGTGGTTTCGGAGCCGAGGGTGGCGGCCATGTACACGCCGTAGTTCCAGTTGAAAGCCTGGTACACCAGCGGCACGGTGGTGGCACGACGGCCGCCGAAGATGAAGGCGGAAATCGGCACGCCGGCGGGATCTTCCCAGGCGCTATCGACCGACGGGCACTGGCTGGCCGGCGCGGTGAAACGCGAATTGGCATGGGCGGCCTTCTTGCCGGCCTTGCCGTCTTCCGGCGTCCAGTCCTTGCCCTGCCAGTCGATCAGGTGCGCCGGGGCTTCCTTGGTCATGCCTTCCCACCACACGTCGCCGTCGTCGGTCAGGGCGACGTTGGTGAAGATGATGTTTTTCTTCAGCGTGGCCAGGGCGTTGTAGTTGGTCTTTTCCGAGGTGCCCGGAGCGACGCCGAAGAAACCGGCTTCCGGGTTGATGGCGTAGAAACGGGTGACGCCATCCTGGTCGACACGCGGCTTGATCCAGGCGATGTCGTCGCCGATGGTGGTGATCTTCCAGCCGTCGAGGGTCTTCGGCGGAATCAGCATGGCGAAGTTGGTCTTGCCGCAGGCCGACGGGAAGGCGGCGGCGACGTAGGACTTTTCACCTTGCGGCGATTCGACGCCGAGGATGAGCATGTGTTCGGCCAGCCAGCCTTGATCGCGCGCCATGTTGGAGGCGATGCGCAGGGCGAAGCACTTCTTGCCGAGCAGGGCGTTGCCGCCGTAGCCGGAGCCGTAGGACCAGATTTCGCGGGTTTCCGGGTAATGCACGATGTACTTGACGGTCGGGTTGCACGGCCACTTGCTGTCTTGCTGGCCGGCTTCGAGCGGGGCGCCGACGGAATGCACGCAGGGGACGAACTCGCCGTCGCTGCCGAGCACGTCGAAAACCTGCTTGCCCATGCGGGTCATCGTGCGCATGTTGGTGACGACGTAGGCCGAGTCGGTGATTTCGAAACCGATGTGGGCGATCGGCGAACCGAGCGGCCCCATGCTGAACGGGATGACGTACATGGTACGGCCCTTCATGCAGCCCTTGAACACGCCGTTCAGGGTCTGGCGCATGACGGCGGGGTCTTCCCAGTTGTTGGTCGGGCCGGCGTCTTCCTTCTTGGCCGAGCAGATGTAGGTGCGGTCTTCGACGCGGGCGACGTCGGACGGGTCGGAGCAGGCCAGATAGGAATTCGGGCGCTTGGCTTCGTTGAGTTTGACGAAGATGCCGGCCTCTACCATTTCGCCGCACAGGCGGTCATACTCTTCCTGCGATCCGTCGGCCCAGTAAATTTGGTCCGGCTGGGTCAGCTCGGCGATTTCGGCGACCCATTTCTTCAGGGCTTCGTGTTTGACGTAGTCAGGTGCGTTCAGCGGTGCGGTCATGGCGGTGTCTCTCTCTAAGTTTCTGAAATAGCTAAGTTTCACGCCAGTCGCCGGGAGCTGCCACCAAGACTGAAAGCGGCTGAAGGCCGTCGGCTGGGAAGCCGGTAATTATGCATCAGATAAGGGTAAACATCTACTTGACTTTGCCCCTCTACGTGATTTCCGGGGGGTGAGGGCGCCGCCTAGGCGTGGTATTATCTTTCGCGATTCGAAACAGCGTTTCATCATATAAAATGGAGGCAGACATGGATCCCCGACAGTTGCGCGAAGCCGCGCTCTATTACCACCGCCACCCGAAGCCGGGCAAGATCGCGGTAACCCCGATCAAACAACTGACCAATCAGTACGATCTGTCGATGGCGTATTCGCCGGGCGTCGCGTTCGCCTGCGAGGAAATCGTCGCCGATCCACGCGAGGCGAGCACGCTGACCTCGCGCGCCAATCTGGTTGGCGTCATCACCAATGGCACGGCCGTCCTCGGTCTCGGCCCGATCGGCGCGCTCGCCGCCAAGCCGGTGATGGAAGGGAAGGGCGTGCTGTTCAAGAAATTCGCCAATATCGATGTTTTCGACCTGGAAATCGACGAGCGCGATCCGGACAAGCTGATCGATACCATTGCTTCGCTGGAGCCGACTTTCGGCGGCATCAACCTGGAAGACATCAAGGCGCCGGAGTGCTTCTATATCGAGAAGAAGCTGCGCGAGCGGATGAAGATTCCGGTCTTCCACGACGACCAGCATGGTACGGCGATCGTCGTCGGGGCGGCGGTGCTCAACGGCCTGCATCTGATTGGCAAGGATCTGACCAGCGTCAAGATCGTCACTTCCGGGGCCGGTGCTGCCGCGTTGGCCTGTCTCGACCTGCTGGTCATGCTTGGTGTGCCGGTGGCCAACATCTGGGTGACCGACATCAAGGGTTTGGTCTATGAAGGTCGCGTCGAGGAAATGGACGAAATCAAGGCGCGCTACGCCAAGAATACAGAGCAGCGCACGCTGGGCGAAGCGATCGCCGACGCCGATGTCTTCCTTGGCCTGTCGGCCGGCGGTGTGCTGAAGCCGGAAATGGTCGCCAAGATGGCGGCCAATCCGTTGATCATGGCGCTCGCCAACCCGACCCCGGAAATCACCCCGGAACTGGTCAAGAGTGTGCGTGACGACGCCATCATGTGTACCGGCCGTTCGGATTATCCGAATCAGGTCAACAACGTGCTGTGCTTCCCCTTCATCTTCCGCGGGGCGCTCGATGTCGGGGCGACGACGATTACCGAGGAAATGAAGATGGCGGCGGTCAAGGCCATCGCCGAACTGGCTCGCGCCGAGCAGTCGGAAGTGGTCGCTTCGGCCTATGGGACGAAAGTGGCCAGTTTTGGTCCGGAATACCTGATCCCCAACCCCTTTGATCCGCGCCTGATCGTCAAGATCGCCCCCGCCGTGGCCAAGGCGGGTATGGACTCCGGTGTGGCGACGCGGCCGATCAAGGACTGGGATGCCTATCTGCAGGGCCTGAACGAATTTGTCTACCACTCCGGCCTGATCATGAAGCCAGTCTTCTCGCAGGCCAAACAGGCGCCGAAGCGCATTGTCTTTGCCGAGGGCGAGGACGAGCGCGTGCTGCGGGCGGTCCAGGTGATTCGCGATGAGGGCATTGCCTGGCCGATCCTGATCGGTCGGCATGACGATATCAGTCGGCGAATCGAGGCGGCCGGCCTGCGGATTCGCGAGGGCGAGGATTTTGAAGTCATTCACGCCGATAACTGCGAATTTTTCGACCAGCACTTCGATGAGTTCTCGCAGACTTATCATGGCCTGACCGAGCGCCGGGGGGTGTCGCCGGACTATGCCCGTCGCGAAGTTCGCCGTCGGGCAACCCTTTATGGTGCGTTGATGGTTCGCCTGGGCTATGCCGACGGCCTGATCTGCGGCACCTTTGGCCGGCACGAGACGCACCGGGAGTATGTCGAGAATGTCATCGGGACGCGGCCGGGGCTGGATCGCCTGTATGCGATGAATCTGCTGATGTTGCCGGAGCGCACCGTGTTCATCGGGGACACCTACGTCAATTACAACCCCACGGCCGAACAACTGGCTGACATGACGCTGCTGGCGGCGGAGGAAATCCGCAATTTCGGCATCCAGCCGAAAGTGGCGCTGCTCTCGCATTCGACCTTTGGTACGGAAGATACGCCGACCTCGCTGAAAATGCGTGCCGTGCTTGCCCTTCTCAATCAGCGGGCGCCAGCCCTCGAGGTAGAGGGTGAAATGCACGGCGATGCGGCACTCGACGAGCAGATTCGTCTGGCTGCGTTCCCGAATTCCCGCCTCAAGGGGCAGGCCAATTTGCTGGTGATGCCGACCCTCGACGCAGCGAATATCTCGTTCAATTTGCTGAAAGTGGCGGCCGGCGACAACTTGACGGTCGGGCCCATTTTGCTCGGAGCGGCGAAGCCGGTGAATATCCTGACTCCCACTGCAACGGTTCGCCGCATCGTCAATATGACAGCCCTTACAGTGGTTGACGCTGTATAAATTGTTGCATTAAGTTGTTGTTGTATCTATTTATTTTTATTGTGATTTCACTATCTCCAGCCAATCTGGGCTACAATTTCCCCGTGTTGGCAGGAGATAGCGAATGAAACATAATCTTAGGGCAGCTCTGTTGCTCGGAGCCCTTTTAGGCCTGGGGCTGAACGCTCCGCTGCAAGCGGCGCCGGTCAAGAAATCGGCGCACCACGTTGCGCAAAAAGGCGAGGCGTCGAACAGCAAGAAAGTGCATGCGGCAAACAAGTCGTCCGCGCGTTCGCTACATGCCAAGAATTCAGCCAAGAACCCCCTCAAGTCGGTCCATGCCGCCGCTCGATCTGCTAAGGCGGCGCACGCCCATGCCTCTGCCGCGCCAGCCCGCTCGCCGCTGCGGCGGGCTTCAATGGCCGACGTCGATCCGAGTCGCTTGGCCCTGTACTCATCGTCGGCGCTGGTTATCGATCAAAACACCGGCCATACCGTACTGGAAAAGCACGCCGATACGGTGACGCCGATTGCTTCAATTTCCAAATTGATGACGGCCATGGTGGTCCTCGATGCCAAGCTCGATCTGCATGAAGTCATTGCGATCAGCGATGAGGATGTCGACGGCTTGAAGGGGACGCGTTCCCGTCTGCCGGTGGGGACGACCATGACCCGCGAAACGGCCATGCTGCTGGCGCTGATGTCTTCAGAGAACCGGGCGGCACATGCCCTGGGGCGGCATTATCCGGGGGGCATGCCGGCTTTCGTGAACGCCATGAATCGCAAGGCGCAGGCACTGGGGATGAACAATTCACGCTTTGAGGAGCCGACTGGCCTGTCGAGCAATAATGTTTCCACCGCGCATGACTTGGCGCGCATGGTTGCCGCAGCGGCGCGTTATCCGGAAATCCGCGCCTATTCGACGACGGGTGAGGCGAAGGTCGAACTGAATGGCCGGATCAGTGATTTTCATAATACCAATGCGCTGGTACGTAGTGAAAACTGGGAAATTGGTCTGTCCAAGACGGGATACATTTCCGAGGCGGGGCGTTGCTTGGTTATGCAGGCGCGGGTCGCTGACCGTCCGGTGGTGATCGTCCTGCTCGACTCAGTCGGCAAAATGACCCGGGTTGGCGATGCCAACCGGATCAAGCGCTGGATGGAAAGTGCCGCCCTGGCCGTGGAGCGGCGTGCTGCCTGAGCGTTGGCGCGATGCTGAAAGTGAAGGCCGCTTGCAGCGGCCTTTATTTTTTCGGGCTGGTGTAGCCGAGGGCTTGCGAAACCTTGTCCGCTGCCCGCTTGATCTGGGCAATCCAGTTCGGGTCGTGACGATCGGCCGGGGCGGAGACGGAGAGGGCGGCGATAATCGTCCCTTCGTCGTCGCGGATTGGTGCGGCGACGCACTTGAGGCCGATTTCTGCCTCTTCGTCGTCGTAGGCAACATCGTGGCGGCGGACCTTGTCGAGTTCTTTTTCCAAGGCCTGCAGCGTGGTCAGGGAATGGGGCGTCTTGCCTGGCAGGCCGGTACGTTTGGCGTAGTCGCGGACTTTTTGCGGACCGTCGGCGGCGAGAAAGAGTTTGCCCAGGGAGGTCAGGTGCAGTGGTGCGCGGCCGCCGACCAGGTAGACGACGCGAACCAGCGAGCGGCCCGACGAAGTGCGTTCAAGGTAGACGATTTCGTCGTCGTGGCGGGCGCCGAGATTGATCGCTTCGCCGATGTTTTCGTGCAACTCTTGCATGAAAGGCAGGGCCACTTCGCGGAGGCTGATGCGCGATTTGACAATGGCGCCCAGTTCGAGCAGCCGGATGCCCAGACGATAGGTTCCGGCGTCCTGGCGTTCGACAAAGCGGGCATTGGTCATGGCTGCCAGAATGCGATGGGCGGTTGACGGGTGCAGTTCGGTAACCGCTGCCAGGTGTTTTAGGCTGGCCGCCTCCGGCGAGTCAGCCAGGGCGTCGAGCAGTGACATCATGCGTTCGATGACCTGGATGGAACCGGGATTTTTGGCTGGCCCGTGGGCAACTTCGGACAACTGGATTCCTTTATTGGTGCTGTTTGAGTAGCATTAGCCACTTTATTTTCTTGTGCGGCGCAATATTAGCATGCGTGTAGCCCTCTACGTTACCTGTCTGGTGGACCTGATGCGACCTGCGGTCGGCATGGCGGCCCTGCGTCTGCTTGAGGCCGCCGGCTGCGCAGTGGTTGTGCCGGCCGAGCAGACCTGCTGCGGCCAACCGGCATGGAGCGCGGGGAATCGCCAGTTGGCGGCAGATATGGCGCGCCGGGCGATTGCCCAACTGGAGGGCTATGACTACGTGGTTATTCCCTCGGGATCCTGCGCCGACCAGATACGCAACGTCTATCCGCAACTTTTGGCCGCCGATGTCGCGTGGGCGCGGCGGGCTGCTGCCTTGGCCGAACGTAGCTACGAATTGAGCAGCTTTCTGGCAGAGGTACTGCATTATGCCGGGCCGCTAGCCGAGTTTTCCGGTCGCGTTACTTATCACGACTCCTGCAAGGGGCTGCGCAATCTGGGGATCAAACAGCAGCCACGCGAACTGCTGCTCAAGGTGCCCGGCCTTCAGCTACAGGAAATGGGCGATTGCGAGGAGTGTTGCGGATTCGGTGGCGCCTTCTCGGTCAAGTTCGGCGATATCTCGACGCAGATCGTCGACCGCAAATGCGACTCCATCGCTCAAGCTGGCGCGGCTGCCGTGGTTGGCGGCGATCTCGGCTGTCTGATCAATATCGAAGGACGATTGCGGCGGCGCGGCGACGAGACGACGCAGGTCTTGCACATTGCCGAGGTGTTGGCCGGGAAGGAGGTTTGATGGCGGCAGCCAAGCATTCACAGGCCATGTTCTTTCAGGCACGGGCCGGCGAGAAGATCCGCAACAAGGTCCTGCAGAAAGCCTTGCAGAAAGCCAAGCCGCTGTTCGTCGGCAAGCGGGCCAAGGCGATCGCGGCGTTGCCCGACGACGGTTTCGAGTTCGAGGCCCTGCGCACGGCTTGTGTCGATATCCGCAATCGCGTGCTGGGCGATCTCGATGTCTGGCTCGAGTTATTCGAAGAGCGAGCCCGGGCTACCGGCGCCGAGGTATTGTGGGCCCGGGACGGGGATGAAATCTGCGAGTTGGTGATCGACGTGGCGCGTCGGCATGGCGTGACCAAGGCGACCAAGTCGAAATCGATGCTGTCGGAAGAGGCGCGTCTGAACGAGGCGCTGGCGGCGGCCGGTATTCGCCCGGTAGAAACCGATCTCGGCGAATACATTATCCAGCTAGCCGGCGAAACGCCGTCCCATATCATCGCGCCGGCTGTTCATAAGACCATCGACGAGGTCGAGGCGCTCTTTGCCGAGGAGCACGGACGTCCCATCGAAAGCCGGACGTCGGCCGATATCCCGGCGATGACGCGGGAGGCGCGCGAAGTCCTGCGCCAGCATTTTCTGAGTGCCGAGATGGGGATTACCGGTGCCAATTTCCTGATCGCCGAAACCGGCAGTGCCGCCCTGGTGACCAACGAAGGTAACGGCCGCATGGTGACGACCTTGCCGAAAGTGCATGTGGTGATCACCGGCATCGAGAAAATCGTCCCCACCCTGGAAGATTTCGCGACCCTGATGCGACTGTTGCCACGTTCGGCGACCGGGCAGAGTATTTCCAACTATGTCTCCCTGCTGACTGGCACAAAACAGCCGGGCGATGGCGAGGGGCCGGAAAAAACGGTGTTCATTCTGGTCGACAATGGGCGGGCCAATCTGCTCGGTTCCGCCTATCAGGAGATGTTGCGCTGCATTCGCTGCGGCGCCTGCATGAATCATTGCCCGGTCTATTTTTCGCTCGGCGGCCATGCCTACGGCTGGGTTTATCCGGGTCCGATGGGTGCGGTCCTGACCCCGCTCTACACCGGGATCGAGAATGCCCTCGACCTGCCGCACGCGTCGACCGGTTGCAACCAGTGCGCGAGCGTCTGCCCGGTCCGCATTCCGCTGCCCGATTTGATGCATCGGCTGCGCGAAGAACAGGTCGAACGCGGTCTGCGCCCGTGGTCGGAAAGTTGGGCGCTCAAGGCATGGGCCTGGCTGGCCGGCAAGCCGGCCCTCTATCGCTGGGTGGTGCGCCGGGTGTCCCGCTATCTGCAATGGTTGGCTGATGCCGACGGGCGTATCCACATACTCGGTCTGGCGCCAGGCTGGAGCGTCGGGCGTGATCTGCACGTGCCGGCCGGCCGCACCTTCCACGAACTTTACGCTGCAAGAAAGAGAGCATAAACATGGATTTTTCCCCCGAAGGTCCGATGGCCATTCCCATGTGGGTCAATGGCCATGCCTTTCTAACCGTCAGTACCGATTTTTTTGTCGTGACCAATCCGGTTAGTGGCGAAGCCATTCGCCGCGTGCCGTTGTGTGGTGCGCCGGAGGCCGCCGAGGCGGTGGCTGCGGCGCGCGGGGCACAAGCAAGGTGGGCGGAAATGGGCCTGCCGGCCCGGCGAATTTGTCTGGGCAAGCTGGCCGATGCTCTGGAGGGCTACGCCGGCCATTTTGCCAAGCTGCTGCGCGAGGAGGTTGCTGGCGATGAGGCGCAGGCCGCGGCCGAGGTGGGGGCAGCGATTGATGCCTTGCGTTCAGCCGCGGTCGGCGAAACCGGAGTTTTTGCCCTGGTCCTCGATGCTGATCGGCCGCTTGCCTCCTTTGCCGAAGCGATGGCCCCGGCGCTGATGGCGGGCGCCGCACTGGTCGTCAAGCCAAGTCCGAAAGCGCCTTCCGCCGTCTATGCCTTGTGCGAATTGTCGGCGCGGGCCGACTGGCCGGCCGGGGTGCTCAATTTGCTGCAGGGCGACAGTGCGGCAATCGAGGGGCTGTGCGCGGCCGGTGTTGAGCGCCTGGTCTATGCCGGCAACCCGTTGCTCGGCGAGAAAATCCGGACGATTGCCGAAGCCCGCGGCGTTCCTTACGAGGCACGGCCGTTGTGACTCCGCGCATTGTCCAGTTGGAGGGCGAGTCGCTGATCGCCGATGTGCGGCGGCCGGCCTTCGCTCACCAATGGATCGAGTATCCCGCAACGGCAGAGGAGCAGGTCGGCGACCGACTGCAGGGGGCGACGATTGCCATCAGCAACAAGGTGCCGCTGTCGGCCGCGGTGATCCGGCGCCTGCCCGACCTGAGAATGATCGCGGTGTCGGCGACCGGCGCCAATAACATCGATCTCGAAGCCTGTCGCGAGCGTTCTATCGTTGTCTCGAACATCCGCGGCTATGCCCGGCATACCGTGCCCGAACATGTCTTCGCGCTGCTCCTGGCGCTCTCGCGCAATTTATTCGCCTGGCGCGAAAGTGTGCAGGCCGGTCGCTGGCAGAAGTCCAAACAATTCTGTCTCTTCGATCACCCGATCCGCGACCTGCACGGTGCGACGCTCGGCCTGATTGGCAGCGGCAGTCTCGGCCAGGGCGTGGCCCGGCTGGCCGAGGCTTTCGGGATGCGCGTCTTGCGTGCCGAGCATAAGGGGGCGCCGAGCGTTCGTCCGGGGTATACGGCTTTCGCTGCCGTCCTTCGGGAAGCGGATGCCATCACCCTGCATTGCCCGCTAAATGCCGAGACCAGCAATCTGATCTCGGTCGCCGAACTGCGGGCGATGAAATCGAGTGCCCTGCTGATCAATACCGGTCGCGGCGGCCTGGTCGACGAGCTTGCTCTGATTCAAGCCTTGCGCGCCGGCTGGATTGCCGGCGCCGGTTTCGATGTGCTGGGCGTCGAGCCGCCGCCGCAGGGTCATCCGATGCTGGCTCCCGAATTGCTGGCGCTGCCCAATTTTCTGCTGACGCCGCACGTCGCCTGGGCCAGTCGGCCGGCCATGCAGGCGCTGGCGGATCAGTTGATCGAGAATATCGAGGCTTTTGTTGCCGGCGAGCCGAGGAACCGGCTCGCATGAGCGCGCGTCACGAGATTCTTCAGCGGGTCCGGGCCGGCGTCGGCAAAGCGACTTACGCCGCGCGGCGAGCCGCTGCCGAAGCATCGCTGCGGGCGCCGCTACGTGGCCCGCAACCGTCCATCGGTGACGATCTGGTGGCGCGTTTTCAGGACAAGGCGTTGAGCCTGGCGAGCAGCATCGAGCGGATCTCGGATCCGGCCGCGCTGCCGGGGGCGATCAAACGTTTTCTCGCGGCCGGAGGCTTGCCCGGGCAAGCGGTGGTGAGTGCCGATCTGGCGTCTCTCGATTGGCTGGGCAGTGGCCTCGAGGTGGCCGTACGGCCGGCCGTCGATGCCGATCGGGTCGGCATTTCCAGTTGTTTCTGCGCGATTGCCGAAACCGGCACCCTGATGCTCTTGTCCGGCGCCGAAACCCCCGCAACCGTCAGTCTGCTGCCGGAAACGCATATTGCGTTGGTTCCGCGGGCGCGTATCGTCGCCACCATGGAAGATGCGTTCGCCTTGTTGCGCGCTGAGCGCGGCGGCCTGCCGCGCGCCATCAATTTCATTTCCGGCCCCTCACGGACCGGCGATATCGAACAAACCATCGTCCTCGGCGCCCACGGGCCGTGCCGGGTGCATCTGATTCTGAGCGGAGAAAGCTTATGAGTATTACCTTTGCCGTGCGCGGCGAATACATTCAGCTCGACCAGTTGCTCAAGGCCACCGGTCTGTGCGATTCCGGTGGTGCGGCCCATGCCTTGATCGCCGATGGCCTGGTCAAGGTCGATTCCGCTGTCGAGATGCGCAAGCGGGCCAAATTGCGCCCCGGTCAGAAAGTCAGCTTGGCCGGCGAAACGGTGCTCCTGGTCGCCGAGTGAGGCTGGCTCGGGCGCGTTGGTGACGGATCAGCCGGCGTGGTTGGGAGCGGTGGTCTTGCCGAAATACATCAGCCACTCGGATTCCGAGACGGCGCATTCTTCAATGGTCGGGATGCGTCTTTCGGTCGTCCGCCGGCGCTCTTTCCAGCCGCTGGGTGGGCCGATGTCCTGCTGACGGCGGTCGTCTTTCTGTCGTCGGTTAATGATCGTGTACATGGTTCGATGGCTTATCCGGATTGCATTTCCTGAAGTTTACACGAATGTCCGATGGCCGGGCTTTTCTGGTCTGCAATGTCTGGGCGGCGGACGAAAAAAAGCGGGAGGCAAGCTCCCGCCGAGTGCTGATCCGTGGCGGTCAGGGCAGCATGAATGAGGCCTTTTCGCGAACCTTGATATCGTCATTTTCAGCTGCGACAATCTCGAAATGAATCGGGTTGGCCCCCTTGTTGCCCGCCTCCGGCTGGGCGCGGATAACCGTCATGAACGATTGCAGCGTGGCCGCCGGCACGTCGACTTCGTCAACGCCAGCGATCGACACCCCGGGTAGCCCATCGACCTTGATCTTGTAGTGATGAGCGCGCTCTTCGGTGTTCATGATCTGCAGGGTGAATATGTTCTCGATCTGGCCATCGTCGGCTTCGCGGGCCAGCGTCGAGCGGTCACGGATGATGTCTACCTTGAGCGGGATGCGGTGCGCCAGGAACCAGGTGGTCAAGATGGTGATCAGGAGCAGAATTGCCGTGTAAAGCAAAATGCGCGGGCGGATGATGTGCCTGAAAATATCCTGGCGTGTCATATGATGGGCCAGTGCATTTTCGGTGGAGTAGCGAATCAGGCCGCGCGGCAGGCCAACCTTGTCCATTACCGGGTCGCAGACGTCGATACAGGCGGCGCAACCGATGCATTCATATTGCAGTCCATTGCGGATGTCGATGCCGGTCGGGCAGACCTGGACGCAAAGACCGCAGTCAATACAGTCACCGAGACCGGCGGCCTTGACGTCGACGCCCTTCTTGCGGGCCCCTCGTTGTTCGCCGCGTTCCGTGTCGTAGCTGACGATCAGGGTGTCCGGGTCGAACATCACACTCTGGAAGCGAGCGTAGGGACACATGTATTTGCAGACCTGTTCGCGCATGAAGCCGGCCATCAGGTAGGTGAAGCCGCCGTAGAAGAAAATCCAGAAAATTTCCCAGGAGCCGAGATTGTTGGTGCGGACGTTTTCGATCAGTTCTTTGACTGGCGTGAAGTAGCCGACCAGGGTGAATCCCGTCCACAACGAGAGGAGCAGCCACAAGCCGTGCTTGGTGGCACGAATGCGCAGTTTGCGAGGCGTCCATGGTTCGTTGTCGAGTTTGACGCGGGCATTGCGTTCGCCCTCGATCCAGTTTTCTATCCACATGAAGAGCTGGGTATAAACCGTCTGCGGGCAGGCATAGCCACAAAACAGACGACCAGCGATGGCGGTGACCAGAAAAAGGCCATAGGCCGACACGATGAGCAGCGCCGACAGATAGATCACATCCTGAGGCCAGAAAACGGTGCCAAAAATATAGAACTTGCGTTCGACCAGATGCAGAAGGAGCGCCTGTCGGCCATTCCATTCCAGCCAGAGGCCGCCGTAAAAAATGATCTGGGTGAGCAGGACGAGGGCGATTCGCCAGTTGTCGAAATAGCCGCGCACGCCCTTGGCGAAGATTTTCTTGCGTTTTTCGTAAAAGGAGATCCCGGTGGGGGTCATTTCTCCTGGTTTTTCGGCGGGCTGTTTCATCTCGGCTTTCATGAAAGAGAAAAAATGGGTTGGAAACCGGCGGTACCAACGGCCAAGGGTGACTGCGTCAAAGCATGCCTGCGGGGCGAACGAAAAAAGACGTAGTCAGACCAGGCCCACCTTGATAGTGCCAGATCCAGAAAAAATCGAAGTGGGCGCTTTGGCAGTCTGGATATTGCCGGTTTCCTGCGAGACTTATTATCAAGATGCATGCCTGCGGCGCGTCTTCGCCTAGTTGGTTCAAAATCAATTGCTTATATTTGCAAGTTTGACACAGCTTCAAGGTGTTGTGTCAGAATTGGCGGACAATTTTGTCAAAACTGGCGGGTATGGCGTGACAGCGCATTTTCTTGGTGAACTTATTTCCTTCCTTGATGGCCTGCCCGAGCCGCGCATCATCATGGATGCAGAATACCGCATCATTGCTGCCAATGCGGCCTATCTGAAGGAGTTCGGTGACGCCCGGGCGGTGGTCGGGCGCTGCTGTTACGAAGTCTCGCATCACTTTACGACGCCCTGCGACCTGGCTGGCGAATCTTGTCCTCTTCGGCAGAGTCTGGAGGCCGGAAAACCTCAGCGCGTCCTGCATTTGCACCATACGCCACGTGGCGAAGTGCATGTTGATGTGGAAACCACGCCGATTCGCGATGATCAGGGAAATATTGCCTATTTTGTCGAAACCATGCGGGTTGTCCGTCAGGCCAGTGGACGGGCGGCGGCACAAGGTCTGGTCGGCCGTTCGCCGGCCTTTGTCGGGATGCTGGAAAAGGTCATGCGGGTTGCTAACTCGAACGCTGCGGTTTTGTTGCTTGGCGAAACGGGCACCGGCAAGGAGCTGGTCGCCCATGCCATTCATGAGGCCAGCGGGCGTGCGAACGGTCCGTTTGTTGCCGTCGATTGTGCCGGGATGACGGAGTCGCTTTTCGAAAGCGAACTGTTCGGTTATGAAAAAGGCGCCTTCACCGGCGCCGCTCATCGTAAGCAGGGCCTGGTCGAGGCCGCTAGCGGCGGGACGCTGTTCCTCGACGAGATTGGCGAATTGCCGCTCGCGCTTCAGGTCAAATTACTCCGCCTGCTGGAAACCGGAACCTATCGCCGGGTTGGCGGCCTTGATTGGCTGCCCGCCGACTTCCGGCTGATCGCTGCAACCCATCGCGATCTGGAAGGGATGGTACAGGCCGAGAGCTTTCGCCGTGACCTGTACTTCCGGATCAATACCTTTCCCATCCGGACCCCGGCCCTACACGAGCGAAGCGACGATATTCCGCTGCTCGCCACCTCCTTGCTGGAACGCGTCGACCGCAAGCCGGGGCGCCGCTTCGCGCCGGGGGCCATGGCCTGGTTGTCGGGGCGCCGCTACAGTGGCAATATCCGCGAACTGCGTAATCTGATCGAACGGGCGACGCTGTTGGCCGATGACGATGTTATCAGCCTGCAAAATCTGACTTCCATGGCGGATGCTCGGCCGGTCACGCCAATTGCCGCCAACTCGACTTTCCAAGTCGATGGCATGGTCGACTTGGCGACCCTGGAAAATCGCTACCTGGCTTGGGCCGAAAAGCAGTTGCCGGGTGATTTTCCCGCTTTGGCCAGGCAATTGGGGATTAGTCCGCGGACCTTGTATCGGAAAATACAGGGTTTGCGGGAGGGCTGAGGGGGCGGTTGTATTGGTTACCAAAGCGTTTAACTTTAAGCCTGCAAAAAACGACATAATCCGCCGTCGCCAATTGATCGAAACTTTCCATGTCCGCTTCCAAGCTCCTGATCGCCGCCTTGCTTCCTCTTGCCGTCGCTGCCTGCGGCGAACCGGCCGATACCCATCCCGGTCAGCCGGTGACCCATCGCCGGGCTGCTTTTGAAAAGATACTCCACGCCTTTGAGCCGATGGGCGTTCAGCTACGCAAGCAGCAATACAAGGCCGAGACGTTTCTGGAACGGGCCAAGGAACTGGCCAGTGTCAAGGATGGCCCGTGGGAGTATTTCGGCCCCGCTACCAATTATCCGCCGACCCACGCCACCGCCAAGGTTTGGAGCGAGCCCAGGCAATTTGAAAGCGAGCGGCAGGCCTTCTTGGCCGCCACCGACCGCTTGCTTGTCGCCGCCGAAAGCCGCGACGAGAAAAATGTCGCCGCGGCCTACGAGGCTGTTCATGAGCAGTGCCGCAGTTGCCACAAGGCATTCAAAGAACAATAGCCAAGCGGCGACCGGCCGGAGGCCGGCGACAGCAAATTTCGATCAGGTTCTTTCTGTTCGCTGTCATTCGATCCGATCGGTCGGCTCTCGTCCTTTGCCCAGTACCGGAGAGTGGGCGACCCGCTTAGGCGGTTAGCGAAAGCGATGAACTGGCCGTGCTACCTTGGCTGCTGTAAGCCTGCAAAAGAGCCAGTATGCGCTTCATAGTTTCGTTATCGGTCGCGCTCGATGTTGTCGTATTGCTTGAACTGTTGGCCTCAGAGGACTCCTTGTGAGCCATGGCCTCGGCTCGGCTGACCTTGCCATCGCCATTGCTGTCGGCGGCGCTGAAGTTGCTGACTACACTATTCATCAGACTGGCTAGCCCGCTGTCTTGTGTTGTGCTGGCGATCGCGCTCATTTGATCTTGGGTCAGTCCGGTATCGCTGCTTTCGGTCGAACTGCTGTTGGTTTGCTGGTAAGCCATCGCCTCGGCGCCGCTGACCTTGCCGTCGCCGTTGGTGTCGGCGGCGCTGAAGTTGCTGGCGGCATTGCTCATCAGGCTGGCCAGCTTGCTGTCGGTTGTCGTGCTGGCGATCGACGTCAGTTCATCTTCGGTCAGCCCGGCATCGTTTTGGTTGCCCTCTGCCGGCGGGGGCGGCGGCGGGGGCATGCCATGGCCCATGGCGCTGGCCATTCGGCTGGCATCGTACTGGCTGTTTAGCTGGTCGGATAGCGCTTGCAGCGTCGAGGCTAGCTCGTCCTCGGTGACTTTGCCGTCGTTGTTGTTGTCCAGAGAGCTGAAGAGCTTGCTGGCCGAGTTGCTGGCGTCGCTGGCGTTGCTGTCCAGCAAACTGAAAGCGCTGCTCAGATCGCTTTCGCTGATATAGCCCTTGTTGCTGGTATCCAGTTGCGAAAAAAGTGTACTGGTCCAGGATGAGACGGAACCACTAATGCTGCTGACCATGATGACCTCCTGAGAATTGTCGCGAAGTTATTGAGCCAGACGTGGCGCCCGGCTCACTCTTGTTGAGCAAGTTATCGGCCCGAGCAGCCGGAAATGAGCGGTGCTTTCTGTTAAGTGGAGTAAAACTTTGTTAAGCGCTGAGCAGCTTGGCTTGATTTCGGTCAGAGGAATGTCCTCGGTCGTACTGCGGGTGGAAAATTTTCCGGGGGTGGCAATTTTTGCCGGCATTCTCTAACTAGCTGTTATATAAGAGAAATTTTATAATTTTCCGCATTTTTGATGGTCGCTGTCGGCAATGGGTTGGTTTCGAGTAAGGCGCTTGCCGCCTTTGGAAATAAGTTGGCAGTGAGCTGTCGGCAAGCCAATGGCAAGGCCAGTAGGAGCAGGGAGGCGGAGTTTGGGGGGAATGACGCCGCAATTTCGTAGAGGGGACGATCCGGGTATTGTTGTTCGGGGCGCGGTTAAACGCGGTCAGGCGGCGGTAAAAGTCTGTAAATGAGAAGTTCGCTTTCTGGTGACAAGGCGGCGGCTTCGCTATCATCAAAGCATTGCCATCAATGAGTCTTTCATGAGTTCCGCCATTCAAATCCTGCTGGTTGACGACGACGTCGAGCTGGCCAGTATGTTGTGCGATTATCTGGTTCAGGAGGGGTATGCCGCCACTGCAGTTCACGACGGGTTGGCTGGCGTCAGCGAGGCACTGACTGGCAAGTACTCGGTTGTAGTTCTTGATGTGATGATGCCGCGTCTAAATGGCATAGAGGCCTTGCGAAAAATCCGCGCTGGCAGCAATGTCCCGGTCCTGATGCTGACCGCCAAGGGAGATGACATGGATCGTATCGTCGGCCTTGAGCTGGGCGCCGATGACTATGTGCCAAAACCCTGCTTGCCGCGCGAACTGGTAGCGCGCTTGCGAGCCATCTTGCGCCGTAGCGTGCTGGCGACGGAGGCGGCCAGCGTAGCCCCTTTGCAGGTTGGATTGCTGTCGGTTTTCCCCGCGCAGCGTCGGGTCGAGTGGGATGCTCAGGCGGTCGAACTGACCGGCACTGAATTTAATTTGCTAGAAATTTTGGCCCGCAACGCTGGCCGGCCGGTGAGCAAAAGTGATCTTTCCGAGCAGGCGTTGAGCCGCCCATTGGCGCGTTTCGACCGCAGTATCGATGTGCATCTGTCGAGCATTAGGCACAAGCTTGGTTGCTTGACCGATGGGCGTTCTTGCATTCAGACCGTTTACCGTCAAGGCTATCAGTTGATTCGAGAATAAGTTGGGGCGCCTGTTCTGGAAGTTTTTCCTTTTCATATGGCTGGCCCAGTTGGCTGGGATGCTTGGGGTCGGTACCATTTTTTGGCTGGAGCATCGTCAGGCGGATTCTCGACGACCACTCGCCGGGCCTGTCCCCGGCGGGCCGTCGTGGATAGGGGGGCGGGAAGCGCCTTTGCCGGGGTGTCCGCCCGGTCCGCCGCCGCAGTTCAGGCCCGACCTCCTGCCTGATATGCCGCCTTCTGGGGGAAGAGGTGCTCCGGAGTTCGGGATACGCTTTCCCTTGTTGCCTTTTCTCGGTGCCTTACTGGCCAGCTTGGGCTGTGCCATCGCGCTGGCTTGGTATTTCGCCAAGCCGATCCGGCACTTACGGGGCGCATTCGAGGCCGCAGCGGAGGGAAATCTTGCGTTGCGGATCGGCCATGATATGGGGCGGCGGCGGGATGAATTGGCCGATCTCGGTCGTGATTTTGATCGCATGACCGAGCGCCTGTGTGCCCTGATGAGCGCCCAGCGCAATCTTCTGCATGATGTCTCGCATGAGATGCGTTCGCCGCTTGCCCGCCTGCAGGCGGCCATCGGTCTTGCCCGCCAGCAACCGGCCCGGATGGAGGATTCTCTGCTCCGTATCGAGCGGGAAAGCGAACGCATGAACCGCTTGGTCGGTGAGTTGCTCACCCTGTCACGTCTGGATGCCGGCGTGACCGGTGTGCAGGAAAACGTTGATCTGGGTGAGCTACTGAGCAATATTGTCGAGGATGCGCGTTTTGAGGGGGCGACGCGTCAATTGCGAATCGATTTTGTCGCCGATGAAATGCTCGAAATTATGGCCAACGCCGAATTGTTACATCGAGCGATTGAAAATATTGTGCGCAATGCTTTGCGCTACTCACCGGATGGTGGCGTGATTCGGATTGAAGCCGGACGCCTTCCCGGTGCCTTGCGCCTGGCCGTTATTGACCAGGGGCCGGGGGTTCCCGAGGCCGAGCTGGAGACTATCTTCAGTCCGTTCTTCCGGGAGGGCGGTCAGGTATCGGGGGATGGCTACGGTCTTGGTCTGGCCATCGCCAAACGCGTGGTCTTGGCGCATAACGGCAAGATCAGGGCGCGCAATCAACCGTCCGGCGGCTTGTCGGTCGAAATCTTGCTGACGATGTCATAACCTCTTACAAAAACTTACATAACTCAAATTGTTCTTCACTATAATCGGCGCGTTCCGGGCATAAATTATGCCTATGTTATTTTTGGTTCCGCCGTTAAGTGATTGGTTTTTAGCAGGTTTTGGCGGCTTGATTGATGATTACTATTGATTGAATACCCATGAAACCTAACGTCATATTTGTTGCTCTTTTTACCATTGTATTTCCCGCCCTGGCCGCCGCTGCTCCGGCCGGCGCCCCGGTTACCCTGAAGGAAGTGGCGCAGCAGGCGGTACTGAACAGCCCGGATGTCACCGCGAAATGGCATAACTACAAGGCGGCGGAAGAAGAAATCGGCGTCGCCCGCGGCGGCTTCCTGCCGCGGGTCGACCTGACGGCCGGGGCCGGACGGGAAAGCCTGAAACAACCGC
>Ga0316603_10000232_pt1 | contig 29169 bp, 30 predicted proteins | sample OWC_soil_day10_n_FD_207649 | JGI IMG/M metagenome (GOLD analysis project Ga0316603, IMG submission 207649) | Wetland soil microbial communities from Old Woman Creek delta, Ohio, United States - OWC_soil_day10_noCT | ecosystem: Environmental > Terrestrial > Soil > Wetlands | place: USA: Ohio... | reverse complement strand
CGCCGGTCGGTCGGCGACAGCTCGAGAAGAACCTGGCGGAGCTGCGCCGTGCCCGCGCCGAGATCAACGCGGCGCTCGAGCTCAGCCCCGGCGACCCGCTGCTCGAGGAACTGCTGCTGAATGCCTACCAGGACGAGCTCGCCGTGCTTGCGAGCGTGAACCAGCTGACCGGCGCGAACGTCGCCGGCGCACCGAACGACCCGACGAGGATGCAATTATGACGATCCGGACCCGCGCTCCTGTCCCTGCCCGAGCCGCCGCGTGGCTGCCGTGGCTCGCCCTGCTGGCGGGCGCGCCGGCGGCGTTCGCCGGCACGCCCATCAACGAGCGCGCGGCGGCGGATCCCGCCGGTCACGTCGAGATCTCGAACATCGCGGGATTCGTGGTCGTGACAGGCTGGGCCCGCGCCGAGGTCGAGGTGACGGGCGAGCTCGGCAAGGGCGCGGAGCGCCTCGAGTTCTCGCGCGCCGGCAAGCTCACGCGGGTCAAGGTGATCATGCCGAATCGCTCCTCCCGGGCGGAGAGCACCAACCTCATCGTCAAGGTCCCGGCCGGCGGCAGCGTCTCGGTCAACACGGTGAGTGCGGAGGTGCGCGTCCAGGGGGTCAAGGGGGCGCAGCGCCTGCAGTCGGTGAGCGGCGACGTCGAGACGCATTCGGCCGCCGAGGACGTGGAGTGCAAGACCGTGAGCGGCAACGTCACGGTCAACGGCAGCGGCGAGCGCAGCCTGCTGACGGTCACCACGGTGAGCGGCGACGCCCACGTGAATCGCGTCGCCGGCGAGGTCAACGGCAACACGGTGAGCGGCAACTTCACCATCGCAATGGGCGACACCGCCCGCTCGCGGCTGCGCTCCACCAGCGGCGACCTCGGCATCCGGGGCCGGCTCGCCGAGGAGGCCCGACTCGACTTCGAGAGCATCAGCGGCGACATCCGCCTCGATCTCGAGGGACCCGTGGGCGCCGAGTTCGACATCTCGAGCTTCAACGGCGACATCCGCAGCTGCTTCGGCCCGAAGCCCGTCCGGACCAGCGAATACGCCCCGGGCAGCGAGTTGCGCTTCCGCGAGGGCCAGGGCAGCGCGCGGGTCCGCGTGAAGACCCTCAACGGAGACATCAGCCTCTGCAACAAATGACATGACCGCGCTGTCCAATAGCGGAGATTCGTGGAGAATGGGGGGCGCCGGACAGCGCGGGGATCCGATGGCTTTCTTCGCCGAACTGAAACGTCGACGCGTCGGCAAGGTCGCGATCGCCTACGGCGCCATCGCCTGGGGCGTCACCGAGGCCACGTCCGTCGTGCTGCCCGCGCTCGGCGTGCCGGACTGGTCGGTGACCTTCGTCGTCGTCTTCCTGCTGGTCGGCTTCCCGGTGGCGATGGTGCTGGCCTGGATCTTCGACGTCGGGCCCGAAGGCATCGAGCGCACCGAGCCGCTGGTGGGGGAGCCCAAGTCCACCCACATGCGCCTGCGGATCGCCTACGCGGCCGTGGTGCTGTTGCTCATGGCGGGCCTCGGCTACCTGCTGTACGAGCGCGGCTTCGGCCGCGCCCACGCAGGCCAGGCGCACAACTCGGTGGCCGTCCTGCCGTTCACCAACTTGAGCGGTGACGCGGCGCGCGACTACTTCAGCGACGGCATGTCCGAGGAGCTCCTCAACCTGCTGGCCCGGGTGCCCGGGCTCCAGGTCGCCTCGCGCACCTCGTCGTTCGCCTACAAGGGCCGCAACGTGGACATCCGCGAAGTGGGCCGCGAGCTCGGCGTCGAGACCGTGCTCGAGGGCAGCGTGCGCCAGTCGGGCGACCAGGTGCGCATCACTGCCCAGCTGATCGACGCGGAGACGGGCTTCCACCTCTGGTCCGAGACCTACGACCGGCGGCTCGCGGACATCTTCCAGGTGCAGGACGAGATTGCCGCGGCCATCGTGAACAAGCTGCGCATCGAGCTCGCGCCGCAGGAGCAGCAGATGGCGGTGCGCGACAAGCCGCCGACCCAAAACCTCGAGGCGTACGAGCTCTATCTGCAGGGCCGCGCCGTGTGGAAGCGCCGCGGCGAGGAAAACCTCAACCGCGCCATCGACCTGTACCAGCGCGCGCTCGGCCTCGATCCGGGTTTCGCCCGGGCCCACGCGGCACTCGCCTCCGCCTACGTCGTGCTCCCGGGTTACACCGAGGAGGAGGGCGACGAGGAGAAGCTCCGGCCGCTGGCCGTGGCCTCGGCCCGGCAGGCGCTGTCCATCGACCCCAACATCGGCGAGGCGCATGCGGTGCTCGCTCAGATCAACGCCCAGCGCGGCAACCTCCTCGACGCGGAGTCCGGCTTCTTCTTCGCGATCTCGCTCGAGCCCAACGAACCGACGCCGCACCAGTGGTATTCGCTGCTGCTCGCGCAGGTGGGTCGAACGGGCGCCGCCCTCGAGCAGGCGCGCCGGGCGCAGGAACTCGACCCGACCTCGCCGGTGGTCGCCGCGAACCTCGCCAACGTCTATCTGATGGTGGGCGACGACGAGCAGGCGCTGCGCTTCAACCGGCTGGCCGTCGACCTCGGGATCAGCAAGAAGAACTCCGGCGTCGAGGCCATGGTCGCGATGCGACGGGGACAGTGGGCCGAGGCGCGGCGGCTGATCATGACCCAGGATGGGCTCCCGGACGTCCTGCGCGAGCCGGCGGGCCAGTATGTGGACGCCGTCGCCGATCCGGCGCTGGTGCCGCAGGTGGTCGCGGGGATGCGGGCGGTGGATCCGAAGCTCGTCCCGCAGATCGAGCTCATCCAGCCCTACATGCACCTCGGGCAGCTCGACATCGTCTACGACCTGCTGTTCAAGTCGCTGGACGAGGACTCGATGGCCTGGGCGAAGCGCTGGGACGTCTCGCATGCCTGGGGCCCGGAGGGCAAGGCCTTCCGCGAGGACCGGCGTTTCGGCGAGCTCGCCCGCCGCATGGGTATCGTCGACTACTGGAAGCAGTATGGCTTCCCCGACGGCTGCCGCGCCGGCGAGGACACGCCGATCGTCTGCTCCTGACCCGCCCTTGAGCGCCGAACCGACGCCCGACGCGCGCGCGGCGCACTTTGCACCCCGCCTGCTCGAGTGGTTCGAGACCGCGGGACGCAAGGGCCTGCCCTGGCAGCGCGATCCCACGCCGTACCGCGTGTGGGTCTCCGAAATCATGCTGCAGCAGACGCAGGTCGCCACGGTGATCCCGTACTACGAGGCGTTCATGCTGCGCTTTCCGGACGTGCGCTCGCTCGCGGCGGCGCCGCTCGACGAGGTGCTGCACCTGTGGTCGGGCCTCGGCTACTACACCCGCGCCCGAAACCTGCAGCGCGCCTCGCAGGCCATCGTCACGCGGCACGGCGGCGAGTTCCCCTCCGGCTTCGACGAGGTGACGGCACTGCCCGGCATCGGCCGCTCGACGGCCGGCGCAATCCTCGCGCTCTCGCGAGGCGAGCGTCACGCGATCCTCGACGGCAACGTGCGGCGCGTGCTGGCGCGCTACTTCGGCGTGGAGGGCCATCCGGGCGAGGCGGCGGTCGAGCGGCGCCTGTGGGCGTTGTCGGAGGCCTGCACGCCGGTCGAGCACGTCGCGGAGTACACGCAGGCGGCGATGGACCTCGGCGCCACGGTGTGCACGCGCGCGCGGCCCGCCTGCCTGCTGTGCCCGGTCAGTGCGGGCTGCGCGGCTCGCGCCGGCAACCTGCAGGACCGCCTGCCCACGCCGCGATCGCGGGCGGCACGCCCGCAGCGCGAGGCGTGGCTGGTCGTGGCGATGCGTGGCGCGCACAAGGTGCTGCTGGAGCGCCGGCCGCCGGCCGGCATCTGGGGCGGCCTGTGGGGCATGCCCGAGTTTCCTACGCGTGCCCACGCCACGCAGTGGTGCCGGGAGCACCTGTCGGGCGCGGGCGAGCCCCGGCTGGTCGCACCGCTTCGTCACGCGTTCAGTCATTTCGACTACCACCTGAAGCCGCTCGTGGTGCACTGTCTCGGCAAGTCGGAATCGCTGCGCGACGACGATCGCTACCGCTGGTACGACGCGCAGCAGCCGGCCCGGATCGGATTGCCGAGGCCGATCGCAACCCTCGTCGGGCGCGTCACCCACGAAACGGGGAGCGAGTGAGATGAACCGAACCTTGTACAGCCTCACGCCGCTCGCGCGCGGCTGCCTCGTGGCGGGTGCGGTGCTGATGGCCGTGGGCGTGGTGCTCGGCGCCTTCGGCGCGCACGTGCTGCAGGAGCAGCTCAGTCCGCGGCGCCTGGCGAGCTTCCAGACCGGCGTCAACTACCACCTGCTGCACGCGCTCGGCCTGCTGGCGGTGGGACTCGTCGCGGGCGTCACCGGCGTGAGTGCGCCGCTGCGCTGGTCGGCGCGGCTGATGCTCGCCGGTATCGCGTTCTTCAGCGGCTCGATCTACCTGATGACCGCCGGCGCGCCGCGCTGGCTCGGTGCGGTGGCCCCGATCGGCGGTGTCTCGTTCATGGCGGCGTGGGCGCTGCTCGCCTGGCACGCGTACTCGGCCCGTCAGGACTCCGGCGGCACGTAACCCTCGGGCGCGCTTGCGCCGCCGCCGAACAGGAACTTCTCCATCTCCTCGACCAGGAACTTGCGAGCCTTCGGGTCGATCGGCGTGAGGCGGTATTCGTTCAGCAGCATGGTCTGGTGGCGCACCCACTGCTGCCAGGCCTCCTTCGAGATGCTGGCGTAGATGCGCTGGCCGAGCTCGCCGGGATACGGGGCTCGGTCGAGGCCCTCGGCCTCGCGCTGCAGGTAGGTGCAGAAGACGGTGCGGGGCATGGCTGTTTCCGCTCAGGAAAGGGGGACGCGGGAGACGATCACGCCGTCCTCGTCCACGTACACGTGCTCGCCGGGGCGGAACGTCACTCCGGCGAAGCGTACCGGCACGTCGCGCTCGCCCTCGCCGCGCTTCTCGCTGCGCAGGGGCATGGTGCCGAGCGCGCGGATGCCGAGGTCCATGCGGCCGAGTTCGGCCGAGTCGCGGATGCAGCCGTGGATGATCACGCCCGCCCAGCCGTTCCTGACCGCGGCGCTGCCCAGCTTGTCGCCGAACAGCGCGCGCCGTCGCGAGCCGCCGCCGTCCACGACCAGCACGCGGCCGCCGCCCGGGCTTTCGACGGCCTCCTTGACGCGCGAGTTGTCCTCGAAGCAGCGCACGGTGCTGATCGGGCCGGAGTAGGCGTGCCGCCCGCCGTAGGCGTGGAACACGGGTTCGCAGATCTGCAGCTCGTCGCCGTGCTCGTCGCAGAAGTCGGCGGTGCCCTTAGGTCCTGTCATGGTTGAGGTCCCGGCTGAGTGAGCATGCAATTATAGGTGGCCGCGCCGCGAGGGGTCGCGGGGATCGCCGGCGAGTTCTATGGAGCCGTCGTCCGCCGCGCATTCGTTCGCGCTCACCGCCCACCTGCTGCTGTTCGCCTGGTGGCTGGGCGGGGACCTCGGCGTCTTCTACTCGAGCGGCCGAGTCGTGGACGCCTCGCAGCCGAGGGCGGCGCGGCTCATGGCCGGCCGCATCATGCTCGCGCTCGACCTCATCCCGCGCATCTGCATGAGCCTGATGCTCACGGTGAGCGCCCTGCTCGCCGAGACTGTCGGCATTCCTCACCCGGCGTGGCAGATGACCGCGGTGCTGCTGCTCGGGCCGGTGTGGCTCGCCCTGGTGCTGTTCCTGCACCTGCGCGAGGGCAGTGCGGCCGCACCGACTGTGCGGCGGCTCGTCCTCGCGCTGCGGTGGCTCGTGATCGTCGCGGTCGTGGCCTCCGCGACGTGGGCGCTCGCGGGCGTGCGCCTCGCGGCCCACCCCTGGCTCGCCGCGAAGCTCCACCTGTTCGCCTTCCTGGTGTTCTGCGGCCTGATGATCCGCCGCGGGCTGCCGCCCTTCATCGCCGGCTACGCTGCGCTCGCGGCCGGGCGCGAGACACCGGAATCGGACCGCGCCATGGCGGCGAGCCTCGCTCGCATGCGCCCGTGGGTGCTCGCGAGCTGGGCGGGGCTCGTCGCCTCCGCCGTGCTCGGGGTGGCGAAGCCGGGCATCGTCTTCTTCTAGCGATTTCTCCGTGTTTGCTAGCAATTACTACGACTCCTGATTCCCGGGGGGGGGGGAGAATGGAGCCATCCGGCGGGAGCGCCGGTGCCCTTGCGCCAGTCCACGAAGGACGCCGCCTCCTGCCGTCGATCGGGCGAGACCGTAGACGGGGAACATGGAGGCAATCATGCGCAAGACAGTCGTTCTGATGACGGCCTTGGCCGCGTTCTGCGCGGCTCCCACGGCATTTGCGGCGGACTCGGCCTGCAAGCTGACCGGAGGATGGCTCGGATACCTCGGTGGATACGCGAGCTGGGTCGCTGTGGCCGACGGCGTGTCGAACACGTCCGGAACCATCACCATCGACTTCCCGGCGCTGGATCCGGGTTTGTTCGGCTTGCGGCCGGCAGGGGTGAAGGTCGGCATCCCGCGCGGCGTCTGGGAGCGGACCGGAGGGCGCTCGTTCGCCTACTCGACGCTCGTGGTTGCCGTGGATGCGGCGGGCATCCCGGTGTGGCTCGGCAAGCTCGCCGGCACGGAGACCCTGGGCCCGGACTGCAACGTGGAGAAGATCACGGCGACCTTCTACGCGTACGAGCCCTGGCAGGATCCGTATAAGGACGAGCCGTTCGCCGTGTTGCCACAGCCGGACCACTTCGGCTACCGGATGAAGGTGGAACTGCCGGCGAAGTGATCTGGCCTCGCAGGGCAGGCGACGAAGCCCAGCCTCGCGCCGGGCTCCGCGTTTCGGGTAGGTCGTGACGGGCGTCGCGGCCTGTGCCGCCGCCCGTCACGCGCCTGCGGTCACTGTATCTCGATCTGCCGCGGCTGCGGCTGCTCGACCTTGTGCTTCGGGATGTGGATCAGGATCACGCCGTCGCGGCTCTCGGCGCGGATGCCCTGCTCGTCGACGTTCTCCGGCAGCGCGAAGCGCCGCGCGAAGCTGCCGTAGGTCCGCTCGACGCGGTGCAGCTTCTCGCTCTCCGCGTGCTTCTCCTGGCGGCGCTCGCCCGACAGCGTGAGCACGCCGTCCTGGACGGTGAGGCTCACGTCCTCCTTGCGCACCGCGGGCAGGTCGGCCTTGATCAGGTACTCGCCCTCGGTCTCGCTCACGTCGGCGGCCGGCGCCCAGTCGGACGCCACGCGCCCCTCGGCCGGCGGCCGCGGCCAGCGGCGCAGCGAATCGGCCACGAAACGATCGAACACGTCGTCCACGTCACGGAACGGTTCCCACTTGATGACACGCATTTGCTTGATCCTCCAGTACGGGACCGCCCCTGCGGTACCCATCTGCCGCCCTAGATGCGAGCGGCGCGGCGGGTTTCAAGGGGCGCACCCTGCAACCGGCGTCGCCGTCAGCGGGAATACCAGCGGATGCCGTGGGCCTCGGCCGGGATGATTGCCTCGGGGTGTGCCGACACGACCCGCGGCGTGTACTCGCCAGCGGGGCGGTCCGCAGGCACTTCGGCCACGTAGCGGTAGCCCCCGGCTGCGCCGCTCAGCGCCTGGTCGCGTCGCATCGCGCGGCGCTCCGGAAGAGCGCCCTGTCGTGGGTCGGCGTAGAGCTCGACGCGGACCGAGTCCGGGACGATCTCCCCGAGGTACACCTGCACGCGGATCACGTGGCGGTCGCCCGTGGTCTCGACGTCGAGGTTCCCCCAGTGGATCGCGTCCCAGTGGCGCCGCAGGTCGCCGAGCCAGAGCTTCAGCTCGCGTGCGAGCTGCAGGTTATCGGCCGTGCGTCGCCGGAAGTTGCCCGCGGCCGGCAGGTACAGCCGATCGAGGTAGTCCGCCAGCATGCGGTTGCTGCTGAAGCGCGGGGTCAGGCGCGAGAGGCTCGCGCGGATGCGCGCCACCCAGCCGCGGGGGATGCCGTCGATGTCGCGGTCGTAGAAGGCCGGCACGACCTCGCGCTCGAGCAGCGCGAAGAGCTGCTCGGTCTCGGCCTCGTCCCAGCCCGGCTCGAAGTGCTCGCGCCCGTCGCCGAGCGCCCAGCCGACGTCCGGCGCGTAGGCCTCGGCCCACCAACCGTCGAGCTCGGAGAGGTTGAGGCCGCCGTTCACAAGCACCTTCATGCCGCTGGTACCGCTCGCCTCCCAAGGGCGGCGCGGCGTGTTGATCCAGAGGTCCACGCCCTGCACGAGGTTCTCCGCGAGCGCCATGTCGTAGTCCTCGAGGAACACGGCGCGCGAGCGGACCTCCGGGCGGCGCACGAACTCGGCCCACTGGCGCACGAACGAGCGGCCGAGTTCGTCCCGCGGGTGGGCCTTGCCGGCGATGATGAGCTGGACGGGACGCGTCGGGTCCGACAGCAGGCGCACCAGCCGCTCCGGCTGCGTGAGCAGCATGGTCGGCCGCTTGTACTCCGTGAAGCGACGCGCAAAGCCGAGCGTGAGCACGTTGGGGTCGAGCGCCTCGTGCGCCAGGGCCGCGGACTCCTCGCGCCCGCCGCGCTGGCTCAGCTGCCGCAGCAGGCGGCGTCGCGCGTAGTCCACGAGGTCGCGGCGCTCCATGCCGCGGAAGTCCCAGAGCTGGGCGTCGGAGAGCTGCCCGACGGCCTCCTGCAGGCGCTCGGGCGCACCGAGCCAGCGCTCCTTGCCGCAGGCCTCGGTCCACAGCCGGTCCGCCCAGGGCGAATCCCAGGAGGACACGTGCACCGCGTTGGTGACGTGAGTGACGGGCACCTCATCCTCGGGCCAGCGCGGGAACAGCGGCGCGAAGATGCCGCGACTGACGCGGCCGTGCAGCTCGCTCACGCCGTTCACGCGCGCGCAGGTGCGCGCCGCGAGGTAGGCCATGTTGAACGGCTCGTGGACGTCGCCCGGGTTCATGCGCCCGAGCCCGATGAGCTGCTCGGGACGGATGCCGCAGCTGCGCGCGTAGCCGACGCCGTACCGCTGCACGAGCGCGAGCGGGAAGGTGTCGAACGCCGCCGCCACGGGCGTGTGCGTCGTGAACACGTTGCCGCCGCGGGTCGCCCACAGTGCGGTGAAGAAATCGCAGGCCTGCGACTCCGCGAAGCTGCGGGCCCGCTCGATGGTCGCGAGTGCCGCGTGGCCTTCGTTGAGGTGGCAGACGTCCACCTCGTGCCCGAGCGCCTCGAGCGCGCGCCATCCGCCCACGCCGAGCACGATCTCCTGCATGAGCCTCGCCTCGCCGTCGCCGGCGTAGAGCTTGGCGGTGATGCCGCGGTCGAACGGCGAATTGAACGGATCGTCGCTGTCGAGCAGGTAGAGCGGCACGCGACCGACGTCGGCCCGCCAGATGCGCACCCGCAGGTCGCGGCCCGGCAGCGCGATGCTGATGCGCAGCGGCATGCCCTCGGAGTCGGTCACCTGGCGCACCGGCAGCGACTCGCGCGAGTTGACCGCGTAGATCTCGATCTGCGTGCCCTCGGCATCGAGCATCTGCCGGAAGTAGCCCTCCCGGTAGAACAGGCCCACGGCAACCACCGGCACGCCGAGATCGCTCGCCGTCTTGAGGTGGTCGCCGGCGAGCACGCCGAGGCCGCCCGAGTACAGCGGCAGCGCGTCGCTGAGTCCGTACTCCATGCTGAGGTAGGCGATGACCGGTGCCGGGTCCATGGAGCAGACGTCCTGGAACCAGCTCGGCCGAGACAGGTATTCCGCCTCGCTGCGGTCGAGGCGCCGCACGCGCTCCACGAACTCCGCGTCGCGCGCGAGTTCGTCGAGGTGGCTGCGCGGCGTGTTCTGCAGCACCAGGATCGGGTTGTGCGTCTGGTGCCAGACCTCCGCGTTCAGCGCTTCCCACACCCGGTCCGCCGCGTGGTTCCAGACCCAGCGGAGGTTGAGCGCGAGCCGGCCGATCGGCGCGAGTGCCGGCGGCAGCGGGGTCAGGAAGTCCTTCGGTCCGTCGGACGGCATGGCGGCAGGCTCCCGGCGAGTGGAGGCAAAAAAAACGGCGCGACCGGTGACCCCGTCGCGCCGTCTCCAGACTGGACTGATGAAGCGCCTACGGGCGCTTCACGTAGACCTTGCACCAGCCCTTGGCCGAGACCTGGCGACCGGCAAAGATGTTGCACGGGATCCAGTCGCCCTTCTCCTTGCCCGCCGGCACCTGCAGGCAGTTCGAGCACATCTGGCCGGGCTTGAAGTTCGGGTTGGCCTTGGGATCGACCTTGGTAGCGTCCTCGACATAGCCCAGGCTCTTCGCCTGCGGCTCGCTCGGGTCCACCTTGCCCGTCGCCGCCGCTTCGGCACGGCCGAGCAGCGCGGCCGCAGGCACGGCCGCAACGCCGATCAGCGCACCCTTCAGGACGTCACGACGGGGAATCTTTCGCTCGGACATGGACTATCTCCTGCATGCCGTTGGGGGGATGAGACTGCCGCAACGATTCTACGCGGTGGCTATACATTCGACATCGTCTGTGCGCAGAGGTTTCGCATCGGAGGCGCGACCGGGATTCCGATGAGAATCGTTCTTGATTGCGTCGAATGCACGCATCGCGACGCCGCCGCCTAGAATCCTCCCATGCCCGATCCGCGCCGGCACCGCCTTAAGACACTGCTCGGCATCGCGGCCAGCGTGGCGATCGCCGGCCTCGCGCTGTACGTGCTGTGGCGAACTTTTCAGCAGATCAGCTTCGCCGACGTGCTCGCCAACATCCGCGCCGTGTCGCGTGAGCGGCTGCTGCTCGCCGCGGGCTGCGCCGTGCTCGCGTTCGCGACGCTGGCCGCCTACGAGGTGGTCGTGGTGCGCTACGTGAAGCACTGCATCGGCCGGGCCAAGCCGGTGATCACGGCGCTGATCGCGTTTCCGCTTGGCCACGCGCTCGGCCAGGCGGTGCTGAGCGGCAGCGCGGTGCGCTATCGCATGTACTCGCCGGCCGGTTTCAGCGCCACGGAGGTCGGCGCGACGGTGCTGCTCTGCGGTCTGCCGTACGTGCTCGCGTTCGGGCTGCTCTTCGATTTAGCACTGGTGCTGGCCTCCGAGCAGCTCGCGCCGCTGTTCCGCATCCCGAGCCAGTGGCTGTTCGTGCTCGGCTGCGTGGGCCTCGTGAAGGATGTGGCCTACCTCGTCTTCGTTTACCGGCGCAAGGCGCCGATCCGACTGGGCGGATGGTCCGTGCGCATGCCGACGCTGCGCCTGACCCTGCTGCAGATCGTCGTGGGGCTCGTGGACATCTGCCTGGTGGCGTCGGTCCTCTACCTGCTGCTGCCGGCGTCGGCGGGAATCGCCTTCCTGCCGTTCCTCGCCGTGTATCTCGCCAGCATCCTGGTCGGCGTGCTGAGCCACGTCCCGGCCGGGCTCGGCGTGCTCGAGTCCATGCTGCTGCTGCTGCTGCCCCACGTGCCGCCCGAGCAGCTGCTGGCGGCGGTGCTGATCTACCGCGTGATCTACGAGCTGATCCCCTGCGGGATCGCGCTCGCGCTCTGGGGCGGGTACGAGCTTACCGCCGCGGACGGCGCGCGGCTGAGGCTGATGCGACCGGCTCCCGCGGACCCTCCGCCACCCGCGACTTGAGCTGATCAGCGCAGCAGCGAGGGGGAGGCGCGCCCGACGACCGAGAGCAGCGAGTGCGCGAGCGCCCGGCCGCTGTCGAAGGCGGCCTCGACCCGCGGCGCCACGCACCAGTCGCCACAGGCGCCGACCGCGCTTTCCTCGTCCACGATGCAGGCCGAGCCGAGCGGCCGCTCGACGAACGCGTGACGCCATCGATGTGCGCGCAGGCTCGCGGGCACCGGCAGCGCGACGCCCGCGGCTGTCGAGAACTCGCGCCACAGCGATTGCGCGACCTCCTCCGCATCCTCTTCGAGGTGTTCCCGCGACCAGGTCGGCGAGGCGTGCACCACCCAGCATTGCGGCCCGGCCGGCCGTCCCGGCTTGCTCGAGTCGCAGGCCGCCCAGGTGAGCGGGCCCGAGGTCCAGCGGAACACCTCGGCGCCGGCGTCCACCGGCGCGTCGAAGCTCATCATCGCGGTCCAGCACGGCGCCATGCGCACCTCGGCGATGCGCTGGAAGCTGCGACCGAGCGACGTCAGCAGCGTCAGCGCCTGCGGCGCAGGCACCGCGACCGCCACGGCGTCGAAGACGCGCGGCGCGGTGCCTGCGTCGGTCACCAGTTCCCAGCCGCGTTGTCCGATCAGGAGCTCGTGCACGCCGACGCCGGCCTGCAGCTCGACGTGGCGCGCCATGGGGCGCACCGCGGCGCTCATTCCGGGCACGCCCACGTACCAGTCGTCGATGGGCGCGTCCCACTGGCGCTGGTCCTCGCGGATGCGCGGCTTCCACGCCGTGACTGCCCCGGTGTGAGTCGCGGCCTCCACATAGCGCGAGAAGGCCCGGCCGCGGGCGGTGAGGTACTGCGCACCGTGATCGAAGGCGAGGTTGCCGTCGCGGCGGGTGGCGAGGCGGCCGCCGAGTCCCCGGGCCCGCTCGTAGACCGTCACCGCAACGTCGGCACGCGCGATCTCCAGGGCGCAGGCGAGACCCGCGATGCCCGCGCCGACGACGGCGATGCGAATTTCATCCATGCCCGGTCCCCCGCCACGACGGAGGCGGCAGTGTACTGTGCGGCGGTCCGCGGGGGAGCCGGCCGCCCTGGGTCGCGACCGACGGCGTGACCGGCTTCGCGAAAGCTCAGCGGGCGAGGTGGCGGTGGAAGCGCGCGTCGTGCGTGGCGAAGTGCCCGCCGAACCACGCTGAGAGCCGTGCTGCGAAGCGGTCGTCGTCGAGCGCGACGCCCGCAGCCTGTTCGTCCATCAGGTCGCGCAGGTCGTCGAGCAGTCGCTCGTGGTCGGCCTTGTGCTCCGCGAGGGCGTCGTAGCGGCGCGCGCGCATGACTTTCTCCTCGAGCGCGAAGTGCGCCGAGATGTCCGTCAGCACCTCGCCGAGGAAGGCCTCGACGCGCCCGGCGGAGCGGTCGGCCGCCAGCGAGTCGTGCAGCGTGTTGATCAGCTCGATCAGCTCGCGGTGCTCGTGGTCCACTTCCTCGATGCCGATCCTGAAGTTGTCCTGCCACTGCAGCAGTGTCATCGCGGATCCTCCGTCGCGTCGGCACGCCCCGGCAGGCCGAAGACGAAGCCGCCCTCGGCGGCCCGGAAGTCGATCACGAAATTCTCGCCGGGCTCGAGCGTGACGGTGCGGCTCGACTGGAAGTTGAAGCCGTCGGCCGTGCCGTCCTCGCGCAGCCGCGCCTCGAGCCGGTGCTGTCCGGCAGGAACTTCGAAGCGCGCATAGACCGTCGACGGTCCGTCGTTCCACAGGCCCGCGGGCTCGTGCTGGCCGCGGTAGAGCGGTTGCCCGTCCAGGTCGAGTTCCACGTACACCGGCCAGCGTCCGCGCTCACAGCTCGTGGCGCTGCGTTCGCTGAACTTGGTGCTGGTGAGTTCCTCGTGGGTGTAGCGGCGGCAGGGCTTCAACGGCTGGCCCGCGTGGCTGAAGCTGAGCTTCAGCAGCGCCTGGTCGTGGGCGAGATACGTGTAGGCGGGCTGGGTTGCGAAGAAGCCGACGACGCCCACGAGTGCCGCGTAGGCGACGGCCTGGCCGCCAATCCGCAGCGGCGCAGGCAGGCCGCGCAAGCGCGCCCGCCACGCCGACCAGCTCGGCCCGGGCTGCGCCGGGGCAGGCGCGGCGGCCAGGCCCCGCAGGTGGGTGCGAAACTGCACGAGCGTCTCGCGCAGCGAGCCCTCGCGGATGGGGTTATTCCAGGTCACCGCGACGCGGTCGCGCGGCACGCGGGCGCGGAGGTTGGGATCGCGTTCGTTGGCGATGCGCTGCTCGGTCCACTGGTCGCCGAGGCGCTCGAAGCAGTCGTGGCCGGCGCAGCCCGAGATCAGCACGCCGTCGGCCTGCTTGCGCATCACGACCAGGTCGATGAACGGCGGCGGCAGCATGCCGACGCAGGGCAGGCGGACCACGGCGGTCTCGGCGTCGGCGAGCCCGGCGCAGCCCGCGTCGTGTGCACAGCCGAACACGATCACGCGGGCGTCGCCGGAAATCCCGGCCGAGGCGGCGCCGACTTCCTCGCGCAATCCCGACACGCTGCGGTCGGGCAGTTCGATGCCTGCCGAGAGGTGCCCGACGCGCCGGAACGGCGTGGCGGTCGGGCAGGCGCCCACGCAGATGCCGCAGCTCATGCAGAGGTCGGGGTCCACCGCGGCCTCCTGCTCGAAGGCGAGGCCGTCGGTGCGCTTGACCATGGTGATGGCGCCGAAGGGGCAGTCGGCGAAGCAGCGCGCGCAGCCGTTGCAGTTGTCGAGGTCAACGCGCGCGGGGGCTGCCTTGCGCAGCGGCGGCAGCCACGGCAGGAGCGTGAGCAGCACGCTGCCGCCGACCAGCAGCAGCCACAGCGTCCCACCCGGGACACGCTCGAGCAGCGGATAGACCGCGAGGTAGAACCAGTCGAGGCCCACCTGGAACGGCGCGCGGTCGAGATCGGCGGGCGGCTGGCTCACGGCCGGCCAGGCCAGCGACAGCGCCACGAGCGCGCCCAGCGTCCCGAGGGCCAGGGCGCGGGGCGGGTTGACCCGCGCGTGGGCGTGGCGCTGGATGTGGATCCACATGGCGAGCAGCATCGCGAGCGGCAACGCGATGTGCATGTAGATGACCAGCGTGAAGAAGCGGCCGCTCAGCCGCTCGCTGTCAAGGAAGTTGCGCGCGATCGGCTCGGCGAAGATGCCGATGGAGTCGAGCCACTCGGTCGTCGCCACGGCCACGTACTGGGCGAGTTCGTCCCAGACCAGCCAGTAGCCCGTGATGCCGCAGGCATAGACGAACCACAGCAGCGGGATGCCCGTCACCCACGGGAACCAGCGGTTGCCCCGCATCCGGTCCATGGCGAATTCGCGCAGCGCGTGCAGCAGGATCACGACCACGAGGGCGTCGGAGGCGTAGCGGTGCAGGCTGCGCATGATTCCGCCAGCGAACCACTGCCCGTGGGTCAACCGCTCGAGGGATTCCCACGCCTGGGTCACGCCCGTGTCGAAGAAGATGTAGACGTAGATGCCGCTGGCCGCGACGATCCAGAACAGGAACCAGCCGAGTGTGCCGAGCTGGGTGATGGGATTGAGGCGCGCGCCGAAGACGGCCTCGAACGCGGCCTCGATCCGCAGCAGGATCGCCCGCAGTAACCGCTTGAGTGCGTTCACCGGGCCTCTCTTGCGAGGCGTGGGTGCCGCCGCGATTCAGCGGACATTGCGCAGGGCCGCGAGGATGCCCGCCGCGGCGATGCCGAGCGCGAGACCGCCGGCCAGGATGTTGACGATCAGCGAGTAGTCGAAGCGGTAGCGGCCGCTGCTGGGATCGTAGATGGTGCAGAACAGCTTCACCGTGTTCACGAGGCCCTCGAGCGTGCCGCGATCGAGGTTGCCGCCCCACACCAGCTTCTTGAGCGGCTCGACGACCAGCGGCGGGGCGAAGTCCTCGCCGTAGACCTGCAGCACGACGCGGCCCGCGCCGTCGATGATCGTCGTCTGGGTGATGTGGTCGAAGCCCTTGGTCGAGGCGAAGTAGGTGAAGCCCACGTCCCGGGCCAGTCGCCCGAGGGTCTCGGCGTCCGTGCTCGCGAAGTGCCAGTCGGCGAGGTTGGCCCCGCGCTCGTGGGCGTACTGTCGCATGCGCTCGGGCGTGTCGTTCGGCGTGTCGAAGCCGACCGTTACCACCGCGAAGCTGCCCTCGCCGAGTGCGTCCTGGGCGACCTTCACCGTCTCACGCAGCCTCAGGGTCAGGCCCGAGCAGACGTGGAAGCAGCTCGTGTAGACGAGGCTCAGCACCACCGGCCGACCGCGCAGCTGCTCGAGCGTGAGCCGGGCGCCGGCCGAGCTGGTGAACTCGTACCCGCCGACCGTGCGACCGATGGCGGCCTGGCTGAAACGCAGCGCCTCGCGGTCGTCCATGCGGGGGGCGGCCGTCGCACCGGGCCACGACGCGATTCCGGCCAGCAGGCCGATCGCGAGGACGTGGCCGGCACGGGTCGCGCCGTGCATGGCTCAGAACTGGACCAGGCTGCCCCGCACGGCGCCGTCGATGATCGCGCCGGCCAGCAGCAGCCCGAGCTGAAGCAGCGAGGCGAGGAAGCAGCGGATCGCATTGCGCGGCGACTGGTCGCGGGCGAGCAGCACGGCGCGCCAGACGAAGTGGCTGCCGCCCGTAATGGCGCAGATCCCGTAGATCCAGCCCGGGCCCCAGGCGAGCGGCAGCAGCGACAGGAGCACGAGCGCCACGGTGTGTCCGAGGATCGCGAGTGCCGCCACGCGATCACCGTGCACGACGGGCAGCATTGGTACGCCGGCCTCGGCATAGTCCCTGCGGTAGTAGGTCGCCAGGCTCCAGAAGTGCGGTGGCGTCCACAGGAAGAGCACCACTGCGAACACCCAGGCGGCGGGTCCGGGCGACGGATCGATCGCGGCGGCTCCCGCCAGTACCGCAAAGCTTCCCGCGAGGCCGCCGACCACGATGTTGAGCCAGGTGCGGCGCTTGAGCCACAACGTGTAGACGACGCCGTAGGTGAATGCGCCGAGGAACACGTAGGCAGCCGCGAGCCAGTTGGTGGCGAGGCCCGCCGTGCCGACGGCGAAGGCGAGCAGCGCCCCGACCGCGACGTGCCAGCCCAGCCCGCCGGCGAGCTCGCCGGTCACGAACGGGCGCAAGCGCGTCCGGGACATGCGGGCATCGAGGTCGCGCTCGGCCAGATGGTTGAGCGCGCCGGCCGAGGCCGCGGCGAGGAAGATCGCCGCCGCGAGCGCCAGCAAACTCCACCAGCTAAGGCCCGTCCCGCCGGCGAGCGCGGTCCCCGCGAGCCCCGCGAGCATGATCTCGAGAGCGATGCGGGGCTTGAAGACCTGCAGTGCGCTGCGCCACGCGGCCTGCGGTACGACCCGGACGTCGGCTGCGATGCTATTCACGTCGGGCCTCCTGCTATCTCAGCGGCCAAAGTTCCGCCAGGTACTTCCAGTTCACGAAGTAGTACAGGACGAAGGAGACGAAGAACACGCCGACCAGCATCACGGTGCCCGGGATCCTGAGCGTGCCGGCGCTGCCGTAGCTGGCCACGGCCGCGGCGGCCTGCGTGCCGGTCGCGGGCCCGAGCTGCACCTTCTCGGTGTCGCCGATGCGCCGCCCGAAGAACACCGAGGCGACCACCACCACGATGTACATCGCGCCGCCCAGCGCCGCGAGGATCGCGGATAGTCCGTTCAGGGCGAGCATCAGGAAGGCCGCGGGCGAGAACTGGAAGGTGGTGAGCGCGTCGGCGAAGGTGATGTCCCAGTGCCGCCGCGGCACGCCGAGCGTGCCCGCGCCCATCATGAACAGCGAGATTCCGGCGATGCCGATGGCGAACACGTACGGCTGCAGCTTCGCGACCTTCGGGAACATGACGTGCCGGCGGAAGATCAGCGGCACCAGCAGGTAGGTGATCGCCATGAAGGCGAGCGTCGTGCCCGCCACCACCGTGGCGTGGAAGTGGCCCGGCACGTACAGCGTGTTGTGCATGATCAGGTTGATCTGCTCGGTGCCCATCACGACGCCGGAAATGCCGCCGAGGAAGCCGAACATGACCAGCGACATGAACATGCCGGCGAACGCCGGGTTGCCCCAGGGCGCCTTGCGCAGCCACTCGAACATGCCCTTGTTGAAGCCCTTGGCGCGCTGCGCGGCCTCGATCGAGCCCGGCACGGTGAGGCCGTGGATCATGCTGCCGAGCACGGCGAGGTACATCGCGTAGCTCGTGTTGAAGATCTTCCAGCTCGAGCTGACGCCCGGCTCCACCAGCAGGTGGTGCGCGCTCGCGAGCTGCAGGAACAGGATGTACAGCAGGAAGGCCGTGCGGCTCACCTTCTCGGAGATCGGCTTGGCCCCCAGCACCATGGCGCCGATCGCGTACCACACCGCGACGTGCGCCGACACGTTGATCTGCTGCGAGGAGTGGCCCATGCCCCACCACACCAGCTTGTACATCAGCGGGTCGATGTTGCTCACGAGGCCCACGGACCACAGCCAGGTCGGGATCAGGATGATGGCGCCCGAGGCGAGCGTGAACACGGCGATGATGGCGGCGGTGACCGCGCCGAAGGTGACGAGCGGCACCGACCCCTGGTAGGTCTTCTCGTCCTTGGCGACGACCAGCGTGCCGAAGAACACGGCGCAGCCGATCAGGGCCCCGACCGCGAACAGGATCAGGCCGAGGTAGAACCAGGGCGACGCCTGTAGTGGTGGATACGAGGTGAACATCACCGACGAGTTGCCCTGCAGGACCGCGACATTGACCATCACGGCGCCCACCAGCATCAGCCCGAACTGCGCCCAGGCCCAGCGCGGCGCGGCGAGGCGGCAGTTGAGCAGCACGGCGGAGGCGAAGTAGAGGACGGCCATCTCGAAGAAGATGATCCACACCAGCAGCACGTCCAGGCCGTGTGCGGTAAGCGCGAGGTAGAACCAGTCGGCGGGCAGCAGGTGCACCGCCGGCCAGCGGGTGAGCGCGATCGACAGGCCGAAGAGGCCGCCGATCAACAGGAACACGACCGCGACCACGGCGTTGGCCTTGATCAGGCTCTCGGCCGCGCCGTGGACCTTGAGGCCGGTCGTGGGGCAGATGCGGAATCCGTTGGTGGTGGTCATGGGTTGCCCTCAGGTCCGTTCGACCACGTAGATCCGGCCGGTCATCGTGTGATGGCCGAGGCCGCAGTACTCGTTGCAGACGATCCCGAATTCCCCCGAACTCGTCGGCGTGATGGTCATCACGCTCTCGTACCCCGGATGCACCTGGATGTTGATGTTGAGCGGCTGCAGCGAGAAGCCGTGCTGCAGGTCGATCGACGAGAGGTGCAGGCGGTACGTCTGGCCCTTCTCGAGCTCGATCATGGGCCACCACATGTAGACGCGGCCCATCAGGTACACGTCGCCGCCCGGCGGCGGCTTGACGACCGGGAAGGCGCCCTCCTGCCGCACGGTATGCGCCGCGATCATGGCGTCCACCTTCTCGGCGAACTGGTAGGGCTGGATGCGGTAGGCCTCGTTGGACATGTTCTGCTGTCCGAAGCCGTGCCACCAGATCATGGTGAAGAACATCGCGACGCCCCACAGGAACGCCACGATGACCCAGATCAGCTCGACCTTGTGGATCGGCTCCTTCCACCAGAGCCGTTCGCTGGGAGGCGTGATGGCCATGGCGATGACCTCAGGGTGAAGCGAGTGGGATCTGGATGATTTCCATGATTCCCCAGATCAGGTAGAGCACCGTCGGCATGGTCACGCCGAGGAACAGCAGCAGGAAATGGTTGTCCATCAGCCGCTGGAAGAACGGTATGCGTTCGCGCTCGGGCGAATCCCCGTCGTGCTGCGGATCGGATCCGGTCATGTCGTCCCCCTTGCCGGTGCAATCGTTGGTTTCGGGAAGGGGTCCGAAGGCGGCCCCGCTGCACCATCGTCGGTGGGGGGGTTGTTACGCCGCTCCGGGGGGCGGCGCCTTGATCTGGATCAACTGCACTGCAAAAGACGCTTCGCTCAGGGGGCGGGCACGAGGCGCTGGATAACCGCGAAAGCGAGCATGGCCAGCGGCAGCAGGATGGCGAAGAAAATCAGGCTGCGGTACTCGAAGCGTCGGCCGGCACGCAACTCGAGGGCATTGAGCAGCCGGTCGGCGACCAGGTAGAGGACTACGGCGACGACCGTAAAAAGGACGACCTGCATGACTGACTCCACCTCTGGCTGCCCGGCGCAATCTAGCACCGGCCGCGCCGCCTGCCAGTGTGGCGATCGCCTAGAATGTTCGCTGGCAATCGACCCTCGAACGGAGCTCCGCCATGAGCCGAACCGCCGCCTCCCTGCTGCGCGAGGCGCTCGAGATCGTCGGCGTGCGCTACACGTTCGGCATCCCGGGCGTTCACAACACCGAGATCTACGACGAGCTCGCGGCCTCGGCGAGCATCACGCCGGTGCTGGTCGGGCACGAGGTGGGCGCCGCGTTCATGGCGGACGCCGTGAGCCGCTCGGGCACCAGCCTCGGCACGCTGGTGATCGTGCCGGCCGCGGGTGTCACGCACGCCGCGAGCGGCATCGCCGAGGCCTTCCTCGATGGCATCCCGATGCTGGTGATCGCGGGCGGCATCCGTCGCGACACGGGCCGCCGCTACCAGCTGCACGATGTGGACCAGCACGCGATCCTGAAGCCCATCACCAAGGGCACGTGGCTCATCGAGCGGCACGCCGACGTCATTCCCACGATCTACGAGGCGGTGCGGGTGGCGACCAGCGGCGAGCCCGGGCCCGTGTTCGTCGAGATCCCGGTCAATCTGCAGCTGATCGCGGGCGAGGCGGGCTCGGCGCCCGGCTACGGCGGCCCCGTCGAGCGCGAGGCGCGCTGCTCGGCGGCGGAGGTCGAGCAGGCCGCGCGCCTGCTCGCGGCGGCGGAGCGGCCGGCGCTGTTCGTCGGCTGGGGCGCCGTCGACGCGACCCGCGAGGTCGCGGCGCTCGCCGAGCGGCTCGGCGCGCCGGTGACCACGACCCTGCAAGGCCTGAGTGCGTTCCCGGCGAACCACCCGCTGCACGCCGGCTTCTGCGTGGGTCGCGCCGCCGTGCCGGCCGCCGAGAACGCCCTGCGCGACTGCGACTGCCTGCTCGCCGTGGGCAACCGCTTCGGCGAGATCGCCACCGGCAGCTACGGCTACGAGCCGCCCGCAGACCTGATCCACGTGGACATCAACCCGGCCGTCTTCAGCGCCAATTACCCTGCGCGCGTCGCGCTCGAGGGCGACGCCTCGCTGGTGCTTGCGCAGCTGCTCGAGGCGCTGCCGGAGCTGCCGGGGGCGAACAAGCGCCGTGACGCGGTCGCGGCGCAGATCGCGAAGGACAAGGCGGCCTACCGCGACGAGTGGTACGCGCACGACTCGAAGGGGCGGGTGAATCCGGCGCGGTTCTTCGCGGCGCTGCGCGATCACCTCGAGGGAGACGCGACCGTGGTGGTGGACGACGGCAACCACACCTTCCTTGCGGCGGAGCTGATGCCGATCCACCGACCGCGCGGGTTCATCTCGCCGACCGACTTTAACTGCATGGGCTACTGCGTGCCCGCGACCATCGGCGCCAAGCTCGCGCGGCCGAAGACGGACGTCGTGGGCATCGTGGGCGACGGCGCCTTCCGCATGACGGGCCTCGAGCTCGCCACCGCCACGGCGCTGCGCCTCGGCGTGATCGTGTTCGTGTTCAGCGACGGCGAGCTCGCGCAGATCTCGCAGGCGCAGCAGATCCCCTACAACCGCAAGACCTGCACGGTGCTCGGGCCGCTGGACGTGGCGGGCGTCGCGCAGGCGACAGGCGCGGCCTTCATCCGGATCGACGACGACGCCGGCATCGAACGCGCGCTCGAGGAGGCGTTCGAGGTCGCTGCCACCAAGCGCCCGGTGCTGGTGGACGTACGCATCGATTACTCGAAGCGCACTCGCTTCACCGAGGGCATCGTCAAGACAAACCTCGAGCGCTTCGACCTGCCGACCAAGACGCGGCTCGTCGGCCGAGCGCTGTGGCGGCGCGTGACGGGCTGACGGCGGGCTCGCCGTCCATGGGGCCCGACCCTCCATCCGGCGCCGGACGGCAGAAATGCCGGCAGCCGGCGCTCCTGGCAGGGGTGGGCAGCGTCGTCGTCCTGGCCTCCATGGCCGCCTGCAGCGGCCGCGACGAACCCGTGGTCGACGTGGATCGGCGCGAGCCACTGAAACTGCGCCGCGCACTCGGTGCGGAGCCGGACACGCTCGACCCACGACTCGCCGAGGACAACGCCGCGCTTGCGATCGCGGCCGAGCTGCACGAGGGCCTGACGCGGTCGGCTCCCGATGGGTCGATCCGCCCGGGGGCCGCTGAATCCTGGGAAGTCTCCGAGGACGGCCGCCGCTACCTGTTCCGCCTGCGGAACGGGTTGAAATGGTCCAACGGCGAATCCCTTGCCGCCGGGCACTTCTCCTCCGCGCTGCTCGAGCTCAGCCGACCGGACTCCACCGCGCCCTACGCGGGCCTGTTCGATGCGCTACGGACGGTCGAAGCCCCCGATGCCCGGCACCTGCGGCTGACCCTCGAGCGTGCGCTTCCGCAGCTGCCGGCCCTGCTCGCGCTGCCTGCAGCGGCTCCGCGGTACCCGCGCGACCAATTCGACGGCACGACGCCCGTCAGCGGTCCGTTCCGATTGCGGGAACGCACGGTGGGCGAGCGCCTGCTCCTCGAGCGGAATCCCTTCTACTGGGACGCGGACAGCGTCGCGCTCGACGAAGTGATCTACCTCACCGTCCAGGACCTGGGCACCGAGCTGAACCTCTACCGTACTGGCGAAATCGACATCACCAGCGAAGTGCCGAACACGCACGTAGCCTCGCTGCAAGCCGAGTTGCCCGACGAACTCCGTATCACGCCGTACCTCGGCGTCTACGCCTACGCAGTCAACATGGAGCGGCTGGCCGACCGGGACGCACGAACTGCGCTGGCGATGGCCGTGGACCGCGACCGCATCACCCGCCAGGTCACAGGTGCGGGCGAGTTGCCCGCGTACGGGTGGATTCCGGCGGGGATCACCGGGTACGCCCCGGCCCGCTTTTCATGGCAGGGACTCCCCTACGAACAGGCCGCCGACTCGGCGCGCCGGCTCTGGTCCGCCGCCCGCTCCCGCGGCCATGCGCCCGACACGCTGACGCTGTGCACGGACGCGAGCGCGAACCACCATCGCACTGCCGTGGCACTGGCGGATCTGTGGCGCACCGCTCTAGAAGTCGAGACCCGAATCGTGGAGCTCGAGTGGGGCGTTTATCTCGACACGCGCCGCTCGCCGGGCGAGTGCGACCTGATCCGGCTCGGCTGGTCGGCCGATTTCGTGGACCCCGAAGCCTTTGCAGGCGTGTTCGAGTCCTCGAATCCGCAGAACACGCTCGGCTACCGCAGCGAGCTCTACGACAAACTGCTCGCGCAATCGCGAGCGGCCGCCACACCTGCGCAGCGGATGGCGTTGCTCGCCGACGCCGAGGCGGCGCTGCTTGAGGACGTCGGCGTCGTGCCGGTCTTCTTCCGTGTCTCCAAGCGCCTCGTGAAGCCGGCCGTGACCGGCGTCGAGGCCAATCCGCTGGGCCGGCTATCGTCGCGCGACCTCTCGCTGAAGCGCGACCCTACTTCCACGGATGCGCCCGGCATGCCTGCCGCGGCACAATTCCGGTAGAGCCGCGAGTGATGGCCGGACCGTGGAATGGTTCGGTGGAGAGCCCGATGACCGACATCAAAGGTCCAGCGGTCGATCCGGAGGCCTTCCGCGTGGAAGGCCACTGCTGTGGTATCCGCCTGCCCGTCCTGAAGGAACTCACCGGAGAGGGAATCCATTTCGAATTCTCGCCGGAGATGAAGGCCGAACTAGTCGCGGCGGGCGTGCTCCGGGCCCAGGACGAGAACAATCTGCCGGAGCGCAGCTGAGGGCGTGCGCAGTGGCCGCCGATTCGTGAGCGTACCGTCGCCATCGCGCGGTATCACCCTTGATCACCCCCGTTTCGGCTGCTGCTCGCAGCCATGGTTCTTCTGGGAAGTCTCGATCTGTATCGTGGGGTGGGAAATCTCGAAGCGGTCATGCAGCCTGGCAGTAACAGCATCGATGAACGGCTCGCCTGGATATCCGCCGGGCATGAGCAGGTGAACGCTCAGCGCGATGTCCGAAGTGCTGATGGCCCAGATGTGCAGATCGTGCACGTCCTCGACGCCGGGCTGCGACAACAGGTACGCCCGCACGTCTTTCAGGTCAACGGAGTCCGGCACCCCGTCGAACATCAGATGAAGACTCTGCCGGAACAGCCGCCACGTACCGACGACGATGACCACGGCGATTGCGAGACTGGCCACCGGGTCGAGCCAGGTCCAGCGGGTCCACAGGTACAGGGCTCCGGCGGCCACGACACCGAGCGACACCAGCGCATCAGCGGCCATATGGAGGAACGCACCCCTGATATTGAGATCGCGTGACCGTCCAGACATGAACAGCATTGCCGTAGCACCGTTGATGACGACTCCGACCGCAGCCACTGCGATCATCGTCAGGCCTTCGGTCTGGACGGGGACTCGCAGCCGTCCGATGGCCTCCCAAGCCAGCGATCCCATCGCGACGAGCAGCAGGACTGCATTGGCGAACGCCGCGAAAATCGATGCGCGACGCCAGCCATAGGTGTGGCGACTGTCAGGCGCAAGCCGCCCCGCCATTCCACCCGCCCACGCCAAGGCGAGGCCCGCCACGTCGCTGAGGTTGTGGCCGGCGTCGGCGAGCAGAGCCAGCGAACTGATCTTCCAGCCATAGAAGGACTCGACTGCGACAAACGCGATATTCAGTCCTATACCGACGGCAAAGGCCCGGCTGAAGTCGCAGGGGGCGTGGCTGTGTTCGTGCGCGGCGCTCACTTGCCCGTTCCTCTCAGCCACCAAGGTCCGATGATTTCCAAACGACCTTCAGCGTACCGGTCAGAGTCAGACAGATACCGACGGCGAGAATGATCCAGCCGGTGACTGCCTGAATCCCGGCTTGCCAGCACTCCCAGCACACCCCGCCGCTGCGATTCCAGGCGCCGTGCGAGGAACGACGTGGCCGCAATGTTGGTCGCGAGCGGGCACGGACTGATGGAAGTGACCAGCCCGAGCCAGATCGCGGCCGCCAGGCTAGCCAGGACACTCACGTGGCCAGGCTCAAGTGGCGTCGCACGGCCTCGACCACATATGCCTCGAATGCCTGCTCATTCTTCTGCTTCGTCCAGACCTGCTGGAGGTTCTCCTTGCGGCAGGTCCGAGACGATCACGGTCTTGCTGATCAGCGAATAATCACGGACGAAGTGCTCGTTGCCTGGGCCATCGAGATTCACGGTTCGCAGCGCAATGCGGCCGATGGCCAACTCCGGACCAAAATTACGCTCCACGGTCTCCCGGGTCAGGCGCTCGATGCGCACACAGGTCGCACAGCGCACGTCGCTGCTGAAGTAGGTCACCAGGACGGCATCGGCAGCCACACCCGGTTGAGTCGTGACGACCCCTTGGTCGACAGCGGGCAAATCGGACGCCTGTCTCGCCATCTGCACCGCCGCCAGGCAACCCGCTGCGACCAGACCGATCAGGGTCCACTTGAGAACTGGTTTCATGGTCAGCTCAGCAGCATCTTCGCTTCGCCGAGCGACGGCACCTTGCCGCTCAATTTCACGGAGCCATCGACGACCAGCGCCGGCGTGAACATCACGCCGAAATCGGCGAATCGCTTCACGTCGGTGACCTTTTCGAGCTCGTAGGTCAGGCCCAGGTCGTGCGCCGCCTGCTCGGCTACCGCGGTGAGTGCACGACACTTGGCGCAGCCGGAGCCGAGGATCTGGATCTTCATGACTTGTCTCCTGAGGGTTGCCCCCCGTCAGTTCACCAGAAGGCCGTAACCCCACCCCGTGATCGTCGCCATGGCGACGACCAGCCAGATGTACGTGATGGTCTTCTTCAGGCCGAGAATCGAATTGAGCACCAGCATGGCCGGCAGGCTCAGGGCGGGACCCGCGAGCAGCAGTGCCAGGGCGGGACCGGACCCCATGCCGCTGCCGACCAGCCCCTGCACGATCGGGACCTCGGTCAAGGTGGCGAAGTACATGAACGCGCCGGAGACGGCTGCGAACAGGTTCGAGGCGATCGAGTTGCCGCCCACGAGGCTGCTGATCCACTCCGACGGAATCATCCCCTCGTGCCCGGGACGCCCGAGCAGGAAGCCCGCGACCAGCACACCGCCGAGCAACAGCGGCACGATCTGCTTGGTGTAATCCCACGCCTGGTTGAACCACTCGCCCGCCTCGCCCTCGAGACCGGCCGTGAGCCACGCGAGTCCCAGGACCGCGACGAGAAACGGCCACGTCGGATGGCCGGGGATCGCGATCGCTGTGATCAACGTTGCGGCGGCAACCGTGGCGATGCGCTTCGGCTCGAGTTTGAACCAGCGCCACAACATGACCGCCAGCACGACGCCGAGCGCGGAGGTCACCCACCATTTCACCGAGTACACTGCGGCGAAGAATCCGGTCGTCTGTGACGCCGCGCCCCAGTTCGCGAATACCAGGATGCCAACCAGCACGGCGAAAAAGGCGGCCGTCTGCGACAGGGGTCGTCCGGCCTCTGTCTCAGGCATCGCAACCGCTGCGGCGGCTTTTTGACGCTCTTCGTTGCGGAAGATCAGCGCCATGAGCAATCCGATGACCACGCTGAACACCACCGCGCCCGCCGCGCGCGCGAGGCCGAGCTGGACGCCCAGAACCTTGGCGGTCATCACGATTGCAAGCACGTTGATGGCCGGGCCCGAGTAGAGGAATGCCGTTGCCGGGCCGAGTCCGGCACCCATGCGGTAAATACCGGAAAACAGCGGCAGCACCGTGCACGAACACACGGCGAGAATGGACCCCGACACGGACCCGACACCGTACGCCAGTGGCTTGGGTGCGGTGGGCCCGAGAAAGCGCATGACCGACGCCTGCGAGACGAACGCTGCGATCGCGCCTGCGATCCAGAAGGCAGGCAGCAAGCACAACACGACGTGCTCTCGCGCGTACCACTTGGTCAGCTCGAGCGCTTCGGTTACGGCGCCATCGAACCGCGGCTGCCCGACCGGCAGAAAGTAGACGGCCGCGAAGACAGCGGCCAGCAGACCGAAGATCTTCAGCTCATGCCGCACGCCCGGGTCGAGAGTCAGGGTGGTCATGGCATGCTCCGTCGGGACGCCTCAGGCGCAATCACAAGCGAGACGCTTCGATGGGCGGCCGGCGCGTGCTTTGTCGAGGCAATCGATGAAATGCGGCACGCAGTCCAGTTCGAGCCGATAGAAAATCTTCTGCCCCCGCTTGTCGCTGGAGACGACGCCGGCTTCGCGCAGGACGTCCAGGTGCCTGGATGTCGTGGACCAACCGAGCCCGAGTGCGTGCACGAGGTCGCAGACACAGCGCTCGCCGTCCATGAGGGTGCGGACGAGCGTCAGGCGTCCGGGGTTCCCGAGAGCCTTGAATACTTCGTCGGGAGATGCGCCAAGAGGCTTGCCAGCCATGGCGCGAATTATTTCGCTAAAAGGCGAAACGTTAATCAGGACCTTCCGCAGTCCGAGGATTGCCGGCCAGCAGGGGTACGGCCAGAGCTGAGCGACACTGCGCCTGGCATCCTGCGATGGCTCGGCGGTTGCGAGAAGAAACGTAAAAAAATGGGCGGGAGGCCTGCGCCACCCGCCCGAGTCGGACCGGGGGAGGTCCGGGGTTCGTGAAGTCCTATGGATTCGCACCTGCGATGGCGGCTGCAATGGCCTGAAGCTGCGCATCGGTCAGGGAGGCGAGAAAGCCCATCCCGCCTCGATTCGCATTGATCGCTCGCCTGAAGTCGGCCGCCTCGCGATTCGAGGCCGACATGCTGCGGATCGCGTTGATCGCGCCGTGGCATGACGAGCAGTTCGCCGAGTAGAGCGCCGCACCGTCGAGCGCCGGGGGCGTCACGGGCGGGGGCGGCGTGACCGGCGGGGGTGGTGTCACCGGAGGCGGCGTTACGGGAGGAGGGGGCGTGACCGGCGGCGGCGTCACGGGCGGCGGCGGGGCAGGCGGCGGCGCCGTGCCCTCGCGTCGCTCGATCTCGGCCTCGTCGGCGATCAGCGTCGCGCCGTTCCAGCGGCCATCCACCTCGACCGTCTGGCCCGCGGCGCGTGCGAAGAAGGTTGCGGCATCGATGCTCGCATCCTCGTCTTCGAACTCCGTGCCCGGCGTGGTCTCGATGGCGACACCGAGGATGCGGAAGCCGGGCGCCTGCAGTCCGTCCGCAGGTCCGCGCAGCTCGACCTCGTCCTCCGGCTCGTCACGCTCGAGGCGCGTCGCGATCATCCGTCCGGTGGTGGCAGGGTCCGGATAGCCTTTCACCTCGATCCAGTCGCCGACACGCAGGTCGGCCAGCGAGAAGAATGGATCGTCGCTCGCCTTGTCCTCGCGACGGGTCGACGCGTCCACGGTGATGGTGATGCCGAGCGCGCGCACCGTGCCTGCAGCAACGTCGACGGACTCGACCGGCGCGGACAGCGCAACGGAGGTGGCCGGCTTGAAGACAACCTTCGAGGCGACGAGCACTCGCGCGGCATCCAGGCGGCCTTCGACTTCGACCTTGCGGTCGAGCGCGAGGTCCGCCGCGGTGCCGTTCAGGTAGACCGTGCTTGCTGTCGTGGTCACGGCCTGCCCGGCGACACTGAAGTCGATCGTCGAGACGAAGCGCGTCACGAGGCCCTCGAACTCCGCCTCCCCGCCGGCCGTGCCGCCCGCGCCGCCGTCTTCCTTCTCGATGCGCGTGGCGCGCAGCGTGCCGTCGGCGAGGAAGTCGCGTCCCTTGACCTCGACGAGGTCGCCGTCCCTCAGGCCCGCCGACCCGAAGTCCTCGAGCGTCGCGGTCGAATGGTCGACGACGAGGTCGCCGACGCGGAAGCGCATCGCGGCCGTATCGAGGTTCGTCACGAGGCCCGTGACCTCCACTTCGACCTCGCCCGGCTCGGTCCGGTTGATGCGGGTGGCGCGCGCGCGTCCGTCGGAGCCGGAGAACCCGTGCACCTCGATGCGCTGGCCCACGGCGATGCCGCCCAGCGAACCCCCGGTGATCGAGTCGTCGAACGACGTCTCGTCGTCGACGCGCACGAGCTGCCCCGCAACCGTCACGGTCCCGGTCGCCACATCCACGGACTGCACGGAGCCTTGCAGGAGATGCTGCTCCTCGATGCGGATCGCCCGCGCCTGGCCGCGGTCATCAACCTGCGCCTCGAGCCGGATCACCTGGCCGACGCGCAGCTCGGCCGCCGTTCCAGGCCGGTCGTCGATGCGCACGTCGGTCCCGGTCGTGTCGTAGCGCACGCCGTTCACGATCACGCTGCCGAAGCCCGTGATCGCACCCGTGACGAACACGGTCTTCTCAGCGCCGCCCGTCGGCGGCGAGGCGGGCGGCGTAACTCCGCCCGAGGTGCCGTCTCCGCCCCCGCCGCCACCGCAGGCGGCGACGAGCAGCGAGACCGCTGCCGCCAGCACGTATCTACTTTCGATCAACTTCATCTCACACCTCTGTTGAAGCCCGGCACTGATCGGTTCGGGCGCGAATCGCGCCCGCCATACCCCGGATTCCCGGTCAGTCCTCGAGCTCGGCCCTTTCGGCCA
>Ga0316603_10000226_pt1 | contig 29691 bp, 25 predicted proteins | sample OWC_soil_day10_n_FD_207649 | JGI IMG/M metagenome (GOLD analysis project Ga0316603, IMG submission 207649) | Wetland soil microbial communities from Old Woman Creek delta, Ohio, United States - OWC_soil_day10_noCT | ecosystem: Environmental > Terrestrial > Soil > Wetlands | place: USA: Ohio... | reverse complement strand
GGTGTCTATATCAGGAATTACTACGATGGTGATGGTAGATACTACCGGTATGAAATACTGGCAAGTACTGACAACGTAAACTTTACAAAAATAGCGGAAAAAACATCTGAAACTCCGGCAACAAATGCTGGTGAACTCTACAACCTAACGACAAGGGCAAGGTACATCAAAGTAATAATGAACTATAACTCCATCAATCAGTCGGTACATATTTCAGATTTCAGGGTATTTGGCACACAGGACAGAACATTAAATCTTAGTTCAGTAATGCTTGAAGGACTTTACAACGGCAGTAACACCATGCGTCAGGCTCAGGACGAAACGGGTGCTCACTGGCCGGCAGGAGTTGCCGATCATATCACTGTAGAACTGCACGATGCTGCCAATTATGCGAATATCGTTTATACCGCAACTGACGTACCATTAAGTACTGACGGCAATGCTTCAATAACAGTTCCCGGAAACTTCAGTGGTAATTATTATATCACCATCAAGCACCGTAACAGTCTGGAAACGACTACAGCATCCGCTATATCCTTTGCCGGGAGCACTGTTAATCAGTCGTTCGGATTGCCTTTGAATGTTTACGGTGGTAATCTGCAACTGATGACTGATGGAAAATATACAATCTTTGCCGGAGATGTCAATCAAGATGGGGTCATTGACACAGGAGATATGAGTCCAATAAATAACGATTCTTATAATTTCATGGGTGGTTATTTGAATACAGATATTAATGGTGATGGTGTAATCGATACAGGTGATATGACTAATACAAATAATAACAGTTATAATTTCATTGGTACTATTCACCCTTAATAATCTATAGGAAATCTCTCAATAATTATTTTTGAGAAATGGTAATATTAAACGAATTAATCAAAACAATTGAAAAAATTTACAAAATGAAAAAAAATCTATTTAATCAGTTGGTTAAAGGCTTAATACTAGTTACTATGATTACGTCCTTGACGCTTGCTAATGCTCAGGATAATAACATATCTTACAAAGCAAGATACGCTCCATTATCCTCCTCAGGTTTTGAATTGTCAATTCAAAATATCACTCAACCAACAGATAGAACTATCGAATTTGATGTGTATCTGTTGGATAAAGATCCTTTATTAGCAGAAACTTTTGAATTGTCATCTGCTCAGTTGGGTATATTTGTTAATAAAGGAATCTCAACTGGTACATTTTCGCTAACAATGAATAACACCGGATCTGGTTTAATTGCATCAGGACAACAATTCCCCAATTCATCCATTGTTAATTCCGTGACATCCTATCCAGATAAAGTACTTATAAGAGTGAGTGGAAAAGCGGCTACAGCTGGTTCAGGTGCAATAATATCAAAAATTGGTTTTGGTACTTTTTTAAGTCATTTTACAGTTACAAGTACATCAGCCTGGGTGGCAAGTTCTACACCCAACTTTGAATTTTTACCTAACACAGCTACCACTCCCTTATATGCCACACGCGTTAACCAATTTATTGGAACCACTGACACTCAATTGGCAGTTACTCCAGGTGAGGGTGGTAACGCCAAAGTATATGGTAATCCAGTACTTAACTTAGGCACTGGAATTGATGATAATAATATAGATATTAAAATTAATATTTTCTCTGCCAATAAAAACATTTACATTGATTACCCAGGTACTGCAAAGCAAATCAGCATTTACAACATGCTGGGTTCTGTAGTTTTGATGAAAAAAAATGTTACCGGGCTTCGTAAAATAAACATGAACAACTTGCCCAATGAATGTTACATTGTAAAAGTGATTACAGATAATAATGTTACGACAAGGAAAGTCTTATTAAAATAAATTTGAATCCGATTTACCTTTAGATAAAATTCTCAAATCCTGTAAAATAGCTTACAGGATTTGAGAATTTTTAAGTTCTTACAATACGTCTGAAGATTATATGTGACATCGACTGGCAGACATTAGCATTTACAAACTGCCACAAAATCAATTGTAAAACATAAGAACCTGTTTTTGTAGAAACTAATTATTTCAAAACCAGCTTCCCTGATGATTCTTTTAAATTCTTTTTCCCCTAATAACCACATGTAATTATCAGCAAATTGTGATTTTCCAATTTTTCTATAAAAAAAGTTTCTCACTTTTTCAGGAAACCAATGAAAAAAGAATGTCATAGAATGTGTTTCAAATGGCAACCACCTATTTGGCGTTGTAATCAATAACGTATTTGATATCTTTGCAACCTCCGACAACCACAATACTTGTTTGTTTTTATCACCCACATGTTCAATAACAGCATTACTAAATGCAAAATCGAATTTCTTTTCGAATATCGGGAAATCCGTTCCATTGAATTCAATAAGCTTAAAATCAGGAAATTCCTGTCTGAATTCGGAAAAATCTGAATTTACCCCTAAACAAGTGAGCTGATTTGGTAAATTAAACCATTTCTCAAAATAATTTGTATTTCCACCAAGCCAGGAATCAACTCCAATATCAATTATGGTATCATTGGGTTTTATCAGCGAAAGCGCAAGTTCGAATTTTTTCTTTCTATTCCTGTCCGAAAGTATTTGTTTTAATTTTCTCATCGATCATGCATTTAAATATATGAATATTAGGTGTATAATCTGTTTTTTCTATATCAATTTCAAAAATACTTTATTTTTTACACAAATCACGTCATTGACAAAATAATTTATCTGAAGGTTAATCTTCCACACATTACACCACCTCAAATATAATCAACTTAACATAAAAGCTTATAATATTTATTCACTTATAAAGTCATCCAAAAAAAAGAGTTACTCATAAAAAACAGCCCCCAAATTACCTAAAAGGTTCTTTGGGGGCTGAGAATTTATATAAACTGCTAATTTATAATTTTTCCCTTATTCTGAAAGTTTTATTTGGTTCGGTGGCCAGCCAGCTGATATGTTACTCCATAGGGAGTTTCATCATCCTCGAACTGAATTTCCATATAAATACTGTCATTGTTGATAATCCTGCCATTCAACACTTTAACACCGATATTTTTACCCGAAACAATATTTACGGATCGCTGTGTCTGAAATGTATTATCAGTAGTTTTAACCGCAGCTTTCACATTAAAGTCCCAAAACCGTCCTTCATAATCGTTGATATATAAGGAGTCTTTTCCCGAGATTGTTTTATAAGTTCTGATTGGAAATGATCCAAAAATATTTGTTCCATTCACATAAGCTTTCACCATCCATTCACCATCCGTTTTATTTTCACCAATTTTATCGTACTCAATATTCTGCTCACATGATGCCATCACAATAGTCAACACCAATATAAATATATAACTTAATTTTTTCATCTGTTGTGGATTTCTATCTATTAGTTTACTGATATTCTTTTTGTTTTTACTTTTAACCCGTTATTCACAGTCACATCGTACTCTCCCGAAGTAAGTGAAGTTTCAATTACCGTGTGGTAACTTTTTATTCTCTGGAAAGCCAGCTTTTGTCCGGCAGTGTTGAAAACCGAAACAGTTGCATCGGAAGCGACGCCTCCATTGCAGTTAACTGAAATCTGGTTGCGGGAGTTTTTATAGATTGTAGTTGCCTGCTCATCAACGAGGGTACTATTACCGGTATTGATGCCTGTAGTAACACTTGTGGTTCTGAATATCAGACTTAAATTCTTTGTGGTACCTGTAGCAGCAGTAAAGGTATAAACAGTGCTACCGTCGGTCAGATTTGTTTCATCACCGGTTTCCATATCTTTGATAATTAAACTTACACCTGATGCCAGATTGTTGATTTCCGTAGCTTTCAGCGTGAATGAAGCTGAAGATGATTGGTTTGCAGCAAAACTGATTGGTATTTCGGTATCCAGTGGAAGTGCATTCATTCCATTGATGGCCAGATTTTCACCATCCACTGTTGTATATAAATCGGGAACCGATGATGTCGCAGAGTTCATACCTTTTGAAGAATCATAATCATCGTAACCGTTTGAAGCTGATCCGTCGGAATAAATTACTGTTTCGTCTGAAGAAGTACCGTTTGACACCTGAAGGCGTATAAGTTGAAGTTGTGTATAATTCGCCGAAGGCGCTCTGAAAACATTGCCGGTCACATCTCTGTGAGTACGGAGAGCGTTGGTTAGTGAGAGTGTGGAAGCCGTTTTTCCTTTCTTCACTCTTACCCAGAATGCCTGCATGGGAGCCACAACACCTGTAACCGGCAGACCACTGTTGCTCGTGTACACACCACTTCTGGTATTGTAAACATCAAACAGGGATGAAGCATCCTTACTTTTATACCAGATTGTAGACTCAATATCAGTGTTCGTCAGATTATTGAGATTGAGGTATGAAGGATATGGGTTTCCCAGCATATTGAAACCTGCATTAGTAACACCTGAAGTACGTGTCAGTGGTAAAGACAGATTACCATTGTGTATAGTTCCGTTGAAATCAATTGTTCCATTTGCAATAGTTAATTTAGCCAGATAACCCTTCAATGATATCATTGAGCCAGAGGCTACAACCCACTTTCCTGTAGGTTCATTGTAAGTCGTAACGCTGGTTGCGGTATTGATTGCCGAAATTGCTGCTGCTTTTACAGGACTGGATATGTGGCAATTAAGTCCATCTGCCAAATACTGTTGTATATTGTAAGTACCAGATCCTCCAAGCGTAGCAGGAGTTAGTATTGATGCTGTACCTTTTGTATTATCCGAAAGTAAACTCAGTTTTCCATCATTTGTAAGTGTTGTTGTTACCGTAATCTGATTCCCTGCACCAACCTTGAGGGTAGAACCGGAATTGATGATTAGATTGCTGGCCGTCAAAATTGATGATGCCGGAGATCTTAATTCAACAGTTGAATTATTCAGGACTTGAAGTTGATTAATCGTCTGGGTTGGCATGTTGGTTACAATAACGCTTCCACCTCCACTAAACTGTAGAATATCATTAGCTGTAGGAGTTGTGCGGGCTGGTGTCCAGTTGCTGGCAACAGTAAATGATGCCGAGGTAGTCTGATTCCAAACATATGTAGGAACAGTATTCATCCTTGCCCGACCAATAATCTGTGTTGGCAGTACAGAGGCAGTAACTGTTGGATCATATACATTCGTTTCAGGTCCGGCTCCAAGTATAGGTAGTGTGTTTGTATCAAACCAGTAAGTTGATATTTGTCCGTCTCTGTTTGTGTAATTGATTTTATTATTTTCAATTGTCAGGTCATGGCATTCGTCTCCGGACTGATTCCAGGCATAAAGACCAACATTAGTAAATGACTGTTGCTTTCCGTATATTTTATTGTTTCTTACAGTGATATGATGTCCGCTGGCAACAGCTATACCATATTGACCGGGATCCACCAGAATATTGTTTTCAATAAGATAGTACGAACCGCCATAATCAGCACACATGATTCCTCCACCCGAGGGATCAGGTCCACCACCGCGTATCCAGTTATTTGTAACTTTTATCGGACTATCAGCTGTTCCGTTCGACATATACATACTTAAACAGTCGATCGTATTACTTTGACCCGGAACATTTTCCATAATATTATAACTTATCTCATTACCGGCTCCAAAACATTGATTCAGATATATAATACTGCCAAAATTGGGAAGATTGTTGGGATTAGCATTTTTCAATTCGTTATACATAAATTTAATGTTTCCACGGCATCCTAAAGCATATACACCGGTGGCGACACTTTCAAATTCACAGTTGGTAATAGTAATATTTGAACAATCCACCAGATCAATAGCCACATATCCGGGTGAGGATGCAAATCTGCAATTCCGGATTGTCACATTGTTGCATGCTTCAAGAAGAATTGAACTTGTCGTGGCATTTTTAATCTCAATTCCTTCAATTATAATATCGTTTTTCCCATTAAATTTTAAAGGAGAGGATGGAGTATAAGAACCGGTGTAAGTTGATCCCTGACCATAGGCAAGGAATGGGAGCGTTGAAAATACCAGCATAAATAATACCGATATTTTTTTCATCAATTGTTTTCTTTTCATCTTTTCAAAAATCATTGTTTGTTATCTAATTATTTTATTAACGTTCATATCAGCACAGATTCTCCTCTATCAAACTTGTTGAATTTAACTAACAGTCTCATTATGTGCATTTATGCACATAAGATCGTTATCATATGGTTTAGGAAATTGGTTAAAAACTAAGGTAGGTATAATTCATGTAATACGCGAAATTGGTTTATTTGCTTTTCATTCTTTAATGTCCTAAGCAAATTGTACATTCATCACCGCTAAAAACTCAAACATAACTGATTTATTATCTGCAGTTTAATTATTAACTATGTTAATGTGAGTTTTGATTGATTATAAGTAAATTTCTTAAGACACTTGTAGAAAACAATTCTAATTAAATATACAGCTTCGATTTGCCTGCAAATATTATTATCAAAAACGACAAACAATCAGACATTAAAACACAATTATTAAAATATCCTAAAAATACAGGGCAAAAATAATCTGTTTTTACTTGTATACTTTTACACAATTACGAAAATTATTTATATATTTTTCAGGTTGATAATCTTTAAACGTCATATATCGATAATAACTGATTAAATATAGAAACTCACTTGTACTTCAGATCATGTTAAAAAATAAAAACAGACAAAAGTATTTTCTTTTGACTGTTCAAAAATTACACAATTATTGAAATTATTTGCATAATTTTCAGCTATTCAATAATATATCTGATTTTACAGGATAAAATGAAGGAATAATCGGGTGGAAACCATGAATTTCTGAGGCTTAAATGCCTGTTGAGGGGAGTGGGAAAACAAAAAAACAGAAATGGGGAGACGAGAATTATCCGATATCCCGGATTATCATTTTTCGGTGTTTCATGTATTTGAAAAACGAAGGTGTCAAACCTGTCACTTTTTTAAACTGATTGGATAAATGAGCTACACTGCTGTAATTGAGAAGGTACGATATCTGGGTCAGATTCATTTCGTCATAAATCAGCAGTTCTTTAACCCTTTCAATTCTTTGGTTAATAAGATATTGTTCAATAGTAACACCGGTCATTTCGGAAAACAGGGTGGAGAGATAAGTATATTCGTAGTTTAGTTTTTCGCTGAGGTAAACGGAAAAATTCGTTTTTAACTGTACATCAGTATTTTGAATGGTCTCAGTAATCACGTTCTTTATTTTCTGGACTATATTGGTTTTTCTGTCGTCTACCAATTCGAGTCCCGAATTGACCAAACTTGTTTTCAGTTTTTCAATCTGATCATAGTCAACATCTTCAGTTATCTCCAGTTCACCTTTCTCCAGCTCTCCATAGTGTAAACCAAGTTGATCCAGTTGTTCCAGCATTTCTTTTTTACACTGGACGTAAAGGGTGTATTTTATGTATAGTTTCATGCTATCACTCGAATGAAAAATGAAAAATGAATAATAGATAATATGACAAGCAAAAAAACCAGTTTTATCTCAATAAAATATCAAGTTGAATTTTTATTACCTGTACTATTTGCCATCTCTGTTAATTTATTTGTCATTTTTATATTCGTATTTTATATGAACAATAGAAGTATTGCTAATTGATGCTATTTCAGTTCACTGATTTCTTTGTATTTGCAACTCCTGATTTTCGGCCTATTATCTTGGCTGGCAGTATCGATGACCTTAATCGCGGATTATATATATTTGTCTCTGCACCGGCAACCTTGCCTGCATTTTCGGCAAACCAGACTTTTCCCTTCTCACCAGTTTTACTGGTATAATTTATCTCATTGTGTGCTATTGTTAGATCATGACACTCTGTTTGTGTTTGATTCCAGGCGTACAGGCCTACGTTACAGAACTCCTGACGTCTTGCATATATCTTGTTATATCTTACAGTAATATGATGACCACTTGCTACTGCAATACCATATTGGCCCGGATCAACCAGAATGTTGTTCTCAACAGCAAAATAAGAGCCGCCACAATCTCCGAGCATAATGCCTCCGCCCCATTCGGCAGGGCCTCCTCCTCGTATCCAGTTATTGCAGACTTTGATCGGACTCTCCGAGGTGCCGTTTGATTTATAAAGACTTATTATATCCCCGGGATAACTTTCACCAGCTATATTTTCACAAATGTTATAACAAATACTATTCCCGCTTCCACGCACTTCGTTGAACAAAACCATGCTTCCATAATTGCGTAGTTTCTTCGAATTAACATTTTTCACCTCGTTATTTTCAAATTTAATATTTCCCGAGCATCCCTGCGCCAATAAAGCAGTAGCAACATCCTCAAATGTACAATTCGTTATTTTGACATTTGAGCAATCGCAAAGGTAAATGCCCACAAAAGCTGAAGATGGTCCGAACTTACAATTTCGAATTATTACGTTATGACAAGCCCAAAGGGTTATACAATGATTTTTGACGCTTTTTATTTCTTTACCGTCAATGATAAAATTCTTCCTGCCATTAATTTCTATTCGTGAAGATGAAGTATAAACACCCTGATAGGTAACACCCTGACACAAAGCAACACTTATGCTTAGAAACAAAGCATTAAGTATTATAAGTATTACTTTTTTCATATTTCAGACGTATGATAAATATAGAATAATCAGAAAATCAGAAATAGTTGTTCAAATATTTATCAATTATTGTATAATTATTCGTAACGTGACTTAAAATTTTTATATATTAAAAAACAATTAGATTCCTGCAATTGTTCAATTTATCTGATTCAAAAATGGATATTAAACAATTGAAAAAATCATTTCCCGATTATTTAGAACAGGTACTATTTGCTGTTTTTATTATTAAACTTTTTCAGTCATCCATACGTTTAATCCAAAAAGAGTTAATACTAATTACTTTTCCTTTAATTTAACACATATCTCTGATAGTTAACAGATTAACAAAAACCAAATAAACTTAACCAATTATGAAAAAAGCTTGCCACCTGTCCTATATATTTTTTATTACTCTTTTCATTAGTTCCTGCTCTCAGGTAAAGGACATTGCCTATTTTCAGAATACAGATGAAAAAACCATTACACCACAAATACAATCAAAATCAGAGAGTTTATTCGATCCCATCATCAAACCAAAGGATTTACTCTCCATTTCAGTAGTGAGTACCGAACCTGGTGCTTCACGTATTTATAACCTGATTACCCCGCAAACCAATGCCCCTTCAGGTGAAAATTCTATTTTTTCGCAACCCGCATTACAAAATTATCTGGTTGACAATGAAGGGTATATTAATTTCCCGGTATTAGGAAAAATACAAATTAAAGGACAGACTACAAAAGAACTGGCAATAAAAATACAGGATATGATTGCACCTGCATTCACAAAGGAGCTGCCAATAATTACTGTGCGGATTATAAATTATTCTGTAAATATATTGGGCGAAGTAATCAAACCCGGAAAATATGAAACAACAAACGAAAGACTGACGATATTTGAAGGTCTTGCTTTAGCGGGTGATATGACCATTTATGGCCGGCGTGACAATGTAAAAGTACTGCGCGAAGATGCTTACGGAAATAAAAAATACATCACATTAAATCTGAATGATAAAGATATAATCAACTCAGAGGCATATTTTCTGGAACAGAATGATGTGGTTTATGTTGAGCCAAATAAATCCCGAACAGAATCTTCTAAATTTGGTTCCGCTGAAAATTTTCGCATATCTACAATATCCGTTTTGTTTTCTGTGGTCAATATAGCTGCAACATTATATTCAGCAATTAAATAATAAAAAAACACAGAAGTTTCCTCTATCTTATTTTCCATATTTAAACGAAAGCTGCTAAACTTATGAATAAATACCCAGAAAAAAAAGATGATTACAACCCGTTAACCGAAAAACCGGTAGACTTTATTGAGTTACTAATCAAATATTTATATTATTGGAAATGGTTTATTCTTTCCCTGATCATTTGCATCGCCATTGCGGCAATTTATATCAGGTTCACACTTCCTAAATACGAAGTGAAAACTTCGGTTTTATTTAAGGATGATTCGAAAGGAAGTGGTTCGGTAGAAATGAATGTATTTAATGACATGAGTATTATCACTCAAAAAAATAATATTGACAACGTACTTGAATTGCTTAAGAATTCAATAATAATTGAGAAAACAGTCAGTGAATTAGGCGTTTACACATCCTACACGAGTATAAACAATATTCCCCTAATTCAAAAAACGGGTATTAACCGTTATTTTCCCAATTTTGGAAGATACCGTGAAAAGGCACTTTATGGTGACGAATGTCCCGTTCTGATAAGCCTCCCTGACAGCACGCTGAAATATTTCACCGGTCAGGTCGTTTTTGAGGTGTTGGTGCATCCTTTTGGTTTGTATGAATTTTCGGGCACTTATGCCGAAAAGAAATTTAACATAAAAGCCTCTTTTTCAGACAAAAAAGTAATGCTACCATTTGGCATCGTAAACATAAAACGTGGCAACATGAAACCTTCCAAAGATATGCTGATAGAAGTTGCGATTCATCAGCCTTCTAATGTTGCGAATTATTTTTTATCACAAATGAAAATGGTATTAGCTTCCAAAACTGGTTCAGTCGTAGATTTATCCTTCGTATGTTCAAATGAAAATCTTGGAAGAGACTTTATTCGTAAATTTATTGAGGTATATAATCGGGAAGAAATGAACGAAAAAATAGAAATGGCCAATAAAACCTCACAATTAATTGAAGAGCACCTGAATGCACTCAGTAGTGAGCTTAGTAGTGTTGAGTCTCAGGCTGAAAAATACAAACAATCTCAGGGAATAACCGATCTTGCTTCTCAATCTGATTTATTTAACAGTCAGACTGCCGATGTGGAGCAAAAAAGACTTGAAATTGAGACTCAACTGGCAATTGTTTCAGATCTGAATAACTATATTCAAAACAGCGCCAACAGAGACCAGCTAATACCTTCCAATTCGGGCATAAACAGTAGCAATCTGAATAGTCTGGTAAGTGATTACAACAGACTGATACTTGAGCGAAACCGGCTCTCACGTATTGCATCAGGCAGCAATCAGGCAATGATTGACCTAACGAATCAAATTGAGACAATGTATAACACGGTTCAGTCAAGTATGCAAAATGAAAGAAAAAACCTGCAAATTGCACGACGCGATCTGCTTTCAAAATACTATCAAACCAGTGCCCGGATTCGGGCTATTCCTCGGCAGGAACGTCAATATACCGAGATAAAACGCCAGCAAGGAGTGAAAGAAGAGTTGTTTTTATATTTATTACAAAAAAAAGAAGAAAAATACATGAATATGTCTTCAGTAGTTCCCGATTCAAAATTAATTGACACTGTTCACAGCCTTGGACCTGTTTCGCCCCGAAAAAACATTATTCTGTTTTCTTCTTTACTCATCGGTCTGCTTATCCCTGTTATTGGGATTAAAATCAGAGATTTGCTACGCTATCAGATTGAAAACAAGGAAGAACTGGAAGCAATTTCGATTGTGCCGGTATTAGGTGAAATACCAAAAACGGATCAATCGGGCAAGGTACTAGTTAAAGAAAACAACACCGACATTTTCACCGAAATGGTCAGACTGCTTCGGACAAATCTTCTGTTCGTGATGGATAACCCGGACAAAAAAGTGATTAATATGCTATCGAGTGTAAGCGGTGAAGGAAAAACCTTTGTAACCATCAATCTGGCTATCGGTCTGGCTCTGCTCGATAAACAAGTACTGATTATCGAACTGGATGTACGCAAACCCAGGCTAGCTGAATATATCGGCATTGATAACAAGTCAGGTATAACATTGTACCTTTCGGGACAGATTAATCAAAACGAGCTGATAAAACCAACGGAAATTCACCCTAACTTATCAATAATAACCGCCGGAGCAATTCCACCAAATCCCAATGAATTACTGGCTAAACCATCACTTGATCAACTCATTGACGAACTGCGCCATCAGTTCGATTACATTGTCATTGATACGGCTCCCATTGGGGTAGTTTCGGACAGTTTCCTGCTCAACAGACTGGCTGATGTCACGTTGTATGTAGTGCGGGCTGAATTTACGCCTAAAAAAGACATTGAAGATGCTACGATATTGTACAAAAAGCAAAAACTTAAAAACATGTACTTTATACTCAATGATGTAGATCAGAATAAACACACCTACCGGTACGGTTACGGGAAGAAATACGGGTATGGTTACGGTTACGGAAAGAATAAGCACACATACGGGTACAGCTCGAATACTGAAAAAGCATAAGTTTGTCATTCATTATTATTGTAAATTTAAAAAATAATCGACATGTCACCTCTTAACGGAGCCCGAATAATAGATCTCCCCAAAACACTGGACCGGCGGGGAAATCTATCTGTCATCGAGGAATTAAAAAATATTCCTTTCAAAATAAAACGCACTTACTGGATTTACGACGTACCTGGCGGCGAAATCAGAGGCGGACATGCTTACAAGGCTAATCAGGAATTTATTGTAGCTCTGTCGGGCAGTTTTGATGTGATCCTCGACGATGGCAAAGAAAGAAAGATATTTTCACTCAACCGTTCGTACTATGGACTGTATGTACCAAAAGGTGTATGGCGGCAAATGCAGAATTTTTCGACCAATTCGCTGGCATTGATACTGGCTTCTGCCAAATATAATCCGGATGATTACATTTTTGATTATGAGTTATTTAAAAATTCCATTATATGAGAAAAACAACAGTTTACGATTGCTCCATCATTGAAATAGATAAACATCATCACGAAAAGGGAAACCTGAGCGTCATCGAAAACGGCAGAACCATTCCTTTCGGCGTCAAGCGGGTGTATTATCTGTACGATGTCCCGGGCGGAGAGTCCCGAGGCGGCCATGCGCATAAGGAACTCAAGCAACTCATTATAGCAGCAAGTGGTAGTTTTGATGTTAAACTGGATGACGGCAGCCAGAAAAGAACCTACACCATAAACAGGCCTTATGAAGGGATACTTGTCGTTCCGGGAATATGGCGCGAACTCGATAATTTTTCTTCCGGCTCAGTTTGTTTGGTACTTGCATCTACCGAATACGAAGCTGATGATTATATCCGTGATTATAATGAATTTTTAGCTTATAAGAAAATATGATTCATCCTCTGTCTGATGTGCTTAGCACTAAAATTGGTGAGAACACCAAAATCTGGCAATATTGTATTGTGCTCCCTGATGCCGAAATCGGAGAAAACTGCAACATATGTGCTCATGTACTGATTGAAAACAAGGTGAAAATAGGAAACAACGTCACCATTAAATCCGGAGTTCAGCTTTACGACGGCGTAACCATCGAGGACTACGTATTCATCGGACCCAATGTAACATTTACCAACGAAAAAGTGCCTCGTTCCAAAACATATGACAACACTAAAATAAAAAATATACATATAAAAAAGGGGGCTTCCATTGGTGGAAATGCTACAATTATTCCCGGCATTACAATTGGTGAATATGCCCTTGTTGGCGCCGGAAGCGTGGTTACAAAAAATATTGAAAGAAATACTGTTTGGTACGGAAATCCGGCCAGACAGAAAGGTTATATCACAGATGATGGAATTCTGCTTGATATAAATAAAAAGGATAAAAATGGTAAATATCATGAATTAAACTTACAGAAATGATAAAATTTCTTGATCTGCAAAAAATCACTCAAAAGTATTCTGTCGAAATACACAAGGCTGTTTCCGGAGTTATCAACTCCGGCTGGTATCTTACAGGTGCTGAAAATCAGAAGTTTGAAACCAGTTACGCACAATTTATCGGTACAAAATACTGTATCGGAGTGGCTAACGGCCTGGATGCTTTAAGGTTAATTTTAAGGGCATACATCGAAATGGGCATCATGCAAGCGGGCGATGAGATTATTGTACCAGCCAATACATTCATTGCCTCCATACTTGCCATCACTGACAATGGGCTTATTCCGGCTCTTGTTGAGCCAGACATTAACACATATCAGATAGACGACAGTAAAATAGAAGAGGCTATTACGCCCAGAACGAAAGGGATAATGATTGTTCATCTCTACGGACAGTGTGCTTACACCGACAAGATTGGGGAAATTTGTAATAGGCACGATCTGAAGCTGATTGAAGACAACGCTCAGGCTCACGGATGCAAATTCAACGGTATAAGCACCGGTTCGCTGGGTGATGCCGCCGGACATAGTTTTTATCCCGGAAAAAATCTGGGAGCATTCGGCGATGCCGGAGCCGTTACCACCAACGATGAAAAACTGGCAGAAATGGTTCGCATACTCGCTAATTACGGTTCATCTCATAAATACATTTTTGAATATCAGGGACTGAACAGCCGGCTTGACGAAATTCAGGCAGCAATCCTTGGCGTAAAGCTGCAACATCTGAATGAAGATAATGAGCGCCGAAAAGAGATAGCAAAATTTTATATTGAAAATATTAAAAATCCGGCCGTCATTACACCAAAGGTAAATGATTGGAATGCAAATGTGTTTCACATCTTTCCAGTCCGATGCAGGCAAAGGGATGATTTACAGCAATATCTGGCTGAAAATGGCATTCAAACCCTTATTCATTATCCGGTTCCGCCTCACAAACAGGCTTGTTATAAAGAGTGGAATCTGCTTTCGCTGCCTGTAACCGAGCAAATACATCTTGAAGAATTGAGTTTAGCAATAAGCCCGGTACTTACAAATGAAGAAGCAGAAATGGTGGTCAGATTTGTAAATTCATTTCGTTGATGAAAAAAAATATATACATATTCCTGCGAAAATTGGCAAAGAAAATTCTCACTTTTCCGTATTCGATTTGCATAACATTTATTTGTAAAATAAGATCCAATTATTATACAAATAAGATAGACGATGGCGGGGGTAAAATAATAATTTCTGATACTTTCATGAATTTCAAAATTAAAAAACATCCAACTGCCCGATTAATTATTAAAGGCAATTTGAGAACAATAGCGCATGTGGGAAATAAAAATCCAATCTATATCGAACTTGGGGAAAATTCAACCCTTAGTATAGAAGGAGACTTTACCATAGGCAGAGGAGTGAGAATTACGTTAAATACTAACTCGGTGTTAATAATAGGCGGCAAGGAAAAAGAATCCGATTCGGGGATTACAGCCGACACGCTAATCATGGTTTATAAAAAAATCTCATTGGGTAAAGATTTTATGTGTGCATGGAATGTGTTTATCTCGGACAGCGACTGGCATCACATTGAAGGTCAAAATCATCATTCGGATATCATAATAGGTGATCACGTGTGGATTGCCAATAGCAATAATATATTAAAAGGCTCTGTAATTGGCAACAATACAATTGTAGCAAGTAATTCAAAAACAATAAATTCCGCATATCCAGACAATGTTTTAATCGGAGGAGTACCGGCAAAAATACTGAGAGAAAAAATTGGATGGAGTCGGGATCTGTGATCTATTTAATAGAATACCTGATTGAAAATGCAGGAACAACAATCATCATATCGGCAAATAATGAAAGCCACTTCACTTTTCGGTGGAGTACAGGTTTTTCAGATATTTATTTCGGTAATACGCTCCAAATTTGTAGCAGTTTTACTGGGTCCTGAAGGCATGGGAATAGTTGGGCTTCTTACTACCACTACCGGTTTTATAGGAGCATTAACTAATTTTGGGCTAAGCACGAGCGCAGTCAAAGACATATCCGAGTCAAATGCTTCGGAAGATCAAAACCGCATTTCGGAAGTTATCTCCGTATTGCGTCGATTGGTCTGGATTACGGGTATGTTGGGGGCGATTGTTACGTTGATTCTATCACCCTGGCTAAGTCAGCTCACTTTCGGAAATAAAGATTATACGCTTGCATTTATCTGGATTTCGGTTACTTTACTTTTCAATCAGTTAAGCAGCGGGCAGCTTGTTATTCTTCAGGGATTACGAAAATTGCAATACCTGGCTAAAGCAAACTTATATGGTAGTATTGCAGGTCTGATTATCGTCGTCCCATTATATTACAAGTTAGGTATTCGTGGAATTGTTCCGGTTATTATTGTAACATCCCTTATATCGTTATTTTTTTCCTGGTACTATTCCCGAAAAGTTGAAATCAAACCCATACGGATATCAAGAGCAAAAACTATTTCCGAAGGTAAAAACATGCTTACCATGGGTTTTGTAATCAGCCTTAGTGGCTTGATGACTATGGCGACAGCCTATCTGCTTCGTATTTACATAAACCGAACCGGCAATGTAGCCGATGTTGGACTTTATAGTGCAGGATTCACCATGATCGGAACCTACGTGGGGATGATTTTCACAGCTATGGGGACTGATTATTATCCGAGATTATCGGCTGTTGCAAAAAGCAATGAATTAAGCAGACAAGCCATCAACCAACAGGCCGAAATTGCAATCCTCATTATCGCACCTTTATTAATTGCATTTCTGGTATTTATCAACTGGTTCGTTATTTTACTCTATTCCGATCAATTTGTTGCCATTAATGGAATGTTGTATTGGGCCTCGCTGGGTATGTTTTTTAAAGCAGCCAGTTGGGCAATTGGATTTATTTTTCTGGCAAAGTCTGCAAGTAAAATTTATTTTTGGAGCGAGCTTGTTGCCGAAACTTATTCATTAATTTTCAATATTATAGGATATCATTTTTGGGGATTAAATGGTTTAGGGTTTTCATTTTTAGCTGGTTATATCATAGTATTTATACAGGTTTACATTATAGCTAAAATTAATTATCAATTTTCATTCACCAAATCATTTTCCCTCATTTTTCTTATAGAGTTTCTGTTAGCTATGCTGAGTTTTTTGGCTGTTAAGTTTTTTAATCAGCCATACCCCTATATTGTTGGGAGCATATTAATTGTATTATCTGCCTGGTATTCATTTCGGGAGCTGGAGAAGAGAATTGGTATAAAAGAGTTAATTCTGGGGTTTTTACAAAAATATATTCGAAAATAAGCACATCATCTATATGAAAGATCCGAAACAGCCATTAGTTTCAATTGTTGTTATAACATTCAACAGTTCAAAGTATGTGCTCGAAACGCTCGAAAGCGCCAAAGCACAAGCCTATCAGAATATCGAACTGATTGTAACAGATGACTGCTCTGTGGATAATACTTTGTCTGTGTGTACCGAATGGATCGAAAAAAACAAAAACCGCTTCATCAGAACGGAATTAATCTCTGTTAAGAAAAATACAGGAATTGTCCCAAACCTAAACAGAGGGCTTAATGCAGTAAAAGGTGAATGGATTAAATTTATTGCCGGTGATGATAGACTAAATGACAATTGCATCGAAAGATTCTATGAAGAGGTCTACCAAAATCCCGAAATAGAAGTCATATTCTCAAATGTATCTGTTAATGGCATTGATAAACCGGAAGATTACTTACCTAAATTCTTTTTGCTGGAATCAAAGGAACAGTACCTCAATTTATTAAAAGGGAATTTTTTACCGGCTCCTGGTTTTTTCATCAAGTCAACAACATTGAAGCAACTTAATGGTTTTGACGAACAATTCCCTTTTCTGGATGATTATCCTTTATTTATAAAAATACTTAAAAGCGGCAGAAAACTTTACTACGTTAATGATTTTCTGGTTTACTACCGCGACAACAACGACAGTGTATCGCACAGCAAAGTAATGAATATCAACTACGTAAGAAGTTTGAAATTATTTTACAAGAAAGTATTATTACCAGAATTGACGGCTAACAAGATGTATTTTTACGCATTTCATTACCGATTGGAATATCTGTTATTGTTTTTTTCTGAGCGTGAATTAATTAAAAACAAAAAAAACTTTTCCCGATTACTAAATTTATTCAGCGCGTTAATTTGGAAAGCTAAATTGGGAAAATTACAGAGAAACCTTTACAATAAACTATTACTGTTAATTTCATAAGGGATAAATAAACTGGGAATAATTCAATTATTTAAAATTCAAAACCAAATTTTATTCTATAGAGCGAAAAAGAGCAATGCTTAAGACTACAAACATATTATTTCTTTCTGACAACGAAAAGCTCACGGATGAAAAATCAGTAGTAGCTTCACCAAAACAGTCGTATGATACCAAACTGCGGCGTGTGGTGAACTATTTACCCTTATTCTTCATGTTGTGCTTTAGCGGGAATCCGATAATTTCATCCATGGGCTATTCTAAAATGTTAATTGTTCTCTATTCTTTTGCTTTTATTGTCCATGTCCTCAACTTTGTAAATTTTGAATATGTAAAATTAAAAATAAAGCAAATATTTTCGGTAATTGTATTCATAGTTCTGTTAGTAATATATCAGCAGTTTTTGCTGGGGAAGGTAAGTTATCCCGGGGTGATCGTATTAATTCTAAAAATATTTCTGGGTCTGTTCACATTCATTTTTTATCAGGCAAAACGCATCAGTTTTGTCGAAACCTATATAAAAATCATGGCTTTTTTAGCCTTAATCAGTTTGCCCTTCTTCATACTTAATCAATTCATACAAACAGGAATACAACTCGATAATATATTTCTAAAATCTCTAATTCTATACACCTCATACCCTGCCGAAACTTTTTCGGAAAGTTTACTGGTACGCAATTCAGGCATGTTTTGGGAACCGGGCGCATTTGCAGGTTATCTTATTCTGGCACTGCTGTTTATCGTTCTTGAAAACCGGAGTTTTACTATTGGTTATTATAAACAGGAAGTACTCTGCATAATTCTGGGAATAATAACCTCCCAATCAACAACTGGATACTTCTTACTCGGGATATTGGTACTATTATATATCTGGAAAAGATATAGTTGGGGTAAAATAGTAATAGTTCCTTTAACACTTTTGCTGGTTTACTGGGGCTATAATAATATCGCGTTTATGGGCAATAAAGTTGAAGATCAATTTTCCAGCGCCATGGCAATGGGAGAAAGTGATGTTTCCAATACCCGTTTCGGAGCATTGAATATGGACTTGATGTATATCAGGTCGCAACCTCTTACAGGTAACGGACTGGATATTTCGACCCGATATCGTTTTCATCCGTGGGTCAAAGAAGATATCGGTCACGGGAATGGCATGTCAAACTTTGCTGCAATCTGGGGTATTCCTTTCTTTCTCTATTTTCTTTATTGCGTTTATCTGTTTGCTCATCATTATTCCCGAAAAAAAATAATTGCTGTCGTTTTTCTCCTGACCATTGTATTAGTACTCCAGGGTGAACAATTCCTAAATTATCCGATGTTTTTAAGTTTTTTTTCTTTACCGGTTTTTTACAGGCAGTTCTCAGAAAGCAGAAAAAGTTATTTACTTAAGGAAGACATAAAAACAGATATAAATATGAATTTATGAAAGTTCTCTGGTTTGCAAATACGCCTTGCGGAGCTACCGAAAAATTAATTCCGGATCACTATCTGGGTGGCTGGCTCAAATCATTAGAACAGCAATTGGTTCTGAATAATGATATTGAACTGACGGTCTGCTTTTATTGGGAAGAAGCTGTTGAACCATTCCGATATAAAAATACAATGTATTACCCGGTCTTTCGGCCAGGAAGAAATTCAAAAACAGAGCGTTTAATCAATCGTATACTTCGCAGTGATAACGACAAAAAAGAAACCGGAGAGCTGGTCAAAATCGTCAAAATGGTACGACCGGACATTATACATATTCATGGTACAGAACATAATTACGGTCTAATTCAGGCACATACCGATATTCCTGTAGTTATTTCCATTCAGGGCCTATTATCTCCTTTTAGCGAGATGTATTTCTCCGGGGTTTCTTTCCGCGCAGCCTATCGTTTCGAAGGAATAAAACCAAAGTTATTGTTCAGATCATACAGCAGAACAATTGCCGAACTGAAAAAGAGAGCAACTAAAGAGCGTGAAATTCTGTCGCATGCACTGTTTATCACAGGTCGAACCAATTGGGACAGGCGAATTACAGGATTACTTTCACCTTCAAGCCAATATTTTACATGTAACGAAATGCTTCGGCCTGCTTTTTACCAGTTCCTGTGGCATAAATCGAGATTTAACACCCCATTACAAATCGTTACCATCATGAATAGCGATTTATCCAAGGGTCTTGAAACTGTCATAAAAAGCGCCGAAATCCTTTGTAAGCAGAATTCAGTTCCATTCAAATGGATAATTATTGGTTTGAAAGAAACCGATGAACTGCCGATGATGCTAAAGCGTTGGTTAAAAATTGACTATCAGTCACTGAATATTTCTTTTTATGGTCTGAAGAGCGAAACAGACGTTGTGGAAATACTTGTAAAATCAGATATTTATTGTCAGGTAAGCCATCTCGAAAATAGCTCGAACAGTCTTTGTGAGGCTATGCTTATCGGGATGCCGGTGATAGCAAGTTTTGCAGGTGGAACAGATACAATTTTAGAAAACAATAAAGAGGGAATTCTCTTTCAGAATGGCGATGCCTATTCACTGGCAGGTTCAATTACCGAACTATCAAAGAATTTTGAAAAAGCCGTGAAATATGGGACTAATGCGCGTGAAACTGCCTTAAAAAGGCATAATCCGGATGAAATAGTCAGAAAACAAATAGAAATTTATCATACTGTTATTCAGGTAGCTGAGAAAAAATAATATAAAGAAACTATGTATTACCCCCGCGTGCTATTTATTGGAATTCAGCGCATTAACGAAAGGGACAGTTTTAACAACGGGCTCCTGTTGCGAAACCTGTTCAAAAACTGGCCGGGGGAAAATATGGCCCAGATTTTTTGTTACGACGACAACGGAGATAAAGGATTTTTTCAGCGCTACTACAGGATAGGAAAAGCTGAGAGAAGATTTGGTAAACTCTTTTTCAGACTTAAAACACATGAAATTCCAAAATCCGGATTTGATATTCTCAAACCTCCAACAGAAATCAGGAAGCATGGTTTAACAGAAAAAATAAAATTGCAAGCAAAACGGTATCTTGTTGACACAGGAATAGTTGAATTAATTTTCCGGCCAAAAATGTCTTCTGAAATGAAAACGTGGATTGAGAAATATTATCCTCAGGTAATTTTTGTACAGGGCTATAATCTGTATTTTGTGTGGCTGGCTTTATTATTAAAAAAAATGACCGGAGCAAAACTTGCATTTCTTACGACGGATGACTGGCCCTCCTATCTTTATTCCGGTATGTACGAAGAGCCGACGCTATTCCGGTGGCTGATGCGACCGATAGTAAAATCATCTACACAGCGATTGATGAACGATGTGGATGTAGCTTTTGCCTTTAACAGTATTATGTCACAGGAATATAAATCGCGTTACAATAAAGAATTCATCACCATTAACCACGCTGAAGAAACTGAAAGTTTTGAAAATGCACTTCCGCAAAGATACCACCCCGATAATGTCGTTTCAATTGTTTCCACCGGTTATTTCAATAAGTATCGCTGGCCGCTCCTGCTCGACGTGGATGAATGCTGCAGGATGCTTACAGAAAAAAGAAATCCGGTGCGTTTACTGGTTATTTCGTCGGGTATGGAAAAGGAAGGAATTGCTGCTCTTAAAAATGCAAAATTCACAGATATCATACCTGATCCGGGCAACGAATTGCTTCGCGGATATCTGAAAGGAGCCGATATAAACATCCTGGCAGAAACATTTGATGATCGGGTTGCTACTGCAATTAGCTTGTCTGTATCTACAAAATCTCATTTGTTTATGTTAAGTCAGCATCCAATTATTGTGTACGGACATCCAAATACAGGAGTTGTAAAATACGCCAAATCCGAAGGCTGGGCCAGCGTAGTTTCAAAACGGGATCTTTCACTCCTGATGAATGAAATGGAGATATTAATTACAAACGAGGATGAAGCAAAACGGCTGACTGGTTGCTCAAAAAACACTTTTGAAAAATATCATTCACTAAGTAAAAATCAAAAAACACTTCTCGATGCCCTGCAATGAATAAGAATAACCTAAAACGATTGTGATAATGAGAAAGCAACTGATTGAAATAATGAAAAAATCAAACGGAATGCTCTATATCATGGCTGTGATATATAGTTTACGTTCCTGCTTATTGATAAGAGGCTGCAAAAATAATTCAATTCAGCTTCGGGGAGCATTTCTGAAAAACACACGTATCCGGATAGAAGGCACAAACAACATAATAAAAATAGCCCCGGAAAACAGACTAAATAATTGCCTGATATACATCAAAGGAAATAATTGTGAAATCAACGTTGAAAAACATTGTATACTTGCCAATACAGAGTTATGGATTGAGGATGACAATGGCAAAATAACCATCGACTACAGAACCACAGCTGAAGGAGGACACATTGCCGCTACGGAAGGTAAGAGTATTTACATCGGTAAGGACTGCATGTTTTCACGTGATATAGAGATACTTAACGGAGACAGTCATGCTATTTATATGCTGGAGGTCAATCTAAGAATTAATGCCTCAAAGTCGGTGTATATCGGTAATCATGTCTGGCTCGGATCGGGTGTTAAAGTATTGAAGGGTACAACCATCGAAGATGGAACTGTAGTTTCTGCCGGAGCAATTGTAACAGGTCATCTGGAATCAGAATCTATTTATGCTGGCATACCGGCAAAAAAAATCCGGGAAAATATATTTTGGGAAAGGGAAAGATAATGGAAAAGAAAAAACTACTCATGTTTCATCCAGCATTAGCTCCTTACCGAATTGATGAGTTTAATGCTCTGAACAGCCTGTATGAACTGAAGATCGTTTTTCTGTCAGAAAATTTATGGAATCAGAAGTTCAATCAAAGCAAATTATTACCGCAATTAACTTTCCAATATTCATATTTATTGAAAGGTATAGGTTATAAAGAAAGGATATTCCGGTTCGGAATACTCCGCACTATCCGGGAATTCAAGCCGGACATTATCATGGGATATGAATTTTCTATTGTAACTCAATATCTTATTTTACTTAAAAGACTGGGCTTAATTTCTCAAAAAATAGGATCGATAACTGACGATAGCTTAGATATTTGCTCACATATCAAATCGACACTCAGATCTACCGCACGTAATGTGGCTTTGAAACATTTGGACTTTTTAGTTGTGATGTCGCAAGAAGTCTCGGCATATTATCAAAAAGAGTATCATCTGAATAAAAACCAACTCATTATTGCACCAATAATTCAGAATCCTGATAGACTAAGAAAAAATTCAAAGATTCTGGAAAAAACGGCTTCTGAATATCTGCAAAGATTTCAACTTGCAGAAAAAAAGATATTACTGTTTGTCGGACGGCTTGTACGCGAAAAGGGATTAACTGTTTTTCTGGATACGATACATACCATATTACCAGAGAATAATCAGATCGTTATTGTATTTGTCGGTGAAGGAGAAGAATTACAAACACTTCAATCTATGGCGAAATCAATGCAACTGAGTGACAGGGTAATATTCCCTGGAAGATATGAAGGCGATGAACTCTATGCCTGGTATTTATGTGCTTCGGGTTTCGTATTGCCCAGTACATATGAACCTTTTGGTGCAGTAGTGAACGAAGCGCTGATTTTTGGCCTGAAGGTATTATGCTCACAATATGCCGGTGCTTCCAGCCTTATCAGAGCAGACAACGGACTTATTTACAATCCCCTAAACAAAGAGGAATCGATAGAAAAAATTAAATTATTCATAAATAGTATAGAAACAGTCAGGGATGTCAGTTTGTCGAAAAAGCCTTCGCTGATTACCAATCATCAAAAAGAATTTATTGAGGAGTGGGAAAAAACCGGATTACTTTTAGTTGCTAATGGCTGAAAAGAAAAACATATTGTTTATTTTGCATCTACCGCCACCTGTACACGGCTCTTCGATGGTAGGTAAGGCTATTATGGAAAGTGAACTCATCAACTCATCCTTTGAATGCCGTTATGTTAATCTGTTGATGTCACGCACTATAAATGAAACCGGAAAACCGGGACTAATAAAAATTCTACGTTTCATACGGGTATGGTTCAGCGTATTGGGTGAGATAATCAGAAAGAAACCCGATCTGTGTTATCTGGCATTAACAGCATCTGGAACTGCTTTTTATAAAGACTTTTTATTGGTTTTACTGTTGCGCATCTTTCGTATCAAACACATTTATCATCTTCACAACAAAGGAGTGAAACAAAATCAGACTTCGAAATTAAATAATCAGTTATACCGGTATGTATTTAGCAAAGCAGAAACCATACTTCTTTCAAAACAGTTGTATAGTGATGTAGAATCGTTTGTGAAAGCATCGGGAGTATATTTTTGTCCGAATGGAATAAAAGACACTGTAATGACTGCTTTGCCCCGCTCCCACTCCGAAAAGGCTCCCGTTAAACTGTTTTTTTTATCCAATCTGATGAAATCGAAAGGAGTTTTTGTATTATTGGATGCCTGTTCTATTCTGATGCAAAAAAAACTTGATTTTGAATGTAATTTTGTTGGAGGTGAAGGTGATATAAGTGTTGACGATTTCAATAAATATCTGATTGACAACAAACTAATTCATAATATAAAATACCTGGGGCCTAAATTTGGAAATGGTAAGCAAGAGGTATTTTCAGAAGCTGATATTTTCGTTCACCCCACATCGAATGATTGTTTTCCGCTGGTTTTACTTGAAGCCATGCAAAATCAGTTACCGATTATTTCGACCAGTGAGGGTGGCATCCCTGATATAGTGGAAAATGATAAAACCGGCTTCTTGATACCTAAAAATAATGCCAGAGCATTAGCCGAGAAACTGGAAATATTAATCAAAAATCCAGAAATGCGACTGAAAATGGGAAAAGCCGGAAGATTGAAATATGAAAAAGAGTTTACCATGGAAATTTTTGAACAAAATCTGCATGAAATCTTACAAAAAGTTATTGCATAAAGTGAGTGGAAATAAAATAATTCTTATCTAAAAATATCAGAAATTATGCTTACAGAAGTCTCAAAAGAATTATACCGACAACATTTCCTTCAGAATCCACATCCTTTCATTTCTGAGGAATTTATCAATTTGGTAAAAGATAAGACCGATAAAGTGGTGCGACTGATTGAATCCGGCCAAAATGTGAGTATTGGATTACTGGCTGGCATTAAAGACGGAGTTCTCTGCTCTCCTTTTTCTGCCCCTTATGGAGGTTTTCATTTTATAAACGACGAGGTTTTATATGAAGATATATTCCGGTTTTTAACCCATCTTAAAGATTATGTTATTGCAGAAAAGCTAAAGAATGTTCAAATCACACTGCCATCGGATATTTATTGTTGTTCGATGAACGCTAAATTCGTAAATTCATTTGTAAGGTTGGGGTACATGATGAAAACTCCTGAAATTGTAAACTGGATTAATTTAAAATCATTTGATGGCAAATGGGAGAAAAAAACTATTCAGAAAAATATAAAAAGAACAATCCAAAATAATCTTTCATTCAACCTTGTAAGTGATGAAAAACAGAAGAATGAGGCTTATAAAATTATTTATGATAATCGAACAATGCTGGGACGTGAAATATACATGGATTTCACTGATCTGGAGAAAGTAAATAACATCTTCCCTGTGGATTATTTTCTGGTAAAAAACGTTAACAATGAGAATCTTGCTTCAGCGATCTTCTATCGTGGACACAACAAAATAATTCAAGCTGTATTTTGGGGTGATATCGTACCAAGAATGCAAGTTGGAGTAATGGATTTTTTGGTAATGAATTTATTCTTTTTTTATAAAAATCTGGGTTACGAATACATTTGTCTTGGCAGATCAAGTACAGATGGTATTCCGAATGAAGGTTTGCTGCGTTTTAAAGAAGCACATAATTGCACATCTTCATTGAGATACACTTTTACCTGGGGACCTGAAAGAGAATAAAGAATAATCCGATCGAATACCTTTTTTACACCTTCAGCTGTCACTAGTTTAGTCATTAAGAAAAACTATTTAAAACTTAATTATATTTTCCAAACATTAAAACAATTTTGACTTATTGTTGTTTAAATAAAACACCTCAAAAAGCAAATAACATTGATAATAAGATTATTACCATCAAATTAAAACATCTCATCATGTTGGAATCCGAAGAAAATATTAAAGAAAAAGTAAGACAGCATATTTTCAAAGCTACTCTGTCTGATGGTGAAATTATCAAAGACGATTCTCCGATATTTGAATTGGGCCTTCTCAATTCTATGGGATTACTTTATCTAATCGATTTTATCAAAAAAGAGTTCGATGCTGATGTAACTGACAACGAACTAACTAAAGAAAACTTTGAAAGCATAAATAATATAACATCATTTGTGAATAATAAATTACAGAAGAAAAATGATTGATCGTTGTTATAAAATATATCTGGTAAAAATTGATGTAAAAATCATTGGTTATCAGCCAACTTAAGTCTGGAGTTTTGATGTGTTAACTTCATTCAGCTTTCTCAAGACACTGTTATCTGTTTTGTTTATTAATCTTTCCGAAAATGTGTGGTATTGCTGGCTTTTACACAAATAATGTGGAAGAAAATGCTCCGGTCATTCTCAGACGCATGTTAACCCGGATTAAATACAGAGGTCCTGATGAAAGTGGCATTTATATTTCAAAAAATGCATGTCTGGGCAGTGTCCGACTGAGCATCATTGATCTCAAAACAGGATGTATGCCACTATCAAACGAAGATAAATCGCTGTTGATCGTATATAACGGAGAAATTTTCAATTATATTGAATTGAAAGGTGAGCTACTGAAAAAAGGTCATCATTTTAATACTCACTCAGACACCGAAGTTATACTTCATCTCTACGAAGAATATGGCCCGGAATGTCTCAAAAAACTCAACGGACAATTTGCCATTGCAATATGGGATACAAGAAAAAAAGAATTGTTTCTGGCTCGCGACAGGATGGGAATCAGGCCACTTTTTTACACCGAAGAAAATGGCAGTTTTATTTTCAGTTCTGAAATAAAATCTCTCCTCGAATATCCCGAAGTGACTGCAACTCTGTCAGTAAAAGCGTTATCTCAGGTTTTCACATTCTGGACAACAATATCTCCCGAAACAATCTTTAAGGATATTTTTGAAGTATCTCCCGGACATTACCTGCTGGTTAACTCTAAGGGAATTCAAAACTATCAGTATTGGGAAATACCCCTTTACAGACAGGATGAATACTTACAAATTGGCATTGATGAAGCTATTTCAGAATTCCGGACACTTTTTTCGGATGCTGTTAATATAAGACTTCGTGCCGACGTCCCGGTTGCAGCATATTTGAGCGGAGGTCTTGATTCGTGCATTACTACTTCATTCATTAAAGAAGTTGTACCCGATAACTTGCAGACGTATTCTATTGGTTTCACCGATAAAGAATATGATGAAAGCATATATCAGGACATGGCAAATGAATATCTCAAAACGAATCACAACCGGATTATTTGCAGTAATAATGATATTGCCGAAAAAATTGCGGATTTGATCTGGCACTCCGAAACTGTATTACTGAGAAGCGCTCCTGCACCTATGTACCTGTTGTCCGGATTGGTAAAAAGTCAAAATATAAAAGTGGTTGTAACCGGTGAGGGTGCCGATGAACTTTTGGGAGGTTATAATATTTTCAAGGAAGCAATAATCAGACAGTTCTGGTCCAGAGAACCATCTTCAGAACTTAGACCTTTGCTGTTGAAAAAGTTGTATCCATATCTGCCTCAAATTAAATCGGCTAACAGCGCTGCCTTAAAATTATTCTTCGGTTATAAACTTGAAGAAAACAAATCTCCTGTTTATTCTCATTTACTCCGCTGGAATAATACATCGCATATTAAAAATTATTTTTCCAGCGAAACAACAAAAGAAATTTCCGGCTACGATCCCGTAAATGAATTGATTGATAACATTGGCCATAAATTTGATGATATTGATCTTTTATCGCGTGCTCAGTGGCTTGAAATGACACTTTTTATGTCAGGTTATTTGCTCTCGTCGCAAGGTGACCGTATGTCAATGGCAAACTCGGTGGAAGGAAGGTATCCGTTTTTGGACTATCGGATTGTTGATTTTTGTATGAAACTGCCATCGGATTACAAACTGCATGGACTCAACGAAAAGTATCTTCTGAAAAAAATGATGGCAGGAAAACTTCCACCGCAGATATTGGAAAAGCCAAAACAGGCATATCGGGCTCCAATTTCAACTTGTTTTACGTCCGAAAGTGCTCCGGATTTTATCAACGAGATGCTGAGTGAAAAACAACTGATTTCGGTTGGAATTTTCAATCCTGATAAGGTACAGTATTTAATAACCAGGCTTAAAAAGAACAATCAGGTTTCGGAAACTGACAATATGGCTTTAATGGGAATTCTATCAACACAGCTTCTTGATTACCTGTTTGTTAAAAGAAATATCCCAATGCTGAAGGAAACAGAATTGCTAAAATGTAACGTTGAGATTTATGATGATTATTAAAATAAAACTTCAAAAATGCGGACATGGAAACCGACAAAAAACCTTTTTCTTCTGATATCTTACGACTTGATAACATCGAGTCCGTTTGCAACAATTTAGTCCAGCAGCTGAAGAAAAATGTCCTGCTGCAGCTTAATCGCCGGGGAGGCGTAGTAGGCATCAGCGGAGGAATTGATTCTTCGGTTACATTCGCACTTTCCGTCAGAGCATTTGGTGCCGAAAATGTATTAGGCATAATGATGCCTGAAGCAGATTCAAACCCGCAAAGTGAAGATCTGGCGCGAAAGTTGGCTGAAAAGCTGGACGCAAAAACGATAACGGAAAATATAACTCCTGTACTCGAAAAATTCGAGTGTTACAAGCGACGCGACGAAGCAATATCAAATGTGCTGCCTGAATTTAATCCGTCAACCGACAAAGCAAAAATCGTATTAAAGCAAAAAATAAATAATAATATTCCTCCCGCTTTTTCTATCACTATAATCAAACCCGACGGAGCTGAAATCAGCAAACTTTTACCTGTAAAAGATTATTTGCAAATAGTGGCTGCTTCCAACCTCAAGCAACGATGCAGGATGTCAATGCTTTACTACCATGCGGAACGATTGCATTATGCTGTCATTGGCACTCCCAATAAACATGAAACAGAACAGGGATTTTTTGTAAAATACGGTGACGGAGGTGCAGATATCATGCCGATTGGTGGTCTTTACAAAACTCAGGTTTACCAATTGGCAGAATATCTTGATATTCCACAGGAGATCATTGATAGGATACCGACTACAGACACTTACAGTGCCGAGCAAACACAGGAAGAGTTTTTCTACCAATTGCCTTTCAAAACAATGGACCTCATCTGGTACGGCTGGGAGAATAAATACACACCTGCAGAAGTGGCAAAGGAACTCGGAAAAACAGAGGACGAAATTGAAAATATATACAAAAACTTCGAAAGAAAAAGCAAAACAGCTGATTATCAGCGAAGACCACCGATATTTTTTTAATCAGTAAATGTCGAACAGACATCGATGTCGTTTTGTTTAAATAATAAAGCTTATAAAATTGCCATTGGGTTAAGTTGAGACAAATCTTAAAAAAATGTGGCTATGAATGCATTTGATTACTTCTTCAGCGATACCAAATATTCAGAAAAGGAATTTATCCTTGGAGTATCTGAAAAGGCTACTTTTAAGCAAATTTATAACGACAGTCTGAAACTGGCATGTCATCTGCGAAAAATCTACGGCACCAGCAACAACTTTATAATTCTCAGTCAGAATTCAG
>Ga0316603_10000217_pt1 | contig 30468 bp, 29 predicted proteins | sample OWC_soil_day10_n_FD_207649 | JGI IMG/M metagenome (GOLD analysis project Ga0316603, IMG submission 207649) | Wetland soil microbial communities from Old Woman Creek delta, Ohio, United States - OWC_soil_day10_noCT | ecosystem: Environmental > Terrestrial > Soil > Wetlands | place: USA: Ohio... | reverse complement strand
GGACTTGTCGCGCCGAGACGCCGCCGCCAAGGCTGAATCTAGGCGCACGAGGGCACGCTGTCTGTTCGGCAACACACCGAAATTCTGTAGTCGGCTTGCGGCGCACCCGCTGGTCACGCAGGGTGACTGGACCTGACCGAGATCGACGGCGAACCGGACAAACAAGACTGCACCGTCAGCTATCGACATCGGGGCAAGCGGAAACGGAATCGGGGCGAGTCATCGTCGACGAGCTGCAGCCGGTCGTTCGCTGACGGGGCCCGCAAGCGTAGTTGCCGGGGTCGCTGCGTAGACCGGTGTCACCGCTCGGCCCCCACACCGCGCGCAGAAGACCCAACTGGAGGCGAGCCGTCATGACGGCAAAGTTCAAAACGGCGCCGCCCTGCTCAGATCTGGGACGCGACCTTGCCCGCGGCCAGCAGCACCGGGTCCCACACGGGCGAGAACGGCGGGGCGTAGGAGAGGTCCATGCCGCCCACGTCCGCCACAGTCATTTCGTTCCATAGGGCCGTGGCCAGGACGTCGATGCGTTTGCCCGCGCCTTCCCCACCGACGATCTGTGCGCCAAGCAACCGACCGGTTCCGCGTTCGGCCACGATCTTGATCCTCATCGGCTGAGCACCCGGGAAGTAGTGCGCCCGGTTCGACGCCTCCGTGGTCACGCCGACGGCGTCGAAACCCGCGGCCGCGGCCTCTCGTTCAGTGAGCCCCGTGCAGCTGATCTCCACTCCCTGAAACCGGGTGATCGCCGTGCCGAGCACGCCACCGAAGGCGGCATCGCCGCCGCCAATGTTAGTGCCGGCGATGCGCCCCTGCTTGTTGGCGTGCGTGCCGAGGGCCACGACGACGGACCGGCCGGTGATGCGATGGCGAGACTCGACGCAATCGCCGGCGGCCCAGACGTGCGGCGTGCCTGTGCGCAGGTGGTCGTCGACGATGATGCCGCCGGCCTTGCCGACAGCGATGCCCGCGGCCTTGGCGAGATCCACGTTGGGGCGCACGCCAAGCCCGATCACTACGAGGTCGGCCGCGACGGGTCCGGCAGCGGTCTCCACGGCCGTAACGCGGCCGTCGACCGTGGCAAATCCGGTCACCGCGGTGCCGAGTTGCAGGTCGATCCCCGCGGCCCGCATCGCGTCCGCAACGTCGATAGCCATGTCGGCATCCAGTACCGCGCCCATCGGTGCGTCCAGCCGCTCGATCACCGTCACGTTGAGGCCCCGTGCCAGCAGACCTTCCGCGACCTCCAGTCCGATGTAGCCGGCGCCGACCACCACGGCGCGCGGGGCTCCCGCAGCTAGCCGTCGTTCCACCTCCACCGCGTCGTCGAGCGTACGGAGCTGCAGAACGCCGTCCGCGTCGATGCCCGGCCATGGGGGGGTGATGCCCGACGCGCCGGTGCTGATGAGGAGTTCGTCGTAGGGCTCGATCGACTCCTGTCCGGTGCTGAGGTTTCGCACCGTTACCAAACGCGCCACGCAGTCGATTGCGGTGACCTCGTGGTGGGTCCGAAGGTCGATGCCGTTGGCCCGGTGCTGTTCCGGCGTCCGGGCGATGAGCTGGTCCGGCGATTCGACGAGACCGGCGACGAGGTAGGGGAGGCCGCACGCCGAGTAGGACGTGTGGAGCCCGCGCTCAATGGCCACGATCTCGAGCGCGTCGGCGGGCGCCATCCGCCGAGCTTGGGCGGCCGCGGACATTCCCGCGGCGTCGCCGCCGATGATCACCAGTCGTCGTGCCATCTTCAGTTCTCCCACACGGCGGCTTCGTCGTCGTCGCGGTTCAAGTTCATCTCTTCCGAGTCGTGTAGCGCAGGAACAGGTGGCTGCCGCCGCGCCGCAGATCGATCAGGGTTCCCCATCGCGGACTTTGCGGCGCGAACGTTCGCCCCATGGCGAGGCTGAGCCGACGATCGTCAGGTTGGCGGCCGGCAACCTGGGGCGCGAGGGTGAGGAACTGCTCGTCGAGGAGGCGCGCGGCGTAAAAGTCGCCGAGTAATCGTGGCCCGCCTTCGATGAGGATCAGCTTCGCGGCGCTGAGCCGGCGCACCTGGTCGAGGATCGAGCGAGGGGTGATCACGCTCCTGCTGCGTACCGCGCGAATGCGGACCAATTCGGGCGACTTTTGATTGCGCAAGCGCTCTTGGCCCGCGGTGGTCGTCACGACGAGTGTCGGTACTGTCCCAGACGCGAAGACTGGCAGACTCAGGTCGATCTGGCCTCTGCCGCTGACGATGACGTTCAGCGGCGGCCCTGGTTTGCCCAGCGCCCGCTGCAGGCGCCGATAGTCAACCGCGCCGTCGGGAAAGATTCGCTCGGCGGTCCAGACGTGATCAGGGTCGGCGCGGAGCGTGCCCGCGCCGACAATGACGACGTCGGCAACCGCGCGCAGCAGGCCCATCACCATCCGATCCTGGGCACTGCATCCGCTGATGTCGGCGCCGCCCAGGTGTCCTTTCACATTGAGCGAGACGACCCCGTCCAGGGTCGTCACGAAGTTGCTGATGACGTACGGCCGTGAACGAGCGAGCGCGATCCGCAGGGGACCGTACAGGCGCGCCAACTCAGGGGGCAACGGCAACACTTTGCCGCGTTTCGTCTCGAAGAGCGTTTGCATGGGGGCAAACACGGACGGCTCGGGCTGCTATTTCTGGAACGGAATCTTGCCATCCTCCTCGAAGCGCGTCTTGCGCTTGCGGCCGTAGGCCCAGACCAGCGCTCCGACGAACACGGTGATTGGAACGAGGAGGAAGAGGACGAAATTGACGGTATCCATGGCCGACCTCACTTAGCGTCGCCAGTGCGTTCGTCGGCACATGGGTGACCGGTCGCGCGCCTGAGACAGCTGACATTGTCCGCCCGGCGTTGCGCAATGGGTGTGCGGTGGCGTACAGACGCTAACTGTGCGGTTGCCGATGCTGCCCCTGCAGTGCTGCGATCGACCTGATCGTCCGCGGCCGCCCGAGCGGAACGGCGAACCGGTTGCACTGCGAGATATGATCTCAAACCTTGTTTCGCTCAACATCACTGCGTCGCATGCATCGAGTTTCCGAATCAGCAGGAGTTCTCCATGAACGAAAAGACGGCAAGCGTGCACTGGGAAGGCCAGGGCAAGAAGGGGCTGGGCAAGGTCAGCACCGAGACGGGCGCGCTGAAGGACTATCCGTATGGCTTTGCGAGCCGCTTCGAGGACGACCGTCGTGGCACCAACCCCGAGGAAATCCTGGGCGCGGCGCACGCTGCGTGCTTCACGATGGCGTTCTCGTTCGCCTGCGATCGGGCCGGCTTGGCCACCCGCGATGTCGACACGCAGGCGAGCGTGCGCCTGGTCAAGCAGAGTGAGGGATTCGTCATCGACCGGATCGCGCTGACGATGCAAGCGACGGTGCCCGGCATCAGCGAAGCGACGTTCCAGGAGATCGCGAATGCTGCGAAGCGCGATTGTCCCCTCTCGAGGGCGTTGGCAAGCGTTCCCGAGATTACTTTGAAGGCAACGCTGCGGTAGGGGCTCCGCGGGTACTGACAAGTTAAGGAGATCGGGTGAGTAGAGGCGTTTCGCCGTCCTCACGCTGCAACTGCTTCGTGCCAGCATTCAATTGAACAGGCTGCAGACGACCGCATCGGCCCGGTTGTTCGCATGGTGATCGGTATCGTGAATCGTCACTGTCCTGGTCCACTGCTCGCCACAGGTAGTAACGCTGGCCAGTAATCGTGATGAATACTTCGTCGATGAAGAACGTGTCGCCGAATCCGGGGTGTTTACGCCTGAGCCGTTTCGAAAACAATGGGCCGAGCTTGTGGCACCAGAGTCGCGCCGATTCGTAACTCACTTCGATTCCTCGTTCGGCGAGCAAGTCCTGGATGTCGCGGTGGCTGAGATTGAAACGATATGGAGCCAGACTGCGTATTGAATGCTGGCTGGCGGAAACCGTTGTCGTTTGTAGAGATTGGCCGATCGGGTCATGAGGAAATGGTCGCTCGAACCCCCTTAACTTGACAGTACCGCTCGCGCTGCCCAGGTTGGCCTGCTAGGCTGCAAGTGGCGACGCAGGAAACGATGGCTTACCGAGCAGCGGGCTTGTTCTCCCGCGTTCCCGTCGTCTAAGCAGACAGTCAGGCCCGACACTATGGAACCGACCACAGCTCTTAGCGTGTCCGCTCAGATCGCGGTAGCCATAGCGGGTTTCGCTGGGGTTGTGGCCGCGTTCCGCAACGATTCGGTGCATGACTGGGGCCAGGTAGAAAAGTTCTGGCTGCGGCTGCTGTTGGTCAATTCAATACTGCCGCTCGCGTTCAGCATGGTCGGCCTGTTTCTCCTGTCAGTGACGTACGATTCCCCGGCAATATGGCGATGGTGCAGCGGATTTGCGACATTGTTCCTGTTCCCCTTCGCGATAATGATACTTACCACTGTCGTTGGCTTCGCGCCCGGACAATTGGAAGCTGCAGGTGGCACCAGGTTCACGAGCTACGCACTCATTACCATCCTGACGGCCGTGTGCCTCCTGCAGTTGTACAACCTCGCGACCCTGGGTGCCTTCTGGCCTTTCTTCGGTGCAATCGTTGCACTGCTTCTTGGGGCAATGTACCAGTTCGTACGCCTGGTCATATCCCCGCGGCGGCCCACGACCTGACCTGGCAGCGCAGCCAATCATGAACTCCTTGATGGACGTGCCCATTGCATCCGAGTTGCAGAGCAGCATTGATGGTGGCACACCGCCTGACCCACGAGCATTGAAGAGACTCTGAAGTACGATCGTGGAATATTTCCTTGGGGTAGCCCTGACGTTCAGTTGGAGCGCTCACGGGACAAATGACCCGTCATTGACCGAAGACCTTATGAATGCGTTCGTCACACGCAGTGCAGCACAAGCTCTCCTGATCCTTGCTTCCTTGATCTGCACTGCATGTGCGACGACGGGAGGCGCCTCCGATGAAGGAGAACCCGTCGCCATCGCCGAGGAATCTGCTCCTCAGGAAGCGCCCGAGGCCCCGATCGCGAAAGTTGGGGAAGAAGGGGAGGTTCCGCTCGTCGTTGCCGAGTCAGAGCGTCCCGCGAATGTCTCTCGCGTCAACGGGCTCGAGGAGGTGGTCGTTGAGGCTCACCGCGACCGTCACGAAGTGATCCTTGATCTCGTGTCCGAAGCGAAGTCCATTCTTCGCAATGTCGAACTCGAGTATGTTTTCACGGGGAAAGGAAAGAAAGAAGTGCTTCGCGGACGTCCTGTCGTCTTTGCCCTGTGGAGCGAGGCGAAGAAGGAATGGTCCATCGCGCACATCGAGATCCCCCGCCCCCCGGTCAAATGGAAGCCCGGAAGGAAGCCCTTGCCTTTCATCGTGCGCACACCAGGAATCGAGGCACGGCACGTGAAGGGCACGGGTGCCGAACGGCTGATGTTCGCCTTCTCCAAAGACGGAGAGCAAATGAAGGTCTACGGGAGGAAATTCCCCGTCTTCGACAGTGCTCTCGTTGCGAAGAAGAAGTGGAGGGCCGTCGTCGCGACGGCGAAGCCAATCGTATATCTTCCGTTCAACGAAGACACACTCGATCCGCTCTTTGTCAGTGGCGGGGCGGAATTCCTTCTGTCCACGGCGCGGAAGGCGATCGAGGAATTGCGTCTCGCGAAAGCGCCCGCAGTGGCGTTTCCGGGACAGCTTCTCGCAGATGTCGTCCCCGCGGAAGTCCTCACGACCCTTGCGGTGATCGAACAGACGGATGACGCCGACTTTGTGAAAAAGAAGGCGGGTGCGTTCGACGAGGTGCTGAGCCAATACGGCCTGAAACGGGAGGAGGCGTATCGCTACAGTGTCTCGAGGGCCTCTGCCCTCGGGCCCATGCAGTTCACGAACAAGCGCGGGAATGGTACCTATGCGCTTGTGGTCAGGCGATGCCCTGAGGCAAAGCTTGACCCGAACTTTGAGCGCGGCGCAACGGACCTTCTGAACGCCATGAAAGCGGCGATCTGCCTTTTTGACATCGAGCTGTCCCAAATGCGTTCGGACATCCGCGTCGCGTACCGTGACAACATGGAGGTGCTTGGCATCTTCCCGGTCGCCGCATACAACGGCGGACCCAGGAATGTCGCGAAGCTCTACCGGGTCATAAAAAGGATGGGCGTGAAGCTTGAAGACTTGCGTCCCCCAGGAGAGCAGCCTCAAGGTAAGCAGGTGATCTGCCCATGTCTTTGGAAAGAGGAGGAGACAGGCATCCGTCCCGTGGCGATCCCGAAATACAATAATGAAAATCGTTGGTATATCGAAAAGTACCAGAACATCCTGAGACTGTTCGAGTGAGAGGACGAGCCGGAGATCGCCCCGTTGGCGACGCGGCTGCCGCCGGAACTGCGCCAGCTGCGGACACCGAGGCCCGGGTCGGGTCGAATGAATCAGTCCCGGACGCATTTCGAGTAAGGGCATCATGCGTGCTTCGAATACATGTCTCGTCGTCGGGGCCACTGGTCTGGTCGGTGCCACTGTGGCTCACCGGCTTCGCGAGCTCGGCTGCGACGTTCGTGCCGTCGTGCGCGGTGATCTGGAACGCCCGGCGGCCCGAGCCCTGTCGCAGGCGGGCGTGCGCCTGATGGCCGGTGACCTCCGTGAGACGGCTGCCATTACGCGGGCATGCACGGGCGTACACACGGTCGTGTGCACCGCAACGGCGATGCCGCATGCGAGCGGTGACGCCCTGCAGCAGGTCGACCACGACGGCGTGCTCGCCCTCATCGCAGCGGCCGAGCAGGCGGGTGTCCGTCGGTTCGTTTACACCTCGTATTCCGGGAACATCCGGACCGACTCGCCGCTGGCACGTGCGAAGCGCGCCTGCGAGGCGCGCCTCGGCCAGAGTCCGATGGAAAGCGTGGTCCTGCGGCCGTCGTACTTCATGCAGGTCTGGCTCGGCCCGCACCTGGGATTCGACGTTCGGCAAGGGCGGGTCCGAATCTTCGGCGACGGATCGGCACCGGTCAGTTACATATCTTCCAGTGATGTCGCAGCCTTTGCCGCCGCTGCGGCGAGCCGCGATGGCGAGCTTCGTGCGGTCGTCGATATCGGCGGTCCGGACCCGGTCTCACAGCTCGAGGCCGTTGCCACCTTCGAGCGCCTCACGGGACGGCGGTTCGAGCGTGAGCACGTGCCCATGGCTGTACTCGAGGATCAGCATCGGTCGCCGGACCCGCTGCAACGAACCTTTGCCGCGCTCATGATTGCCTGCGCACTTGGCGACCCGATGCCGGAGGCACAACGGGTCGCACTTCGTTACGGCGTGCTGTTGACGTCACTGGAGGATTTCGCCCGGCAGTCGCTGCGTTAATGTTCAGAGTCGACTGCCGCAGGTCGGCGGGACTGTGGGTTGCTACCCTTCCGCTGAAAGTCCGCGTGTCGGCGGCTGACCATCGAACTTCCGGGCTTCGAGACGTTCCACCAGGTTCCTGAACCGCGGCTTGCCGTGCAGTGGCACGAGGTCGTTGTCGTTCAGTAGCCACTCGACGTTGCCATAGCCGAGCTCTACGGCGCGTTCGAGCAGGTTCAACGAGCGTTCGTAGTCCTTCGCGAGGGCGGCACAGCAAGCCGCATTGTAGTGCGTGGCGCCGTCGTCCGGCCGCAGCGCGATCGCGCGCTCGCTGAACTGGCGCGACTCCTCGAGTCGTCCGAGCAGCAACAGCACGCCTGCGCCGTGGTCGTACGCGGCGGAGTCGTCCGGATCCATCGCCAGCCGCCGCTCGATGGCGGCCCAGGCCCGCTCGACAGCGTGTCGCACGCCGGCCGCATTGCCGAGCGCCTGGTTTTCCTGAATCGAAAGCGTGATCGGCAGGTAGTTGCCCGGATCGATCTCGGAGGCTTTCTCGTAGTGCTCGATCGCACGCGCGTGATCGCCTTGCGTGACGTGAAACCGGGCGTAGAAATAGTGCGCGTCGAAGGACCGCGGATCGAGCGCAATGGCCCGTTCGTAGGCGCGGGCGGCATCGTCGTTCTCGCGCGCCACCATGTGCACGATGGCGCGGGAGACCCAGGCTTCGACGAGTTCCGGAGCCAGGTCAAGCGCGCGTTCGCTGGCCTGCCTTGCCTCGGCCAGCATCGACTTCGCCAGCTCCTGTTTGCGAAAGATCATCAGGGCGAGGATTTGTGCAAGGCCGGCGTATGCCGCCGCGAATGTCGGGTCGAGCCGCGCAGCCTGGCGGAATAGTTCTGCCGCGGAGCGGGATTCGGCTTCTTTTTCACGGCGGATCAGTTGCCGGCCACGCAGGTAAATGTCGTAAGCCGCGACGTCCGACGTGCCACGGTTCTCGATGGCCTGCTTCTCGGCCGGCAGAAGCTTCAGCTTTAGCGCCCCGACAATGGCCTCGGAGATCTCGTCCTGCAGTGCGAAGATGTCGTTGAGGTCGCGGTCGTAACGCTCGGCCCAGACGTGGCCACCGGTGCGCCCGTCGATCAGCTGGGCCGTGATGCGCACGCGCGCGCCTGCCTTGCGCACGCTGCCCTCCAGCACGTGCGAGACGTTGAGCCGCTGCGCAAGTTGGGGCACGTCGACGTGCCGGCCCTTGTAGGTGAACGACGTGTTGCGCGCGACGACGAAAAGCGACGACACCCTGCTGAGGTCGGTGATCACGTCCTCGCAGATGCCGTCGCTGAAGTACTCCTGCTCCGGATCGCCGCTCATATTGACGAACGGCAGCACGCAGATGGAGGCGCCCGCGCGGCCCGTTGGCGACCAGGCGACGTGTGCCGCTGACTGGAGCGACTGCGTCGAACCGAGCCGGTTGCCAATCGCCAACAGCATGGGTTGCAACAATGGGCTGTCGGGCGTGCCATCCCACGCGTCAAGATCGATGGTATGGAGTGCGCGCGTGTCGATCGGCATTGTCGCCTGATCGAAGCGCAGTGGCACGAGGATGCCGCGGTCGGCGCCGTCGCGTGCCTCGCCGCGTACCCAGCGCGACTCCACCGAGGTGGGTGTCCACACCACGACGACGGTCCGGGCGCGCTGCAGCTCGTCCGCAATCAGGCGATCGAATTCTTCGCCGGGGGCGATGGAGGGGTCCCACCATACCGACCAGCCTTGGGCCTCGAGCGCAGCGACGATCGGCGCGACGCGCGCCTTATCGAAGCGGGCATACGAGACGAAGATGTCGGCCACGAGGCGGCAGCTCCTTTGCGGCGCCGGAGTCGGTGCGTCAGTCGAGCTAGCTTAGCGGGATTGTGATCGTCTGACCGCGCTGGGCCCCTCCAAAATCTAGCCGGGCCTTCAGTCTTCCAGTTTCGATTCCGTCCCTGACCATCACTCCCAACTCGTTGATTCACATCCCGTTTTCGCCATCACCGGCGGATTATCCGCCCTGTACCGCGATGGCCGCCCCACAAGGGGGCGGCCACCGCGAACTTCTCAGTCCGAATTGGCGCGATGAGTGGTGCATGCGCCAGTCATTTCGCCAGCGTCGCGAACCCGCTCACGACCTGATCGTTGACCTGTGTGAACGAGCCGCCAATGTGCACCGACGCACCCTCTGGGGCGACGGCGTACACGGTGCCGACACCGATGTTCGGAGCCCACGCGGTGAGCGCGTGAGTGGCGGTGTCGATCGTGGCCACCCGGTTGCGAACCGTGGGTGGGCCGCTCGGATTGAGCACCTGCGTGAAGTCACCGCCGATGGTCAGCTGGCTGTCCGCCAGCGCGAGCGACCACACCTGCAGGTCGGCGCCCTGCATCTGATTGATGGTGCCGGTTTCGGTGATCTGCGCAACGTTGCGTCCAAGCCGCGTGAACAAGCCGCCAGCGTAGATCATCCCGTCGGAATATCGCAGCGCGTTGACGACTTCCTGCTGGCCGACGAGTTCGACGCCCCACGGATTCCACGAGGTCAACTGGCCCTGCTCGTCGATCTGTGCGATGCGCCGCCGCATCTGCCCGTTGATCACTCCGAACCGGCCTCCGACGTACACCGTTTCACCGCTGACGAAGTAAGGGCCCACGGCGAGCGCCCGCACCCCGTAGTCCGCATTCGGTGCCCAGCCCAGCAGTTGCCCGCTCGCCCCAAACGCAGCAAGCCGACCGCGCGGCGTGCCTGCGACGTAGGCGAACTCGCCGCCGACGTACAACGTGCCCGTGGCGCCGCGCGCGAGCGCGAGCACCGGCCAGTCGGTGCCCGGATTCCAACCGGCGATGGCGCCCGTCGTGTCGAGCATCGCGAGGTGCCCGCGCGGCTGCCCACCGACGGAGTCGAAGCTGCCGCCGATGTAGATCGTGTCGCCGGCCAGGACCATCGCCAGCACGGCGCCGTTCGCATTCGGGTTCCATGGCTTGAGCGCGCCGGTCGCATCGATCGCAGCGAGGAACATACGCACTGTCGCGCCGAGACCTGTGAAGCGACCGCCGGCCAGCACCTGGCTGCCCGCGGCCACGACGGCTTCGACACTCGCGGTCGGTGCCGGCTGCCACGTCGATATGGCGGCACCCTGCGCATCGATGGCCGCCAGGTACGCGTACGGCTGCCCGCCGATCTTCGCGAACTCGCCTCCGGCGTAGACCACGGTGCCGCGTGTCGAGTCCTTTATCACCGCCAGCGACCACACCGTGTACTCGGCATTCGGGTTCCACGCGAGCACGTTGCCGTTCGTGTCGACGGCCGCGATGTGATTGCGCGCGACGCCCTTGATCTGCGTGAAGCGGCCACCGACGTACACCGTCGTGCCGTATACCGCGATCGCGCGCACTTCGCAGGCCACGCAGGTGAGCGACGCGTTCCACGCAGTCGGCTTGCCACTCGTCGCATCGATGGCCGCGAGCTTGCTGCGCGGCTCGCCCCCGACGTTGTCGAAGAAGCCTCCCGCGTACACCGTCGAACCGGAGACCGCGAGCGCATCGACCAGGCCATCCGGGCTCGGATCCCACGGCAGCACGTTTCCGAAGGCGTCCACGGCTGCGAGGTGACTGCGCCGGAAGGCACCCACCATCGTGAACGTGCCGCCGATGTAGATCGTGCCGTTCGCGGCGGCGAGTGCCGTCACGCCCAGGTCCGGGTTCGGGTTCCACGCCATGAGCTGACCCGAGACCGCGTCGATGGCCGCGACGCCGGTGCGCATCTGGCCGTTGATCGTCGAGAACCTGCCGCCAATGTAGACGACGCCGTTCATGACCGCGATCGCCCAGACCGAGCCGTCGGGCACCGGGTTCCAGGCGGGGTCGACGGTGCCGTCGGCCCGGACGTGCACGAGGAAGCGCTTTACCAGCGTGCTCGCGCGCTGGAAGTCGCCGCCGACGTACCAGCCGCCACTGCCGTCGGGCGCCGCGGCCGAGACGCCGCCGTCGCCGATGATCGGAAAGCCGGGCACGCTGGGCTTGCCGGTCACCGCGTCAAGCGGAACCGCCTGGCCCGAGGTAAGGCCGATGCGTGTGAACGCGCCACCGAGATACTTCGTGCCGTCGGCGGTCGTGGCAATCGTCCTGACCGAGCCGTTGAACTCGAGCGTGGTCGGTCGCGCGCCGGCCTCGTTGGACAACAGTGTCGTCGTGGTGGACTTCTTCGTGCTGGTCGTCGTGGTCTCGACCTTCGCGTAGTACACGCGGCCGTTTTCGAGCCCGCCGACCTTGTACGGCGAGCGCACGCCGACGAACATCTGGCCGGCCGGACAGAGCGTGTAGTTGGCCGTGTCGCAGTTCGGGCTCGACGACACGTAGGCGTTGTATTGGCTCACGCCGTCGTCGTTCCAGGTCAGGTTCATGCTGTGCACGTTCGCATCGGCGACGAGCGTCGGGGCCGAACTGCCGCCGTGGCCGCCGCCGCTACCGCCACCGCCGGGTTTCAGGCTCGCGGCCATCGGGTCCGGTGTGGTGCTCGGAGTCGTGGCGACCTTGCCGCACGCAGTGAGTGCAAGCAACACGAGGCACGTCGCCAGCGTGCGGTCGAGGCGATATCGGTACATGGGTGCCAATCTCCTGTCAATGAATTGACGCAAGGTCCGATCGAGGTTGGACGTCTCGCCCGGCCCATGGGGTGGGTTGGCACCATAGACGCGTCGCGTATCGACCCGATTTCCGCTCGGTTATGGTTTGTTGCCGGCGTGTATCCGCGTGGAGGCGACGCGATGCGAACGAAGAGCAAGACCTTCGCCGAGCCGTGGCATGATCGTGATCGCGTTGGCGTGATCGGGTAATTGCGGAGCACAGGGCAAAGCGGCCGTAAAGACTTGCACTTTCACGAACGGTAAGCTGCGCGCTTCAGGGGGACGCACGATGGGTATCCAGACTCGAGCGGCGACGTTGCGCTTCTTGAGACGGGCAACGGTCATTCTCGCCATGACATTGGCGGGCGCAGCGGCGGACGCAGCCACGACCTCGCATAGGGTCCGCGATTTGAAGATTACCGTGCTGGTCACCAACCTCGCTGGCGACCCCCACGCGGGCGACGGCGAGTGGGGCTTTTCGGCACTTGTCGAGGTGGACGGGCACAAGGTTCTCTACGACACCGGCGCGTCCGCCGATATGGTGCTGAAGAACGCGCGGGCCCTGCATATCGACTTGTCCGACGTCGAAGACGTCGTGTTGTCGCACAACCATTGGGATCATGTCGGCGGCCTCATGACCCTTCGCCGCGAATTCCGCGGCGCCAATCCCGGCGCAATGAGTCGTGTGCACGTTGGAGCCGGCATCTTTGAACCACGCTTGAACGAGGCCGGCCAGGATTTGAATGGACTTCGGCTGATCAAGGCAGAATACCTTGCAACCGGCGGCGAATTCGTAGTCCACGACGAGCCCGCGGAATTGCTGCCCGGAGTCTGGTTCACGGGTCCCGTGCCCCGTCCGAATCCCGAGAAGAATTGGAATCCGGGGCTGTGGCTGGTCTCAGCGGGAGGCCGAGTGGAAGATAACGTGCCGGAGGATTCCGCGTTGGTATTCGACACGGACAAGGGAACGGTAATCCTGACAGGGTGTGGTCACGCTGGCATCGTCAATATCGCTGAGTATGCGCGAAGTATTGCTGGCCAACAGCCGCTGTTGGCTGTCGTCGGCGGGCTGCACCTGCTTGCCGCAACGGACCAGACGCTCGCCTGGACGGGTGCGAAACTCAGGACTTATGGAATCGAGAACATCCTGGCCGGCCACTGTACTGGCATCGAAGCGACCTATCGCCTGCGCGAGTCAACGTTATTGAGTCGCAAGACGGCAGTCGTAGGCGCGGTCGGGTCGTCGTTCGCGCTTGGCGTTGGCATCGACCCGCGTGCGCTCGCGCGTTGATGCGGTGGTCATACTCCGGAAGACGTAGTTTGTTGCGGCGCGAGTACCGCGCCCAGCAAGCTGCGCCTATTTCTTGTAGCCGCCGAGGATCGCGGGGAGCAGAGCCGCGGCACCGTGCGCCGCCTGTGACTCGCTGACGTCAAGTTCTCGCGCCATCGACCGGATGCCACCGGTCTGATTCAGCAGGTCCATGACTTGCATGAAGCGTTGATCGCGCAATCGTCGAGGCGGCCGTCAGTCCAGCAAGTCCTTCGGAACATTGCCGCCATTGTCGGCAATCTTCTTCAGCACCGTCTTGTGCAGCCACATGTTCATCCTGGCCGAGTCCCCCATCAGATCAGCGGGGCAGCCAAGTTCCGTGGCGAGTTCCTTGCGTGCCGTGTAGCTGCTGTCGATGTCGAGAAGTTTCAGGAGATCGACGATCGACGTCTTCCAGTTGAGCTTCTGGGGATTGGCGGCAGCCAGCTTCTCCAGGTGCGCAACGACGTCAACGACGTCGATTGGCTTGGGTGGGGGTGGCGCGGTGGGCGCCGGAGTCGGTGCAGCCACGGGAGAAGTTGCCCGTGGAACCTGAGGGGCCGGTGCCGGAGCCGCCGCTGCGCCCCTGAAGCCGAGCTTTTCAAGAATTTTGCCGAAAAAACTCATCACGTTCTCCTGACCGCATCCATTGTTGGCCAATGCTCATAATGCGCGTCGTGCCAGAATCCCACGTCCATAGAAGCGGACACGCACGCCGCACCGCTTCGAGGCGCTGCACACGATGAACCCAGCATCGGCCTCAATGCTTCGGCGCGCAAAGTGCGCTGGGCAAGAAAGGAAGGCCCCTTGCGGGGCCTTCGAAGTTGTCACGATGCGAATGCTTTTCAGGCGGCCTTCAGCTGCCGCAACTGCACATGTGCCTCGGGCACCGGATACCCCGCCGTTCCGAACGTGTCCCGAATCACGCGGTTCGTGTCGAAATACACCTGCCAGTAGTGGTCGTTGTGCACGTACGGGCGAACCGCGAGGAGGGGCCCGCGCTCAGTGAAGGCCATGATCTCGACGTCCGGCTGCGGGGCGGCGAGGACGTTGTCGATCTTCGGCAAGGCGGACTTGAGCCGGAGGATGGCGTCACGCGGATCCACCGTGTGGTCCAACTGCGCCGTCAGGTCGACACGACGGTACGGGTTGTGCGTGAAGTTCTTGATCGTGCCACCCATGATCGCCCCGTTGCCGACCGACGTCAGGACGTTGTCAGGCGAGTCGATGGTCGTGTTGAACAGTCCGATGGAACGCACGGTCCCTTCGACTTCGCCAGCCAGCACATAGTCACCGACCTTGAACGGCCGGAGCACGAGGATAAACGCGCCCGCCGCGAAGTTCGACAGCAGCCCGCCCCACGCCGCGCCGATGGCAATGCCCAGGGCCGCGATCAAGGCCGCGAACGACGTCGTCTCGACTCCAAAGAAGCCGAGGATGCCAATGAACAGCAGGACGTTAAGTCCGACCGTGAGGGTGTTGGAAAGGTAGCGAACGATCGTCGGCTCCACCCTCTGCTTTTCCATCGCCTTGGTGATCATCTTCGAGATGAGCCTGATCAGCCAGCGGCCGATGATGACGATCGCGATCGCGCCGAGAAGTTTCAATCCGAACGAAATCAACAACGGTTGCGTACTGGCCCAGAAGCCTGTGGCGTCCATTCGCTTCTCCTCTTGGATTGCCGGGCGAATCTGCCCATCCACAACTGCACAGTTCATTCCGCAGCCGCGCCGGGGACGTTCTCGGAAACCCGCTGCTCGCGAAATGCCACGGGCCGCCCGGTGACCAGCGCGGTCCATCGATCGGCTGCACCAAATACGGATTTACAGCAATGAATGGCGGCGGCGCCGCACATACCCCGTCGTCACCATGGGACACAGCGATACAATTGCCGCTAAGGCTCACTTGAGCAAATCGGCGGAGCCCGGAAATGACAAAGTCCCGCATTTTGGCGCTGCTGCTTCTTGTGTTGCCGCTCGCTGCCTACGCGGGCATCGAAGCCGTTGCGCCCAAGGACAGTGTCGCCGGGCTCAAGACTGCCCTGAACCAGGGCGCGACCCGTGCCGTCGCACAGCTGGGTGTCACCGACGGCTTCCTCAAGAACCCGAAGGTGAGGATTCCGCTGCCGCCTGCGTTGAAGAAGGCGGACAAGGCACTGCGCATGGTCGGCATGGGTGGTCAGGCCGATGAGCTCGTCGTCGCCATGAATCGCGCTGCGGAAGTGGCTGTCCCCGAGGCCAAGGTGCTGCTCGTCGATGCCGTGAAGCAGATGTCGCTCGACGACGCACGGCAGATCCTGACCGGCGGCGACGATGCCGCAACCCAGTATTTCCGCAGAGTCTCCTACGACAAGCTCCAGCAACGGTTCCTGCCGATCGTGAAGGAAAAGACGGACCGTGCGCAGCTCGCGAAGCAGTACAACGATCTCGCCGCGCGGGCCGCGCCATTCGGACTCGTCGAGGCGCAGGATGCCAACGTCGAGAGCTACGTGACCCGCAAGGCACTCGACGGTCTCTTCTTGATGATCGCCGAGGAAGAACGGGCGATCCGACGGGATCCGCTGGGTCAGTCGAGCAAGGTCCTGCAGAGCGTGTTCGGGGCGCTGGGCCGGCCGTGATCTCAGGAGATCGCCGGTTCCTGTGCTGATGGAAGCGACCTTCGGCACCCCCTTCCTGATCGCTCCGCCGATCTCCCACGCCTGCTTTAAGGAAGAGTTGCGCGACAAGGGACGGGTCTGAGTTGTCCGCGCTTGCTCAGCCATGACCAGGAGCGCGAAACTCACGCCCTGATGCTGGACCTGCCTTGGGGGGCATCGTGAAGCTCCACGTCGTTGGCATCGTTTGCGTATCGGTGACGGCCTGTGCGCCGGGCATTGCTATCCCTGTCCCGACCCCGAGCGCCCCGCCGAAGCCCGCATCGGAGATCATGAATGCTGCCGCCGTCACGCCGCGCGATGGGGCGGGCGCCATCTTCGTCACCCGGGACAAGCAGTTGCGGGACATGAGGTGTACGTACGACATTTCACTGGACGGCCAGGTCGTGGCCGGACTGCGCACCGGGGAGCAGGTGACGATCTACGCTGATCCCGGGCGGCGAATCGTTGGCGTCGTTATTCGTGGCGAAGCGAGCTGCGACCCCGCGCTCGCGCAGGTTCCCGTGCAGGTCGTCGCGAGTGCCACGACGAAGATCCGGGTCTGGGCAGACCACTCATACGACCTGAGAATCGAGTCGACCACATATTGATCGGTGCAGCCCCCGTTTACTCGGCCGTCTTGTCGGCAGCGGGCTCAGCGGCGCCGTCATCGGACGGGCCAGGCACGCTCGGGTCGGGATCTTTCTTGCCGGTCTGGAGCGGAGTAGCGAGCAGGGACTCGACGACAAGCTGCGGAGGAATGCGTGAACCTGCGGAACAGGTGTAGTCCCTGCGGACCACTCGCACGCCGAGCTGGTGGAAGACGCTCGCCGACACCTGGTCGAGCAGCTCGCATTCCTCGGCTTCGATGCCGATCGTCTTGCGGGACAGGGTAACGAGTTGCCGCTGCGCCGTGAACAGGACCGGATCGTTGAACATCGCTGCCGGGTTGCCAGTCGCGCGCGACACGAGCTCACGGCGTGACTTGTCCCTCTTGAGTTCGGCGAGCACCTCCTCGGTCACCTCGATCGGCATCATCAACTGAACATACACGTCTGCGACCTGACCGCGATCGGCGCCTTGAACGTGAAAGCGATCCGCCACGGGCTCGGTTGTTCCCGGTACGCGATCATTCACGGTCGGGCCCAGGGGTGGGAGGGAGTTGCTGCAACCACTGACCCTGACCTTGATGTCATCTCTCGCGCCGACCGCTCGCAGGATGTTCGCGACTCGAGCCGCCATTGCGCGGCAGGAATAGACGGCTGTCGGGCTGTTGTAGGAGAAAGAGAATTTCCGCTCCTTCCAGACCGCCAGGAGCGGCTCCTGCGCCGCGCCTCGCGCGGTCATTGCGAGCACGGTCAGCGCAAGCAACGCAGCAGCACGCCGCGAACGCCGCGGCCTCCGCGCTTCGCGGCTCACTGTGCCCGGGCGTCTCGGCGCGGGGACTGCGCTCATGGCCCCAATTTTGCTCCGCAGCGCGAGGAACGCAATCGGCCAGCCGCAGCGGCCGCTGCTCCGGCCTTGCTGCACTGCCGCACGGCTCAGGCACCACGCGCGGCAGAGCGGACGACGGCCGGTTCGTGGTGGACGGCTGGCGGAGCAATGGCAGAAGGATTACCTTTCCACGGCACGAGTCATGCTCGGACCGCGGACGGGGAATTCGATGGCGCGTCTGAAGCGTTTCGAATTGCGGGTCTCAGTACGCATGGTGGCGGGCCTCCTGTCCGTCATGCTGCACCTCGGCCTGTTCCTCGTCGTGGTCGCGTCGGGCGGTCGCCAGGACGGTGTCGACGACGACGACACGCCCATCACCCGGGTGGCGATTCTCGAATCGCCGAAGGCCGATCCCCGCGACGGGGTTGAGTTGCGTCCGCTGGCATTGGCCGTCCCCGCGACGAATCTCCGCTTGCGAGTGAATCTTCAAGCGATACCGCCGCCATCGCCCTTCCTGCTCGACCGAGAACCCGAAACCGCTCCCGACGCCGATAGGGACTCCGAGGACGCCGATGACGCGGACGGTTCGTCACCCGTCGAAATGGTCGCTACCAGCGAAATCGCTCCGGCCAGCGCCACCCATTCCGAACCGACCGTCGTCCTGCCGCAGGCCCAGGCGTCCGCGCTCCTGCGGCGAATCGAGCGCCTCGCCGAAAGGACGCTGAAGAATGAGCCTCGGGCAACCGTGACGTGGAAGCGACGTGGCAGGCAGTACAACGCGGAGCTCGTCCTGGAGCGGGCCCAGGACGGCGTCGAACCGGATCGTGTCGTCGCTGACATAAGCTCCGAAGATCGCGGCAGGCAACTGAAGACCCGGATCGTGCTCAAGCGCGTAGCGTACTCGCACTTCACGAAGATCATCGACTTCTGGGACCCCATGGTGGAGCTGCACGACGACGAGATCGATGGTCGCGTTCACTTCAACTCCCGGCTCAATGTCTTGTCCGACTCGCAAGCGAGGCCGACACTGCTCGGGAAAGTGAGTACCTCTGCAGGCAGCGTTCACGTGCGGTCGGTCGGCCAGGGGCGCGAATCCGACGTCTTTCGCGAGGGCATTCGGACAGGCGCCGGGTACATCCCGCTGTCCAGGCAGGTGGATCGGCTCGAATCGGCGCTACGCGATGCGGACGCTCGCGTGCACGAGTTCGCAGCCGATACCCGCATCCGATTTCTCGCCGACGGCAGCTATTCGTGGAGGAGCAGCAGGTCGGACGTTGCGCAGCACCACGAGGAGTCCTCTGCCGAGCCCGTGTATTTCATTGCAGCACGTGGTGCGACGCTTTACGTGCAAGGCGTCGTCGCCGGCAGGGTCCTCGTCTTTTCCCCGGAGCGGATCGTCGTCGAAGGCAACCTGACCTATGCGAACGATCCACGCGACGTTCCGGACTCGGGCGACTACCTGGGGCTCGTCTGTGACCGGGACATCGAGGTGGCGCCCCCTCGCGTAACCGGACCCGGAGACGTGCACATCCAAGCTGCGCTCTTTGCGAGACGCCGCTTTGTCGTGGCCGACTTCGAGCACCCGCGTTCAGGAACGCTGCGGATCTACGGCAGTCTTGCGGCTGGGAGCGTCACGGCGACCGAGCCACGCTACGCGATGAAGGTCGAGTATGACAGGCGCTTCGAGCAGGTGCGTCCGCCAGGGTTCCCATCCACGAACCGGTTCGCCGTGGAGGACTGGGACGGGCGGTGGACCGAAGTGCCGGAACGATCGGCATCCGCGGAATACTGACGGATATTGCATCGGCAGCGGCGTCATGATCAGGGCGCAACAGAGCCCGGGTAGCTTCCAACAATGTTCAGGTGGGTCGCGATGTCGATCCCGGGTCGCACGATGACGCCGTCATTCGCGTCGTTCTCGCACGTCAGTCGGGAGTCGAAGCCGGCCGCATCGCCATGCACGAAACAGAAGGTGTCCGCAGCGTCCAGTTGCAGCAGATAGCCGTAGTGCGTGCTTCCCAGGCTCGGGTGGTCCGCGGTGTCGGACCAGTGGAAGTGACTGTACGAGCCGGGTTGGGGAATCGCGTCGCGATCCACGAGCCAGGTGGGATGATCAGTCTCCACGTGATAGACGAAGGTGGCGCTGATGCGCTGACCGCGAAGTTGCCAGCCGACGGTGCAAGCCACGCCCGGCGCGTTGCAGTCAGCATGCGAGGCAACACGATATCCGTCCTTGCTCACCGCCCCGGTGAACTGGATGTAGAGGAAACCGGACAGTTCCTTGGTCGAGTTGTTGAGCAGTGTCTGCTGGTGGGTGTCGATATCCGCACCCCCGTTGAACAGGAAGGTGTAGGGCCTGGCGTGGTTGGTCCAGGGGTAGAGGTCCGCCGCAAGGACCGCCCCAGGAGTCGAAGCCATCAAGGCGACGCCGAGCGGGAGAGGACGCAGGAGCCGATGGAGTTCGCGACAGACAGACCGGGGCACGTTCATGGTCATGGCCTCCTGTATCTGGCGAAGAGTGGTTCGCGATCACGACGCGTCTGGGACTATACGCCGCGGCTCGGGGAATGTGGTGCAGTGATGCAAATCGGTTTTGTTCACATCCCTGCGACTGTCAATCTCGCGTGAGTTCCTCAGATCCGCCGCGCGAGGGCAAAGCAAGGTTCCATCCCCCGGGGCGCGGTGATTAACCACGATGCGTTGCACCGGGGCGGAGCGGCAACATCACCGGACGCAGCGCACGCTCCGGGGGAACGATGGCCATTTGGATCGGCGCGGGTTGCCGTCCTGCGGTGGCAGTACTCGCCGCAGTTCTGCTTGTCCCGCGCGCATACGGCACCGACTACCAGGTCGGGGAGGTCAAGCTGGGTGTCAGCGCGTCGATGTACGTCGGCACGGCGATCCGCACCGATGACCAGGACCCGAAGCTGCTGCCGAACGTCAACAGCTCACTGGTCTCGATCGACGGCAATTCGGTGAGCCCGGGTGCCGGTCGTAATGGCGACGACGGTAACCTCAACTTCAATCGCGGTGACCCTGTGGTAACGGTGCTCAAGGGCCATCTGGCGCTGTCGTACAAGTGGCGCGAGTACGGTATCGAAGCGAGCGCCCAGGGCTGGTACGACTTTGCGACCGCCCGGTCCGATCATCCGTGGGGCAACGTGCAGAATGGGTACGCGGCGGGCCGGCCGTTGAGCGACGCGGGTGCACTTGCGCGCTCGAGTTTCAGCGGTGTCGTGGTGGACAATCTCTATGGCTACGGCCACCACCAGCTCGACGAGGTTGCCGTCGACTGGAGGCTCGGGTACCAGGCCCTCGACTGGGGCGGTCGCCTGACCGCGCTCGGCGGGCTGCGTGACCTCAACCCGCTGGATGCCCCCGCCTCGCTGCGGCCCGGGGTCCTGCGCGACCAGGAGACGCGCATCACGTTTCCGGCCGTGTACACGCGGATCGGCCTGTCGAAAGCCACGAACGTCGAGGCGTTCTACCAGCTCCGCTTCGAGCCCACCGCGCTGAACGAATGCGGCACTTTCTTTTCGTCGCTCGACTTCATGGCCGACGGCTGCGACAAGGCGATGTTCGGCAACCTGTCCGACCGGACTGCGCTGGCGACCGGAGTCTACGTAAAGCGCACCGGCACGATCGACCCGTCGAATTCCGGACAGGGCGGCATTGCGCTGAAGCACACGGTCGATGCGTGGGCGTTGGAATTCGGGCTCTATGCCGCGCAGTTCCACTCGCGCGCACCCTTTTACAGCGGGACCAAGTCGGGGCGCGACGGCGCACTGTTCCTGCCGGGCGACCCGGACAACCTCAATCCGACATACTTCACCGAATATCCGGAGCACATCCGGATGTTCGGTGTCACGTTCGAGTCGAAGTTCCGCGGCGGCGCGGTGCTCGGCGAACTCACCTACCGCCCGAACCAGCCACTGCAGTACAACTCCGTGGACGTGATCAGCGCCGCCGTTTCGCGGACCGCGCCGACTCCGTTGCGCGCGAAGATGGACGCCGCCGCGCCCGGTGCCGTGCTGCAAGCCTGGGAGCGCCACGAGGCCCTGCAGCTGCAGATCGGTGCCAGCGGACAGATTCCGCATGTACTGGGTTCGGCCGGCTTGAGCTATGGCGGCGAAGTGATCTACAAGCGCGTGCCGGATCTGCCGGATCCATCGCTCATGCGCTTCGGTCGGGCGGAAGTATTCGGCCAGGGACCCGTGAACGGCGTGTGTCCACCACCGGCGGCACCGGTGTCGTGTTCCTTCGATGGCTATGTGTCGCGCGATGCCTTCGGCTACCGGTTGCGCGGGAGTCTGCGTTACGCGAACGTGACGGACGGCGTCGATCTCGTCCCGTCGGTGTCGTTTGGGCAGGATGTGTCGGGCTGGTCGGGCGACGGCCTGATCCTGGAGGGCCGCATGCTCGCCAATGTTTCCCTGCAGGCCACGATCGCCAAGCGCTGGACGACCACGGTCACTTGGCAACCAACCTGGGGAGGCACGTACAACAATATGCGCGATCGCAGCACCGCACAGGCGTACGTGAGCTTCAGGTTCTGAGATGCGAAGCCCGCCATCGGACTTGCCGGCCATTGCCCCGCCCACATACCCGTGACTTTGCAGTAATCCACGATTGCCGCCGGACTGGTCCTCTCTCAGCCTCACGCAGCACCAGCAACGGGAACGGCTGCGGAGACCCTGTCGCGCTCCGGGCGGACGGAGCTGCTATTCAAGATTGGGGACACGGTCGGCCCGACACAGAAAAAGGAGGAGTCGCTCATGAAGACAATGAAGGCACTGAAGGCACTGTTGGCCAGCCTGGCCTTGTTCTCTCTCCTGCTTCCTGTCAGTAGCCAGGCGCAGCAGAACGTCCTGAACCTCACTGATCGCGAAATTCCGCAAGGAGTGTTGAAGCAGATTTCGCAGGGAAAGACGGTAGACATAGCGAGTTCGAAGTCGAGCGGCAGGAACTGGGGAAACGGGCTCTCTGTCGTCAAGCTCAGCGGCAAGACGAACCATTTCGGCAGAGACATGACCACGGGGGCGTATATCGATTACTGGGCCACGGTGCCGGGCGTCCGGGTCTGGATCTCGGAATATCCGTCCACGAGGGACCTGGACATCCAGACCGACGAAACCGGCTGGTGGACGATGTACGTCATCAAGTACGAGGGCGTGGATCTCGAGTTCTCGTTTGTCTACGAGAAGGACGGATGGATCACGACGAAGTCGAACGCCATCACCATCACTGATGACGACGATACCGACCTGGCCATCCAGTACATCGACCCGCTCTACTACCAGTATGCGGTCAAACCTTACGTCCAGGCCGTGTGGCTGGGGCTGGTGCCCTTCCAGAACGCCATGGTCGTGACCGTTGGCAAGTCGTGGGCGAGCATGCATGACGGCCGACTGCCGCACGGCGATCCGGGTGCAACGACGATTGCATCGCCTTCGGCGGGCATCGGCCCCATCTATTTCAATGCAGCCGTCCTGCCTGATCCCGGCCAGACGACCACGTCCGTCGACGGTGGCGTCACGTGGCTCAATATGCCCTTGAACGACACTTACTACGTCAGCGCTCAGGAGGAGGGTGTCAGCTACGAAGCGGTCAAGTTCAGGATCAACGAATCGGATCTCGCGTACGGCGTCGAGCTGTATATCGCTTCGCCGCCGGATTCCGTCCAAGGGGACAATGGTTCAGGACCTGGCCAACCCTAGGCTGTTCAACTGGATCGCATCCTTCGAGATTTCGCCCGACGTGTCGTTGGGCACGGGCGTCGAACAGGAGCGTGCTCGCGCACCCATGAACGAAGTGCCATGCGTCACTGCACGCGCCGTCACCTCAGACCAGTCCCTTGCCGTGCAGCTCTTCCTTGAAGTAGGCATAGAAGATCGGCGCCGCGATCAGGCCGGGAATGCCGAAGGCCGCTTCCATCGCCAGCATCGCGACCAGCAGCTCCCAGGCGCGCGCGTTGATGTGCGAGCCGACGATGCGCGCGTTGAGGAAGTATTCGAGCTTGTGGATGACGACGAGGTAGACGAACGAGGCGACGGCCACCGGCGGGCCCTGGCTGAGGCTGACGATGAGGATCGCCGTGTTCGAGATCAGGTTGCCGACGATCGGCAGCAGGCCGACGATGAACGTGATCGTGACCAGGGACTTGACCAGCGGCAGGTCGACGCCGAACACCGGCAGCGCGACGCCGAGGTAGAGCCACGTGAAGAACGTGTTGATCGACGAGATCCAGAACTGCGCGAAGACCACGCGGCGGAACGCGGACGCCAGACGTTCGGTGTGTCGCGAGATACGCTCGGAGAGCGGGCGCCGGTCCGCTTGCCGCGTGGCCTTCTGCAGCGATAACAGCGCGCCGATGATCATACCCATCAGCACATGCACCAGCGTGCGCCCGAGATCGCGGCCGGCGAGCTGCAGGGAACCTGAGTGCGAACGCAGCCATTCGACCAGGGTCCGCTGCAACGTATCGGCGTCCTCGGGCACATGGGCGAGCAGATCGGCCGGCAGCTGTGCGCGCGCGTCCTCGATGATTTGCGCCATCTTCTGCATGAGGATCGGCAGGCTTTCGCCGCTGTTGCGAAGGAGGGCAGCGAGGCCGAGGCCGGCGGCGACGAGCGCTGCGATGACGACGGTGGCGATCAGCGTCACCGCGAGCAGGCGCGGTCCGTCACGGCCGAGCGCGCGCAGGCGCAGCCACGGCGTCAGCACGTTGACCAGCTCGAAGACCAGCAGGCCGGCAAGCAGTGCCGGCAACAGGTGCAGCGTGATGACGAGTCCAAGCGCAAGCGCGCTCAGGCCCCAGGCGACGATGTCGGCACGTGTAACGGATTGGGCGACGGCGGTGTTCATGGCACGGTGCGGTGATCGGAGTACATGAAGAACGGCGGCGAGAAAGCGCTCGTCACGAACCAGACCCGCATCGTGGTCGGCAGGCGCCGGCGGTCCCCGCTCACGAGAGCCCGCATATCTTATAGGTCCTTTGGGCACCCGAGTGGTCGGCTGGAAAGCGGTCGCAGGTGAATGGATGAGGGTGACGGAACGCGGCAGAAGGGGGCTCGACACGGTGGCGGCGGTGGCCCATTCTCATCGTTACACGCAGGCTGTGACGCACCATCGACACGACCACTGACGCCGTCGATTGGCGGGACTGCTCGCCATCTCGCGTCGGCTGTCGCTCACATACCCGGATGATCACGAGATGCTCGAGCACGGCATGGTCATTTACGACGCCCGGTACGCATGGTGTGCGCACACAGTGTCCGGCAGGCGCGTCCAAGGCGCCATGCCCACGTGATTCCCGTCGCTTCAGGACGGCGCGAATCGTACCTGCTGCTGGCCGGGCGTGGGATGCGCGCGTTCGTCGACGGTTGCATCGCGGTGCTCCTGCCGGCCTATCTGCTGGCGCTGGGCTTCGGGACCTGGGAGGTCGGGCTCTTCAGCACAGCGACCCTGCTGGGATCGGCGCTCGCGACCGTAGCGGTGGGCGCGTGGGGGCATCGTTTTCACCACCGGAGGCTTCTGCTCGGAGCGGCACTGCTCATGGCCGCGACCGGCATCGCATTTGCCGGGCTGTCCGCGTTCTGGCCGCTGCTCATCGTTGCGTTCCTGGGTACGCTGAATCCCAGTGCCGGGGATGTCAGTGTGTTCCTGCCTCTGGAGCACGCCCGCCTCGCGGAGGCCGCACAAGGTCGTGACCGCACGGCGCTGTTCGCTCGTTACAGCCTGATCGGCGTGTTCTGCGGCGCGCTGGGTGCGCTCGCGTCTGCCGTACCCGACACATTGGCTGGCCTGGGTGTCGGTCGCATCTCGGCATTGCGGGCCCTGTTCGTGCTCTATGGCGTCGTCGGCCTGTTGGTATGGCTCCTCTACCGGCAACTGCCGACGTCATTGCCCCACGCTGAGCGCAATCCGCCGGCACCCCTTGGGCCCTCGCGCGACGTGGTCGTCAAGCTCGCGGCGTTGTTTTCGGTCGACGCATTTGCCGGGGGACTCGTCGTCCAGTCACTGCTGGCACTGTGGTTGTTCCAGCGGTTCGATCTTTCGCTGACAGCCGCGGGTTCATTCTTCTTCTGGGCGGGGATGCTCACCGCGCTTTCGCAATTGGCGGCACCCTGGCTGGCCAGCCGCTTCGGCTTGCTGAACACCATGGTGTACACGCACATTCCGTCCAGCCTTGCACTGATCGCGGCAGCGTTTGCATCAAGTGTTCACGCTGCATTGGGGCTGCTGCTCCTGCGGGCCGCCCTGTCGCAGATGGACGTGCCGACGCGCGCTGCCTTCGTCATGTCAGTGGTGACCCCGCCCGAGCGGGCAGCGGCGGCGAGCTACACGGCCGTGCCTCGTAGCCTGGCCTCGGCGTTGAGTCCTTCTCTCAGCGGCGCATTGTTCTCGGCCGGCGCGCTCGCCGCGCCGCTGGTGATGTGCGGAATGCTGAAGATCGCATATGACCTGGCCCTGCTCCGAGCTTGTCAAGGCGTCAAAATGCATTAATGAACGTCCGCCGCCCCCGCCCCTCCGCCTTCACCGTCAGGCGCGTCAGCCTGCAGGCGCCGTCTCGTGCCGCGGCCGCACGATCACCATGGTCGCATTGAGCTTCGCGACCATTTCACGCTTGCCGGTGCTCTCGGCAAATACCACGGCCTCGACGACACTCAGCGTCTGCCCAGGCTTTAGGACCTCTGCGCGGCAATGCAGTCGTTCACCACGGGCGCCACGCAGCAGGTTGATCTTGAACTCCGCCGTGACCACGAACTCGCCCGCGGCCAGCTGGGTCGTCGCGGCTCCTCCCGCGCAGTGATCCGCCAAGGTGGCGATGACGCCGGCATGCGCCACTCCGGTCTGCTGCAGGTGCCAGGGTTCGAGATCGAGGCGCGCCTCGCACCATCCGGGGCCGAGGCCCTCCAGCGTGATGCCCATGTGTGCGACGAACGGTGCATCACTGAATACCTGCGTGATGGCCTTGCGGAAGTCCATGGGTTCCCCTGGGTCGCCGGGAGTCGGGCGGGTCCGGCTGATCATACTGCCGGTCACTGCGGGGATGTCGCGAGCCGGACCGGCATCACCGTCGCGCTGAAGATCCGCGTGTTGTGGGCTCGATTCCGTCCCTGGCCAGCACTTCCAACTCATTGAGCCTCATGTGGTTTCCGGCATCACGCGTGGGCGGTCGGGATGGCTGCCCCACTGGCGTGCGCCTGGGCGATCACGTCTTCGGATTCGCCACCAGCAGCGGCGCAGGGGCGAGCCCGGTCTGCGACGGAACGAAGTGGCGCGTAGTGTCAGCGGAGCCTGGCAGGGGAAGGGCAATCGCCTTGATGCAATGCTCGGGAGCCCATTGCGGCGTCGGTCGATCCGCAGCGCCAACGGAACTCTCCGCTCGGGCTCGGGTCCGAACCACGTCAGCGACCGGCCGCGCCCGTGCAACGTGCTGTGGCCGGATCTCTCGTTGCAGGTTCTCGCCGGTCCCGTCAGCAACGCTGGAGGATTCTGTATGAAGTCACCCAATGGCGCACGCCGGCCTGTCCTCGCCTCGTTGCGACCAGCCCCAGTCCAACCGACACGAGCTCGCCGCGATCCTCGGCAATCCGTGCCGTCGTCTCGCCCTGCCGTGCGCGTTGTTGAGACGGGGACGACGGCGAATGCACTCCTTCGCCGCACACGACTGCGCGTTCTGCTTCTCCGGATGCTTGCGGGTCGTGGGCCGACCATGCAGCAAATCCAGAATGCATCGAAGCAGTAATCGGCGTGCGTGCCGCCGCGTCGCGCTGTCGGCTGCGCGTGCCCAGACATCACGTTCCGATAGCCCGGTGCCAACATGACCCAACCCAGGTGGAGAGAATCGTCATGAACAGATTTTCCGGAATGGCCCTTGCCGCCCTGGTCGGCCTCGCCGCGCCGGTCGCCACCGTGTACGCCGCCGACGCCGTCAAGCCGGTCACGATGACGCCGGACCAGTTGAAGTGGGTCCCGAACCCTGCCGCGACCGGCGTGATGATGGCGACCACCTGGGGCGACCCGACCAAGGGCCCCTTCGGAGCCTTCAACAGGTTCGTCGCCGGCTTCACCGCTCCGCTGCATACCCACTCCGCCAATACACGGATCGTGGTCATCGCGGGGACCATGTCGATGACCGGGGAGGACGGGAAGGAGATCAAGTTCCCGGCCGGATCCTTCTACACCCAACCCAATACATTCCCGCACGTGACGAAGTGCCTCGCGGGGCCCGAGTGCATCATCTATATCGAGGCAGACGGGAAGTGGGATCTCAAGCCGGTCGCGGCGAAGAAGAAATAGGCGGGCCTCGCGCTCGGCGCGTCGGAGTGCAAACGCCGCTGGCTATGTACGCTCCACCGAGCAGCCGGGACTCGATGTGCATCTGACCGAGTTGGTCCTGCAGCAACCGCCACGGCTGGTCCATGCCGTCGAGCGACGTGACGGAGCGCAATGCCGCAGGCAGAACGAACAGGTTGACCGGACGCATCAGCCATGGCGCCGCCCACTTCAAGCCCGACGCCACCACGCGCGCACCTGGCTTCAGGTGGCTGATCACGTTGGCTATAGCCTCAGGCCGCCGCAGGATGTCGTGCGTGAAGTGGAACAGCGCAGCGTCTGCATTGACGCGGATGTCGGCAGTTTCCACCGGCAAACACATCAGCGTCACCCGTGTCCAGCGCTCCCGTGCCACGCGCTGGCGTGCCTGCGCAACCATCTCCGGTGACTGCTCGATGCCGACGATGCGGCCTTTCGGGCCGACACCCTGCCTGAGCATCGACAGGCTCAGACCCGTGCCGCAGCCCACGTCAAACACGACATCACCTGGGTGCAGTGCAAGCCTTGCGATTGCCAGCCGCCGAATGGGTTCAAGCAATGCCAGCTCCACGTCGTAGACGCCGGCGCGTCGGCGGTACTGCTCGAGGGCGGCATCGCGATCGGGCCCTCGCGGCGAGAGGATGCGTCGTGGCATGGCAGACAATCATCGTACGCGCAGTGAGACCCCGGGGCACCAGCGACGCTCGACAGCGCCGCGTCAGCCCTGCATTCTGATGCACCTCAATTCGGGACTCCTTCGGAATTTCCAGGATGAGAACATGAAAAAGTCCGCCGCGAACCAAGGCCAGCCGGCATCGGAGCTCATCTCGAACAGAATCGCCGAACTCGGGGACTGGCGCGGGAAGACGCTCAGCAGAATGCGCAAGCTCATCAAGGCAGCGGACCCGGACGTCGTCGAGGAGTGGAAGTGGATGGGCACTCCGATCTGGTCGCACGACGGCATCATCTGCACTGGCGAATCCTACAAGCATGTGGTGAAGCTGACCTTTGCCAAGGGCGCGTCTCTGGAGGATCCGGCTCGTCTCTTCAACTCGAGTCTCGACGGAAACGTACGTCGCGCGATCGACATCCACGAAGGCGAAGAAGTGGACGAGTCCGCCTTCAAGGCACTCGTTCGCCAAGCGGTTGCCCTCAACAGTTCTGGCAAGTCGAAGCCGTCGAAGAAAGCGAAGCCCTGAGGGATCCCGCCCCTGGTCAAGGACCGGCGTTGGTCGCACCAATCGAACGGACTGGCGCGAATTGACCAGCCCTGCATGTGGCGATTGGACGCGCCGTGATATGTAGGGCGCATGTCCCGACCCTGAGCGGGCAGAACGGACGCAATCCGTGTGCCGGGTCATGCGCGGTGTCGTCGATGAGGTCGCGAATATGCTGGATCTCTCGTTGTACCTGATGTTCCTGGCTGCGAGCGTCGCGCTCATCCTCGTGCCCGGCCCGGCCCAGGCACTGGTCGTCGCAAAGACGCTTGCAGGCGGTCGGCAACCGGGCGCGCTCGCCGCGGTCGGTCTGAACATCGGCACGCTGTTTCATACCGCCACCGCCGCTTTTGGGCTGTCCGCTGTCCTCGCCACGTCGGCGCTGGCCTTCTCCGTCGTCAAGTACGCCGGCGCCGCGTACCTGATCTATCTTGGCATCCGGGCGGTACGCTCGAAGGTGCCCCAGGCCCTGAGCTCGGCAGGTCCTGGCGGCTCGGCCCGTTCGACATTGAGCCAGGCAATCGCCACGGGCATCCTCAACCCCAAGGTCGCACTCTTCTTCCTGGCGTTCCTGCCACAGTTCGTCGATCCATCCCGCGGCGCAGTACTTGTCCAGTTCCTGATTCTCGGCTGTTCGATGGCGCTGCTCGACGTGCTCTACGAACTGGCGCTCGTCCACCTCGTATCTGGCATGCGCGAGCGGTATCTGCGCAGCCCGCGACTCGTGGCATGGCAGACCCGGGTGTCCGGAGGGGTGCTGGTCGCCCTGGGTCTTCGGCTCGCAGCCCAGGAACGGTAGGCGACGCATGAGCGGAACCACATTGCTGGCAACGAAGAAGTACGGACCACACCCGGACCAGGCAGGCGATCTGTATCTCCCGGATCAACCTTGTCCACCGGTGGTCTGCCTGCTGCACGGAGGCTTCTGGCGCATGCCGTACGGTCGGGACCAGCTGACCGCCATCGCTCAGGACCTCGCCGATCGTGGCTTTGCGGTCTGGAACCTGGAGTACCGTCGCCTCGGTGCGCACACGGGCGGATGGCCGGGCACCTTTGACGATGTGATCACGGGCATCGAGATGCTCGCACACTTCGTCGCCGACGGTATCGATCTCGACCTGGATCGCGTCATCGTGTGCGGCCATTCGGCGGGAGGCCACCTTGCCTTGTGGGCAGCGGCGCACCAGCGTGGGAAACCGAGTGAGGCAGGCGGAGCTGTTCGCATCAGGGCCGTCGTCGGGCAGGCACCCTTGGCGGACCTCACACGCGCCCACGATCTTGGCGTCGGCGGCAATGCAGTCCGCGAGCTGCTGGGCGGCACGCCGCATGAACACGCAGGCCGTTACCGCGCCGCCTCGCCTCATGCATTGCTGCCATTGGGCGTTCCCCAGCTGATCCTGCATGGCATCGAGGACGATGTCGTGCCCATCGAGATTTCGCGCAACTTCACCGAAGCCGCGCGAGCGGCGGGAGACGAGGTCGAGCTGGTGGAGCTGCCCGACGCGGGCCACATGGAGTTCCTCGACCCCGGCAGCACGGTCCATGCCGCGCTCAGCGACTGGCTCGCACGCATTCAGCGCGGCTGCTCACCCAGAAAGCAGGCGACCTGCCCCGCCACGT
>Ga0316603_10000215_pt1 | contig 31056 bp, 27 predicted proteins | sample OWC_soil_day10_n_FD_207649 | JGI IMG/M metagenome (GOLD analysis project Ga0316603, IMG submission 207649) | Wetland soil microbial communities from Old Woman Creek delta, Ohio, United States - OWC_soil_day10_noCT | ecosystem: Environmental > Terrestrial > Soil > Wetlands | place: USA: Ohio... | reverse complement strand
CGGGGTCAGCGGCCGCAGAAAAGTCCGACATTTTCGTGGCTTTGGTATTTCGTGTCAAACCGGAGTCTTCGAAGATTTCCTTTGTCGAAACATGCACTTGAGGCCAGATCACCGCATAGTGAGCTGGTTGCAGTGCAAGCGGCGTCAACTGCTCGCCGCGGCCCTCGGCAAAGGCGTTCCTGCCGTGGACGAAAAACGGCACGTCTGCGCCGAGTTCGAGCGCCAGGTCAGCCAGCTGCTGTCGAGCAAGCCCGGTGTTCCAGAGCCGATTCAGCACGATCAGCGTTGTCGCCGCGTCCGATGAACCGCCACCCAGCCCGGCGCCTGCAGGAATCCGCTTGCTGAGATGGATGTCAGCGCCAAAGCGCGACGCGGTGCGCTGCTGCAGCAGCCGGGCGGCACGCATCACAAGATCCAGTTGGACATCGCCGACGACATCACCGCTGCGATGCAGTTGCCCATCCTCGCGCCGTTCGACATCGATCCAGTCAGCCAGGTCGATCAGCGCGAACACGGTCTGCAGTTCGTGATAGCCGTCGGCACGACGCCTCAGCACATGCAGGAACAGGTTCAGCTTGGCCGGGGCCGGCAGCGCGAGGGCGCGTTCCATAGCCTGTGGCAGGCGATCAGACGGCCGGATCGTCGACGATGAGCCGGACCGAAACCGCTGGCTGGCCGTTCACCATGGGGCGATCTAGCTGCAGCCGGCGTGGCTTGTTCGTCACCGTTGAATACTCTTCGATGCGGATGGTCCAGCCGTCCTGCTCGATACGGCTGATGCGTTCGCTGTCCATCTGCGTGCGCGCCGGCCGGGAGGGCTCGGGCCGGCCTTCGAGCCAGTCGGCAAGCCCACTGACGGGGAGGCGCCAGCCGAGCAGGCCTTCGATCAGCTGGTCGGCGTTGGGTCCGCTGGCCATCTGCATCTCCGGACCCGTGGCCGTTGCACGTCCCGGCTCGATCTCGATGCGGGCGAGCGTCGTTCCGACCGGTGTCGCCAGGTCGATCACCTGTTGGTTACCCCGTACCTCGACCGTGAAACGTCCGCTGACATTGCTGGCGCGGCCATTGCCCTGCGCCTGGGCGGAAAACCGTCCGCTATAGGAGCGCTCGACGGGTAGGGGTGCTGTTGCACAACCGGCGAGCGCGACCGCGAGCGCCAGCCCGGCCAGCCAGAGGAGTCGATCGCGAATCACAGTCCGATGCGCAGCCGCGCGATCGTCGACTTCAGCAATTCGTTGCCGGGCTCCTTAGTCCGCGCATCGCGCAAAAGCGCGCGCGCGCGCGCCTGCTCACCGCTGACCCACAGCACTTCGGCAAGATGGATCATCACCTCGGGGTCGGGCTTGGCCTCGTAGGCCTGCTCGAGGTATTTGCGCGCCTTCGGTAGATCGCCCATCCTGTAGTAGACCCAGCCGAGCGAGTCGAGGATGAACGGATCCTCCGGCGCCAGCTGGTGCGCCTTTTCGATCAGCTGCAGCGACTCGCCAAGCCGGATATTGCGATCGGCGAACGAATAGCCGAGCGCGTTATAGGCGTGGGCGTAATCCGGCCGCAACTCGATGACGCGGCGCAGGTGGCCTTCCATCGCATCGATGCGATCGAGCTTTTCCGCGGTCATCGCGGCGTCGTACAGCAGCGCAACGTTGTCCGGTGCGGATTCCAGCGCCTGCGTCAGCAGTTTGTAGGCTTCCTCGTAGCGGCGGCTCTCACGCAGCACCTGCGCTTCAGCCAGCAGGACCTGGATCCGCTCATCGGGCGAATTGACGGTGACCCCACGCAGCAGCTTGCGGGCCTCCTCCGGGCGCTGCATTTTCGTCAGTACCGCAGCCTCGCGAACCCGCGCCGGGATGTATTCGTCGCCGCCTTCGATCTTGCGCAACCACTTGAGCGCCTCGGCATAGAGTTTCTCCTCCTCGGCAATTTGCGCGAGGTACAGATAGGCCGCATCCGGATCGCGTTCGTCGCCTGGCTGGCTCTCGATCAGCTCGAGGTAGCGCTGAAACTGTGCACGCGCATCGCTGTGCAGGTTGCCCTGCAGGGAGAGCAGGGCGAGCGAGTAGGCGAGGTCGGGGTTCTTGGGTTCTGCCTGCTGCAGCTGCTCGAACTGGGCACGCGCGGCCGTGTATTGCTTGTCGGCCACCAGCATGCGCGCGTAGGCAAGCCGGACGTCGCTCGACGCGCCGGCGCGGTCGAGCAGGTGTTTCAGTGCATCAAGCGCGGTGCCGCGATCGGTGGTCTGCAGCAGCGGCACGGCGCCGAGGACGGTGCGCTCATTGTCCGGCTGCAGCGCCACGGCGGCCTTGGCTTCGGCCGCGGCCCGCTCAGGCAGGCCGGCGGCATGGGCACCAGAGGCGAGCGCCAGCCGGACGTCGGCGTCCCCCATATACGGTTGTGCGAGGCGCTCGAGCAGGCCGAATGCGCCCTTGCGGTCCTGAGCGCGTGCCAGCTGCCGCTGCAAGCGCGACAGTTCGAGCGCGGGGTTGGCCGCGCCCTTGAGCGCCGGAGCGAGGATCGTGTAGGCGTCATCGAATCGCCCGCTGCTGGCGTACAGCAATGCCAGCGCCTGAGAGGCTTCCCGGGAGGAGGGCGACAACTGCCGCCAGAGCTCGGCAGCTTCAACGCTCTGCTGCAGCGCGCGCCCCTGCAATGCGAGCTCGGCAGCGCGTCGAGCCAGCCGCGGATCACGTGTCTCGCGCGCCAGCTTGAGATAGACCGCGTAGGCTGAACCGAGGTCGCCCTGCTGGACCGCCAGTTCCGCCGCCATCAGCTGGTACATCAACGCGCCGGTAATCGGGACATCCGGCACATCGGACGGCTTGCTCGCCTCGGCAGCTGGTGCCTGGGCTGTCGTTGCGGGGGTCGTCGCCTGGCCGGACGGATCAGAAGCCGGTGCCTGCGCCGGCGGCGCGGCGTCAGGGCGGACGGCGCATCCTAGAATCGTGGACGCGATCAGCAGCGGAATAAGGCGCCGCGCGCAATGGGCGCGACGTGCAACGAAAGGAAGCATCAGGTGGACGCACGCGCTTGAGCGCGCGGCAAGCGGCATCGACCCCACATTATCAGAACGACCCGTCCCTGTTCCCTGAAATTCCATGCCCGAACTGCCCGAGGTCGAGGTCACCCGGCGCGCATTGCTGCCAGCCGTCGAGGGCCAGCGCGTCATTTCGGTCGATGTGCGCGAGTTCCGGCTGCGCTGGCCCGTGCCGCGCGATCTGTCGCAACAGCTGTCCGGCCGACGCGTGTGGCGTCTTCTCCGCCGTGGCAAGTACCTGTTATGGGAGTTCGATCACGGAACCCTGATCTCGCACCTCGGGATGTCCGGGGCCTGGCGAGTATGGCCGGGGGATAGTGCACCACCGCCGCGCCTGCACGATCACGTCGACATCGTGCTGACCGGCGGGCTGCTGCGACTCACCGACCCGCGGCGCTTCGGCGCGCTGCTGTGGCACGCCAGCGTTGCCGGTCCGCTGGAGCAGCATCCGCTGCTCGCGTCGCTGGGCATGGAACCGTTCGACCCGCGCTTCGGCGGGGCGGTGCTGTATGCGGGGACGCGCGGCCGGGCGATATCGATCAAGCAGGCGCTTCTGGCAGGACAGATCGTCGTCGGCGTCGGCAACATCTACGCTTCGGAAGCGCTGTTTCGCGCGGGCATCAACCCGAAGCTGCCGGCGCGACGGTTGGGGCCGGCGCGCTGCAAACTGCTGGCGGCGGCCGTGCAGGAGGTGCTGACCGAAGCGATCCGGGTCGGCGGCAGCACGTTGCGCGATTTCGTTTCGGCCGCCGGGGATGAAGGCTACTTCATGCTCGATGCTGCGGTGTATGAGCGCGAGGGCGCGCCGTGCCGCCGCTGCGGCACGCCGATCCGCCGCATCGTGCAGGGGCAGCGTTCAACCTACTACTGCCCGGCCTGCCAGCGTCGGTGAGCCTCGCAAACTGCGTGCAGTCGCGCCCGTGCGTCGATTTGCACCGTATGTCGGTACGTTTTCGTGTCATATCGGAGCCTCTCATGCGTCGGGCCCTGTGATAGATTGAATCGACCCTGCTTCCCGGCGTGGCCCATGGCCCAGCTTGCTTCCAGCTTCGAGGAATACGGCCAGTGGCGCGACACGCTGGCGAACGCCATTGTGCAGTTGCGGCAGTGGCTTGCCGACGCGCAGATGCTCGACACCGATGCTGCGCGCCGCATGGATGTCGCGCTCGACCGCCTGGCCGAAGACAAGCTCGTCATCGCCTTCGTCGCCGAGTTCTCGCGCGGCAAATCCGAGCTGATCAACGCGATCTTCTTCTCCGAGTACGGCAAGCGCATCCTGCCGTCGTCGGCCGGTCGCACGACGATGTGTCCGACCGAACTGCTGTACGACGAATCGTTGCCGCCGTGCATCCGCGCGCTGCCGATCGAAACACGCAGCCGGCACGGCTCGACGTCGGAGTTCAAGCGGCTGTCGGAGGAGTGGCAGGTATTCCCGCTGGACACGAGTTCCGCGGACGGCATGCTCAACGCCTTCAAGATCGTCGCCGAAACGGTGCGGGTTCCGGTCGACGAGGCGCGCAGCTACGCGTTGTTCGATGCCGACGATCCCGACCAGGCAGTCGCGCTCGACAAGAACGGGATGGTCGAGATCTCTAAGTGGCGGCATGCCGTCATCAATTTCCCGCATCCGCTGCTCAAACACGGGCTGGTGATCCTGGATACGCCGGGTCTGAACGCGATCGGAACCGAGCCTGAACTGACGCTCTCACTGGTCCCGAACGCACACGCGGTGCTGTTCGTGCTGGCTGCCGACACCGGCGTGACGAAGAGCGATCTCGACGTCTGGCGGCACGTGGTCGGCGACGCCGGGCACAGGAACCACATCGCGGTGTTGAACAAGATCGACGGCCTGTGGGATGCGTTGAAGACACCGGGCGAAATCGAACTCGAAGTGCGGCGCCAGTGCGCCGGTGTCGCGAACACGCTCGGACTCGAACCTCTTCGCGTGTTCCCCGTCAGTGCGCAGAAGGGTCTCGTCGCGAAGGTCCAGAACGATCCGACGCTGCTGGAAGCGAGCCGGTTGCCCCTGCTCGAGGAAGCATTGATCGATCTGCTGGTTCCGGCCAAGCAGCAGATCGTCCGTGACCAGACGGTGGCACAGGTCGAGCGGGTCGCGTCCGAGGCCAGACAGACACTGGGCACACGCGAGCGCGGCGTCATCGAGCAGCTGTACGAACTGCGCGGGCTGCAGGGCAAGAACCAGAGTTCGATCGAGCGCATGACGCGCCGCGCGCTCGCGGAGCAGAAAGAGTTCGAAGAGGTGGTGCGCAAGATCGTCGCCGCCCGCGTGGTGCTGCAGAAGCTCTCGGAAAAGCTGTTCGCTCCGCTGCGCGTCAGCGCCCTGCGTGCTCAGGTGCTGGCGACACGCGGCACGATCAAGAAGTCGGCACTGTCGCCGTCGATCACCGGAGCGGTGCGCGAATACTTCACAAACGTGCGCGAGCTGCTGCGCGACGCCAACAGCCGTGCGATGGAAGTCGAGCAGATGGTCCTCGGCGTGCAGCGGCGCTTCGCCGAAGAACTGGGCTGGAGCCTGAGCCCGCCGATGACGTTCTCGCTCGAAACGTATATCGCGGAACTCGAGCGCGCGGAACAGGCGTACCGCTCGCAGTTCGGCGCGTTTGCGGTGCTCACTCGCGATCGCTGGACGCTGATGGAGCGCTTCTTCGAAACCGTGGTGGCCAAATCGCGCGAAATATTCGCCGCGGCGGAGCGTGATACCGAGGCCTGGGTCAAGTCGCTGCTCCCGCCGATCGAGCTGCAGGTGCGCGAGCAGCGTTCACAGTTGAAGAAGCGCGCCGAGTCGATCTCGAAGATCCGCGATGCCCAGGGCTCGCTCGACGAGCGCATCACGGAGCTGGAGCAGGCGCTCGAGGACACCCAGGCGCGGCTTGCCGAGCTGAAGCGCCGGTCGGACCGCGTGCAGGAGATCGGCGCGCGCATCCCCGACGAGCTGGCACTGGCGGAAGAACCGCTGGCCGCCTAATCCGCGGCGCGGTCGCCGCGGCTGCCGTACAGTCGCGAATTTCCGCTGACCGGCTGGCCCGGTTGCTGCTTCGTCGCCATCGTCCATGAGGTTTTCCCATCGAGTCGTCGCCTGGCAGCGGCGGCACGGGCGTCACGACCTGCCGTGGCAGGGCACGCGCGACCCGTACCGCATCTGGCTGTCCGAAGTCATGCTGCAGCAGACGCAGGTGGCGACGGTCATCCCCTATTTCCAGCGCTTTGTCAGCCGGTTCCATGACGTTCAATCGCTGGCGGCGGCCGCGCTGGACGACGTGATGGCGGCGTGGGCCGGGCTCGGCTACTACTCGCGGGCGCGCAACCTGCATCGCTGCGCTCAGCAGCTCGTAGCGCAGCACGGCGGGGTGTTCCCGCGGTCGGCCGACGCGCTGGCGCAGCTGCCGGGAATCGGGCGCTCGACTGCAGCCGCAATTGCCGCCTTCGCCTACAGCGAGCGCGCCGCAATCCTGGACGGCAATGTCAAGCGTGTCTTCGCCCGGCACTTCGGCATCGAGGGCTATCCCAATGCGACGACAACTGAACGGGACATGTGGCGCGTCGCCGAAGTGGAGCTCCCGGATACCGGGATCGAAAGCTACACGCAGGGACTGATGGATCTCGGCGCGACGATCTGCCTGCGGCGGCGGCCGCGATGCGGCGACTGCCCGGTGCAGGCGACGTGTGTCGCCGCGCGGGACGGACGTGTCGACGTGCTGCCGGCGCCGCGCCCTGCACGCGCGCGTCCGCTGCGGGTCGCAACGCTGGCGTTGATCACGGACGACGAGGGTGCCGTCCTCGTCGAACGGCGTGCGCCGGACGGCATCTGGGGCGGACTGCTCAGCGTGCCCGAGTTCGACGCAGATCTTCCGGATGCCGAGTTACTGGCAGCGGTCGAACGGCGTTTCGGGCTCCGCGGCGCGGTGCTCCGGCGCCTCGAACCGCTGCGCCACGAGTTCAGTCATTACAGCTTCCTGATGCAGCCAGGGGTGGTGCACATCACGGCTGCGGTGGCGCTGAACGAGGGGTGCGGGGTTGCCTGGCTCGCCCCGCGCGACGTGGGCGATGCCGCGTTGCCGGCGCCGGTGCGACGCCTGCTGGTTTCACTCGGCGGCGACGAACGCGGCGCCGGGCGCGAGATCGAAGCTACCTGAAGACCGAGTGCTGCTTCAGGTAGGTGTGCACGATTTCGAGTCGCGCACGCCCGTCGTCGAGCTCCATCAGCTTCTGCTTTGCCTTGAGTGGCACCGGCAGCACTTCGCAAAGCCGGTTCGACACCCAGCTGCTCGATTCCATGTTGAACGGCTCTTCGAATGGCGGCCGGTTCAGCACATCATCGTCATCCACCAGTTCTCGCCGGCGCTCGGCGACCTGCGCACGCAGGTCGTCAAACACCCGGCGCAGCAGGTCGACGCAAGGCGTGTGTTCGGGCGCGATCGGCGCATCCGTGTCGTCCTCGATCCAGTCGACCTCGGCGATCTTCAGCCCGTTGCTCTCCGTCCGTGATTCGACAATGCGAAAGCGCCGGCCACCGACCGCGCGGACATGCAGCAGACCCAGCTGGCGCATGTCCCAAGCGCCAATCGTGGCGCTGCAGCCGACCTCGGCGATGCTTGCGTTGCGGCTTGCCTCGCTCGCCTTGGGGTCAGTGAGCATGCAGACGCCGAAGCTCAGTTCGTCGCGCAGGCAGTCGCGCGCCATGTCCATGTAGCGCGCCTCGAAGATTCGGAGCGGCAGCACGCCGCCCGGGAACAGCACCGTGGACAGCGGGAACAGCGGCAGGCGCATCAGGCCGCGCTTTCGATCGCGCGATGGCGCACGATGACCGGACGGCTCAGGGCAAAGCGGCGTGCCAGTTCCTCGACGATGTACACCGAGCGATGGCGGCCGCCGGTGCAGCCGATGGCCACCGTCAGGTAGTGGCGGTTGTCCGCGACGTAGCTGGGCAGCCACTTTTTGAGAAAGTCCGCGATGTCGTCCAGCATCTGGCCCGCTTGTGGCACCTGTTGCAGGTATGCCACCACCGGGGCATCACGGCCCGTGAGCGGCCGCAGCAGTGGGTCGTAATGGGGGTTGGGCAGGTTGCGCACATCGAAGACGAAATCGGCTGCGACCGGCACGCCCTGCTTGAATGCAAAGGACTCGAAGGCCAGAACCAGGTCGGCGGGCGGAACGTCCGTGAACTGGCGCACCCACTGCCGCAGCGTGTTCGGATGCAACTCGCTGGTGTCGATCAAGTGGCTGACGCTGACCAGCGGCGCCAGCAGTTCGCGCTCGAGCGCGATGGCTTCGAGCAGCGTGCTCTCGGCGGCCTGCGTCCGTCCGCGCAGCGACATCGGGTGCCGGCGGCGTGTTTCGGAGAATCGCTGCACCAGTGCCGCGTCCGAGGCGGTCAGGAACAGCACCCGCACGTCATGACCCGCAGCGCGCAGCGCGGCGATGATCGCCGGAACGTCGCCCAGCGAGGTTTCGCTGCGCGAGTCGACCGAGAGCGCGACATCGTCGTGGCCCGTGGTCTCGAGGAACCTGCAGACGTCGCCGAGGAACCTCGACGGCAGGTTATCGATGCAGTAGTAGCCAGCGTCCTCGAGCAGCCGGATCGCCACCGACTTGCCCGAGCCCGACATACCGGTTACGAGGACGATGCGCATCCCATGACAAGCGAGTTGAGGCGGAATTGTTGCATGCGTGTCCGCGTCCGTTTGCGCAACAGATGCGCAGGCGCGGTCCGGCCGTTAGCTGTCGTTCATGTGTTGCTGATGGCGCTGCAGGAACTCGGCCATCGTGTCGATCCCGCGCAGCTGAAGGATGGTGTTGCGTACCGCGGCCTCCGTGAGTACCGCGAGGTTTCGACCCGACGCCACCGGAATGAGGACCTTGCGCACCGGCAGACCCAGCACGTCCTGCGTCTGGCCTTCCAGCGGCAACCGCTCCATCGTGTCCGAAGCGCCATAGCGACGCAGTTCGACGATCAGGCGCAGCTTCATCTTCCGTCGCACGGCGGTCTCGCCGAAGATTGACTTGATGTCGAGCAATCCCAGCCCACGCACTTCCAGCAGGTTTGCGAGCAGCGGCGGGCAGCGCCCCTCGATCGTGTCCGGCGAGACGCGCGAAAAGTCGACGACGTCATCGGCAACCAGGCCGTGGCCGCGGCTGATGAGTTCCAGACCCAGTTCACTCTTGCCCACGCCTGATTCGCCGGCGATCAGCACCCCCATGCCCAGCACGTCCATCAGCACGCCGTGCATCGTGCAGTGCGCGGCGAGGACCTTGGCCAGGTAGATGCGCAGCACCTCGATGATCTCGGCGGCGGGCTGCGGCGAAGCGAGCGCCGGCAGGCCGGCGCGCTCTGCGGTCTCGATGAGTTCGGCGGGCGGCTGCAACCCTTCGGCGATCACCAGACCCAGCGGGTTGCCGGCAATCAGTTCATTGGCGTAGTGCAGCCGCCGCGCGGGCTCCATTTGCGTGTAGTAACGCACCTCGGCCTCGCCGAGGACATGGAGCCGGTTCGGGTGAATCAGGTTGAGGTGACCGACCAGATCCGCGCTCGCTAACCCCGCCGTCGCCGGCGTATCAAGTGGTTTGGCAGCGGCACCCTGTGCCGCGATCCACGAAAAACGAAGCGCGTCGCGGTTGTCATCGTAGAGCGACTGGAAGGTCGGCATGGCAGTCCAAGAATGCCGCGCGGCAGTGCGGGCTGCGCGAGGCTACTGCATCGGCCGCCGGCGCGGGAGGGGTATGGCGATCAGGCCGCAGGCCGAATCGGCTCCCATGTCGTGAGCGCAACATGCACCGCGTTCGGATCGGTCGCCGTCTGCAGAGTGTCGCGGAAGGACTTGTCCGAGAGCATCTGAGCCAGTTCGGAAAGAATGTCCAGGTGCTGTTGCGTGGCCTGCTCGGGCACGAGCAGGAAAACCATGAGGGCGACCGGCTGACCGTCCGGCGCGTCGAACGGGATCGGTTCGGAGAGCCGAACGAAGGCGGCGACCGCCTCCTTCAGCCCCTTGATGCGTCCATGCGGTATCGCAACGCCCTGGCCGAGCCCGGTAGACCCGAGCCGTTCGCGGGCGAACAGGCTGTCGAAGACCTTGGCGCGCGCGATCGCCTGGTTGTTCTCGAAGATCAATCCCGCCTGTTCAAATGCCCGCTTCTTGCTCGACGCCGGGAAGTCGATCAGCACGTTCGACGCGGGGAGCAACCGGGAAAGGTGGTTCATGAGGGGCCAGGGACGCCGGTACGGAAACCGAGGCTAGGCGCGTTGAGCGCCGTCCATCGATCGGGAAGCGGAGGCTTCAGGTTTCTTTTCCAGCCGGCGACGATGTCGACCGTCTAAAACGAAGGCGCGGATCATACACCTGGGATCAACGAGCGCCGTAGTGCTTTCCCTGATTGGACGAGGGGCTCCACTTCAGCGACGCGACCCCGAACGCAAGCATGCAGCGGGCCCGCACCGCGTGCGCGGCCGGGCCCGTTGGAGCGCGGAACATGGCTACTGGGACTGCTGGATTTCCTGTTGGCGCTTGAGCGAATCGACCGAATGGTCCTTGATGCGGTCCTTGTGGCGCAGCACCTGGCGGTCCAGCTTGTCGATCAGCATGTCGATCGCCGCGTACATGTCGTCGTCGACGGATTCCACGTGAATGTTGTTGCCGCGCATGCGCAGCGTGATCTCGGCGCGTTGTCGGAGCTTCTCGACGGTCAACTGCACATTGGCATCGATCACCTGGTCGAAATGCCGCTCGACCCGGTTCAGCTTGCCCTGCACGTAATCGCGCAGGGCCGGCGTGACCTCGACGTGGTTTCCGTGGATCAACAGATTCATGCAACCTCCTGGTGAGTCAGTCGGTTCGAACACTGCCGCGCGAATGTGCCGCGGCTCGCTTACAACGACCTGCGCATCGCCACAGCGGGGATCTTCATGGCCTCCCGGTACTTCGCCACTGTGCGGCGCGCGACCACGATGCCCTGTTCGCCCAGCAGTTCGGCGAGCTTGCTGTCCGAGAGTGGATTCCTGGGGTCTTCAGCTCCTATCAGTTGCTTGATCAAGGCGCGAATCGCTGTCGATGACGCGGCGCCGCCTGCTTCGGTCGCCACGTGGCTGCCGAAGAAGTGCTTCAGTTCGAACACGCCCAACGGCGTGGCCATGTACTTGTTGGCTGTGACACGCGATATGGTGGATTCGTGCAGTCCTACCGTATCGGCAATTTCCCTGAGAACCAGGGGCCGCATCGCGATCTCGCCATGCGTGAAGAAATTGTGCTGCCGGTCGACGATTGCCTGGGACACCCGCAATATGGTGTCGAAGCGCTGCTGGATATTGCGGATCAGCCACCGGGCTTCCTGAACGCGTGTCGTCCATTGCCCCCGCTGCACCGGGTCGGCGCCGCGGTCGCGGCGCCCCTGTTTGAGTATGTCCGCATAGGCCTGGTTGACGCGCAGACGGGGCATGACTTCCCGGTTTAGTACCGCGGTCCAGCGCGCCTTGATCCGCCGCACAAACACATCGGGGACAATGTAATCGGCGCGCGTGTCACCAAAGGCTACACCCGGCCTCGGATTCAGTGTGCGAATCAACGCATGTGCCGCGCGTAACTCGTCATCATTGCAGCCCAGGGTCCGCTTGAGCTTCAGGAAATCCCGGGCCGCCAGCAGTGGCAAGTGCTCGCTCACCAAGCGGCGCGCCAGTGCGGCTCCCGGATAAACGCGATCGCCCCCCGCCATGGCATCGAGCTGCAGCCGCAGGCATTCAGACGTATCACGCGCGCCGACACCCGTCGGATCGAAGCTCTGGAGCAGGCACAGCGCTGCGCGCAGCTCGTCGAGGTCCACCGCGGCGCTTTCCGGACACATCGCCAGCAGCTCATCGAATGACTGGTGCAGGTAACCGTCCTCATCGACGGCTTCGATCAGCAGGTCGACCAGCACCCGGTCGCGCGGGCTCGCCTGGGTGCACGCCAGTTGGCTGCGCAGGTGCTCGCGCAGCGTCGGCCGAGTGGAGGCCCAGTCGACCGCGCTCGATTCATCGTCTTCAGAGCGCCCCTCGCCGGCTCGACCCCAGTCGAACTCGATGTCGGTCGTGCCCTCCGCTGCGTCCGACGCCGGGCTGGCGTCGCTGCCGTTGATCTCGGTGGTGCTGCCTGGGGCGGTGGTCGCCGCCTCGATCGAGCCGTCAGACCGCAGATGCAGCGAGCCGCCCAGCGGGTCGTCATCGCGCTCGATCAGCGGGTTGTCCGCCATCGCCTGCTCGATCTCCTGGTTGAGTTCGAGCGTCGACAGCTGCAGCAGCCGGATCGACTGCTGCAGCTGGGGCGTCAGCGCCAGGTGCTGCGACAGTCGAAGCTGAAGACTTGGTTTCATCGTGATGTTGTAATCAGCGCGCACGTGCGGCCGCCCGAAGGGCGCGCTCTAACTGACCGCGACGAGTGCACGTGCGACCGCGCAGCGGTCGCGTACACGAGGAGCGTATTCATTACATCCGGAAGTGCTCGCCGAGATAGACCCGGCGCACGGTTTCGTTGCCGACGATCTCGTCGGGTCGGCCGGCGGCGAGCACGACGCCTTCATTGATGATGTAGGCGTGGTCGCAGATGCCGAGGGTCTCGCGCACGTTGTGGTCGGTGATCAGCACGCCGATGCCACGGTCCTTGAGAAAGCGCACGATGCGCTGGATTTCGAGCACCGCGATCGGGTCCACCCCTGCAAAGGGCTCGTCGAGCAGGATGAAGCGCGGCCGTGCCGCCAGTGCGCGCGCAATCTCGACGCGGCGTCGCTCTCCGCCCGACAGCGACAGCGCGGTGTTGGTGCGCAGGTGTGCGATCTGCAGATCATCGAGCAGTTCGGAGAGCCGGTCATCGAGCACGTGCTTCGGCAATGGACGCCCGGCATCGTCGATCTGCAGCTCGAGCACTGCAAGGATGTTCTCCTCGACAGTCAGCTTGCGGAACACCGAGGCTTCCTGCGGCAGATACGACAGCCCGAGCCGGGCGCGGCGGTGAATCGGAAGATGTGAGATCGACTTGCCATCGACGAGAATGTCGCCATCGTCGAGCGGCACCAGGCCGACCACCATGTAGAAACAGGTCGTCTTGCCCGCGCCATTGGGGCCGAGCAACCCCACGACCTCCCCGCTTTCGACGGTCAGCGAGACGTCCTTCACGACAGCACGATTACCGTAGCGCTTCTGCAGGTTTTCGACCTTCAGCGTGCTGTGCGTCGTCGCAAGCGGGGTCGCGACATCGCCGGCGCGGGTACGTGCTTCCACGACTAGTTGGCCCGCGGGTTGGTGATCTGCGGCGCCACCTTCAGCGGCGTTTCCGACCCGGTCTTGGCTGCAGTGGAGCGCGGGGCGATCGTGCCGCGCACGCGGCCCTCCGGATTATTGGGATCGCCCGACGCCTTGCCGCCCGTGACGAAGTACTTGGAGTTGCGCTGGTCATAGGTAATGGCATCGCCGCGCAGTTCGTCGCGGGGCACGTCGTTTTCCAGCATGCGGACACGGGCCCGCGAAAGCAGCTTCACCGTATCGGACTTTTCGTCGTATTCGATGCGCTCCGCCTGCCCGTCGACGAATTCCTCGACACCGGGCTGGCTCGTATCGCGGCGCTGACGGAAGGTCGCCACCTTGCCAGGGGAGGCCTGGATCAATCCATACTGGTAGCCCTCCGGATCCTTGCGAATCTGAACGCGATCCCCCGTCGCGCGCATCGTTCCCTTGACCAGCACCACGTTGCCAGCAAGCACGCAGACCTGCTGCAGGTCATCGCACTCGCCGCTGTCGGCCTCGTAGTTGAGCGGCTTGTCGCGGTCCGAGCGTTCGGCGCGCGCGCCCCCGAGCATGCAGGCTGCAACCAGCAGCGCAATCAGCCAGCGGATCATCGAGCCTCGGCTCCCTTCGGTGGCGCGCTGGGTTCGACGGTCCCGCGGACCTTCGAGCGGAACTTCACCGTGCGCTTGACGTTGTCGTAGTCCATCCCGACCGCATTGATGCGCGAGCCGCCGCGTTCGATCTCGACCGGCGCATCGGTCGAAAACTGCTCGGCATCGGGCAGCGCCACGAGTTTCTCGGTGGACATGCGCATCGGCGGCTCACCATCCTTGCCCGCGGCGCGGATCAGCGTCACGTCGCCGGTCAGCACGACGCGTGCCCCGCTTTCCTCGACCCGCGCGTGATTCGCCTTTGCATCAATCTGCGGCTGGTCGGCACGCAGGCTGATCAGACGCGGTCGTGCCACCTCGACCCGATCGTCGCTTGGAAAATGCGTCACGCGTTCACCGATCAGCTTGTTCGTGGCCCGCCCGTCGGCATCGAACTGGGTCAGCGCGGCGCCATCGACGACGATATCGGGGCCTTCGCGGGAGACCGGGTTCGCCAGCGCGTTGATGCGAGTGGACTGCGAGTACCAGTACGTGGTGCCCGCGAGCAGCGCGAGCAGCAGTATCGCGATGATGGCGGTGATGCGGTCACGCATTGGCGTTCGGCGCGCCTCGCGTACGCGACGCTGCGCGTCGCACGTGCGCTCGGCGCGGATAGAAGTGGGACACGGGCTTGGGGCGGCCCGGCGCCCGTGTCCAACACACAAGCTTGTCGCGCAGGTCCTTCATCCGTGAACCATTGCGGTGATGTCGACCGCCTGCGCGCGCAGGATAAATTCGGCGATGGCGCGGACGGCGGCACGGCCGCCGGGCTGCGGGGCAATCCAGTGCGCGACGGCTTTGACTTCATCACGGGCGTCGTGGACGGTCGCCGCGAGACCAGCCTGCTGGAGTACAGGAAGATCGGGCAGGTCGTCTCCGACAAACGCCGTTTCGTCCGCGGAAATCTTCGTTTCGGCGAGCAGGTCGTTAAAGGCCTGAGCCTTGTCGCCGCGGCCCTGCAGCACGCGTGCAATGCCCAACTCGCGCGCGCGCTGCGCAACGATCGGCGAGTCGCGTGCAGACAGGATCGCGACCTCGATGCCGCGGCCGAGCAGCATCTTGATGCCGTGCCCGTCGCGCACGTCGAAGACCTTCATCGCTTCGCCCTGCGGGCCGTAGTAGAGGCGGCCATCGGTCAGCACGCCGTCGACATCGAGCACCACCAGGCGGATGCGTGCTGCACGCTGCTCCGGTGTCATCAGATCACCTTCGCGTTCATCAGGTCGAGGTTGTTCAGCGCCCCGACCAGCTGTCCCCGTCCGTCGATGACGAGCAACTGATTCTTGCGCGTGCGGTCCATCAGCTGGGCTGCCTCGACCGCCAGCACGTCCGGGCCGATCGTGAGTGGACTGCGCGTCATCACGTCGGCGACCTTCAGGGGGCGGACGTCACCAACGCGCTCGAGCAGTCGTCGCAGGTCACCGTCGGTGAAGATGCCGACCATCGCGCCGTGCTCGTCGAGGACGGCCGTCATGCCGAGCTGCTTTAGCGTGATCTCGTGCAGCGCGTCCATCACGCTGGCTCCGTTGCTGACGCGGGGAATCGCTGCGCCGGTGCGCATGACATCGCGGACATGAGTCAGCAGCTTGCGTCCGAGCGCACCGGCAGGATGCGAGCGGGCAAAGTCCTCGCGTCCGAAGCCGCGAGCGTCCAGGCAGGCAATCGCCAGCGCGTCGCCGAGTGCCAGCATGGCGGTGGTCGACGAGGTCGGCGCCAGATTGAGCGGGCAGGCTTCCTTGTCCACATGCACGTCGAGGTGAACGTCGGCGAGCTGCGCCAGTGACGATTCCGGATGTCCGGTCATGGCGATCAGCGGGGTACCCGCGCGCTTCGCCACCGGCACGATCGTCAGCAGTTCGTCGCCTTCTCCGGAATACGAGAGCGCGAGCAACACATCCTCCCGGGTGATCATTCCGAGATCGCCATGCGCGGCTTCGGCCGCGTGCACGAACATGGCCGGCGTGCCGGTCGAGGCCAGCGTCGAAGCCAGCTTGCGACCGATATGGCCGCTCTTGCCGATCCCTGTCACGACGACGCGACCGTGGCACGCCAGCAGCAGTTCCACCGCCCGCGCGAAGGCGCCGTCGATGCGGTCTGCGAGCGCGGCCACCGCGCCCGCCTCGATCGCAATCACCTCGCGCGCCAGCGCCAGGGCGCTGGCGTTCGGTTCGGCGGGCGTCGGTATCGCGGACATCGGCGTCTTGGAGGTCGGCAGTGAGGCAAATGCCGTCGTGAAGCGGCTGCGGCGATAATACACGCGCACTGTCCGCTGGCATGGGCTTTGCTTTCGGCGCGCGCCATACTCCTTCAATCCCGTTCCGCGGCTTTGGTCCATGACGTCAGGCTTGGAAGTCACCCTTGTGCTGCTCGCCTCCGTGGTGCTCGGGGTCGTTGTATTCCGCCTGCTGTCGCTGCCGCCGCTGCTCGCCTACCTCGCCGTCGGCATCCTGATCGGCCCGCACGCGCTGGGACTGGTCCCCGACACCAAACAGACGCGCTACCTGGCCGAGTTCGGCGTCGTGTTCCTGATGTTTTCAATCGGGCTCGAGTTCTCGCTGCCGCGATTGCGGTCTATGCGCCGCATCGTTTTCGGCCTGGGCGGGGCGCAGGTCGGGCTGACGATCCTGATCACCCTCGCAGGCGGCTGGCTTCTCGGCGCGTACTTCGGTGTTGGCCTCGCCGGCGCGTTCGCCCTCGGCGCGGCACTCGCGATGTCGTCGACAGCGATCATCATGAAGATGATCTCGGAGCGCCTGCAGCTGGATACCGAGCACGGCAAACGCATCGTCGGCGTGCTGCTCTTCCAGGATCTTGCGGTGGTTCCACTGCTGGTGGTGATTCCAGCCCTCTCGGCCGACCCCGGCGAACTGGGCTGGACCCTCGGCCTGGCGATGCTGAAAGCCGCGGTGCTTCTCGCCCTGCTGCTCGCCGGCGGCCAGCGCGTGTTGCGCTGGTGGCTGCACCTGGTCGCGAAGCGCAAGTCGCATGAGCTTTTCACGCTGAACGTGCTGCTGGTGACGCTGGGACTGGCGTGGCTGACCGAAATTGCTGGCCTGTCCCTCGCGCTCGGCGCCTTCATCGCGGGAATGCTGATCTCGGAAACCGAGTTCAGGCACCAGGTCGAGGAAGACATCAAGCCGTTCCGCGACGTGCTGCTGGGCTTGTTTTTCGTGACGATTGGCATGCTGCTGAGCCCGCGCATCGTGCTCGACCACGTGGGCTGGGTCATGCTTGCGCTCGTCGTCCCGGTCGCTTTCAAGTTCGGGCTGATCTACATCCTGGCACGCCTCTTCAAGGCGAGCGCCGGCACGGCGATCCGCTCGGCGCTGGCACTGTGCACCGCCGGCGAATTCGGCTTCGTGCTGCTGGGACTCGCAGGACACTTCGACGTGCTCGCCGACGATGTGCTCCAGGTCGTGCTGGCCGCGATGCTGCTGTCGATGCTCGCCGCGCCGCTGCTGGTGCAATACGCGGACTGGTTCGTGATGCGCGTGGCATCAAGCGAATGGATGCTGAAGTCGCTGGAGATCGCTCAGATCGCACAGCGGGCCATCACGACGGATCGGCATGTCGTCATCTGCGGCTTCGGCCGCAGCGGCCAGCACCTGGCGAAGATGCTCGAGCAGGAAGGCATCGGCTACATCGCGCTCGACCTCGATCCGGATCTCGTGCGCGAGGCTGCCGCCGCGGGTGATTCGGTTGTCTATGGCGATGCGGCCCGGCGCGAGACACTGGTGTCGGCGGGGATTCGACGAGCCGCGGCTCTCGTGGTCACCTACGCCGATTCGGCCTCCGCACTGAAGGTGCTGCGTCACGCGCAGGACCTTCGGCCCAACCTGTCGGTCATTGTCCGCACACAGGATGACCACGATCTCGACAAGCTGATGAAGGCGGGCGCCACCGAGGTGGTGCCCGAGATCTTTGAAGGCAGTCTGATGCTCGGTTCCCATGCTTTGGTGCTGCTGGGTGTGCCGGTCGCGCGGGTCGTGCGTCGCGTCCGCGAAGCGCGCGATCAGCGCTATCGATTGCTGCGCGGCTACTTCCACGGCACCGGCGACGACGATGCTTCGATCGAGGAGGAGGCGCACGAGCGCCTGCACTCCGTATCGGTCGAACCTGGCGCCACCGCCGTCGGCAAGCGCCTTTTCGAGCTGGACCTGCCCGGACTGGGAGCTGAAATCACGGCGGTCCGGCGTCACGGCATCCGTGGCGCCGAGCCGAGTCCGGAAATGGTGCTGCAGGCGGGTGACGTGCTGGTGCTGCGGGGCGTGGCCGAGGCCGTCGAGCGTGCCGAGGAACGGGTGACTCAGAGGTGACCCACCTGCTCCGACTCTGCATTGCCGTCCTGCTGGCCGCGTGCACTGCGTCTCAGGCTCGCGCAGATGACGGCGCCTGGGCGGCGCTACGCGATCACGCCGCCGTACTGATCACTCGTCATGCGCAGACCGAGCCCGGAATCGGCGATCCACCCGGGTTCCGCCTCGACGATTGCGCCACGCAGCGCAACCTTTCGGAGGCGGGGCGGGCACAGGCCGCGGCGATCGGACGTCAACTGGCCGATCGGGGAGTAAAGGTGGTGCGTGTCGAGTCCAGTCGCTGGTGCCGCTGCATCGACACGGCACGGCTCGCTTTTCCGGGGGTTGAGGTGCGCCCGGTCGACGCTCTCAACTCGTTCTTCTCGGAGCGCAATGCAGAGCCGTCGCAAACGGGTGCACTGCGCACGCGCATCGGCCAATGGCGCGGACCGGGCGTGCTGGTCCTAGTGACGCACCAGGTCAACATCACTGCGCTCACCGGTCGGTCGGTCGGACCAGGTGAGGGACTCGTGCTGCAGCAGGACGCCGCGGGCCCGCGCGTGGCCGGCGCGGTGCAGTTCTAGGCCACCTCGGTGTCCGAAATCAGGCGGCGCGCCGCCGTCGCTGGCGGGCCAGCACTGGCGCCAGGTAAGTGCCGGTATGGCTTTCCGCGCTGGCCGCGATCTTTTCCGGTGGCCCGGTCGCGATGATGCCTCCGCCGCCATCGCCACCCTCAGGGCCCAGATCGACAACCCAGTCCGCCGTCTTGATCACGTCGAGGTTGTGCTCGATGACAATGACCGTGTTGCCGGCGTTGCGCAACTGATGCAGCACTTTCAGCAGCAGCGCGATGTCGTGGAAGTGCAGTCCTGTCGTGGGCTCGTCGAGAATGTAGAGCGTGCGGCCGGTATCGCGCTTCGACAGTTCGAGCGACAGCTTGACGCGCTGCGCCTCACCCCCTGACAAGGTCGTCGCGCTCTGGCCGAGACGCACATAGCCCAGGCCGACGTCGAGCAGCGTCTGCAGCTTGCGTGCGATCGCTGGCACGGCACTGAAGAACTCGAACGCATCCTCGACCGTCATGTCGAGCACCTCGGCGATGCTCTTGCCCTTGTAGTGCACCTCGAGCGTCTCGCGGTTGTAGCGCTTGCCGTGGCAGACGTCGCACGGCACGTAGACATCCGGCAGGAAGTGCATCTCGACCTTGATGACACCGTCGCCCTGGCAGGATTCGCAGCGTCCACCCTTGACGTTGAATGAGAAGCGCCCGGCCTCGTAGCCGCGCTCGCGCGCGGTCGGTGTCTCGGCGAACAGCTCGCGGATCGGCGTGAACAGCCCGGTGTAGGTTGCCGGGTTGCTGCGCGGCGTACGGCCGATCGGGCTCTGGTCGACGCTGATGACCTTGTCGACGTGCTCGAGACCTTCCAGCGTTGTATACGGCGCCGGCTCCGCGGCGGAGCCGTACAAGTGGCGCGCGACCGCCGCATACAGCGTGTCGTTGATCAGCGTCGACTTGCCGGAGCCGGATACGCCGGTGATGCAGGTCAGCAGTCCGATCGGCAGGTCGAGCGTCACGTCCTTCAGGTTGTTGCCGGTCGCACCGATCAGCTTCAGCCAGTGCGTGAACGGCGGCGTGCGGTCCGACGGTACCTCGATCTGTCGCCGGCCCGCCATGTACTGGCCGGTCAGCGATTTCTTGTTTGCTTCCACATCGGCGAGAGTGCCGCTTGCGATGATTTCGCCGCCGTGCGCCCCGGCGCCCGGGCCCATGTCGACGATGAAGTCGGCGGCGCGGATCGCATCCTCGTCGTGCTCCACGACGATGACACTGTTGCCGAGGTCACGCAGGTGCTTCAGCGTGCCGATCAGCCGGTCATTGTCGCGCTGGTGCAGCCCGATCGAGGGCTCATCGAGCACGTACATGACGCCGGTGAGGCCAGAGCCGATCTGCGAGGCCAGCCGTATGCGCTGCGATTCGCCGCCCGACAGCGTGTCGGCCGACCGATCCAGCGAGAGGTAGTCGAGGCCGACGTTCACAAGGAAGCGCAGGCGCGAGCCGATCTCCTTGATGATCTTGCCGGCAATCTCCTTCTTCGCGCCGGTGAAGCTGACCGCCTCGAAGTACGTCGACGCCTCGGCCAGCGGTGCCGCCGAGATCTGCCAGATGCCGCGCTGCTGCTTGCCGTCACCGATGAAGACATTGCGCGCCTCGCGTCGCAGCCGCGAGCCTTCGCATACGGTGCAGGCGCGCTGGCCGCGCAGCTTGCCGAGTTCCTCGCGCACGACCAGCGAGTCCGTTTCCTTCATCCGCCGCTCGAGACTCGGAATCACGCCCTCGAACGGATGGCGTCGGACCATCTTGCGTCCGCGCTCGTTGGTGTAGGTAAACGGAATCTCTTCTTCCCCCGAGCCGTGCAGGATCACGCGCTGCGCCGACTCTGGCAACTGGTCGAAAGGCTGGTTGAGGTCGAAGCCGTAGTGCTGCGCGACCGTGACCAGCATTTGGTGGTAGTACTGGTTGCGCGCATCCCATCCCTTGATCGCACCGCTCGCCAGAGCCAGCTCGGGATGTGCGACGACCCGGGTCTCGTCGAAGTATTCGACCGTGCCGATCCCGTCGCAGGCTTCGCACGCACCCATCGGGTTGTTGAACGAGAACAGCCGCGGCTCGAGTTCGGCCAACGAGTAACTGCACACCGGGCAGGCGAAGCGGCTTGAAAAGGAGTGTTCCTGGCCATTGTCGACATCCAGCAGCAGTGCGCGTCCGTCGGCTAGGCGCAGCGCAGTCTCGAAGGACTCGGCGAGTCGCTGCTTGGCGTCGGCCCGCACCTTCAGTCGGTCGACGACGACGTCGACCGAGTGCTTGTCGTTCTTCGCCAGCGGTGGCAGGGTGTCAGCCTCGACGATCGCGCCGTCGATGCGGAAGCGCACGAAGCCCTGCGTCTGCATGTCGTCGAAGAACTCGATGAACTCGCCTTTGCGCTCGCGCACGACCGGCGCCAGCACGAGGATCTTCGTGTCCTCGGGCAGCGCCAGCGTGGCGTCAACCATCTGCGAGACGCTCTGGGACTGCAGCGGTACCTTGTGCTCGGGGCAGTACGGCGTGCCGACACGCGCGAACAGCAGGCGCAGGTAGTCGTGGATCTCGGTGACGGTGCCGACGGTCGAGCGGGGGTTGTGCGACGCCGCCCTCTGCTCGATCGCAATGGCCGGGGACAGCCCCTCGATGAGATCGACGTCGGGCTTCTCCATCAACTGCAGAAACTGCCGCGCGTAGGACGACAGCGACTCGACGTAGCGCCGCTGTCCTTCCGCGTACAGCGTGTCGAACGCGAGCGATGACTTCCCGGAACCCGAGAGCCCCGTGATCACGACCAGCCGTTCGCGCGGCAGGTCGAGGTCGACGTTCTTGAGGTTGTGGGTTCGGGCGCCGCGGATGCGGATTTCATCCATCGGACATGGCAGGAATCAAAAGGCGAACTTGTTACTATAGCGACAAACACAGTCGCGACTGGTGTGACCACCTGGCCGCGGCGCAAGAGGCTCCCTCCGCCGCATGTCGCGACCGCGCAGCGTGCGTCGTGCAGGAGGGGTGGAGCGAGAACGGGCGCGTGCTGCCCGCCTGCGTAGGAGTACACGATGGCATCCGTCAACAAGGTCATTCTGGTCGGCAACCTCGGACGCGATCCCGAGACGCGTTACACCGCCGACGGCGCGGCGATCACCAACATCTCGATCGCCACGACGCGCCGCTACAAGGATGCCTCCGGCCAGCAGCAGGAAGAAACCGAGTGGCATCGCGTCGCCTTCTTCGGGCGGCTGGCGGAAATCGCCGGCGAATACCTGCGTAAGGGTCGGTCGGTGTATGTCGAAGGGCGCCTGCGCACCCGCAAGTGGCAGGACAAGGACGGTAACGACAAGTACACGACCGAGGTTGTTGCCGAGAACATGCAAATGCTCGGTTCGCGCGAAGGCATGGGCGGAGGTGCTGATTTCGAGGGCGGCGGTGATGAGCAGCGTGGTGCCGCGCCGGCACGCAGCACCAGTGCGCGGCCCGCACCTGCGGCCAAGCCGGCGACCAACGTCGCCGACATGGACGACGACATTCCGTTCTGATACCGACCCGGTTGGACCAGTTGCCGCGTTCGAGCACTGTTCCTGGCTCGTTGGTGTTTGCCCCTAGGCGATAACCGGTATTCCGGCGGGTAGGTCAGGCCGCTAAGGTCGGTCGCCGCTCACTTGCTAAAGCTGCTCACGCGCCCGCTTCTTGCTACCTGACTGCGCCACGCGCTGCAACCGGAGCGCGCCGGTGCCTGACAGACCTACAACAACATGGATCTCAGTTTCCTGCCGGACTGGCCCCCGTTGTTTCCGCCCGCTGTCGCGGTCGCCGTACTTGCATTGCTGGCTGCTGCGTTCGGTGAGATCGCCGCTCGCTGGTTGAGATGGCCGCGGCTGCTCGGTTACCTCGCTGCCGGTGCCCTGTTCGGGGCGGGCGGTTACGTGCTGCAACTGCTCAATCTCGAGCCGTTGCCTACCCCGACGCTGCGCTTCGCACTCGATTTTGCCGCCGCGATCATCCTGTTCGATCTTGGGCAACGGGTCTCGTTCGGCTGGCTGCGGCGCAATCCGGCGCTGCTGGGAGCGAGCGCCGTCGAGGCCGGACTGACCTTTGTTGCCGTGTTCGCAACGATGCACTGGCTCGACATCGCGCCTTTGCCGGCCGCGCTGATCGCGACGATCAGCATGTCGACGTCGCCGGCCGTGGTGTTGGCGCTGACACGTGAGGTGCGCGCGCAGGGGCAGGTGACCGAACGCGTGCTTCTGCTGACCGCGCTCAACTCCATCTATGCCGTGGTGCTGTCGACGCTGTTACTTGCCTGGGCGCGGCTCGAGACCCGCGGCCTGCTGGACGACTATCTGCTGCACCCCGCCTACCTGATCTTCGGATCGCTCGCCGTCGCTGCACTGGGCGCGCGACTGTTTCACCTCGTCGCCGCCTTCGTTCACCATGACCGTGCGGTGGAACTGATTCTGATGCTCGCGGTGGTATCAATCGTCTTCGCCACGTCGAACGCGTTGCAGCTGTCGCCGCTGCTCGCGCTGCTCGCTTGCGGGGCCTTTGTCCGGACCCTGGATCGTGGACGGCGGCTGGCCCGCAGTGACTTCGGGCTCGTGTCGGCGCTCGCACTGGTTCTTTTCTTTGCGCTGTCCGCGGCGACCGTGGACCTGGGCATCCTGGTCGGTGCCGGCGTCCCCGCGCTGGCCTTGGCGCTCGTTCGCACGGTGTGCAAGGTGGTTGCGGTCGGTGCACTGGCTCCGCTGACCGGCATCGTGTGGCGCAAGGGCATTTACACCGGACTTGGCCTGCTGCCGATGTCGGCGATAGCCCTGATGCTCACCCACCAGGTGAGTCAATTGCATCCTCAGCTGGATGCAGAGGCCGGAGCCGTCGTGCTGGCGAACATCGTCGTGTTCCAGGTCGTCGGCGCACTGACGCTGCTGTTTGCGCTGCGCGCAAGTGGCGAGGCCAGGGAGGCGCCATGAGCGAAGAGTTGCTCGATTTCAAGCACTCGGCGGCGCTGACGATGGGCGTGGAACTCGAACTGCAGCTAGTTGAGCGGCGCAGCGGCGATCTCACGCGGGCCGCGTCGGACCTGATTGCGCTGGTGACGCGCAAGCCGTTCCCGGCGGACATCAAGCCGGAGATCACGGAAAGCATGCTGGAGATCAGCACGTCCGTGCACACGAACTATGCGCCCCTGCTGTCGCAGTTGCTTGCGGCGCGCGACACGCTGGTGCGAGGTGCCGACAGGCTGGACATCGAGGTGTCCGGTGGCGGCGCCCATCCGTTCCAACGCTGGTACGACCGGCAGATCTACGACCGCCCGCGTTTTCGTCATGTCGCCGGGCTGTATGGCTATCTGGCCAAGCAGTTCACGGTGTTCGGCCAGCACGTTCACATCGGCTGCGAGGATGGCACGCAGGCCTTGCGGCTGCTGCACCGCCTGTCAGCCTATATCCCGCAGTTCATCGCGCTGGCCGCCAGCAGCCCGTACCACCAGGGCGTCGACACGTCGTTCGACTGCTCGCGGCTCAACAGCATCAATGCGTTCCCGCTGTCGGGCCGGGCACCATTCCTCACTGACTGGGCCGAGTTCGAACGCTTCTTCGCCAAGCTGCGGCGGCTCGGCGTTGTCGAGAGCATGAAAGATTTCTATTGGGACATTCGTCCGAAGCCCGAATACGGAACGATTGAGGTCCGGGTCTTTGACACACCGTTGACGGTCGAGCGCGCTGCGGCGTTGGCCGGCTACCTGCAGTCGATCTGCGCGATGCTGATGGATCGCGAGGAAGAGTTCACCGAGGAGATCTACCTCGCCTACAACTACAACCGATTCCAGGCGTGTCGCTTCGGGCTCGAAGGGCAGGTCGTCGACAGCATCACCGGCGAATCCACGCCGCTGCACCTGGCCGTACTGAGGACGCTGGAGGCATGCCGGCCTTACGCACGCGACCTGGACGCGGTCCCCGCGCTCGACGAGATCGAGCGCTGGATTCGTACCGAGGGTAACGACGCGCGCTGGCAGCGCGAGACCATGCAGAGCCGGCGTTCGCTGGCGGAACTGGTGCTCGAATCCGCCGAAAGGTGGCGCGGGCGGCTCCCCGTGGCAGCGCCCGGGACGATCTCCACCTACGCCTAGCGCGGACCGTGCAGTACTGCGAGCACTTCGTCGTGTAGCGGTCCGGCACTCGCGATCAGTGACAGTTCCCCGAGCGGATCACCACCGGTCCAGCTGGTTACCGTGCCGCCCGCAGCCTCGATCACCGGCACGATCGCGGCGACATCCCAGTGGGCGAGGGTCGGATCCAGCATCAGGTCCGCACCTGCCGTCGCCAGTGCGAAATAGCCAAAGCAGTCACCCCAGGTGCGGTACAGCCGCGCGCGCGCGACGATTGCCTCGATGCGATCCATGTTCTTAGCTCCGCGCTGTTCGCCGGTGGTCCAGTGCGTCGTGGCGAGCACGGTCGCGTCTTCGAGCCGGGCGCAAGGGCGTACCTTTACAAGCCGCTGCGAGCCATCGGCGGCATACAGTGTGCAGCGATCGCCGTGACCGATCAGCGCCAGCCCGGGGGCCGAGTGCGCGATGACGCCGAGCACCGGCCGGAAACCGGCGCCGTCATTGCGCTCCAGGGCGATCAGCGTGCCGAACAGGAAACAGTTGGTGATGAACGCCCGCGTGCCGTCGACCGGATCCAGTACCCATCGATAGCGGTCACCGGCCTTGGCCCCGAGCTCCTCGCCGATGACGCCGTGGTCCGGATAACGCCTCTCGATCAGCTCGCGCATCACCGACTCGGCGGTGCGATCGGCCAGCGTGACCGGCGATGCGTCCTTCTTGGTGTCGACCGCGGTGCCGGTCAGGAAGTAACGACGGATCTTCGCGAATGCCGCGCCAATCAGCTCGTGTGCAAACGGCACGAACTCGGTTTCCTCAGCGCGGGAGAGCGTGCCACTGTAGCGTCGTGTCGCCATCTTCAGGCCTGCTTCCCCGGGGTAAACAGTCCGTCGCACGACGCGCGATTGGGTGGCACGTCCTTTTCAAGCACGAGTTGGCTGTCGGCGGTCGTCCATGAATAGACGTTGAAACACTGGCCCAGCACCTGCCCGCTTGGACGGTCGGCATCGACGTAGACCGGCACGAACGAGTGCGATTTCCCGATGAAGTCAGCCCGCGTGAAGATCATGCCCTTCACCTGGTTGCAGGGTGGAGACCAGACCGCGGTCCAGAACAGGAAGGCGGGCTGGTTCCTGGCCGTGGCCGACACAAACGCTCGGTCCACCTCGGCCAACGTCTCTGGCCGGATCCAGTCGATGCCCGCAGCGCGTTTTGTGTCCGGGGACGTCTTGATCGTCGCTTCGGGCGTCTTCGTACAGCCGCTCATTAGCAGCGCAAGCGCGAGCGCCGAAAGCGTCAGGAACTTCATGCTGTGTCCTCGACTGGCCCCGGCATGTCCGGGAGACGCGGATTATCGCTGCGCGCGTCAGCGCGCCGCCAGTCGTTCGGCCAGCTGGAGGTAGCGATCGATCGGCGGCGTGGCGGCGTCGGCCACCTTGGCGAGGTCGTCCCACAGACGGACCCGAACCGCATCCGCGGCGTGCGGCTGCGCGATGAATCGATCGGCCTCCGCAGCGCTGAAAATGCCGCCCTGAAGTTCCAGGCTGCGTTTCGAGTCCGCAGACAGTGCGGCCCAGTATTCGGCGCCGCTTATGCGGCCGTCGCCGCGCGCGCACAGGTAGCGCTTCGCGTCGACATGCAGGCGGATCGGCTGCAGCACGGCGTCGCCATAGAGGTCGCGCAGGAACGGCAGCGCGACGTACTCGTGACGGTCATCGACGCCGCGCAGCGTGGGGGTGTCGCCCTGGTCGTTGATCAGATGACCGAGATCGTGCAGGAACGCCGCCAGCACCAGTTCGTCGCCGGCGCCAGCACGCTCGGCCAGTTCAGCCGACTGCAGTGCGTGCTGCAGCTGGGTCACGGGCTCGCCGGCGTACATGCGGGCACCCTTGGCGGCGAAGAGCTGCTCGATTTCCCCGAGGGAAAGTCCCATTTACGTCGTCCGTGTTTCGCTGGTGAACACTGTCGGCTGCTCGCCGAGCAGTCGCGTCTTGGAAAGCACCCCGGCCGACTCCAGGATCGGGTAGGCGACCGAGCAGAACAGCGAGTTGATGCGCTTGAAGTCGGCCAGCAGGTCGAGGTGCAGGGAGCTGGTCTCGATCGACTGGCGCGTGTTGTCCGACAGCCGCAGCAGGTGCTGGTCGGCGTAACGCATCTCGAGCTCGCGGAAGGCGACCTTCTCCGACATCAGCGACTGCGCCGACTTGAGATCGCCGTTCAGGAACACGGCGACGCCAAGCTGCAGGTTGGCGACCAGGCGCGTATGCAGATCGGAAATCTCGGCAATGCCGGCGTCAGAGAACGACAGGCCGTGACGGATCTTCCGTTCGGCGACATCGAGCAGTCCGCGCTCGATGATGTCACCGACGTGCTCCATGTTGATCGTGAACTGGATCACCTCGGTCCAGCGCCTCGATTCGCCGGCGTCGAGTGCTTCGCGGCTGATCTGCGCGAGGTAGCGCTTGATGGCGGAGTACAGCCGGTCGACCTCGTCGTCACGACGCCGCAGCACCTCGGCGAGCTGCGTGTCGTTGGTGCGCAGCACCGTCATCAATCCGGTGAGCATGTCCTGGACGGTATCGGCAAGTCGGATCGCCTCGCGTGCCGCGTTGCCGAGCGCCAGCGGCGGCGTTGCCAGGGCGAGCGGGTCGAGATAGCGCGGCTGGCCTGCGCCTTCGGGGCTGCGTACGTCAGGCAACCAGCGTTCGGTCAGCGTTGCGACGCGCCCGGTCAATCCGATGAAGGTTAGCGCCAGCATCAGGTTAAAGGTGAGGTGAAACCCGACCACCAGCGTGCCGGGCTCAAGCTGCAACGACGGGATCCACGGCATTGCGAACGGCAGCAGCACCAGCGCGAGCAGAAGACCCGCCGCCTTGAACACGAAATTGCCGAGCGGCACGCGGCGTGTCACTGCGTCCGACTTGATCGTCGTCAGCAACGCCAGCAGGCCGCTGCCGAGATTGGCACCCAGCACCAGCGGCAAGGCGACGTGCAGTGGCAGCACGCTCGACGCGGCCAGCGTGGCAACCAGCAGTACGACGGCCAGGCTGGAGTAGGACATCACCGCGAACAGTGCACCGATCAGCACGTCGAGCAAGGTGTCGCCGGACAACTGTGCCAGCAGCGTCTTGACGCCCGCGGCGTGGGCAAGCGGCGCTGTCGCCGCGGTGATCAACTGCAGCGCGAGGATCATCACGCCGAATCCGAGCACGATGCGGCCGATCTGGCCGGCCCGCTCGTTGCGTCGTGAAAGGTAGACCACCACGCCAACGACGATCGCCAGCGGGGCGATCCAGCGCAGGTCGAGCGCGAATACCTGCACCATCACCGCGGTGCCGACATCGGCGCCGAGCATCACCGCGAGCGCGGCCGCGGTCGTCAGCAATCCCTGCGCGACAAAGGAGGACGTCAGCAACGCGGTCGCGGTGGAGCTCTGCAGCAGCCCGGTGACCCCGAGCCCGGCGATGAAGGCCGTCCCCCGACCCTGCATGCTGCGCGCGAGGATCCGGCGCAGCGGCGCACCGTACACCCGCAGGACTCCGGTGCGCACGATGTGCGTGCCCCAGACCAGCAGGGCGATCGCCGCCAGCAGATTCAACAGGTTCGTCAATTGCGGCCGTTACCTCCGTGGCGGCCCGAGGGCCACCGTTGCACGATCCGTCGAGGGCAAGTCCAGAGTCTGCATCGGCTCACCACGGTAACGAATACGTCTTGACGTTGGTGAAGCTCTTCATTGCCTCCTGGACACCTTCCTTGTAACCGAGTCCCGAGTCCTTGATTCCGCCGAAAGGCGTCAGTTCCAGCCGGTATCCCGGGACTTCCCGCACATTCACCGAGCCGACATTCAGCTCGGCGATGCAGCGGGTGATGACATCCAGCCGATTGGTGCAGACCGACGACGACAAGCCGTACGCTGTCGAATTCGCAATCGCGATCGCCTCGTCGAGCGAGTTGAAGCGGATCACCGGTGACACCGGGCCGAACGTCTCTTCCTTCACCAGCGGCATGCCCGGCTGCACGTGATCGAGAGCGGTCGGCGAGTACAGCGCCCCCCGGCGTTCGTTGCCGACGAGCAGGCGCGCACCCGTGCCCATGGCCTCGTTGACCCGATGCTCGAACTCGATCGCGGCCGGCTCATCGATGACCGTGCCCATGTCGGTGGACGGGTCCAGCGGGTCGCCGTGCTTCACCGCGCGAGTCTTCGCGACGAGCTTCTCGACGAACGCATCTGCCACGGCTGCGTGGACGAGCATCCGCTTGACCGCCGTGCAGCGCTGGCCGGAATTCTTGTACGAGCCGCTCGCGGCCAGCGTCGCCGCTTCCTCGATGTCGGCGTCGTCCATCACGATGATCGGGTCGTTGCCGCCAAGCTCCAGCACCTGGCGCTTGTAGACCGCCTTCGCCGCGATGTACTTGCCGACCGCCACGCCGCCCGTGAACGTCACCAGGTCGACGTCCGGATGAGTCAGCATCTCGTCGGCGATCTCGCGCGGATCACCGGTGAGCACCGACAGCATCGGCGGCGGCAAGCCGGCCTCGTACAGCACATCGGCCAGCAGGTAGGCGGCAAGCGGCGTCTTCTCGCTCGGCTTCAGCACCACGCGGTTGTTGGTCGCTACGGCCGGAGCTACCTTGTGGATGACCTGATTCAACGGATGATTGAACGGCGTGATCGCCGTGATGACGCCCTGCAGCGGCTCACGCAGCGTGTAGACCTTGCGGCTCTTGCCATGCGGCGTCAGGTCACAGGAAAAGACCTGCCCGTCATCGACCAGTGCCTGGTTGGCGGCAAACAGCAGCACGTCGCTGGCGCGACCCACCTCGTACTGCGTGTCCTTCAGGCACAGCCCGGACTCGAGCGTGATCATCCGGGCGATCGCGTCGCGACGGCTGGCAATGATCTCGCCCGCCTTCATCAGGATGCGGTAGCGCTCATAGCGAGTCAGGCGGGCGCGGTAACCGCGGGCCGCCCCGATCGCACGACGCACGTCGTCGATCGTCGCCTTCGGCACCGTCGCGATGACTTCGCCGGTGTACGGATAGCGGACTTCGAACGTGCGATCGGTCGCCACGCGCTCGCCGGCGATGCGCAGCGACTCGTTCCGGATGGGGCCCACGGGCGCGTTCATCGCAGACTCACTGGGCGTGGTTCAGCGCCAGGTCGAACACGTCGAAATTGCGCCAGCGACGGTTCGCATCCAGGTTCGGGATCGGCCGATTGAGGATGATCGGCACGCGCTGCTCGGAGATGCCACCGTGCGACCGCAGCGGCAGTTCGAGCTGCGACAGATCGTGCCGTGACCGGCTGGTGCCGAGCACCACGCTGCGCTCCGAGACGACGACCAGGTCGCCGATGCGGTCGGCCGGCAGCTCGAAGCGGGCGGCGGCCTCGGCGCGCGTGAGCACGACTTCAACGCCGATCAGGCCGCGCAGGCGTGCCGCGATCTCGCTTGCCGCATCAGCCGGCAGGTAGATGGTCGCAAAGGAACCCAGCGCACCGTGGTGCACGACATAGGGGTCAGTGATGGGCAGGATCACCCGCGTGCGTTCGCGGCCCAGCCACCCGTCGAGCAGGTCCTGCAGGAAGATGACGTTCGGGCTGGCGTCCAGCTTGGTCTTGGCGTTCATGCCGTGGTCCGCCGTCAGCGCGATGACGGCACCGAGTTGATCGAGGCGCATCAGGTACCGGTCGAGCATTGCGTAAAAGCGGTTGGCGTCCGGGTCACCGGGGGCATGCTTGTGCTGCACGTAGTCCGTCGTCGACAGGTACATGATGTCGGGCCGGCGCGTTTCGAGCAGGCGCACCCCGGCCGCGAAGATGAACTCCGAAAGCTCGGCGCTGTACACATCAGGCACCGGCATGCCGACCAGCGGCAGCACGTTGTCGATGCCGTTTTCCGGCACCGTTGCCTGTTCGGCCTTCTCGGACGAAAAGCAGATGCCCTTCATGCCGTGGCCGAGCAGCTTGCGCAGCTTGTCCTTGGCCGTGACGACCGCAACACTGGCGCCGGAGTCGGCAAGACCGGCGAGGATGCTTGGCGCGCGCAGCCACTTCGGGTCGTTCATCATCACTTCGGTGCCGCTGTCAACGTCAAACAGGTAGTTGCCGCAGATGCCGTGCACCGACGGCGGGGCT
>Ga0316603_10000209_pt1 | contig 31868 bp, 31 predicted proteins | sample OWC_soil_day10_n_FD_207649 | JGI IMG/M metagenome (GOLD analysis project Ga0316603, IMG submission 207649) | Wetland soil microbial communities from Old Woman Creek delta, Ohio, United States - OWC_soil_day10_noCT | ecosystem: Environmental > Terrestrial > Soil > Wetlands | place: USA: Ohio... | reverse complement strand
TCATCATCAAGGCCGACGTGCAGGGTTCCCAAGAGGCTCTGGTGCATTCCCTGACCAAGCTTTCCACGTCCGAGGTCAAGGTTCAGGTCATCCACGCTGCTGTGGGTGGCATTACCGAGTCTGACGTCAATCTGGCGCAGGCCTCCAAGGCCGTTATCCTTGGTTTCAACACCCGTGCTGATGCCGGTGCGCGCAAGGCGGCAGAGAACTTTGGCGTCGATATCCGCTACTACACCATCATCTACGAAGCCGTGGATGAGGTGAAGGCCGCCCTGTCCGGCATGCTGTCGCCGGAGAAGCGCGAGCAACTGATCGGCATGGTCGAGATTCGTCAGGTGTTCCGCATCACCAAGGTCGGCGCGATTGCCGGTTGTATGGTGCTATCCGGCGTCGTCCGGCGTGGTGCCTCGGTACGCTTGCTGCGCAAGAACGTGGTGATCCATACCGGCGAACTCGATTCCCTGAAGCGATTCAAGGACGATGCCAAGGAAGTCCGGGAAGGCTTCGAGTGCGGTCTGTCACTGAAGAACTTCAATGACATCGAAGAGGGCGATCAACTGGAAGTGTTTGAAATCCAGGAAGTGGCCCGCAGCCTGTAATGCCGAAGGACTATTCCCGATCCAGCCGGGTTACCGAACAGATCCATCGCGAGCTGTCGGACCTGATCCGGCTGGTGAAAGACCCCCGGGTGTCCCACCTGTTGCCCCTGGTAACGGTGACGGATGTCGAAATCACGCCGGACTACGCCCACGCCAAGGTGTTCTATACGTCCCTGACGCCGGAAGACAAGCGCGCCGATATTGCCGCCGGTCTCAAGCGCTGCTCGGGCTTTCTGCGCCGGGAACTGGGTCGTCGGGTGCGCATCCACACCACCCCGGAACTGCATTTTGTCTATGACTCTTCCGTGGAGCGGGGCACCTACCTCTCCAATCTGATCGACCGGGCCGTCGAGTCGGACCAGAACAAACCCGAGTGAACAAGCCGCGTCGTGCCCCGCGCCGTCGCATCGATGGCGTCTTGCTGCTGGATAAGCCGAACGGGATGAGTTCCAACGCCGCCTTGCAGAAGGCGCGCTGGCTGTTCAACGCCGAAAAGGCCGGTCACACCGGCACCCTCGATCCCATGGCCACCGGCCTGCTACCGCTATGCCTGGGGGAGGCCACCAAGTTTGCAGGTGAGCTGCTGGATGCCGACAAGACCTATGAAGCTGTGGTACGCCTGGGTCAGACCACCGATACTGCCGACGCCGAGGGTCAGGTGCTGGAAACCCGACCCGTGACGGTGAGCGATGCCGAGGTGGAGGCGGCGATTACCCACTTTGTCGGCGAAATCGAGCAGGTGCCGCCCATGTATTCGGCCCTCAAGCGCGACGGCAAGCCGCTCTACGAATATGCCCGAGCCGGCATCGAACTGGAGCGTCAGGCCCGGCGCATCACCATCTATCGCATTGACTGGCTCGGCCGCGATGGTACCGATATCAGCCTGCGCGTCCATTGCAGCAAGGGCACCTACATCCGCACCCTGGCCGCTGATCTGGGCGCGGCGCTCGGCTGCGGCGCCCATCTGGCGGCGCTGCGGCGCACCCGGATCGCCGATCTCGACATCGCCGACGCCCTGCCGCTGGCGACTCTGGAAGCCCTGGAAGGCGCTTCCCGCGATGCCTGCCTGCGGCCCGCTGACGCGCTGCTGGCCAAACTGCCGATTGTCTGCGTCGATGCAGCCGTGGCCGCGCGTTTTCTTCATGGCCAGACCGTGAGCCAAAGCGGCACAAGCGATACAAGTGGCCGTTGCCGGGTGTATTGCGGCGAGCGTTTCATCGGGCTTGGCGAGCAGACGGCGGAGGGTTGGCTGAAGCCCCTGCGACTGCTGGCAACGGTAAGCTGAGTCCTTGAAAAGTCATGATTTCCCTTGCGAGGGCGGGGCGGCTTTGGCTATAATCCGCGCCTTCGCTCGATAGGCGGGCGAAGTTTGGGTGCAGGCTCTATCAAACCGGGGCGGCGCCTGTTTTATTCACAGTGTTTGAGAGATTATTGAAATGGCACTTTCCACCTCCGACCGGGCCAAAATTGTGGCCGACTATCAGCGTGCTGGCGGCGACACCGGGTCCCCCGAAGTTCAAGTCGCTCTGCTGACCGCCCGTATCAACGACCTCACCGGTCACTTCAAGGAACATGTGAAGGATCACCACTCCCGCCGCGGTCTGCTGCGCATGGTGAGCACCCGTCGCAAGCTGCTTGATTACCTGAAGCGCACCAAGGCTGAAAGCTACCGTGCCTTGATCGAGCGTCTGGGTCTGCGTAAGTAATAACGATGTCCAAGCCTCAGTCGGTACCGATTCCAGTTATCGGGCATGGCTGAACATGCCGGCGTCAGCTTAACGGCTGCGCCGGCTTTGTTTTTTGTTGGGGCGGTTTCATTGGGAGCCGTCCATGATGATGAAAGGAAATACCCTTGCTGAACGCCACTCGTAAGTCCTTCGCCTACGGCGCCCATACTGTCACCCTCGAAACCGGAGAAATCGCTCGCCAGGCTGGCGGCGCCGTGATGGTGAACATGGACGACACCGTGATCCTCGCCACCGTCGTTGCCAAGAAGGAAGCCAAGGCTGGCCAAGACTTCTTCCCCCTGACCGTTGATTACGTCGAGAAGGTGTATGCCGCCGGTCGTATCCCCGGTGGTTTCTTCAAGCGCGAAGGTCGTCCTTCCGAGAAGGAGACCCTGACTTCCCGCCTGATCGACCGTCCGATCCGTCCGCTGTTCCCGGAAGGCTTCTACAACGAAGTCCAGGTCATCATCCATGTGCTGTCCAGCAATCCGGAAGTGGATCCCGACATCCCCGCCATGATCGGCGCCTCCGCCGCCCTGGCGATTTCCGGTGTGCCCTTCAACGGCCCCATCGGCGCTGCCCGCGTTGGTTACATTGACGGCCAGTATGTGCTGTGCCCGACCATCAGCCAGCTCAAGGACAGCAAGATGAACCTGGTGGTGGCCGGTACCGCCGCCGCCGTGCTGATGGTGGAATCCGAAGCCGATCAGCTGTCCGAAGAAATCATGCTCGGCGCCGTGGTGTTTGGCCACGAGCAGGCCAATGCCGCCATCAATGCCATCAACGAACTGGTTGAAGTTGCTGGCAAGCCTGAGTGGAACTGGCAGCCGGCGCCGAAGGACGAAGCCCTGGTGGCCAAGATCGCCGAACTGGCCGAAGCTCCCCTGCGTGACGCCTACCGCATCACCAGCAAGCAGGATCGCACCCACAAGTGCCGCGAAATCGCCGCCAAGACCATCGCTACCCTGACCGAAGGCGTGGAGAATGCGCCCGACGCCAACGTCATCAGCGACCTGATGTTTGAACTCGAAGCCAAGATCGTCCGCAGCCAGATCCTCAACGGCGAGCCCCGTATCGACGGCCGTGACACCCGCACCGTGCGTCCGATCGTGATCCGCAACGGCGTCCTGCCGCGCACCCACGGTTCCGCCCTGTTCACCCGCGGCGAAACCCAGGCTCTGGTGATCGCTACCCTCGGCACCGGCCGCGACGAGCAGATCATCGACGCCCTGCAAGGTGAGTACCGCGACCGCTTCATGCTCCACTACAACATGCCTCCCTTCGCCACCGGCGAAACCGGCCGTGTCGGTTCTCCCAAGCGTCGTGAAATCGGCCATGGCCGTCTCGCCAAGCGCGCCATGCTGGCTGTGCTGCCGACCCCGGAAGAGTTTGGCTACTCGATTCGCGTCGTGTCGGAAATCACCGAATCCAACGGTTCCTCCTCCATGGCTTCCGTCTGTGGTGCCTCCCTGGCCCTGATGGACGCCGGCGTGCCCCTCAAGGATCATGTGGCCGGTATCGCCATGGGCCTGATCAAGGACGGTGGCCGCTTCGCCGTGCTGACCGACATTCTCGGCGACGAAGATCACCTAGGCGACATGGACTTCAAGGTGGCTGGTACCGACAACGGCATCACCGCCCTGCAAATGGACATCAAGATTCAGGGCATCACCAAGGAAATCATGCAGGTCGCCCTGGCCCAGGCCAAGGAAGCCCGTGTCCATATTCTTGGTCTGATGAAGGGCGCCATGACCGGCGCCCGCGCCGAAGTGTCCGACTTCGCCCCGCGCATGATTACCATCAAGATCAATCCCGAGAAGATTCGTGATGTGATCGGCAAGGGTGGGGCTGTCATTCGTGCTCTGACCGAAGAAACCGGCTGCGTCATTGACATCGAAGATGACGGTACCGTGACCATTTCTTCCGTCAGCTCCGATGCGGCGCAATCTGCCAAGAAGCGCATCGAGGACATCACCGCCGAGGTGGAAGTGGGTCGTATCTACGAAGGCACGGTGCTGCGTCTACTCGACTTCGGCGCCATCGTTCAGGTGTTGCCGGGCAAGGATGGTCTGCTGCACATCTCCCAGATCGCCAACGAGCGTGTCAATGCCGTCGCCGACTACCTCAAGGAAGGCCAGGCCGTGAAGGTCAAGGTCATCGAGACCGACGACAAGGGCCGTGTGCGCCTGTCCATGAAGGCTCTGCTGGCCGAAGGCGCTCCTGCCGAGCCGGCTGCACAGTAAGTAAGAGGTGACGGACCGCCTTTTGGGGTGGTCCGCACGACAAAAAAGGACGCCTCGGCGTCCTTTTTACTTCCAGGCCATCTGCTTGTGGCTTCGGCCTACGCCAAAAGCAATGAAGGCCAAGCAGTGCTTGGCCTTCATCCTTGCAGGTGCCGGCTTACTTCGCCATCTGTTTCTCGCGCCGTTCCTCCAGTTCCTTGCAGTCGATGCAAAGGGTGGCGGTGGGGCGGGCTTCCAGGCGCTTGAGGCCGATTTCGACGCCGCAACCGGCACAGAAACCATAGTCACCGGCGTCGATCAGGGCGATGGACTCATCCACCTTCTTGATCAGCTTGCGTTCCCGGTCGCGGTTGCGCAGTTCGAGGGCGATATCGGACTCCTGGCTGGCGCGGTCGTTGGGGTCGGCGAAAACGGTCGCCTCGTCCTGCATGGTATGCACGGTGCGCTCGATGTCCTCGACCAGCTCCTCCTTGAGCGATTCGAGAATCGTGCGGAAATGCGCCAGCTGCTTGGAGTTCATGTACTCCTCGCCCTTTTTGGGTGTGTAGGGCGGGAACTGTTTTTTATGCAGCAGATCTTCAGCCATGTGCTGGATTCCGGTCCGGGTAAAAGGAGAGATTTATAAACGAAAACGGGACGGCTCGCAAGGTTAACGCGCCCATGACGGCAGCTTAGTTTCGGCTTTTTCCGTTATTCGAGGGCTTGGAGCCGAGGCGGTGGGAAAGATCGTCGGCACAGGCCTTTAGGGCGCGGGCGTTTTCGCCGTCCCATTCCGCCTCGAAGGCGCCGGCGGGACCGAGGATGGTGACGGCGAGGACGATGTGCCCTTCATGGTCGAAGACCGGGGCGGAGAAGGCATTCACACCGGGAATCGGCGCCCCCATAGTGCGCGACATGCCTTTTTCCCTTACATCCTGAATTACCGCCTGAACTTCCTTCCAGTCCGGGGGCTCGCCCATGCGGTGGGGGTAGGCCAGGGACTGGAAGTTCTCGACGTAGCGCTCCACCAGCTTGGGCGGCAGGAAGGCGGCGAATATGCGCCCGGTGGCGGTGAACAGCGACATGATGGTACCGGTGCGCATGTTCATGTGGATCGGCCGCGAGGATTCCTCGATATGGACGATGGTGGGGCCGGCACTGCCCCATACAGCCAGGGCGACGGTTTGGTTGATCTGTTCCGCCAGCTTGGCGGCGGCGATGGTGCCCAGCCGCACCGGATTGAGCCGGCGCAGGCAGGCGAGGCCCATTTGCAGAGCGAGGGGGCCGAGTTCGTAACGGCCGGAGATCGGGTCCTGTTCCACCAGTCCGAGGTTGCCGTAGCTGACCAGATAGGGGTGGGCCTTGGCGGCGCTCATGGCCGCCGCCTTGGCGAGGTCCTTAAGCAGCATGGCGTCGCCGGATTCGGCAAGGGCCAGCAGAATCTTGCCGCCGACTTCGATGGACTGGATGCCCCGACGGGGACGTTCCGTGCGCTCCACTGGGGAATCCTTCATGGTGGGTGGTTCCGGGAAGGCGTGGATTCTACCCTTAGCGGTGCTTGAATTCGGCCTTGCGTTTGGCGGCAAAGGCCGCCATGCCTTCCTTCTGGTCTTCGAGGGCAAAGGCAGCGTGGAAGGTACGGCGCTCGAAGTGCAGGCCTTCGGCCAGGGATGACTCGTAGGCGCGATTCACCGATTCCTTAATCATCATTACCACCGGCTGCGAGTAGCCGGCGATGGTCTGGGCGGCAGCGAGGGTTTCGTCGAGCAGCTTGTCGGCGGCAATAATGCGGGCCACCAGACCACAACGCTCGGCCTCGGCGGCGTCGATGAAGCGGGAAGTGAGGCACATGTCCATGGCCTTGGCCTTGCCCATGGCGCGGGGGAGACGCTGGGTGCCGCCGGCGCCGGGGAGAATGCCGAGTTTGACTTCCGGCTGGCCGAACTTGGCAGTGTCGGCGGCGTAGATCATGTCGCACATCATGGCCAGTTCGCAGCCGCCGCCGAGGGCGAATCCCGCCACGGCGGCAATTACCGGCTTGCGGCACTGGCTGACGCGGTCCCAGTTGCGGCTGATGTAATTGGTTTTGTAGACATCCATGTAGCCCCAGTCTTTCATGGCACCGATGTCGGCGCCGGCGGCAAACGCCTTTTCAGAACCCGTGATGACGATGCAGCCAATGGCCTCATCGGCCTCGAAGGCATCGAGCGCAGCGCCCATTTCGTCGATCAATTGGTCGCAGAGGGCATTCAACTGCTGGGGGCGATTGAGGGTGATGAGGCCGACCTTGTCGCGGGTCTCGGCGATGATGAATTCGTAAGCCATGGATACTCCCTATTCGTGTTCTCGGATGCCCACTCATATGCCCAGGTAGGCGCGTTTCACGTCTTCGTTCTTCAGCAGTTCCGGGCCGGGGCCGGAAAGCAGGGTGCGGCCGGCCTCGATGACATAGCCCACATCGGCGATGGACAAGGCGGCGTGGGCATTCTGCTCCACCAGGAAAATGGTCATTCCCTTGGCCTTGAGGCTTTCAACGACGCGGAAGATTTCATCCACCAGCAGCGGCGCCAGGCCCATGCTCGGCTCGTCCAGCAGCAGTAGCTTGGGCCGGCCCATCAGGGCGCGGGCCATGGCGAGCATCTGCTGCTGTCCGCCCGAAAGCGTGCCGGCCGGCAGGTTACGCTTTTCCTTGAGGATCGGGAAGAGTTGGTACATGGCCTCCATGTCGTCGGTCATTTCCCCCTTGGGGCGGGTGAAGGCGCCCAGACGCAGGTTGTCCTCGATCGACAGGGGGCCAAACACCTGACGGCCCTCCGGACTCTGGCAGATACCGAGCTTGACCCGCTGGTGGGGCGCCATGCGCGTGATGTCCTGGCCGGCAAAATGGATGCTGCCGCCGCTGGCGGGCTGCACTCCCGAGACCGTGCGCAACAGGGTGGTCTTGCCGGCGCCATTGGCGCCCACCAGGGCCACCAGTTGGCCCGGGCGAATCTCGATATCGATGCCGGCGAGGGCCTGGATGCGGCCGTAATGGCTGGTGAGGCCGCGAATCGAAAGCAGCGTGGCGTCGCTGGCGACAGCGTCGTAACCGCCGCCCAGTCCCACCGGTTCGGGCGCCATCAACACCAGACGAGACCGCAGTTCGGCGAATTCGGCGCGGGCGTTCTTGCCAAAGAGGGGGTCGTCGTTGGAGAGGAACGGGGCGTCGATTTCCAGCCAGTCCTCGGCGGTGAGGCTGTCCTTGGCCGCCGTCATGACGTCCCGCTCTTCCACATGAATATGGTCGCGCAGCAGGGCGATGAAGCGGTCGATGTCGGCGAAGAAGGCCTGCTCGTTGGTATCGCGGCCGGCCTGGATGTCTTCGCCCTTGCGACGAATTACCGCGAGGTAGCGGGGGCCTTCTTCGTGCTGGATCTGCAACTTCTTGATGGCCGGGATGACGTCGGGACGGCGCAGCATGACCTTGGGGAAGAGGAACTGGTCTTCCTTCGGGTGATGCACCTTGTCCACATAGGTTTCCACGTAATCCAGCATCTGATTCATGGTGGCCAGGGAGGCGTTGGCGCCGTGTTGGCGCATGTCCTGGTTGAGGGCGGCGAGGGCTGTGGTCAGGCGCCAGAGGGCGCGATGGTCGTCGCTGATGACTCTTAAAGCTTCCATGTTCGGTTCCTCAGGCGTGTGCGCCGAGATAGGCGGCGATGACGTCCGGATTCTTGCGCACCTCGGCGGCGGTGCCTTCGGTGAGCTTCTTGCCGTAGTCGAGTACCAGGATGCGGTCGGAGAGGTTCATCACCATCTTCATGTCGTGCTCTACCAGCACCACGGTGACGCCGGATTCGGCGATCTTGCGGATCAGCTCGTCGATCTCCTCGGTTTCCTTGGGGTTGAGACCGGCGGCGGGTTCGTCGAGGAACAGCAGTTTCGGCCGTGCCGCCATGGCGCGGGCGATCTCCAGGCGCTTGAGGGCGCCGTAGGACATGGCATCGGCACGGGTGTCGAGATAGGCGGCAAGGCCGGTGAAACGCATCAGTTCCGCGGCTTCCTCGCGCAGCTGGCGGTCGCGCCGGGCGAGGGAAGGCAGGCTCAACATGGCGCTGAGGAGGTTGCGGTTGAGCTGGAGGTGGGCACCGACCATGACGTTTTCCAAGGCCGACATGTTCATGCAGATTTGCAGGTTCTGGAAGGTGCGGCTCATACCCAGGCGCGCCAGGGCGTGGGGCGCCTCGCCCACGATCGGCCGGCCTTCGAGGCGGATTTCACCCTCGGAGGGCGTGTAGATGCCGGTGACCAGGTTGAACAGGGTGGTCTTGCCGGCGCCGTTGGGGCCGATCACCGAATAGATGATGCCGGCGTCAACGCTGAAGCTTACGTCCTGTACCGCCTTGACACCTCCGAAGGCCTTGGAGAGATGGGAAACTTCGAGCAGGGCCATCAGGCTTTCCTCCCGAATTTGGCAGCCAGCGTCGGCACCAGGCCGCGCGGCAGGAAGATCATGGTCAGAATCAGGATGCCGCCGAAGGCCACGGTTTCCCAGCCTTCCAGGGTCGCCAGCAACTGCGGCAGCATGGTCAGGATGGCGGCGCCGACGACGGAGCCGAACACCGAGGCCATGCCCCCCACCACCACCATGGTGACGAGTTCGATGGAGTGGAAGAAGCCCGCCACTCCCGGCGTCAGGAAGCCGATGTAATGGGCGCTGAGGCTGCCCATGATGCTGGCGAAGACGGCGGAGAGGGTGAAGATTGCCACCTTGTAGCGCACCACATCGACGCCCACCACCTGGGACGCCACTTCGGAGCCATGAAGGGCGCGCAGCGCGCGGCCGAAGGGGGAGTCGATCAGGTTCAGTGAGGCCCACACCGAGAATAGAAGCAGGCCAGCCATGAGGCCGTACCAGCGCGTCTCGCCGCTGATGTCGATGCCAAACAGGGACAGCGTCGGCACCGACATGCCGTCGGGGCCGCCGGTCCATTGGCCTTCGTTGTTGATGATGATGGAAATGATGATGCCCAGGCCCAGGGTCGCCATGGCCAGGTAATGGCCTTTGAGCTTGAAGATCGGTCGCGCGATCAGGACGGCAAGCAGGGCCGATACCGCTGCACCGGCAGCCATGGCGGCAAGAGGGTGCCAGCCTGCATGGGTGGTCAGGATGCCCGTGGCGTAGGCGCCGATGCCGATGAAGCCGGCGTGGCCTAGGCTGATCTGGCCGGCGTAGCCGATCAGCAGGTTGAGGCCGATGACGATCACTGCGTTCATGGCGATGCGCACCGCCACGTCGTAGTAGTAGCTGTTGCCGAAGGTGAAGGGCAGCAGGGCGAGCAGGATGGCGAGCAGGACCAGGCCGGGGTGAAAGAGACGTTTCATCTCAGACCCTTTCTGTGACCCTGGCGCCGAACAGGCCCCGGGGCATGAAGAACAGGATTGCGAGGATGATGACGAAGGGCACCGCATCCTTGTAGGCCGAGGAGATGTAGCCGGCGGCCATGGCTTCGGCGATGCCCACCAGCAGTCCGCCCACCACGGCGCCGAGACCACTGCCAAGACCGCCGAGCACGGCGGCTACGAAGCCCTTGAGACCAAGCATGATGCCGACGTCGGCGGAGGTGAGGGTGATTGGCGTCACCAGAATGCCGCCGAGGGCGCCGAGGGCGGCCGAGAGAGCGAAGCTGATGAGAAGCACGAAATTGGTGTTGATGCCCACCAGTTGCGCTGCGGTGCGATTGAACGAGGTGGCGAGGATCGCCTTGCCCATCAGGGTGCGGCTGAAGAACCACCACAGGGCCGTCACCACGGCGGCGGTGACGCCGAGTACCCAGAGGCTTTGTGGCAGCAGGGTGGCGCCGAGAATATGGATCGGATCGTTGCCGGAGAAGGCGGGGATGCTGTGGGTGTCCTTGCCCAGCCAGACCTGGGTGACGCCGCGAATCACCAGGGAAACGCCGATGGTGATGATGATGAGGGTCACGGTGTCGGCATGGCGCGCCGGCTCGATGGCCAGCTTTTCCACCAGCAGTCCGACCAGGGCCGGGATGGCGATGGCGAGCAGAATCGCCATGGGTAGCGGCAGTCCCGACTGAATGAAGAAGGCGGTCAGCATGCCGCCGAGCATGATGAATTCGCCCTGGGCGAAGTTGATCACGTTGCTGGCGTTGTAGATCAGCGTGAAACCCAGCGCCGCCAGGGCGTAGGTGGCGCCGATGGTGACACCGGAGAAAAGAAATTGCAGAAATTGGGCAAGCATGGCGTGAGTTCTCCCAGCCCCGGAGCCAGGGCTCCGGGGAGGTGCGTCAATGGTTGTGCCGACTTAGTAAGCCAACAACGTCTTTGGCAAGCTACTTGGCAATGACCCAGTCGCCCTTCTTTACTTCCAGCATGCGGAAGGCGGAGAGGTCGAGGCCCATGTGGTCGGTGGCCGACATGTTGAAGACGCCGGTGGTGGCGACGAAGCCCTTGGTCTTTTCAAGGGCCTCACGCACCTTCTCCTTGTCGGTGCCGCCGGCGCGCTTGATGGCATCCACCGCCAGCATCAGGCCGTCGTAGGCGTAGCCGCCGAAGGTCGAGGCATCGGCCTTGTAGCGCTCCTTGTATTCCTTCTCGTAGGCCATGGCGACGGGCTTGACCGGATCGTTGGCGGGCAGTTGGCTGGCCACCAGCAGGGCCGGTGAGGGCAGACGCACACCTTCAGCCGCCGGGCCGGCGAGCTTGATGAAGTCGTCGGAAGCGACGCCGTGGGACTGGTACTGGGGCAGGGTGATGCCGAGCTGGGCGTAGTTCTTGGCGACGATGGCCGGACCCTGGCCGAGGCCGAAGACGAAGACCGCCTGGATGCCCGGGGTGGATTTGATCTTGGTCAGTTGGGCGGTCATGTCCGAGTCCTTGGGACCGTAGGTTTCATTCGCCACCAGGGTGATGCCGTACTTGGAGGCTACGGCTTCGGTTTCCTTCTTGCCGGATTGGCCGAAGCCAGAGGTCTCGGACAGCAGGCCCACCTGGGTGATGCCGTGCTTCTTCATGTCCTCGAACACCTTCTCGGCGGCCATGCGGTCGGTGTGGGGGGTCTTGAACATCCACTTCTTCACCGGTTCGATGATGGGGACGCCGCCGGCCAGGGAGATGAAGGGGGTGGTGGCCTTCTCGACCAGGGGATACATGGCCATGGTGGAGCCGGTGGTGGTGCCGCCGACGATGATGTCCACCTTGTCCGACTCGATCAGGCGCTTGGCGAAGCCGTTGGCCTTCGCAGCATCAGCGGCGTCGTCGTAATGCACCAGTTCCAGCTGGCGACCGAGGACGCCACCGGCCTTGTTGATCTTCTCCACATAGAGTTGCAGGGTCTTCAGCTCCGGGTCACCGAGGAAGGCGGCGGGGCCGGTGACCGACAGCACGGCGCCGATTTTGATCGGTTCGCTGGCGTGAGCGTTGAAGCCCAGGCTTAGGGTGACGAAGGCAGCGGCGATGAGTTTCAGGGTGGTGCGCTTTTTCATGGGTGTGTCTCCTCTGTGGTTTTAGTGTGAAGCAGCTAGCGTTAGAGTCGTTCAATGATGAGAGCGATGCCCTGGCCGACGCCGATGCACATGGTGCACAAGGCGTAGCGGCCATGGGTGCGTTCCAACTGATTCAGGGCGGTCGTAACGAGGCGGGCGCCGGAAGCGCCGAGGGGGTGGCCGATGGCGATGGCACCGCCGTTGGCGTTAACGTGAGCGGCATCGTCCGGCAAGCCGAGCATGCGTAGCACCGCCAGGCCCTGGGCGGCGAAGGCTTCGTTGAGTTCGATCACGTCCATCTGGCCGATGGTCAAGCCGCACAGGGCCAGCACCTTCTGCGACGCTGGTGCCGGGCCGATGCCCATGATGCGCGGCTCGACGCCGGCGGCTGCCATGCCGACGACGCGGGCGCGGGGCTTGAGGGCGAAGCGACTGACGCTGGCGGCATTCGCCAGCAGCAGGGCGCAGGCGCCGTCATTGACGCCGGAGGCATTGCCTGCCGTGACGGAGCCGTCAGGCCGCACCACACCTTTGAGCTTGGCCAGGGTTTCCAGGGTCGTGTCGGGACGGGGATGCTCGTCGCTGGTGAATAACTTGGGGTCGCCCTTCTTCTGGGGAATGGCGACAGGAACGATCTCCGTGTTGAAGAAGCCAGCAGCCTGGGCGGCACCCCAGCGCTGCTGGCTGCGCAGGGCAAAGACATCCTGGTCGGTGCGGCTGACCTTGAATTGCTCGGCCACGTTCTCGGCGGTTTCCGGCATCGAGTCGATGCCGTACTTGGCCTTCATCAACGGATTGACGAAGCGCCAGCCGATGGTGGTGTCCTCGATCTTGGCCGTGCGCGAGAAGGCCGAATCGGCCTTGCCCATGACGAAGGGGGCGCGGCTCATGCTCTCGACGCCGCCGGCAATCATCAAGCCGGTTTCACCTGACTTGAGGGCACGGGCGGCCATGCCGACCGCGTCGAGGCTGGAACCGCAGAGTCGGTTCACCGTGGTGCCCGGCACCTCTTGGGGCAGACCTGCCAGTAGGGTGGCCATGCGGCCGACGTTGCGGTTGTCCTCGCCGGCCTGGTTGGCGCAGCCGTAAATCACGTCATCCACGGCGGACCAGTCCACGCCGGGATTGCGCTCCATGAGAGCGCGGATCGGATGGGCAGCGAGGTCGTCGGCGCGCACTGCCGAGAGCGTGCCGCCGTAGCGGCCGAAGGGGGTGCGAATGGCGTCGATGATGAAGGCGTCTTGCATGGCGGTCTCCGGTTCAGTCTTTTGCGCGCTTGTCGAAGACGCGGCGCGCCTTGCCCACCGAGCGCATGAGGCCGTCGGGCGGCATTAACTGGATGCTGGTGGAAATGCCGACGAAGGTCTTGATCGCGTGTTGCAAGGTCTTCGCCACTTCCTGGCGACGTGGCTCGGGAATAGCGGCGAATTTGGCCGCCAGCTCGACGCGGACTTCCACTGCGTCCATGTTGCCGTCGCGGGTGACTTCGATTTCGTACTGGGGCGCCAGTTCCTCCTGTTTCAGTAACAGTTCCTCAATCTGGGTCGGGAACACATTGACGCCGCGGATGATGAGCATGTCGTCGGAGCGGCCGGTGATCTTGCCGATGCGGCGGAAGGAGCGGGCGGTGGGTGGCAGCAGGCGGGTGAGGTCGCGGGTACGGTAGCGGATCACCGGCAGGCCTTCCTTGGTCAGGGTGGTGAATACCAGTTCGCCTTCGCTCCCATCCGGCAGCACCTCGCCGCTGGCCGGGTCGATGATCTCCGGGTAGAAGAAGTCTTCCCAGATCACTGGGCCGTCCTTGGTCTCGATGCACTCGTTGGCGACGCCGGGGCCCATGACTTCCGAGAGGCCGTAGATGTCCACCGCGTCGATGCCGGCGCGGCGCTCGATCTCGGTGCGCATGGCGTCGGTCCAGGGTTCGGCGCCGAAAATGCCGACCTGGAGGGAGTTGTCGTCGGGGCCCATGCCCTTCTTCTCCATTTCCTCGATCACATTGAGGAAGTAGGAGGGGGTGACCATGATGATCGAGGGCTTGAAGTCCTGGATCAGCTGGATCTGCTTTTCAGTCTGGCCACCGGACATGGGGATCACCGTGCAGCCCAGGCGCTCGGCGCCGTAGTGGGCGCCAAGGCCGCCAGTGAACAGGCCATAGCCGTAGGCGACCTGGATGATGTCGCCGGCACGGCCGCCAGCGGCGCGGATCGAGCGCGCCACCAGATTGGCCCAGTTGTCGATGTCGTTCTGGGTGTAGCCCACCACCGTCGGCTTGCCCGTGGTGCCGCTGGAGGCGTGGAGGCGGACGATCTTTTCCCGTGGCACGGCGAAGAGGCCGAAGGGATAGTTGTCGCGGAAGTCCTTCTTGTAGGTGAAGGGGAACTTCGCCAGGTCGGAAAGCTGCTTGAGGTCGGAAGGATGGACGCCGGCGGCGTCGAAGCTCTTCTTGTAGTGGGGCACGTTGTCGTAGGCGTGTTTCACCGACCACTGCATGCGCTGCAATTGCAGGGCGCGGATTTCGTCGATGCTGGCCTTTTCAATCGGCTCCAGGTCGCCCGGGGCGGGGGTCTTTACGGTCATGGTGGGTCTCCTCTCTAGTTGGTTTTTCTTATTTGTTCTGGTCGGGGATCGCGGCGCCCTTGATGCGGTAGGACTTGCCGCGGAAGAAGGCGATGGTGTCGCCCTTCTGGTTGCTGACGGTGATGTCGTACACGCCGGTGCGGCCCGACAGGGAGCGTTCTTCGGCGCTGGCGGTGAGGGTATCGCCGAGGCGCGCCGGCGCCACATAGTCGATGCTGCAGCCGGAAGCCACGGTGGCCAAGTTGTAGGCGTTGCAGGCGTAGGCAAAGGCGGTGTCGGCGAGGGCGAAGATGAAGCCGCCGTGGCCGATGAAATGGCTGTTGAGCATTTCCTCCCGCACCTTCATCGACATGCGGCAGGCGCCGGGGGCGATGGCGTCGATGTGGATGCCGAGAAACTGGGCGGTCTTGTCGTCCTTGAACATGGCCGCCGCCACCTGCTCGGCAAGGGCCTGGGGGTCCAGCGGTTCAGCGTCGAGTTCGATACGATCAGTCATGAAATCCCTTTCCCGACCACACCTTTCGCCGGATCAGCGGCGACACGCGGTAACGGTCTTCTCCATAGTGGGCAGCCAGATGGGTGAGCACGTCGGCCACCCGGTGAATGCCGATGCGATCGGCCCAGGCCAGCGGCCCCAAAGGATAATTGACGCCCTTCATCATCGCCATGTCGGCGTCGGCGGCGGAGCAGACGCCCTGATTCACGGCGTCGGCGGCTTCGTTGGCGAGCATGGCGACGGTGCGCAGCACGGCCAGGCCGGGGATGTCGTCGAGTTGCGACACGGCGATGCCGGCGGCCTGGAACAGGCCGGCGGCGACGGCGATGGCTGAGTCATTGGACTCCATCGTCTGGTCGGCACAGGCGAGGCCGATGCGCTTGCAGCTGGCGTAGTCGAGGGCGAGGTCGAACAGCACCAGGGCCGAGCCCCAGGTTTCCGCCGAACGCGCCGTGGCGCTGCGGCCGTCGGAGAGAGCGAGGAAGACATCGCCGACGGCGATGGCGCCATGGGGGAAGCGTGGGATCATGCCTTCTTCCACCACCTTGATGCCGGCGGCGACAAAGCGATCCGCCAGCCCACGGGCGGGGCCGAGATCACCAAGGATGCGCACCTCGGCCGGCGTGGGGCCGGCGGGCAGGGTCTCTGCCTCAGGTGTTTCCGGTGTCTCGCCATAACGATAGAAGCCCTGGCCCGACTTGCGGCCGAGGCGTCCGGCAGCCACCAGCTCCTGCTGGATCAGGGAGGGCAGGAAGCGTGGGTCGTTGAAATAGGCGTCGAACACCGAGCGGGTGACGGCGAAATTCACGTCGTGGCCAATCAGGTCCATCAGCTCGAAGGGCCCCATGCGGAAGCCGCCGGCCTCGCGCAGCAGGGCGTCGATAGTGGCCGGTGTGGCGGCGCCTTCCTGCAACAGACGTAGGCCCTCGGCGTAGTAGGGACGGGCGACGCGGTTGACGATGAAGCCCGGCGACGACTTGGCATGGACCGGCACCTTGCCCCAGGCGGCGGCGGTGGCGAACACCGTCTCGGCTATCGCAGGTGCGGTGGCGAGGCCGCTCACCACTTCCACCAGCGCCATCAGCGGCGCCGGGTTGAAGAAGTGCATGCCGACCACGCGCTGCGGGGCGGGGATGCCCTTGGCGATGGCGGTGACGGAAATCGAGGAGGTATTGGTGGCGAGAATGCAGGCATCGCCGACGATGGCGGCCAGTTCGGCGAACAGACCCTGCTTGGCGGCCAGGTCTTCGACGATGGCTTCCACCACCAGTGCTGCTCCCGCCGCGTCAGATAAGGCGTTCATGGCCACCAGCCTGGAGGCCGCGTGGTTGGCGGCTTCCAGGGGCATCTTGCCCTTTTCTGCAAGCTTGGTGAGGGTCTTGGCGATGCCGTCGATGGCGGCCAGGGCGGCTCCGGGGCGAGTGTCGAACAGGCGCACCGGATGGCCGGCCACGGCGGCGATCTGGGCGATACCGGCCCCCATGGCGCCAGCGCCGATCACCACAACGAGGGAGTCTTTGCTCAGGGCTGGCATGTCACTTCCCGGTGAACTTCGGTGCGCGCTTTTCCATGAAGGCGGCGACGCCTTCCCGGTAGTCGTCGCTGCGGCCCAGTTCGGCCATCATGTCGCGCTCCAGATTGAGCTGGGTTTCCAGGTCGTTGACATGGGCGGCGCGCATGGCTTCGCGGGTTCTTACCAGGGCCTTGGTGGGTGCGTTGGCGAATTGGGTAGCGATCTTGTCCACCGTGGCGGCCAGTTCCGTGTCGGGTACGCAGGACCAGATCAGACCCCAGTCGGCGGCTTGGCGGGCGGGCACTTTTTCCGCCAGCATGGCCAGACCCAGGGCGCGGGCGAGACCGACCCGCTTGGGTAACTGCCAGGTGCCGCCGCTGTCGGGAATCAGACCGATCTTGCTGAAGGCCTGGAGGAAACTGGCCGATTCGGCGGCGATCACCAGGTCGCAGGCAAGGGCGACGCTGACACCAGCGCCGGCGGCGACACCGTTGACGGCGCAGATGGTCGGCACCGGCAGGCCTTGCAGGGCGAGGATCAGGGGCTTCCAGTTGCGTTCCACGGTGGCGCCCAGATCGGGCGGCGCATCGCCGCCGGCCATGGCGCGGTCGGAGAGATCCTGGCCGGCGCAGAAGCCGCGGCCGGCGCCGGTCAGCACCAGCACACGGGCGGTCGGATCGGTGCGCAACTGGTCGAAGGCGGCGCGCACCTCGGTGTGCAGCGTTTCGTTGAAGCTGTTGAGGCGATCGGGGCGGTTGAGAGTGAGGCGGGCGATGCCGTCCTTGATTTCGAACAGGATGGTTTCAAAGCTCATGGCATGGACCTCAGATGTGTTCGCGGTGCTGGACGACGCAGAAGCGGCGGGCAACAAAGGCGGCGTCGGTGAGGGCGCAGTTTGCGGCCGGATTGCCGCCGGTGCCGTGGTAATCGGAGAAGGCGGCTGACTGATTGACGAAGACGCCGCCGGTGAGGTTGATCGACAGGGCGACGTAGGATTCTTCCGCCACTTCGATCGCCTGCTGCTTCACGTCCTCCTTGCTGCTATAGAGGGAAAGCGTCAGAGCGCCGTGGGTGGAGGCCATTTCGCGGGCGATGCTCAGGCTCTGGGCGGTGTTGTCGGTGGCGATGGCGAAGGCTACGGGGCCGAAGCATTCCTGGCCGTACTTGGCCTTGTCGGCAGCAGAAAGCTTGAGCAGGAGTGGGGTGCGGATGCGCGCCTCGGGGAACTGGGGATGGCTGATCGTCTGGCTCGCCAGCACCACCTCACCCAGGCTGGAAGCCGCATCCAGACGGGCTTCCACGCCATCGTTCTGGATTGCGCCGAGTACTTCCACGGCCCGCGCCGGGTCGCCGAGGAGCTTGGCGATGCCTTCGCCGATGGCGGCGGCGACCTGATCGAAGCTGAGATGGCCTTCGGCGGTATCTATGCCGTCCTTGGGAATGTAGAGGTTCTGTGGCGCGGTACACATCTGGGCGCTGTAGAGGCAGAGGGAGAAGGCGACGTTGCGCACCAGGCCCTTGAAGTCGTCGGTTGAGTCAATGACGATCTGATTGACGCCGGCCTTTTCGGCATACACCTGGGCCTGGCGGGCGTTGGCTTCCAGCCAGTCGCCGTTGGCGTTGCTGCCGGTGAAGTCGATGATTTTCACTTCCGGGCGCAGGGCGAGCTTCTTCGCCACATCGTCGCCGGCCTCGTGGGCCACCAGGGTTACCACTTCGGGGCTGAAGCCGGCTTCCTCCAGCACCTCCCGCGCCACCTTGACGGTAATGGCGAGGGGCAGGATGGCGCCGGGATGGGGCTTCACGACCACGGCGTTGCCGGTGGCGAGGCTGGCGAAGAGGCCGGGGTAGCCGTTCCAGGTCGGGAAGGTGCAGCAGCCAATGACCAGGCCGACACCGCGCGGCATCACGGTGTAGTGCTTCTTCATTTTCAGTGGTTCGTTCTTGCCCTGGGGCTTTTCCCAGTCGGCGCTGGCGGGGATGCGGCGCAGCTCGTCCCAGGCGTAGGCCACGGCTTCCATGCCGCGGTCCTGGGCGTGGGGGGCGCCAGCCTGGAAGGCCATCATGAAGGCCTGACCGGTGGTGTGCATGACGGCGTGGGCGATCTCGAAGCTCTTCTTGTTGAGACGGTCGAGGATTTCCATGCAGACGCCGATCCAGGCTTCCGGACCGGCCTTGCGGTAGTCGCGGCGGGCGGCCTCGATGACCGGGAAAAGCTGGTCGAGATCGGCGCGGGGATAAGTGATGCCGAGGTCGAAGCCGTAGGGGGAGCGCTCCTTGCCGACGCGCAGGTCCCAGTTCATGGGCATCACGGTGCCGGCCTGGATCAGCTCGAAGGGGCCGTTCAGCAGGGCGTCGAAAGCCGCCTTGCCGGCTTCCGGGATGCCCTCGCCATAGGCCTTCGGGCTGGGGCTTTCGGCAAAGGGGCTCCAATAGCCGCGCTTGGCGATGGCGTCGAGGGCCTGGTTGAGGCGGGCTTCGTGTTTGGCGAACAGAGGATGACTCATGTTTCTCCCTTTACCTTCTTATGAACGGACGGACATCAATTGCTTGGCCGGCGGTGTTTGTGGCTGGGCCTGGCCGAAGAAGCCTTCGCTATGGATCATTTCCGCCTTGGCGCCGAGGGCCTTGACGGCAGCGACGCAGTCGGCGGTGAACTCGGGGCTGCCGGCTACAAAAATGCTGTGGCCGGAGAGGTCCTGAAACAGGCCGGGCAACAGGGCGGGAATGCGGCCGAGCATCTCGCCGGAGCGAGCTTCGGTTTCCCGCGTCAGGGTCGGCAGGTAGCGGAACTTGCGGTGCTTGGCCTGCCACCAGGCCATCAGGCCGGAATCGTAAAGGTCGGCACGGGTGCGAGCCGAGAACATTAACGTCACCGGTTGCTTGTAGCCACGGCGCAAGGCGGCCTCGGCAAGGGCGAAGATGGGGGCGAGGCCGGAACCGGCGGCAAGGCAGAGTACGGGGGTTTCCACCGAGGGGTCGCCGATGAAGGTGCCGTAGGGGCCGGCGATCTTGACCTGACGGCCGATCTGGACGCTATCGTGCACCCACTGGCTGGTGGGGCCGCCATCGACGCGAGTGATCTGCAAGGTGATCTCGCCATCGTGGCGCGGCGCGTTGGCAATGGAGTAGCAACGGGCCGGAACGCCGGCATCCTTATCACCCAGCATCACATACTGACCCGGCCAGAAACGCATCACCTGACCGAGGGGACGCAGGTGCAGTTCGACGATGCGCGAGGTGCGCATGATGCGGTCGGTAACGACGTACAACTGGTTTTCCCGTGGCGGGAACAGCTTGGGTTTGGCGTCGTCGGTGCCCCACTCGATGACCAGTTCGTCCGACAGGGGCTTGGCCATGCACATGAGGCCAAAACCCTGCTTGCGCTCTTCGGGGTCGAGGGCCATGTCGAGCACCATGCCCTGGTCGAAGTTGCCGGAGAGCACTTTGACCTTGCATTCGCCACAGGCGCCGGCGCGACAGTTGTTAGGCAGGGCATAACCGGCGCGCTCCAGGGCGCCGAGCACCGTATCGCCGCTCTGGCATTCCACCGTGCGGCCCGAGGGGTGAAGGCGGATCGTCGTCATGATGGGGGTTCCTCGATTATTGTTTTGTAAAAAGCCGGCCGCCACCGGAGAGAGAGTTTGTAGCGGCGGCCGGGGTGATGCAAAGGCTGCTAGTTTCGCGTTAGAAAATCGGAATGATGTCCACCATGTCGGCATCGGTCACTTCTTCGCCGGTAATGCCCACTTCGGGGATGGCGGGGAAGGGGATGTCGTACTTGTCGAGCACCGTCTTCAGGTTGAGCATGGCCTGGCGCCAGTTTTCCTTCTTCGGCTCGTATTCGGGGATGAAGAAGCCGGCCTTGCGCGCCACGGACTCGATCTCGCGCTGGGAGGCGATGAAATCGCTGGGGATGTCCCAGAACTCGGTGGGCGGCTCGAACAGCACGCCGGAGAGGAACAGGAAACCGGCACGGATCTGCTTGGTGATGAGGGGCTTATTGGACAGGTCCATTTTCGGATAGTCACGCTCCATCAGGGACATGCAGATCGCCATGTGGCGGCCTTCGTCGCGGCCGATGTTGCGGAAGCCTTCCTTGAAAACCGGCTCGGTACAGTTGGCAGCCATCTGATGGAAGATGGTCGCGGCAGCGATTTCACCCATCAGGAAGGAACTGAACAGCACCGCCAGGGGGTACTTGGGCACTGCCTGCTTGTAGCCGGTCCAGTAGCGGCCGCCGTTGAAGTACAGCCACTTGGCGTTCTTCTGCGCCTTGCGGCCGATTTCGGTTTTCGGCGTGTAGGTCAGGGGGTCCGGATGCTCCAGCAGCTTGGTGATGGCCAGGCCGCACATCTGCTCGTGGTTCTGCTCGTCACGGGTGACGGAGAAGAAGCAGCGGCGCACGGCGTCTTCCTCATGGGCCTCGTAGGTCTTGATGAAGGCCGAGGCGAACACGGCGGGGGCAGAGGCGTCGAAGACGGAGAGCAGGGTCCACCAATAGGCGATGGCTTCACGCTCTTCCCAGGAGTACTGGCTCAGGTCCAGGGTGTCCCAGGGCAGGGCGGAAGGATCCCAGGCCTCGCGCAGGGAGGCTTCCCAGACTTCCTCGAACTTCGCGGTTTCTCGGTTCCAGGTCAGGGGATAGATGTTCGGTTGTTCGGTGACCGGGGGGAAATCCATCTTATCGGCGAAGCGTTCTTTATGTGACATGCGGTGTCTCCTTCAAATCTTTGCGGTTAGGTATTAGTCGCTCCGGGCCGGTCCGGCACGACATGCAGTTTGAGACCCGCGACCGGCATCGCAGGGTGATTCATTATTTGATACTGAACGGTTACATGTCAACGAAAAAATTAGATTACAACGAAAATATGTATCATGTTTCGATTGTGCGGTGCAAATATAGAATCGTATTGGCGGGGTGCATTCTGTGTAGAATCAATAGCGATCCCCATATCCGCCATGCCAAAGAAATCATCTTCCTCATCTTCCGCTACCGGGCAAAACTTAAGCCGCTGGATCGCCCAGGCCATCGAAGAGGAGCCGCCACGGTCCAAATCCCTGGTCGTAACGGTGCTTGGCGACTCCATCGCGCCGCATGGCGGCAAAATCTGGCTGGGCAACCTGATTGCGCTTCTGGAGCCCTTCAAACTCAGTGACCGCTTGGTGCGCACGAGCGTGTTTCGCCTTGCCGAGGAAGGCTGGATCGAGTCGCGCCGGGAAGGCCGGCGAGCTTCCTACGCCCTGACGGCGAGCGGTCGCAAGCGCTTTGAACACGCCCACAAGCGCATTTACACGCCACCGGTGCAGACCTGGAACGGTCGTTGGACCCTGGTGCTGTCACCCCGCAATAGTGGTGAGTTCGATCGCGTCGAGTTGCGCCGCGAACTGGCATGGCAGGGGTTCGCGGTGCTTGGTCAGGGAGTTCTCGCCCATCCGGCGCCGGACCGGGCGGCGCTGAAGGAAATCCTTGTCAGTCTCGATCTGCTGGATAAGCTGTTTGTGCTGGAGGCCACCGAACTGCCGGGCTTCGGCGCACGGCCGGCCCAGGATCTGGTGAGCCAGTGCTGGAATCTGGAAAGCCTGGCCGATACCTACCGTAAATTTCTTGCCCACTTCGAGCCCATGTTGGCGGCATTGCGCGGTAAGCAGGAACCCGATGCCCTCGAAGCATTCCAGGTGCGTACCCTGCTGATACACGCTTTCCGCCGTGCCATCCTCCATGACCCCCAGTTGCCGGCTGAAATTCTGCCCGCCGACTGGCCCGGTGGGCGGGCCTACGATTTGTGTCGCGAACTGTATGCGCTCAGTAGCCGGCAAGCCGAAACCTATCTTGCCTCAATGCTCGGTACCCGCAAGGAACCGCTGCCTCCGGCCGAGGCCTACTTTTTCAAACGCTTCGGCGGAATTTCACTTTAAGCATTGACCATCGCCGGAGGCGCCGGTAGAATTCGCGCCTCTCGGGGTGTAGCGCAGCCCGGTAGCGCGCTTGCTTTGGGAGCAAGATGTCGAAGGTTCGAATCCTTTCACCCCGACCAGTAAAATCAATAAGTTACTAGGAATGAAAATTCCAGAAGCATTTACAGTGTTGGCGAAATCGCTAATGTAATTCTCGTAAATGCAGGAATACATGACTAAAAAAATGGCCTCGGAAGAGGCCTTTTGTTTTAGTTGTCATGGGCCCCGTTGGTCACTGCGGAATACTCAACGTCACGTTGCTGACTTCTGTATCCCGGTGTTCGATGTAACCCAGTGTCGTTGCGTTGCAAAGCGACCGCCACAGAGTTTCTTCCCCAGGTCCGAATCCAGCGCCCGTTTTATGATCTCCACCGGGCTGTCGTCCGGGGCGCTTCTGTTGAGTTTGTCTGGATCAACAATATCTGTTCGGTGGATGTGTTGTGAGGGCTGGCAAGCCATTGCCTACCTGGCTTGCTAGCCATTTATTCGGCTGTTGGCGGCCTAGAATGAGTACTTCATGCTCAGCCCCAGGTTGCTACCCCGTGAGTTATTGCCGTTGTTCTCATCAGACAGCTTCCCGAAATCTTCGTATTCGAGGCGCAAGGCGATGTTCTTTTGCAGGTTGTAGCCCACGCCAATGCCAACCAGAAGGTCGGTGTGGCGGTTTTCGCTGCCGAAATGGGGATGATTCGAGGCAGCCCCTACTTTTCCAAGCAGCAGCCAGTCGGTGCCTATTGGCAGTGTGCCGGTTCCGGCCAGGGTCCATGACTCAATATTTGAGCCGCGATAACTTCCAAGATCGTTGTAGCCAAGTTCGATGCCCCAGGTAGGGTTGAACTGATAGCCGCCATAGAGTTTCCAGGAGGTTTCGTTGTTGTCTGTATCGGCTGCGCCGACGCCGGCGCCAAGGTACATTTGTGCCAAAGCCGGCGCCGACAAGCATGAAATGGTGAGGGCAGTTGCCATGAGTAGCTTTTTCATAAAAGTCTCCAAAGGATAATTTGCGAAATCCAAGTTTGAAGACTGTTCCTCACCCGGTATGTGCGATAGAGAACATAGAAGAACCTCGCGATGGCCGTGGGATTAGGCCATGGCCCGGGCGTAGGTCGTGTTGTCTGCTTCGTAGCATGTGCAGGATGCCGCCTCCAGGCCGCTGCGGTTCACAATCTTTACGTCGCCACGGCTATAGCTGATCAGTTGCTTGTTTTGTAGCGCGGTGGCGGCCTTGGTGACGCCAACCCGGCGAACTCCCAACATGTAAGCCAGAAATTCATGGGTGGCGTGAAACTCATCCGAACGGGCGCGGTCCTGGGTCATCAACAGCCACCGCGCGAGGCGCGCTTCCACGACATGGAAATGCGTACAGGCAGCGGTTTGGGCGAGTTGCCAGATGACCGCGTGGATATAGCGTTTGAGCACTTTTTGTAGCCCCGGGCTTTGTGCCAGTTGACGCTCAAAGGGCGCAGCGGCCATACGCAGTGCCGACCCCGTGCCCTGGACCATGGCATGAAAGGGCGAGATGTCTGCACCCAGAACAAGAGGTATGCCAAGCATGCCTTCGTACCCTACCAGGCCCACTTCCAGGCTGCTGCGGTTAGCGATAGGCGCCAATAGCGATATGAAACTCTCGGTGGGAAAGTAGACGTGTCGAATTCTCTCCCCCGGTTCGGCAAGAACTTCGGCGAATCGAAGCTGAACCGTTTCGCAGTCTGTCAGAAAGCGCAGACGCTCCGGGCGTGGCAGGGCTGCAAGAAGACGATTGACGGGAACGGCGGGATTGGCAGCCGACATGGGAACTCCCGGATGGTTAAGTGAAGCCGTAAGACGGCACAAGGACTCGTGTCAGGAGTCCCCATGTCGGATGCGAAGATCGGTCCCCGGCGCGAAGTCAATTGCAGCTTGGGACAAGCCGTGGCTATCGTCTGTACGCTGGGAAACGCTGCGGATGGAATCGCCAACCGGTGTGCGCGGCCTATTGAAATAGGCTCTCCGGGAGCGAAGGCGAGAGAAATAGTTGAATCAGCCCTCCGGTCTGTGTTCAAGCGAACAGATAGCGCGAGAGATCAGGTGGAGGATAACCATCGGACAGTTGGCTGTGCGCCAGGCTCACGGTTCGGTCGGGTATTGAAGTAGCTTTTGCACCCGATCTCAACGAGCCACGACAGGGCGTCCGGCATACCTGGCTTGTGCGGTAGTGACTGTCGGCATCCCCCCGCTTTGCCGACAGTCGGAACGAAAAGCGCATGGGAAGGCGGGGAACGTAGCAATTCTTGAATTGGAAACGACATGACCAAGCAAATGATAAAGAAGCAGATGGGACTGGCCGTGGCCTGTGCAGTGGCGCTTGGATGCCTTTCAGGTGCGGCGACGGCTCAGGGTAATCCAACCAACGCCGGTTACCTGACCGACCAGCGCGGCACCACCGCTCGAAGCGGCTTTGGCCTCTGCTGGCATGCCGGGAGTGATCCGGCACCGGCATCCACCGCCGAATGTGATCCGAAGCCCGCACCGCCGCCCGTCGCCACGGTGAACGTCCCAGCGCCGCCGGTTGCAGCGTCGGCTCCGGTTATCGAGCATGTCACTCTGGATGCGGACGCGCTCTTCGACTTTGACAAAGCTGTGCTACGCCCGGCAGGAAAAACCGCGCTAGATAACTTTGCCGTCAGCCTGGAGCAATTCAACCCGGAAATGATTAATGCCGTCGGTCATACCGATCGCCTTGGTTCGGAATCCTACAACCAGCACTTGTCGGAGATGCGGGTTGAGGCGGTAAAGGACTATCTGGTGAGTCGAGGCATTGATCCAAGCAGAATTCACGTCGAGGGCCGTGGAGAATCGCAACCGGTCACCAAGCCAGAGGATTGCGCAGGCCGCAAGAGCGCCAAGGTGATTGCCTGTCTGCAACCAGATCGCCGCGTCGATATCGAGGTGATCGGTAGCCGGGTGGTATCTAGTAGATAGGTAAGCTCTCGTAACGATCTTGTTGTCCCGGAATGCCCTGTTCAGGCGGGGCATTTTCCGTTGGGCCGGTCGTGTCGTCGCAGAGGATGCATTGAGTGCTGCACGTTTATTCGGTGTCTGGCTTGATATGTGCGACAGCAGACAGAAAGACCGAAACCTTGGCGTTAGGCTGGAAGCATCCGAGTCAAGCGGGGTGCGTTGTCTGCACCTGGCGACGGAACGTGGCTCCCCGACGGTCATCGTCGATGTGTCGCTCTGATTGTCAATCTAATAAGGAAATGAACATGCACGTATACAACATCAATGCTCTAGTGATTGCGATGGGACTCATTTTCGGTAGCGCCGGTGTGATGGCCCAAGGGGTTTCCAAGGCGGACTACAAGGCCGGAAAGGAGAAGATCGCGACCGAGTACAAGGTGGGGAAGGCGGAATGCGCTTCCCTCTCAGGTAATGCAAAAGACATTTGTGTCGCCGAGGTAAAGGGTAAGGAGAAGGTTTCACTGGCCGAACTTGAAGCCGCCTACAAGCCGTCCCGTAAAGCGAGCTATGAGGCCGCAGTAGCGCGAGCCGAGGCGGATTACGCGGTGGCGAATGAACGCTGCGACGACAAGGCCGGAAACGTTAAAGATGTTTGCGTCAAGGAAGCCAAGGCTGTAGAGGCCACGGCAAAGGCCGATGCCAAGGCGAAAATGAAGACCATGGAAGCACAAGATGTGGCCACGGAGAAGTCTGCGACGGCTCGCACCGATGCGCAGGAAAAGGCCAGCGAAGCTAACAAGGATGCTACAGCGGACAAACGTGATGCCAAGTACAGCGTAGCCAAGGAAAAGTGTGACAGCTACTCTGGCGCCGCCAAGGATCACTGCTTGAGTCAGGCAAAGCTCGGCGCCGGCAAGTAAGGGGGGCAACGGGTGTAATGAAGGCAGACGTACCATGTCGCAAAAAAGGAGCTATGTCATGAAAACTAATCAAAGATTTGTTGTTGGTCTAAGCACGGCAGCGCTGCTGCTGGGTTTGGGTGGGTGTGCGGGCATGACGGCCCAGGAGAAGAACACGGCCATTGGCGCCGGTGTCGGTGCGGTCGGTGGCGCCGTCCTGACTGGTGGTAGCGCGGTGGGGACGGTTGGCGGCGCGGCGGTAGGTGGCGTTATCGGGCATGAAGTCAGCAAGTGATCCGCATGCAGATGTAGAAGACGTTAAGACGTATCTGGCGGACGCCCAATAACAACGGCGTCCGCCAGATCACATCTCCCGCCAGGGCAAGGTCACTTCATGACTAACTTGTTTTCAACACTCTTAACGCCCGTTACCGAACTGGCCAGAGCATTCGCGGTGGCGATACTCGCTGATGAGTCGGCATAGCCGGACAGGGTTACCACCCCCTTGACCGTATCGACGCTGATTTGCAGCGTCTTGAGGCCGGGTTCGGCAAAGATCGCAGCCTTAACTTTTGTTGTGATCTCTGCATCGTCAATTGCCATGGCGGTGCTGTTGCCCTGATCGTTGACCTTGGCCCCCATCTTATCCACCGCTTCACCGATCGTCTTTCCTGTATCGGTAGCGGCCTTGTCGATTTTCTTGCCTGCGGTTTCGGCAGGGCCCGGCTGGTCGCAGGCGGTCAGCCCGATTGCGATGAGTGTCGCGATGCTGATGTGCTTCAGGTGTGATGAGATGTTCATGTCGATTATTCCTTCAGGTCGAGTGAAACGTGCCGCACGGTACTTGGTGGGCTAACCGGTGATCTATGCCGCCCCTTGGTCCGGGCCGTTTGGGGCGGCCAAGACTAGATCTTTCCCATCAATAGCAAAACGATCAGGACCAACAGCACCAGCCCGAGGCCGCCACTTGGTCCGTATCCCCACGATCGGCTATGGGGCCAGCTTGGTATTGCGCCGATCAAAAGGAGAACAATAACTATTAACAGAATTGTGCCTAAAGACATGATGTATCTCCTTATGCCTGGTTGATGTGGAAGCGCGGGACTAGAAGCCATGGCGTGATTTACCTTAGCCATGCTCTGCGCACCATGCTACTCACCCACGGCCGCCGGTCTGTACGGCATCGAACACCCAGGTTCCGAGCCTGTTGTCCCTCGGCTGTGCGTCCTATCAGAGAGCGTTTGGCTGTCGCGTATGTTGCCCATCGAACAGACCGTGGCTTAATCGCGGCGCAGAATGATCGCGGTGTTGTGTCGGCGTCCTATGCCGAAGAGCTACATCCTGACGTCAAAATGCAAAGGAAATTCATCATGCTTTATACGATTGCAGTCGTATTGGTCATTCTCTGGCTACTTGGCCTGGTCACCTCCTACACCCTTGGCGGATTCCTGCACATTCTTCTGGTGATTGCGGTCGTCGTTGTGCTGCTGCGCGTAATCAGCGGCAGAGGTCCTCTCTGAGGCTGGCACAAGGCGTTGTCGATGACGCCCTGTGTCTCACTCGTATGAGCGCTAGCGAACAGATGGGGCTGGATGGGTGACTTAACCTTTGTTCGGCGGTGACGTGCATACATGCGATTCCGTCGCGGCAATGTCTCGATGTGCCGGCGTTGCAGGAGTTGCCCTTCAGCCGATTGGATTGAACCGGTTATTGGGAACTGCGCGGCGCTTGCCACGATGCTGCCAATCGATCCACTTTTAGGAGATAGTCACCATGAACAAATTCCGCAAGTATCTATCAGCAATACTCGTCGCCATTACCTTCACGTCCGTCATCGGCTGTGCTTCCACTGCAAAGCAGGAAGGAACCGGCGAATATGTGGATGACAGCGTTATTACTGGAAAAGTGAAGGCAGCCATATTCAACGATCCGGTGGCCAAGGTGGCCGAGATCAATGTGGAAACCTTCAAGGGGGTGGTGCAGCTGAGTGGCTTTGTCAGCTCCCAGGCGGCGGCGAACCGGGCGGTCGAGTTGGCGCGCACCGTGTCCGGCGTGAAATCGGTCAGGAATGATATGCGTATTAAGTAATCGCTGAGAGTCATAGGCCGCTACCGATGTCTAACCTCGGTGGTGGCCGCAATGGATGGAGCCGCGACGCAATATAGGCGCATCGCTTTGATTTGCAAGATTCTGACATGAGGACCACGCAGTGACCATCGACGTGAGTCTTAGTGGAAGTCAGAGTCAGCGGAAGTCTCGCTTAAGCGGCAGGGTATGGCGCCGCATCGCGGCGGACGATGCGCCGCCCCTACGATCGGAATTGTTTAGCGCCGATCAGATGGAAATTCATGGCAAGGTGCTCGCGGCGTCGCACAAGCTCGACCCTCGACGCCGACCAGACCAGTTGCTGTCGCGATTGGCAGACAATGAGCTTGCCCTGGTGGGGGTCTGCGATCTGCTGATGGACGGGGCCAGCGAGAGCCAGCGGGGGACTCCGGCTGGAGAATGGCTGCTCGACAACTTCTACCTGATTGAGGAACAGATTCGGACCGCCAAGCGGCATTTGCCCAAGGGCTACAGCCGCGAATTGCCGCGCCTGATACTTGGCTCCACCATCGGTCGTCCTCGTGTCTACGATATTGCCCTGGAGGCAATTTCCCACGGCGATAGCCGCGTTGACACGGAAAGCCTGAGTCGGTTTGTAAAGGCATATCAATCCGTCACGGCGCTTGATCTTGGCGAATTGTGGGCGATTCCGATCATGCTGCGGCTGGCGGTGATCGAAAACCTGCGTCGAGTGGGTGTCCGGATAGCCGCCCGGTGGGTGGAGCGGAGTCTCGCAAATTCCTGGGCCGACAAGATGATACAGGTGGCCGAGGAGGACCCGAAAAGCCTGATTCTCGTCATCGCTGATATGGCGCGGTCTAACCCGCCCATGGTCAGCGCCTTCGTTGCGGAAATGGCGCGCCGCCTGCAAGGGCGGGGGCCGGCTCTGGCGTTGCCGCTGACATGGATGGAACAGCGGCTTGCCGAATCCGGTCAGACTATTGAGCAGCTGGTCCAGTCGGAAAATCAGCAGCAGGCTGCCGACCAGGTATCTATCAGCAACGGCATCGGCAGCTTGCGCGTTCTCGGCGCCATGGACTGGCGAGGCTTTGTCGAGACCATGAGCGTGGTCGAACGAACGCTCCTTGAAGATCCCGGCGGCGTCTATGGGCGGATGGATTTTGCCACGCGTGACCGTTACCGCCATGAAATAGAACGCATCGCCCGCCGTGGGCGCCTGACGGAGTATGAGGTTGCCTGCACGGCCATTCAATTGACCGCTGCTGCTGTGGCTGAGCAGAATGGCGCCGACCGCCGCCGCCATGTGGGTTTCTATCTGATTGATAAGGGCGTCGCGGAACTTGAGCAACTGGCGCAGGTGCATCTCTCACCGCGAGCGTTTCTGGGGCGGCTTCTGTCGCGGTTTCCACTGCCCTTGTACTTGGGGGGCATCGCGACTATCGCGGCGGTGATTGCCATCGCTTTGCTGGCGCTGGCGCCAGAGCCGGAGGCAGGAACTCTGTCTGGACTACTGTGGTTGGTGTTTGGTCTGTCCGCACTTTTGGTGACAAGTCAGGTGGCGGTGGCATTGGTAAATTGGCTCGCTACCTTGCTGGTCAGGCCGTACTCGCTGCCAAGAATGGATTTTTCTGAGGGCATTGAAGCGGAGTCGAGAACCCTGGTAGTGGTTCCCACCATGCTCTCCAGCGCACCGGCTGTGGAAGAACTGATTGAAGCCCTGGAGGTCCGGTTCCTGGCGAATCGCGATGACTACCTTCACTTCGCCCTGCTAACGGATTTTCTCGATGCCGCCCAGGAGTCGTTGCCAGAGGATGGCGAACTGGTGGCGCTGGCGTGTGCCCGCATTGCAGAGCTGAACGAGAAGTACGCGTCGACCAAGGGCGGAGCGCAGGGCGACATATTCTTCCTGTTTCATCGGCCTCGCCTCTGGAACCCCCAAGAGCGCGTCTGGATGGGCTACGAACGAAAACGAGGCAAGTTGGCCGCCCTGAATGCCTTATTACGTTGCGGCGTCGAGCGCCAGCCAGAGCAGAGTGATTTTTCCGCTGTCGTCGGTGACATCGCTGTATTGCAAGGGGTGAGATATGTCGTCACTCTGGATACGGATACGCAATTGCCGCGCGACACGGTACGGCAATTTGTCGGAACCATGGCGCACCCGTTGAATCGTCCGCGTTACGACGCGACCAAGGGTCGGGTGACGGAGGGTTACGGCATTCTGCAACCTCGTGTTGCGATCAGTCTGCCAGGGGCCAACCGCTCGCGCTATTCGCGCCTGTATGGTGGCGAACCCGGTATTGATCCTTACACTCTCGCCGTCTCGGATGTATACCAGGACGTGTTTGGGGAAGGATCGTTCATCGGCAAGGGAATTTACGATGTAGATGTTTTTGAAATCAGTCTCGGTGGACGCATGCCCGAGAACTTGATTCTCAGTCACGACTTGCTTGAGGGTTGCTACGCCCGATCGGGACTGTTAAGCGATGTGCAACTGATTGAGGACTATCCGGCCCGCTATATGGATAACGTCAGTCGCTGTCATCGCTGGATTCGTGGCGACTGGCAACTGGCGGGATGGCTGTGGCGGCGTGTGCCGGGAGAGTCCAAAGAAAAGGGCGAGACCGGACTCACGAATCCACTCTCGACATTGTCGCAATGGAAGCTGATAGACAATCTGCGGCGCAGCCTGGTCGCAACGGCACTCATGCTCCTCTTCGTGATGGGCTGGTTGCTCGCCCCGGCGGCCGGGTTGTGGACGCTATCGCTGCTGGGCTTGCTGTTGATTCCCCGGCTCTGTGGCGCTTTCTTTGATCTATTCCGCAAGCCCCAGGACGTACTGTGGCGGCAGCATCTGGAGGCGATCGGGGAAGCCGGATTGCGACATGCGTGGCAGGTGCTGTTTGAAGTGGCTTGCTTACCCCATCAAGCCTATTCGAGTCTCGATGCCATCATCCGCACTGCCTGGCGGATGCGGGTTAGTCACAGACAGCTTCTGCAATGGCGGCCGTCGAGGGAGTCCGAGTGTGAGGCGGGACGACATCCTCATGGCGAGCTGGTTTTAACTCTAAAGGCCATGTGGATGGCGCCTTTGGTGGCGGTGCTCGCGGCGAGTGTCCTCGATGCAAAGGCGCCGGCGGCCCTCGCCGCAGCGATGCCGATTCTGCTTCTGTGGTTTATTGCGCCGATCATGGCCTGGTGGATCAGTCGGCCCCTGGTACGCCGCCGGGCAGCGATTACAGAGGAGCAGACGTTCTTTCTCCGCTTGCTCGCCCGGCGCACCTGGGCCTTCTTCGATCAGTTTGTTGGGCCGGACGACCATTGGTTACCGCCGGATAACTTTCAGGAATATCGTGTTGCCTCGATTGCCCATCGCACATCCCCAACCA
>Ga0316603_10000207_pt1 | contig 31917 bp, 35 predicted proteins | sample OWC_soil_day10_n_FD_207649 | JGI IMG/M metagenome (GOLD analysis project Ga0316603, IMG submission 207649) | Wetland soil microbial communities from Old Woman Creek delta, Ohio, United States - OWC_soil_day10_noCT | ecosystem: Environmental > Terrestrial > Soil > Wetlands | place: USA: Ohio... | reverse complement strand
CGTGCGGTCCACGTCGGCTTCCGCGAGAAGGACCGGGACGAACTCGAGCGCGAACTAGCCGCGGCGCTCACCGCAGCCGGACGCAGGTGAGGAGATGATGATGAAGCGCTTGATGCTGGTGGTCGCGGTTGCCGCTCTGGCCAGCGGTTGCAGTTCGATGCCCAAGGTGCAGCCGTGGGAGAAGGGCAACCTGGCGAACAAGGAGATGGGGTTCGACCCGGACACACTCGAGACGCGCTTCGCCGATCACACTTATTTCAGCAAGGAAGGCGCGTCGGGCGGCGCTGGGGTTGGCGGCGGCGGCTGCGGATGCAACTGATCAAGATGCAGAACAACAACAACATTTCCTCCCGCGGCGCCGTGCTCGCCGCGGCGCTGGCGCTTCCCGGTCTGTTGCCCGGCAACGCGCAGGCGCAGGTGACGGCCCCCAACGCCACGTTGGTTCAGTTCAAGTACCTGTACTACAAGGACTACCAGGAGTCGGGCGACCGCATGAAGGTCAGCTCGCCCGCGCTGTACCTGCTGGCACCGCTGACCGAAGACTGGGTGTTCGAGATCGGCGCGGTGTATGACAGCATCTCCGGCGCGTCGCCGTACTACCACACGACGTTGTCCGGGGCTTCGGGACTCGGCATCAAGGACGGACGCACGGCGGCGGACGTCACGGTCACCAAGTACTTTGCCAACCGCACGTCGGTAGCGGTCCGTGCCGCCTATTCGACCGAAGATGACTACGAGTCGATCGCGGGCGGCGTGACGATCCGGCACGCGACTCCCGACCAGAACACCACGTTCACACTCGGCGGCGGTTACTCCGGCGACGAAGTCTCGCCAACCGTCGGCGTGCCGACGACCTACGGCAAGCGCACCTACGACGCGATCGTCGGTGTTTCCCAGGTGCTTTCGCCGAACGACATCGCGCAGTTCAACTTTTACTATGCGCACCAGAGCGGCTACCTGACGGACCCGTACAAGGCTTACTGGGGCATCGACAACCGGCCTACCACCCGCGGCCAGTTCGCCGCGCTCGCGCGCTGGAACCACTTCTTCGAGTGGGCCAACGCGACGCTGCGTACGTCGTACCGCTATTACGACGACGACTGGGACGTCACGGCCAACACGGTCACTGCCGAATGGGCGCAGACACTGCCGGACGGTTGGGTGTTGACTCCCAACCTGCGCTATACGACACAGAGCGCCGCGTACTTCTACTACGACCCGGTCTACGACCCGCTGCTGGGTGCGCCGTTTCCGCCGGGCTACCTGAGCGACCCCACCGGCTTCTACACCTCTGACCAGCGGCTGTCGGCGTTCGGCGGTATTACGGCCGGCCTCAAGCTCTCCAAGGCGCTCACGGGAGGCTGGATTGTGGACGGCAAGGCGGAGTACTACGAACAACGCGCCGAGTGGCGCCTCGGTGGCGAAGGCAGTCCGGGTCTCGAGACGTTCAAGGCGCAGTTTTATCAGGTCGGGGTCACGAAGCGGTTCTGACGAAGCGTCGCTCGCGTACCCGACAACGGGCGTCCCTCGCGTACGCAAGTCCCGGCAGGGCCGGGACTTGCACGTGCACTCGTTCCGATTGACTTGTCGGCTTCGCTCCGGAGCGGCCGAGCGCTTCGCCGATTGACAACGGCACGGCTCCCTCCCTGGCCCTCCCTCCGAGAGGGAGGGTTCGGGTGGCACCACGTCTTGGGCCGGTAGCATCGCGTCTCACACGAGACGCACTTGACGATCACTCCCTACACATTCGAATTCAAGGCGATGGCTTCGCGCTGCGAGGTGCGTCTGCATGCGCCGGACGCAACAACCGCACGTGCGTGGGCCGACGCCGCGATCGCCGAAGTGCGGCGCATCGAAGCCAAGTATTCGCGCTACCGCGACGACAGCGTCACGACGAGGATCAATCGCTCTGCCGGGGCGGACGCGGTCCCCGTCGACGCCGAGACTGCCGGCCTGATCGACTTCGGCGCTGCACTGCACACGCAGAGCGGCGGGTGCTTCGATCTCACCAGCGGCGTGCTGCGACGGGCGTGGGACTTCAAGACACAGCGCCTGCCGTCGCAGCAGCAGATCGACGCCGTGTTGCCGCTGATTGGCTGGGCGCAGGTCGAGTGGCGGGGCGGCCGGGTGCGCCTGCCTCGCGCCGGCATGGAGATCGATTTCGGCGGCATCGGCAAGGAGTACGCCGCCGACCGCGCGGGCGCGCTGCTGCTCGAACAGGGGGCAGCGCACGGGCTGGTGAATCTCGGTGGCGACATCCGCGTGATCGGCAGCGCACGCGATGGCTCGCCGTGGCGGATTGCCGTGCAGGATCCGCGCGGCCGACCCGGGTCGACGCTGGCGCGGCTCGATGTCGCCAGCGGGGCAATGGCCACGTCCGGCGACTACGAGCGCTACATCGTCGTCGACGGTCGCCGCTACTGCCATGTGATGGATCCGCGGACCGGCTGGCCGGTCGACCACTGGCAGTCGGTCTCGGTCGTCGCGCCACTGGCGGTGGCGGCAGGTGCGTGCGCGACGATCGCGATGCTGCATCCGGTCGACGAGGCGCTCGCCTTCCTGCAGGCGCAGGAAGTGCGCTATCTCGCGATCGACGCCGGCGGCCAGCGCTACTCGGCGTGACGCGCCGTCAGCCGACGATCGCCTTCGCCAGTTCGATCAGCGTCAGCGGCGCGCTGCCTTCGGCCTTGTTGTTGGCAATGATGAAACTCGGCTGACCGCTTTTCATCGCGACGTGCACCAGGTGGACCAGGGTCCCGCGCGTGGGGATGTCCGGGTCGATCAACCGGTCGAACGGCGCGTAGCGGTTCTTCGCCTCGTCGTAGCGGAAGCCGCTGGCCAGATTCCAGCGCACCACCAGCGGTCCCTTCATGCGCCAGTCGTCACCTTCCTCCTCGGTCGCATCCATCGCGTGCAGCGCGACGCTCTGCCGCGCGGCCGGCGGCATGCGTGCGTGGATGCCGAGGCACGGCCGCGCGCCATGGTCACGCAGCATGCGCACGAAACGCGGCGTCAGCAACTCCGGGTTACGCAGCTCGACCGCATAGATCGGCACGAGATCGTTCACGCGAGGTGGCAGCCCCGCCAGCATCGAACCGATGCGTTCGATGGTCGCGGCGGCCGCATCCCCCTTTATCCACTCGCGCGGCAGCGGCGGCAACTGGAACACGAGCGGCCCGGCGCGGGGACCGAGGCCTTCAAGTGCGGGACTGACGAAGTGCTCGACTGCGGCTGCGGGATCGAGGAAGTACGGGTTGGGCTCGGTCGGCGCACCGCGTTCGCGCCGCACGACGGCGTCACTGATCAGCGCCGGCGCCTTCACAAGAAACCGGAACCCCTGTGGCACCTGGTTCGCATAGCGCGCGTAATCGGCGACAGTCAGGGGCTGGTAGAAACTGCGGTCGATGCCGACTGCCCGCATTACCGGATGCTGCGAGTACGCGGCGAGTCCGTGGCGTGCCAGTTGTGCCTCGGTGTACTGGCGCGAGTAGACGATGTCCTGCCACCCTGGAAAGCTCCACGACGAGGTGCCGAGGTAAACACTGGCAGGCAGCTGGCGTCCAAGTTGGAACACGCTTTCGTCCAGCCATGCAGGCGCGATCGCGCCGGCCGCGCTCGGGGGCGAAGCGCCCGGGGCCGGCTCGTCGTCGAACAGCGAATCAGGAGGGACGGCACGCGACATGGCGCGCAGTCTAAGGGCGGGCTACTCCTTGCGGAGCTGCTCGATGACCGCCTCGGTGTCCAGGGAAAGCTGCATCGCCCGGGTGGTGGGTCCCGGGATCGGGTTGAGCGGCAGGCGCAGCAGGATCATCGTTCCTGCGCCCGGAACCGACTCGACCTTGAGAAAGGCGGCAATGCGTGCGGCACGACTCTTCATGTTCAGCATGCCGCGGCCGGTGACGGTGCCTTTTGCAGCAAGACCGCGACCGTTGTCGGTGACGCGGATCGATAGCCACTGCGCATCGCCGTCGTGGTCGACACTGAGCGTGACACGCACCACCCGCGCACGACTGTGCTTTATCGCGTTGGTCAGCGCCTCCTGCACGATGCGCAGCACCGGCAGCACCGCATTGGGGTCGAGGTCGACTTCCTCTGGCAGGTTGCGCGCGTCCCACTGCAGTTCCATGCCGGCTGCCCTCAACCGGGGCTCCATCCGGAAGCGCATGTTGCCGAGCGCGGCGAACAGGTCCGAGTCGTCTGCGGCCAGTGCATCGATGGCCAGTCGCATGTCGTCGATCGATTCGCGCAGGATCTGCGCCACCTGCTCGTTGGACATCGCGCCGCGCTCGACCAGCATCAACGACGACAGCAGCTGCGACCCGAGGCCATCATGCATGTCCTGCATGATGCGCTGCCGCTCCTGCGCGCTGGCCTTGACGCGCTCGCTCTCGCGCAGTCGATCGAAGTTTCGTTTCAGCAGCTGTTCGCGCTCGTGGATGCGCGTTTCGAGGTCGGCGTTGGTCTTCTCGACTTCGGCGAGCGAGCGCACGAAGCGGTCGATTAGCGTCGCGCCCAGCGCGATCACCAGCACGGGGGTGGCAATGTTCAGCAGCGCCGGACTCGCAAAGGGCAGCATGCCGATAGCGACCAGGAAGTCGTGGGCCGCCGCGACCAGAGCGATGAGCAACGCCGCGACGACGAGGCGCAGCACGAGGCCGCTCTCGCTGACCGCGCGACGCGCAAGCGACAGCACACCCAGCGCCAGCGCGCCGAGCATGATTGCGAGCCACAGCGGACCCACGGTCAGGTCGAAGCTGCCGCCGGACAGCAGGAAGAGCACCGGACCCATCGCGGCGAGCACTCCGATGCCGAACTCCGCGCGCCCACGCTTGCGGCCGCTCTGGCGCCACATCGTGATCGTCGCGAGCGCGGTAAACGCGCCGGTACCGACATAGAACGCTAGGCGGCTCAGGAAGTGCGCGTCGTCGGACAGCACTTCGAAGGCCGAGTCGAGCGAACGCAGCGCCCAGAAGAAAGCAATCAGGGCGAGCATGCCGAACAGGTACTCGCTGCGGCGCCGGAACCACAGCGCTGCAAAGCCCACCGCAAGCAGCACCGTCAGGACCAGCGAGATCCATCGCAGCGTGTGACTGACAAAGAACTCGCGGCTGTACAGAGGTTGCAGTTCCGCGGTCGGACCGACTTGTGCCGTCCCGAGGCCGTGAACGCCACTGCCGTACGAGGTGTGAATCAGGACTTCATTGCCTCCGGACTTCAGGAAGTCGGTCGGCAGGTTGATGAGGTGTGGTCGCCGCCAGCGCACGCGTTGTGTGTCGGTATCGGTTGGCACGTCGGCCACCATGCGGCCGTTCAGATACACCGTCCCGCCGCTCGGCAAGCGTTGCAGCAGCAAGCCCCAGCCTTCGGTCGGGGCGGTCGCCACCTCGAACGTCAATCGCAGCCAGAGCCCCTGCCGAACGCCAGCTGACGATGACCATCGCATTGGCAGGCCGTGAGCCTGCCAGGCCGCATTGCTGGGCGGCATGGCATTGCGCTGGCCGGCGATGAAATCGATGCGTCCGATGGTCCTGGACTCATCCACGCGCGCCGGCGCCGCGAACGACACGCAGCAGACCAGCAAGAACAGGCCTGCGCGGGCCAACAGGCCGAAGCGCTGGAGAGGCAGGGTCACGCCTGCCCCGCGGGCGCTACCCACGACTGCCGTAGGACTCAACTGCGCAGCAGTCCCATCTGGGTCGCTTCGTACACGGCTTCGCCGCGCGAATGCACCGCCAGCTTGCGATAGATCTTCTTGATGTGCGCGGTGACTGTGTGCGGCGAGATGCCGAGGATTTCGCCGATCTCGTTGAAGCTCATGCCCTTGGCGAGCAGTTGCAGGATCTCGGTCTCGCGCGCCGACAGCGGATTCTGCTCGGCACCCGGCACGCGCGCCGGTGCCGTTGTGCCCATGCGGTTGCGGATCGCACGCAGCACGCTTCGGGCCACGACCGGGCTGACCGGAGAGCCGCCGGCGCGCAGCAGGCGGATGCAGGAGATGACGTCAGCCGGAGCCGAATCCTTGAGGATGTATCCGGTGGCGCCCGCTTCGATCGACGACACCACGTGCTGTTCGTCGCCGAACACCGTGACGACCATGATGTCGACGTCGGGCTTCTTCTGGCTGACCTGGCGGATCAGTTCGATGCCGCTGCCGTCGGGCAAGCCGAGGTCGATCAGCATCACATCGAAGGCTACCTTGTCGAGGATCGCCTGCGCCTCGCGCTTGTTGGCGGCCACGCCAACCAGTTTCATGCTCGGTTCGCTCTCGACGATTTGAACGAAGCGCCGGCGGAACTCCGGCTCGTCCTCGACGATGATGATCGAAATCGGCTGCTCGCTCATCCAACCCCCTGAACCTGCGAATGTCCGATGATAGCCGCTGATGCCTTTGGGGGTATGGCTCCGGGGCAACGGGAAATGCGGGCCTTTCCCGAGCGGCGCGGGCTCAAGGCGCGAGGCGCGACCGTTCCCAGCCGGAACCTACTCGCTGGTAGCGCAGCCGGTCGTGCAATCGTGACGGCCGGCCCTGCCAGAACTCCATCACTTCGGGGCACAGCCGATAGCCACCCCACTGCGGCGGACGATCCGGATTGAGCCCGTGGCGCAGCCCCATTTCGGCCGCCCGGCCCATCAGCCACGCCTTACTGGGGATGGGCTCACTCTGTGGCGATGCCCACGCGCCGATGCGGCTCGCCAATGGACGGCTGCGGTAATAGGCGTCGGACTCCGCGGATTCGATGCGCTCGACGAGGCCCTCGATGCGGACCTGGCGTTCGAGCTCCGGCCAGAAGAACAGTAACGCTGCCTTTGGGTTGGCCGCCAGCTCGCGTCCCTTGCGGCTGTCGTAGTTCGTGAAGAAGACGAAGCCGCGCTCGTCATACCCCTTCAACAACAGGACACGGGCGGACGGAACGCCGCCGGCGTCCGCGGTAGCCAGTGTCATCGCATTCACTTCGGGCAGTTGCGAATTCAGCGCCTCGTCCCACCATCGGCCAAATTGCGCGATCGGGTCGGCATCGGCGTGCTCATCGTCGAGCGCGCCCTTCTTGTAGTCGGTGCGTATGCGTGCGATCTCGTCCATGGCGCCATTTTAGGCAGCTGTGCCCGTGCGCCAGGTTTGCGGGTCGACGCCGGCATGGTGGGCCAGCCGTTCGAAGTGCGGGTCGACGATGCCATGCGCGCGCAGTCCGCAGATCGTGTTGACCAGGTAGTCGAGGCTCGTGCCATAGCGGCCGCAGCTGCCGCGTGAGAAGACGTCGAGGATCGCGCGTTCGTCGAGGCGCCCGGCGTAGTTGGGCGCCTCGCGCCGCACGACGAACGCCACCGCAGAGACCAGGGAGCCGTCACCCAGGCGGCACTCGAGACGCCGGGGTTCGTAGGAGTTGGTCATCATCTCGCGCTGCCAGAGCTGCGAGAACTGACTGCGCACCGCCCCGGCGGGAACGCGGAACACGACTCCGGCACAGGAGCCGCCGCGGTCGAGTCCGGCGACGAGTCCCGGACAGTCCGGCGTGCCCCGGTTGATGCGGCTCCACAGGCACAGCCGCCGGTGGTAGCCGTGTACGCGGGCAGCCTGTCGCAGGTCGAATGAAAGTTCCGGCTTCCAGATCAGCGAGCCGTAGCCGAATACCCAGAGCGGCTGTTCGCCATCCCAGCGGCTGAGGAAGGCATCGAGCGAGGCCTCGAGCTCCTCGTAGCTGAGGCGACGCGGTGAGCCGTCCAGAATGTTCATCGCGGCCCTCCCGCCCGCGCTCGCTCGAGTCTCATGCGCTGCCGCGCGCTCCATCCGCCCCCGGCCAGTGCCGCCGCCATCAGCCAGAAGCCGGCCGCAGCGCCGAGCACCGAGCCAAAGGCGCCGATGACCAGCGGCAACACCACGTGGCTGCTGTTCATGATCGTCGCGCGCAGGCCGAGCGCTTCGCCGACACGCCCCTTGGGTGAGCGCTCATGCAGCAGCGACATGACATTCGGTTGCGCGGAGCCCAGGCCCAGCCCGAGCAGGAACGCCACGCCCATCAGCGGCGCCATCGTGTTGAAGAGAGGCATCAGCCCGAAGGCGGCTGCCGAGACCAGCAAGGTGAACAGCAGCACCTGCCACTCGCGATAGCGGCGTGACAGCGCCGGCATCGCGAGTCGGATGACGAACGTGGCTGCGGCAAAGCTGCCGAGCACCAGTCCAATCTGCGAGGCGGACAGGCCCACGCTGTTGCCGTAAACCGGGATCAGGAACGACTGCATGTCCCACGCCATAGAAATCAGCCCGCTGACAATCAGCACCGCGCGCACGTCGGCATGACGCATCAGCTCGAAAGGGTCAGTCACCTGTGCGCTGGGGTCGTGAGCCTCCCGGGCCGGCATGCGGTGTCGCTGTGAAAACAGCAATGCGAGGCTCACCGCCATCAGGACGAACACTGCCGCGAAGGTGGCACGATGCCCGAACGCGTCAATCATGAAGCCGCTCGCCACTGGTGCGATCAGCCCCGACGTTGAAAAGCCGAGCGCCAGCATCGAAAAGGCCGCCGGCCGGCGCGCCGGGTCGGCCAGCACTCCGACTATGTTCTGTGCGGTCATCTGCAGATACATGAAGCCGGTGCCGAGCAGCGCGGCCGCGACCAGCAGCGGTGCGACGTCGGCGGTGGCGTAAGGAAACGCGGCCGGAAGCAGCGCGCCCGCTGTCATCAGGACCGTTCCGAGCAGCAACGGCCGATAGGGCCCCACGCGGTCGAGCCAGCGCCCGGCGCGCACGGCGAGCAGGGCCGGCACCAGCGCAAACAGCGCCATCACGACGCCAACCGTGAAGGTCGACGCCTTGTTGGACAGCGCGTACAGCGATGAAGTGACGCGCGCGGCGCCGAAGGCCGTGTGCGTCAGCACGACGAAGCCGATGATGCGAGCCAGGCTCAGCGTCACGTGGCTCTCGCAGGGGCCGGGCGCCACGCCACCAGGGCGACGCCGGCGCAGGTCACCGCGATGCCGACGGCGGTCAGCAGCGTCGGGCGTACGTCGAACATGGCCCACTCGAGGGCGACGGCGATGATCGGCGTCAGGTAAAGCAGGCTGGTGACGCGCGTCGCCTGGCCGCGCCGCATCAGGGTGTGCAGCGCGTTGACCGCGAGGATCGAGGCCAGCACGACCAGGAACAGGATGCTGGCTACGAGAGACCACGACCACTCGACCGGGAAGCCCTCGACGGCGACCGCGAGTGGGGCGAGCACCAGCGCGCTGGCGATGAACTGCACCGCACCGGCGGCGCGCAGGTCGACAGCCGGGCAGAAGATGCGCTGGTACAGCGTGCCGGCCGTGATCGCCGTGAGGGCGATCGACACCGCAATCAGCGCCGGCAGCGTCAGTGCCCGCACGTCGATCTTGTGCCAGACGACGAGTGCGACGCCCAGCAGGCCGAGCACAACGCCGAGCCACTGCGGGGGCCGCGGCCGCTCGCCGAGCAGCGGCGCCGCGACCATCGCTGTTACGAGCGGCTGCAGCGCCAGGATCAGCGCGGCGATGCCCGCCGACATGCCGAGGTATTGCGCATAGTGGCTGCCGCCGAGATTGACAGCATGCATCAGCAGTCCGGCCACCACAACGTGTACGAGCAGGGCGCCGCGCGGCCACTGGGGACGCGCGACCAGCGCTATCGGCAACACCAGCGCGATGCCGAAGACGAAGCGCAACGTCAGGAATGTGAACGGCGGCGCGTACTGCAATCCGACCTTGGACGCCAGGTAGCCGGAGCCCCAGACGGTGACGAAGAACCAGGCCAGCCAGCGGCTGGAGTCGAATGTTCGGGCAGCGCTCACGGCCGGATTCTTGCAGACCCCGACGCCGCCGCCGACGCCGCCGCTGCGCCGCCGCCCGCCATTCGGCCCTCCCCAGGGCGAGAGACTATCGGTCAATTAGCGAAATTGAATTGGAAATGCCTGGTCGATAGCTTCAGTATTCGGTCCTCAGATTTGCATCCCCCCTTCCATCCAATCAAGGACGAACACCATGTCGATCATCAACACCCCGGTCCAGCCCTTCAAGGCCCAGGCTTTTCACAACGGCAAGTTCATCGAGTTGACCGACCAGTCCCTCAAGGGAAAGTGGTCGGTGCTGATCTTCATGCCCGCGGCCTTCACCTTCAACTGCCCGACGGAAGTCGAGGACGCCGCCGACAACTATCACCTGTTCAAGACGCTCGGCGCCGAGGTCTACATCGTCACGACCGACACGCACTTCGCGCACAAGGTGTGGCACGAGACCAGCCCGGCGGTCGGCAAGGCGAAGTTCCCGCTGGTCGGCGACCCGACGCACACGCTGACGCGCATGTTCGGCGTGCACATCGAGGAAGAGGGCCTGGCGCTGCGCGGCACGTTCGTCGTCAATCCGGAGGGTGTCGTCAAGACCGCCGAGATCCATGACAACTCGATCGCGCGTGACGTCAAGGAGACGCTGCGCAAGCTGCAGGCCGCGCAATACGTCGCCAACAATCCGGGCCAGGTCTGCCCGGCCAAGTGGCAGGAAGGCGCGAAGACGCTGACTCCGTCGCTCGACCTGGTCGGCAAGATCTGATCGATCCCGTCCGCACTAGCCTCCGCCGGCGACCCGCCGGTGGGGGCTCCTCATTGTCTTTCTCAGGATCCTGCCATGTTGGACGACACCCTCAAGACACAGCTCGCTGCCTACCTGCAACGTCTCACGGACACGGTCGAGATCGTCGCGTCGCTTGACGAGCGTGAAGCCTCGAGCGAGATGCGTGAACTGCTCGACGAGATCGCGGCGCTGAGCCCGCTGATCCGCGTGCGCCATGACGGCCAGGATGCGCGCCGGCCCTCGTTCTCGATCAGCCGCGCGGACCACGACATGGACGTGCGCTTCGCCGCGATCCCGATGGGCCACGAGTTCACTTCGCTGGTGCTGGCGCTGCTGCAGGCCGGCGGGCACCCGCCGAAGCTCGAGCCGGAAGTCATCGAGCAGATCAGGTCGCTGGAGGGCGGGTTCGCCTTCGAGACCTACATGTCGCTGACCTGCCATAACTGCCCGGACGTGGTGCAGGCGCTGAACCTGATGGCGGTGCTCAACCCGCGCATCCGGCACGTCGCGATCGATGGTGGCTTGTTCAAGGACGAGGTCGAGGCGCGCCAGATCATGGCCGTGCCGATGATCTTTCTGAACGGCCAGCCGTTCGGCTCCGGCCGGATGGAGATCGGCGAGATCCTCGCGAAGATCGACACTGGCGCCGCGGCTCGTGATGCGAAGAAGCTGGCCGCGAAGGACGTGTTCGATGTGCTGATCGTCGGCGGCGGCCCCGCCGGCGCGGCGGCCGCGGTGTACGCGGCGCGCAAGGGCATCAGGACCGGGATCGTGGCCGAGCGCCTGGGCGGCCAGACGCTGGACACGCTGGGCATCGAGAACTTCATCTCGGTGCTGGAGACCGAGGGACCGAAGTTCGCTGCGGCGCTCGAAGCACACGCGCGCCAGTACGACGTCGACATCATCGGTGGCCAACGCGTTGAGTCGCTCGAACCGTCGGCCACTCCGGGTGGCGTGACCACGGTGACGCTCGCGAACGGCGCGCGGCTGCACGGCAGGACGGTGATCCTGTCGACCGGCGCGCGCTGGCGCAACGTCAACGTGCCGGGCGAGCAGGAATACCGCAACAAGGGCGTGGCCTACTGTCCGCACTGCGACGGTCCGCTCTACAAAGGCAAGAAGGTCGCGGTGATCGGCGGCGGCAACTCGGGCGTCGAGGCGGCAATTGATCTCGCGGGCATCGTTGAGCATGTGACGCTGCTCGAGTTCGCCGACCAACTGAAGGCCGACGCCGTGCTGGTGAGCAAACTCAAGAGTCTGCCGAACGTTGTCATCCACACGAACGCTCGGACCACCGAGATCACGGGCGATGTCCACAAGGTGACCGGGCTGCTTTACCGCGACCGCGCGAGCGGCGCCGCGCGCGAGGTCGAACTGGACGGCGTGTTCGTGCAGATTGGCCTCGTGCCCAATACCGAGTGGCTACGCGGCACCGTCGACCTGTCGAAGCACGGCGAGATCGTGGTCGACGCGAAGGGTGCGACGAGTGTGCCGGGGGTATTCGCCGCCGGTGACGTGACGACCACGCCGTACAAGCAGATCATCATCGCGGCAGGTGAGGGGGCGAAGGCGGCACTTTCGGCGTTCGACCACCTGATTCGCCACGGAATCCGCGAACCGGCAGCCGAGGAAGCCGGGGCTGTGGTGCACGCTGACTAGGAACCGCGGAGCCTCGGGGCTTGGGCTTTGCTTCGAGTGTTGCGGCGCTCGGCGGTTGCGGTTCGAGTTCACCTTGAGGAGCCCGGGGCTCCTTGCTGGAATACGACCATGCCCGGCGGTACCGCGACCCACGAGCGCTTGGACCGGACCCAGATGTGACGCTGGATCGCGGGCCATTCGGGATCGTCCAGCGTTCCAACGGCAATGGCCTTCAGCCCGGGTCGTATCTGCACCGTATGGCAGATGGTCGTTCCACACTTGGGGCAGAACTGAATGCGCAACCACCGCCCCGTCTCGTCGGAGCGATGCTCGTAGTTGACCAGCGCTCCGCGCAGCAGCGTGACTCTGTCCTCAGCGAAGTAGGCGACCGTGCCGAACGCGCTGCCGGTGCGCCGCTGGCAGAAGCGGCAATGGCAAATCTGGCAAATCTCGGGTTCGCCCCGCACGCTATAACGGACCGAACCGCAGGCGCATCCGCCTTCATGCTGAGTGTTCATCTGCCCCTCCGCTTCGATGTCGTTCTGCGCGATGCGCCGGCGCGCTTTTGCGCGCTGGCACCTGGCTCAAACGGCGCCTTGCTGCGCTTGCTGATGTCGTCGCGCGCCTCGCCTCGTAGCCAATCGAGGAACGTCCCGCTCGGTTCGGCGGGAACGCCGTGCCCTACGACGATGTAGAAGCGACCCGACCGCACGACGCCAGCGTCGCCCAGAGGCGAAACCAGGACGCCCTGATGCATGTGGCTCGACAGGTGCGGCCATCTGCCGATGGCCAGTCCTCCGCCCGCCAGGGCCGCCGCAATGACCTGATCGTAGTGAGTAAAGCGCAGCGACCCGGCGGGCTTCAGGCCGCGCACCTTCATCGCGTCCAGCCACTGGTGCCAGTCGTACCAGGGATGTCCGTTGCGCACCGTTTCAAAGTCCAGCAGCACGTGTTGCGCCAGATCGGCGACAGAGCCGATGGGCCGATCCGCCGTTTGCTGCAAAGCCGGCGAGCAGACGGGGAACGTCTCGTAGTCGAAGAGAGGCTCGCCCGCCGGCGGAGTCGCTCCATTAGGCGCGTAGCGGATCGCGATGTCGATCTGCTCGCGTTTGATGTCGAGATTGTCGTTGCTGGCGACGATCCGCAGTCGGATCTCCGGATGAAGGCGCGCAAAGGCCGGCAGACGCGGGCCCAGCCACAGTGATGCGAACGGCACCGTGGCCGTGATCGAGAGGTTCCGCCCGGCCCCTGCGATCTGCTCGGTCGTCGAATCGATCAGCCTTAGGGCCTCATCGACAGCGCCAAAGAGCTGTCCCCCGGTCTGTGTCAGGCGCAGTGCCCGGTTTGCCCGGGTGAACAAGTCAGCGCCTAGTTGCTCCTCGAGCGCCTTTACCTGCTGGCTGACCGCCGACTGCGTGACACACAACTCGCGCGCCGCGAGCGTGAAGCTCAAGTGGCGAGCCGCCGCACAAAAGCCACGCAACAGATCGAGAGACAGACGCGGCGTGCGTTGCGGTTCCATCAGTTCGTCTTATGCGAGACGCAAGATTTCATCGTTTGAACAAAGGAGTCCACGGCCGAACAATGCAACCACTTTAGATCAACGCTTTCCGACGGCCAAGGAGCTGAAGATGAAAGGTACATGCACACCTCGCGTCATGTTCCGCTGGTTGTCTGCGCTAGCGCTCGTCGCCGCGAGTGCGTCCGTGACTGCCGCGTCGATGGATGCACGCATTGTCGCCAGGGTCGATGCTTTGTCGTTCCAAAGGACGATGTATGGGAGCCTCGATGTGCTGGAAGCCGCGGTCCGCGATTCCCGCCCTGCCGTTGTTGAAGTTGATATCTGCGGAGCGAAGGCATCGCGTGCTGCGATGACTGTCGTTCAACGCCTGAGCGACCTGTCTCTGCGCCTGCGTCCGCTGGACGAGAATGCTCCGGCGTGCCGCGCGCAGGCGGTGGCGATGCCGGCCGGCCAGCGGGCGTCGTCAGGACCGTTGGACGTCGATGCCGCGGCCGTGAAGAGCTACTGGCAGCAGGTCGCGCCCTGACTCCGGGCAACGCGACCGCGTTTCACCCGGAGTTGGCGACCGCGCGTCCGTCGATGCGTATATCTACTGCGGCTGGAAGCCACTCGCGCGGATAATGCGTGCCCAGGATTGCGCGTAGGCGCGTTCGCGGGCCGCCAATTGCGCCTGGGGCAGCAGGCCGACCGTCAGTCCCCATGCCGTCAGCTTGTCCTTCACCTCGGGTCTGGCGATGACCTTCGCCAGCGCCGCGGAGAAGCGATCGATTTCCGCTTGCGGTGTGCCCGCCGGCGCGAAGAACGCGTAGTACGGCACATCCTCGAAGCCGGCGAGCCCCAGTTCTGCAAACGTCGGAACCTCTGGCATGGCGGCCTGGCGAGTGGGACCGAATACGGCGACAACGCGCAGCTTGCCGACCTTGTGGTTCTCTACGAACTCCGGTACCGAGCCGATGCCGGCAGGGATCTGGTTGCCGAGCATGTCGCCGATCATCGGTGCGCTGCCGCGGTAAGGCACGGCGACGAGATCGACGCCGTACTTTTCACCAATCACCTTGACCAGGAACTCGGGCACCGAGGCCGGCGCCGGAACGCCGATCGCCGACTTGCCACTTTGGCTCTTCACCCAGGCCACGTAATCGTTGAACGTCTTCGCCGCGGTGCCGCCCGACAACGCCAGCGCGTTGACGAACGTGGCAAAGCCCGCAATCGGCACGAAGTCGCGCGTCGGGTCGAATCCCGGGTTCTTCGTGACGAGCGGCAGGATTGAGATCGTATGGTCGTGCGAGATGAAGACCGTGGTGCCATCGGGCGCTGCCGCCTTCAGCGCCTGGGCCGCAATCTGCCCTCCGGCACCAGGCCGGTTCTCGACAATGACCGGGGCGTGCAGTTCGTCTTTGAGCCCTTCCGCGAGGGTGCGCGCGATCGCATCGGTGCCGCCACCGGCCGGGAAGCCAACGAGGACCTTGATGGGCTTGCCCTGAGCGAAGGCTGTCCCGACCGACAGCGCCGACAGCAGCAGCAACGCGCGCAGCCAGAGCTGCACGCCGTATCCCCAGCGCTTCATTGCTACTCCCGTAACCGATGAACCGGCGGCGTCACGCGTGACGCACGAGCAGCAGCGGCACGCTCGAGCGCGCCATCACGCGCGTGGCCACCGATCCCAGCACCGCGGCCTTGAACGCGCCGTAGCCGTGCGAGCCCATGACCAGCACATCGAGCTTCTTCTTCTTGGCGTAGGCGGACAACTCGTCGCCGGCGTTGCCGACGAGGCAGACTTCGGTTGGCTTGATGGTGGCCTTGGCGAGCAGCTTGCGCGCCGGACCCACTGCGGCCTCGAAGGCCTTCTTCTGCAGCGTCCGGATCTCTTCCTCGGAAAACGCGGGAAGTGCGATGCCTCCCATGTCGGGCATGACCGCGCCGGCGAAGTCGCTGACGACATGCAGCAAGGTGACTTCCGGCTTCGCGCCGAACAGAGCCAGATGGCGCAACATGTACTTGACGGCTTCACGCCCGTACTTGCTGCCGTCCACAGCGATACCGACCTTCAGCGCGTCCGTCGTCGGAGTTTCCTTGTGACGCAGGACCAGCATCGGCACCTGGGTGCGCGCCAGCACATTGTTTGTCACCGAACCGACCAGCAAATTGCGCAGTGCCGAGTGGCCATGCGATCCCATGACGATCAGGTCGACGTCATCCTTGACCGCCGCGGCACTGATTTCCTCGCCGGGGTGCCCGACCAGGTAATGGCCGGTGGCTTTCAGCCCAGCCTTGGTCAGGCGACGCAGTGCCGGCTTCAGCGCGCGGTCCGATTCGTCCGCGTAGTAATCGGTCAACGCCGCTTTGCCGACGACCCGTGCAGCCCGCACCGGCACTTCAAGCTGGACGTTGACGACGTCCACCTGGGGCTCGGTACCGATCAGGGTCGAGCGCGAGGCGACAAACTCCACTGCGGCCTTGCTGTAGTCGCTGCCATCAACGGGAAGAAGGATTTTCATCAGCACTCCTTTAATACCCATTTTGCAGTCTATGCCAGCCCGTGCCAGCCCGCCTGACGATGAGCAACAGCTCGTCGAGCGGGCGTAGGGGCAGGGGAGCCCCGCTGTTGAAAAACCGTGCGGGGGGCAGAATATCGAGCGCGGTGAGCTAGGGCGGGACGCCTGGCTCAATCTTGGGGAGTGGTGCCATGGACCAGAAGGAACAGCAGGCCGTCATGACGATCGCCTTGCTTGCGGCGTTCGCGGACGGACGCAATGAGGATCGCGAGCGCGAGGAGCTGCGCCACGTTGCGGAGGCGCTCGGGACGTCGAATGTTCCCGCCCTCGTGCAGGAGGTGTTGTTGAAGCGCGTTTCGGTCGCAGACGCCGCCGGTGTCCTGACGACTCCTGACACGCGCCGGTTGGCCTATGAACTGGCGGTGGGCGTGTGCGATGCCGACGGGCTGCGAAACGACGCCGAGACGCGCTTCCTCGCGGACTTGGGTGCCCGGCTTGGCCTCGACCAGCCAACGATGGTGGAGGTGGCGGTCGATGCCGACGAGCTCGCAACGATGCCCCTGCCGCCGGTCGGCGCAATCTCCGGGACAAGGACGGCCGGCGAGGTTGTCGCGTCGACACCTTCGGTCCCGCCGGCCGAGCTCGACAAGTTGATCCTCAATGCGTCGATACTGAATGGCGCGCTGGAGCTGCTGCCACAGTCGATTGCCTCGATGGCCATCATTCCCCTGCAGATGAAACTCGTGTACCGCATCGGCAAGGCGCATGGCGTCGAGGCCGACAAGACGCAGATCCGCGACTTGCTTGCCACGCTCGGCGTCGGGCTCACCGGCCAGTACCTGGAACAGATTGGTCGCAAACTCATCGGCGGCCTGTTCGGCACCGTGGCCGGCGGCATGGCGGGTTCACTGGCGCGCGGCGCTACCGGGGTCGCCTTCTCGTTTGCAACGACCTATGCGATTGGCGAGGTCGCGCGCCGCTATTACGCCGGGGGTCGCGTGATGTCAGCGGACTTGCTGAAGCGAGCGTTCAGCGATCTACTGTCCCAGGGCAAGGCACTTCAGGCTCAGTACCGGCCGCAGATCGAGCAGCAGGCCCGCACGCTGGATCCTGCGCGCATCGTCCAGCTGGTGCGCGGCAACTGAGATGCCGGATACGCCGACTCTCGCTGTGGCGGATGTCGATCTGGCACGCCGCTTCGGCGGGGTCGCACGGCTCTATGGTGAGGTCGGCGCGGCGCGCCTGCGCTCGGCGCATGTCGCGGTCGTCGGCATCGGCGGGGTGGGCAGCTGGGCAGCCGAGGCCGTCGCCCGCTGCGCGGTGGGCCGGATCACGTTGATCGACATGGACCACATTGCCGAGTCGAACACGAACCGGCAAATCCATGCGCTCGGTGATGCCTATGGTCAGTCCAAGGTGGCGGCCATGGCGTCGCGCATCGTCGCCATCAATCCCGCCTGCCGTGTGGTCACCGTCGACGATTTTGTGACGGTGGAAAACGCGGCGAGCCTGATCCAGGGCTATGACCTGGTGCTGGATTGCATTGACCAGGTCAGAGCCAAGGCGGCGTTGATTGCACAGGCATGTCGCGACACCATTCCCGTGATTACCTGCGGTGCGGCCGGCGGGCGGTTCGATGCGGCACGAATTTCTACGGGCGATCTGGCGCTGATTGCAGGCGATCCGCTGCTCGCCAAGGTCAGGCACCGTCTGCGTCGTGATTACGGTTTTCCGGGGGACAGCGCGCGCAGGAAGAAATTTCAGGTGCTGGCCGTCTACTCGGACGAACCGGTGCAGCGACCCGCGATGGAGTGTGAGCCGCGCGAGTTCAGCGGGGGGCTGGCGTGTACCGGCTATGGATCGAGCGTCGCGGTGACGGCGACGATGGGATTTGTTGCGGCGTCCGCAGCGCTCACGCGACTCGCGCGCGCGGCGGAGCGCCGCGCTTGACGACTGTCAACGGCGGGCGTCAACTGTCGCCTAGGCTTAACTAAGGGAGTGGAACGATCAATGTTCAAGAAAATCCTGCTGCCGACAGATGGTTCCGACCTGTCGTCCAAGGCGATCCAAGGGGGTCTGGCATTTGCGAAGGCGCTGAACGCGAGTGTGGTCGGCGTGACCGTGGTCGAGCCGTATTCCTATTCGAACCTGTCCGAGTACCGGCCCGAAACACTCGATGACTACGAACAGCGCATGATGAAGTCCGCGGCAGAGCGCCTCGGCATGGTGGCTGATGCGGCAGCAAAGCTATCGATTCCGGTCGAAACGCTTACGGTGAAGTCGTTTTCACCGTTCGAGGCGATCATCGACACGGCCAAGGCCAAGGGCTGCGACGTCATCTTCATGGCATCGCATGGTCGTCGCGGCCTGAGTGCGGTACTACTGGGCAGCGAGACGCAAAAAGTCTTGACTCATTCGACGATTCCGGTCATGGTATACAGGTAGAAAGTTACGGCGGTTTACTCCGCCACCCACGGCGATCCGTCGCCGCGAGGCCCGGCACACAACGATGTGTCCGGGCCTTTTACTTTGACCGGACACCCGTTCAGCGCCGCCACGTTCTTGCGCTGGGTCAACCGGTGCGACGCGCAAATCCGTAGCTTCTGACGAGACCAATCGCAGTCGAGGACATGCCATGGGCGCCGCCACCGTTACACACAGCCGGATCCTGGTCGGGTTCAAGCCGATCGATGACCTGCACCGCGAATTCGAGGCCATTCTCGAGGCCCTGAACGACCCTGCCGAGGCGGATTACGGCACTCACCTGCTGGCGCTGCATGAGCACCTGCTGCGCCACTGCGAGACCGAGGAAACGTTCATGCTGCAGGAAAACTACTCGCACTACGCGCGTCACAAGCGCGCTCACGAGCATCTGCTCGACTCGATCTCCGAGGTGCGCCGCAAGTTTGACGCCGGCGACGTCGATGCCGTGCGCCGCTATGCCGCCGACCTGATGAACTGGTTTGCGATCCATGCGTCCTCGGAAGACGCCGAACTGGCCGCCTTCCTCAAGGGCCAGGCGGCCTGAAATGGAGTGCACTTCCGGGCGCTACGCAGTCGGCGTGGCCTCGATTGATCGCCTCCACGAGGAGTGCGAGGGCCTGCTGGCGCAACTCACCGAGGCGGTTTCCGCCGGTGCGGATGCCGCCGTGATGCTCGAGCGACTGCGCGAGCACCTGGTGCGGCATTTCGAGCACGAAGAAGCGCTGATGGCCACGACCGGGTTTCCGCCGGCCGGCTGCCACCAGCGCGAGCACGCTTCGGTGCTCGAGGTCGTGGTCGAAGTGCAGAGGCGCCACGCGCAGGGTGACGGCGACCCGCTGTCGCGACTGCCAGAAGCGGTGCTGGAGTGGTTCGGTATTCATGCCACCAGCATGGACGCCGCGCTGGCCACGTGGCTCAATGCGCCGCGCGCCGGGATGACGGCCGAGGCGCCGCCGCAGGCCGGCTGCAGCGCCCCTGCGGCCGGATAGAACCGCGCCGCGCTCGCTCTACGGCGTGCGGCGCTGCTTCATGTGGCGGCGGATCCAGTCGTGCATGTGGATCATGCCGTCCTCATGCGGCGTGTGGTACGGCCCCTCGTCATCTTCGCCAGCCAACCATAGCGCGCGACGACCCCGGTGCAGGCGGCCGCAGGCCTCGGCATCCTCGACGGCCGACTCGGCGTAGGCCGCCTGGTGCGCTTCGACGATCTGACGCTCGAACGCCTGGACTTCCTCGGGGTAGTAGAACTCGACGATATTCGTCGTGTGGTCCGGTGAGCGCGGAATCAAGGTACTGACGACCAGCGCATGTGGGTACCACTCGAGCATCACGTTCGGGTAAAGGATCGACCACACGGTGCCGTATTTCGGCAGCACGCCACCCGAGTAGGCGAGGATCGCATCGCGGTACTTCTGGTAGTTGGGTGAGACCTGCGACTGCAGGCCGTCCTTTATGCCGAGGATCTGGTAGCTCCAGCGATCGCCGAAGCTCCATTCGTAGTTGCCGGCATCGACCCACTTCTGCAGGCCGGGGTGCATCGCCTCGACGTGATACAGCTCGAGAAAGATCTCGAGGAAGGTCTTCCAGTTGAATTGACACTCGTCGACCGTCACCTTATCGAACACGTAGTTCGAATAGTCGTAATCCGCGGCAAGCGGGAAGTCGGCGAGATCGGTTGCGGCATTGCGCGGCCCTGCGAACAGCAATCCGTTCCACTCGTGCAAGGGCGTCTTCGGGAGCGAACATTCGGGGGTCTGATCGAAGTCCGGCGCCCCGAGCAGCTTGCCGTCGAGGTCGTAGGTCCAGCGATGCAGTGGACAGACGATGTTCTGGTGGTGGCCGCGACCTTCGAGCAGCAGGCCCTGCCGGTGGCGGCAGGTGTTCGACAGCAGGTTGATGCCGTTCGGACCGTGCACCAGGACCTTGCCGTGGTCGAACCATGGCAGTGTCATCGTGTCGCCGACCTCCGGCACCATCATGCGGCTGCCGACGTAGTTCGGGCCGCGATCGAACAGCAGCAGCAGTTCGCGCTCAAACCAGAGCGGATCGAAGTAGGCTGAAATCGGCAGCGGCGAGGTGCGTGCCAGCAGCGCAGAGTCGAGATTGGAGCGGCGCGAGATCGAGTCCGGGGCGTTCATGGTTCGACCGTCATGAAGGTACAAAAGTCCTGCAAAGATCATACGCGTCGATGTGTTTCTCCTTCATGGCACCAGGCGGGTCACATCGCTATTTCAGAGTCGGAACGGTGTACAGCCAGCCACGTCGAATCGCCCACTTCTCGATCTCGACACCGACGAAGACCAGCAGCGCCAGCCCGCAGGCCAGCAGCAACGCCGACGGCGCGATCGACTGCGTGCCGAATACCGTCTGCAGCCACGGCGTATAGATCAGCAGCAAGTGCAGCGCGACGCTGGCGACGACCGCGATCAGCAGCATCCGGTTGCTGGCGAAGCCGATCGAAAACAGGCTTTCGCGCTCGGAGCGGATGGCCATGACATGCGCGAGCTGGGCGTAGGTCAGCACGGTGAAGGTCATCGTCTGCGCGTGCACGCCATTTTGCAGCGCCCAGTAGCAGGCATAGAGGCTGACGCCGCCGATCAGCAGGCCAGCCCAGAGTATGTGCTGCCACACGCCCTGCGCGAAGATCGTCTCCGTGCGTGGCCGAGGCGGCCGGCGCATCACATTGGGTTCGGCCGGCTCGCTGGTCAGTGCCAGCCCCGGCAGGCCGTCCGTGACGAAGTTCACCCAGAGGATCTGGATCGGCGTCAACGGGATCGGCAGACCGAGGAAGGGCGCGAGGAAGATGGTCCAGATCTCTCCGGCGTTGCCGGCCATCACGAAGCGCACGAACTTGCGGATGTTGTCATAGATGCGCCGACCTTCCCGCACGGCGCCGACGATCGTTGCGAAGTTATCGTCGAGCAGCACCAGGTCGGAGGCTTCGCGCGCAACATCGGTACCACCCCGACCCATTGAGACGCCGATGTCCGATCGGCGCAGTGCGGGCGCATCGTTGACGCCGTCGCCCGTCATCGCAACGCACTCGCCCCGCGCCTGCAGCGCCTCGACGATGCCGATCTTCTGCGCCGGATCGACGCGGGCGTAGACCTGTATCCGGTGTACGCGATCCGGCAGGGCCGTCGCGTCGATATGCGCGAGTTCCGCCCCGGTCATCACTTCGGACTGCGGCCCGGCAATGCCGAGCGAACGAGCGATTGCCAGCGCAGTGGCCGGATGGTCGCCGGTGATCATCACCGGCACGACGCCGGCACGCATGCACTCCGCGACCGCGGCGCCGGCTTCGGCGCGGGGAGGATCGATCAGTCCGACCAGGGCGATGAGTTGCAGCCGGTCATTCAAATTGCTGATCGACTCGCCACGACTGGCTGGCCGGGCCGCCAGCGCCAGCACGCGCTGACCGGCTGCGGCGATGCGTTCCGAGCGCTGATTCCAGTCGCCGACATCGACGTTGATGCACGACGGCAGCACTGCTTCCGGCGCCCCCTTGACGGTGAGCAGTACGCCGTCGTCGACCGCGTGCAGTGTCGCCATGCGCTTGCTGATCGAGTCGAACGGCAGCTCGGCGATGCGCGGCGCCGCGGCGCGCAGTTCATCGACGTCGAGGCCATCCCGCGACGCCGCTTCGACCAGCGCGATCTCGGTCGGGTCGCCGATCCATTGGCCGTCGGGTGAGCGCGATGCGTCGCTGTTCAGCGCAAGGATCTGCATTGCGCGGTCGCGCTCGCGGTCGTCCACGAGTTCGAGGGATTCGACACGCAAGCGGTTCTCGGTCAATGTCCCCGTCTTGTCGCTGCAGATGACCGTGACCGATCCGAGCGACTCGACGCACGGAAGGCGCCTGACCAGCGCCCGCTCAAGCGACATGCGGTGAGCGCCGAACGCCAGCGCGATCGACACGACGGCGGGCAATGCCTCGGGGATCGCGGCAACCGCCAGGCTGATGGCCGTGAGGAACATCAGCGCCGCCGGTTCGCCGCGCGACACGCCGGCGGCAAAGATCAGTGCGCAGATTGCGAGCACGATCAGCGCCAGCCGCCGTCCGAAGCGCGCGAGCCGGTCCTGCAGTGGTGTGCGCTGTTCGCCGGCGGATTCAACCAGGTGCGCGATGTGGCCGAGTTCCGTCTCGGCACCGGTCGCCACGACGAGCCCGGTGGCGTGGCCCGCTGTTACCAGCGTTCCGGAGTACGCAAGGTTGCGTCGGTCGGCGAGCAGAACTTCCGGCGCGAGCAGCGCTGCCGCATGCTTGTCGACCGGCACGGACTCTCCGGTCAGCGCAGCTTCCTCGATGCGCAACGCCGCGTCGTCGACCAGCCGCAGGTCCGCCGGAACCTTGGTGCCGGCCTCGAGCCAGACGACGTCTCCCACCACCAGGTCGGCGGCCGGGATCTCGGTGCGGCCCCCGTCACGGAGAACGCGTGCTCGCGGCGCCGACATCGCGCGCAGTGCGGCCATCGCCTGCTCGGCGCGCCATTCCTGGCTGAAGCCGAGGATCGCATTGAGCACGACGATGGCAAGGATTGCGGCGGCCTCGACCGGCTCGCCGATCGCTGCTGCGACGAGGGCGGCGACGATCAGAACGCCGATCATGAAGTCGGCGAACTGGCGCGCGAACATGGCCAGAACGCTGGTCGGCGCGGCTTCGGGGAGCAGGTTCGGGCCGTCGCGCTGCAGGCGGGCCGTTGCGTCTGCCGTGCTCAGACCTTCGCGACGGGACCTGAGCGCCGCAAGCGCTGCGTCGGCGTCGATGGCGTGCCAGGCAGTAGTCGCGGGGGAATCCGCGGCTGACGCACTCCCAGGCGGCGCGAATGGCGGGCGAAGGTTCACGGCAATCCAGTCCGAGGATTTCGAGCCTACTGGCGCGGCCGCCGTCAGCCCGTGACGTGCGTCGAATCCGGCCCCGATTTACAGATCTTTACAACCCCCTCGCACGCAAGTAACGCACCGTTCCTACAGTGCGTCCCGTACCAACCCGTTTTGAAAGGAACACTCGATGAACAATGACAATCGGTCGGCCGCGACCGCGGCACCTACGACGACCCGTCGCGCGCGGCGCAGGGCCATGCTGGGATTGGGCATGACCGCGCTGGCCGCTGCCGGTGCGCTGGCGGCGCACCGGCATGCCGATGCCCACCCGATGGGTTTCGGTGGACCCGGCCACGGATTCGGTGGCTGGCACGGCGGAATGGGCGACATGGACCCGGCCGCGCTCTCCAAGCGCATCGAGGCGATGGTTGCCTTCAGGCTCGCCGATATCGACGTCACGCCGGAGCAGCGCGACCGCATCGCCACGATCCTCAAGGGCGCTGCCAATGACTTGCAGGCGAGCCGCAAGCAGCACATGCAGGCGCGTCGTCAGTCGATGGAGTTGCTTGCTGCGCCAACAATCGACCGCGCGCAACTTGAGAAACTGCGTGTCGAGCAGATGCAAATGGGCGAGAACGCCTCGCGCCGCATGCTGCAGGCGCTGATGGACAGCGCCGAAGTGCTGACGCCGGAGCAGCGCGCCAAGCTTGCTGAGCGCTTCCAACGTCGCATGCCGCCGGGCGGCTGACCCCTTACGCCGCGGCCCCGGTACCCGTGAATTCCGGCGGCTCCCCCTCCGTCTCCCGGCCTTCGCCGGCGGCCGCGGCACCACCTTCAATCCATGCAGTAGATTCGTCGCATGCAGCGGCTGCTGATGATCGATGACGACGCGCGCCTGGCGGCGATGGTGCGTGACTATTTGGCTGCGTCCGGATTCGTGGTCGACATCGCCGGCGATGTCGCGAGCGGCGTTGTCGCCGTGCGCAGCGCTTCAGTCGACCTGCTGATCCTCGACCTGATGCTGCCTGACGGCGACGGGCTCGACCTGTGCCGCCGGCTGCGCGCTACAGGCGTCGACGTGCCGATACTGATGCTGACCGCAAAGGGCGACCCGATCGATCGCGTGATCGGACTTGAGATCGGTGCCGATGACTACCTGCCGAAACCCTTCGAGCCGCGCGAACTGCTGGCACGGGTCAAGGCTCTGCTGCGTCGGTCGCAGGGCCCGTCGGCCTCGCAGGGGCTGCGCTTCGGCCGCCTCGAGATCGATCGTGATGCACGCGTGGTGCGTGTCGACGGCCAGATGCGCGCGCTGACGTCGCACCAGTTCGACCTGCTGGTCGCGCTGGCCGAGCGCGCGGGTCGCGTGCTGACGCGGGAGCAGTTGATGGACCTGGCGCGCGGCGAGGTTTTCGAGGCTTTCGATCGCTCGGTTGACGTGCACATCGCCCGCATTCGCGCGGCGATCGAGGATGATCCACGCCATCCGAAGCGCATCATCACGGTGCGCGGTGCCGGCTACGTATTCGCTCGCGCTCAGGAGGCGGCGTGAGCAAGGGTCACATGTCGCGCCCGCATCGCCTGTACTGGCGCATCTGGTTCGCGATCCTCGCGACACTCGCGCTGTTCGCGCTGCTGGCCGCTACTGCCTGGCATCTGACGGGTGAACGGGGGGCTCCCCCCAACATCACCGGCTTCGCCGAGCTGGCAAGCGAGCTGCTGCCGGCGGCAGACGCGCCTCGCGAAGCACAGCAGTCCGCGCTCGATCTCTGGAAGCAACGGCTCGGCGCCGACTTCGCTCTGTACTCGGCCGATGGACTACGCATTGCAGGCACACAGGACGAGCTCGTTGCGCTGTCTCCGCGCGAGGGCGCCCCGGAACATCACGTGATGACTCCCCGCAGCGGGCCGGCACTGGTGTTGCAGCTGCCGGATGGCCGCCGGCTGCTGATGCTGCGTCCAGGCCGGCCGCCGCCGCCGGGCCCGGTGCTCACCTTTGCGCTGATCGCGCTGGCTGTCGGTGTCGGCGCTTTCCCCGTCGTGCGGCGCCTGACACGCCGGCTCGAGCGTCTGCAGGCCGGCGTCACCGAATGGGGCGGCGGAAAGCTGTCGACGCGGGTGCCGGTGCAGGGGCATGACGAAGTGGCGCAGCTGGCACAGGCGTTCAACGAGTCGGCCGCGCGGATCGAGCAGCTGGTCGACGCTCACAAGACGCTGCTGGCGAATGCATCGCATGAACTGCGTTCGCCGCTGGCGCGGATTCGACTCGGCGTGGAGCTCTTGTCGAGCGATCCGTCGCCGACGCGACGCGCCGAGCTCGCGCGTGACATCGGCGAGCTCGACCAGTTGATCGACGAGATCCTGCTGGCGAGCCGACTGGACGGTGGCGTGGCACCGGAACGTGAGCCGGTCGACCTCACCGGGATTGTGGCCGAAGAGTGTGCGCGCGCCGATGTGCCGCTGCAGGCCGAGACGGTTCAGATCACCGGCAGCACGCGCCTGCTGCATCGACTGGTACGAAACCTTATCGACAACGCGCGGCGATACGGAGGAGGTCGGGTCGGAGTCGAACTGCGGAGCATCTCCGCCGCGGCCGAGATCGATGTGATGGACCGGGGGCCGGGGGTGACGGAAGCCGACCGCGAGCGCGTGTTCGAGCCGTTCTACCGCGCGGCGGGTGCCAGCGAAGCCAGCGGCGGCATCGGGCTGGGTCTCGCGCTGGCGCGACAGATCGCCCGCCAGCATCGTGGCGAGGTGCACTGTCTGCCGCGTCCTGGCGGCGGCAGCATCTTCCGCGTGACCTTGCCGATCGACGAGCCCACGTCGGCCTAGTCGCCGAGCCAACCCTCGGCGCGAGCGCGCTTCGCCGCCTCCGCGGGAGACACGCCCTCCTCATACAGGTCCGACCAGCGCGTCTCATCCAGCATCTCGTGCGAGCGCATCACGCTCCAGCCGAGCTCTGAGCACACCGCCGCCAGCCACTCGAACAGGGTCATCGAAGTCTCTCCTAAAGGGTTGTGCGCTGGAGGTCCTCCAGCCAGAGGATCTCGCAATCGCGGTCGCCGGCGGAAGTCGAGGTCGAAGCGACTCGACCATGCGGATCGCGCACGTTGACGAGCTTGCCGCGCAGCGTGACAAGCTCGCCGATGCGCACTCGACGCAGCCGCTCGAGGACCGCAGGCGTGGCCGGTATCACGTGGATGTTGGTGATGAACGGAGCGAGCCTATCGAACTCCTCCGGCGTCATCGCGTCACGCGGTCGTGCAAACAACGCTCGCAATCCATTGGACACCCCCTCGTGGGTGAAGCGGAAACGAGCGACGTTCGCGCTGTCGGTCATCGGCCCGAAGCCGAGGCCGATGTCATGCGTCGAGGGCCGCAGCCCGGGGATCCAGTTCGCGAGAGACTGGTACGGCTTGAATCGCTCGATGTTCAGCACGCGGCCGCGGGCCTCGAATGTTGCAACGGGAATGAGCGTGCTGTCGTCGGCGGTGGTGATCGATTGGGCGGTGTCGACCCGGTTCACGAGGAAGGCGCCGGGATCGGAACGACCCGGCGGCACCTTCACCGAACCCGGCTGGTCGAGCCAGGCAGCCACAGCGCCGACTATGCCGATGGCGAGGGCGGCCAGTGCAGCCGCATCGCGCAGCGTCATGTGGAAAGTCGAACCAAGCGAGCCACGTTGCGCGGAGGCCTGCTGCACTGACCGCGCATCAGCCGCGCGCGCATTGCCTGACCGACGGCGGCAAGCGCGGCCTCGCTAGATCTGGTTGCCTTCGAACGTGTTGCAGGCCGAAATCTGCCCGCTTTTCATGCCGGTCATGAACCAGCGCATGCGCTGCTCGGAGGTGCCGTGGGTGAAGCTGTCGGGCACGATTCGGCCTTGGGTGCGGCGCTGGATCGTGTCGTCGCCGATGGCCGATGCTGCGCGCATCGCTTCCTCGACATCGCCGGCCTCGAGCAGCTTGCGGTTCTGAGCATGATTGGCCCAGACGCCTGCCAAGCAGTCGGCCTGCAATTCCAGGCGGACCGTCAGTGCGTTGTACTGCGCCTCACTCATGCGTTGGCGGTACTCGTCCATCTTCTGCATGATGCCCAGCTGGTTCTGCACGTGGTGACCGACTTCGTGGGCGATGACGTACGCCTGCGCAAAGTCCCCAGGAGCCTTGAAGCGCTCCTGCAACTGGCGGTAGAACGCGAGGTCGATGTAAACGCGCTGGTCGAGCGGGCAGTAGAACGGGCCCATCGCGGCCTGTCCGGTGCCGCACGCAGTCGGCGTCGCACCGTCGAAGATCACCAGGCGGGGTTCCTGGTAGTTCTTGCCCAGCTGCGCGAACAGCGTGTTCCAGGTCTTCTCGGTATCCAGCAGAACGCCCGACACGAACGCACCCAGCTGATCCGAAACGGGGCCCTGCTTGCCTTCAATCTTCTGCGGTGCGACCTGTTGCTGCACGGTTTCGACCGTGCTGGCGAGGCCGAGGAGCACCCGCGGATCGATGCCGAAGAACATCCCGATGACCACCAGGATGATCATGCCGAGGCCGCCGCCAACCAGGCCGCGACCTCCCCGGCCCATACCGCGTCGGTCTTCGACGTTTGAACTCTGTCCTTCAGTACGCATGCAGGCCCCCGCCGGTGAGTGCGGGAGCAAGCATAGCCGCACGACCGATTACTGGTTACTGGTAACGCTCCGTGGGCTTGTAGCGTTTAGCGTGCCCGGGCGGACCCCAGTAGCCGGCCTGCTGACCGTAATGCCCGTAATAGCGCGGTGAGTGGCCATGCGGCACAGCCACTCGCGGCGGCGGCAGGTAGCCGCGCGGGTAGCCAACTCGGGGGGATCCGACCCAGACTGGAGCCGGATAGATGACAGGCGGTGCCGGATACACGACCGGGGCGGGCGCGTAGATCACCGGCGGCGGCGCATAAACGACCGGCGGGTACATCGGCGCCGGTACATACACCGGGGCCGGCGGGTAATAAGGCCGGTAGGCCGGCGCGCCGATGCGAAAACCGAATTCGGGCGTGCTGACCGTCACGGAGACGTTGCCCCCGTAAGCCTGGGCCGCCAGAGGCGCCGCAGCCGCGATCAACAGTCCAGCAACCAGAGACAGCCGTTTGACCATTGTGGATCTCCTTGTGTGACAGGAGATCCAACGACACAGCCGCCGCGGCCGCCGACGCGGACTCGTTTCAGGTTGTAACGGCGCTCAGTTCCTGCGCAGGCGCAGCACGCGCATGTCGCCGCGCTCGCAAGGCCGGTCGGTGTAGGTCACCCGGCCACCGGATTCGCAGCGGAAGACCATGTCGTGGGTCGCCGCGGGCAGTGGGGCAGCGGAGAGTTCGAGCGGGGGCTCAGGAACGACCTCCATGGCGGCCCAGGCCGGTGGACCGGCCTCAGTGACCTGAAAGTCCGCCACCGCCGGAATCTGGGCGGCACGAAATTCAATCAACGGACTCAGCAGGGTGACCAGGTGCCAGATCAGTGCCAGTGCGATTGCACCGCCCACTGAGAGACTGAGGACGTGAAGGGAGAGATCGACGCGGAAATCCGAAGTGATGGCGTGCATGGGGCGGCCTGCAGTGCAACATGCGAATTATTGCCCATCCGCGGGAGCGGCCGGCCGCAAATCCGCGGCGAGCCGTCACACGATGAGGGGATCAGGCGACCGCGAGACCCTGGCGGTACGACAGCCAGACCGCGAGCAGGTCGCGCTCGCGTTGCCGTGTCATCTTGCCGGCGCGGCGCTTGTCTGTGGCCGATGGAATGCCGGCCTCGAGTATGTCGTTGAGGGTCACCGCCATCGGGCGGGTCTTCAGCCCGCTCGCCTGAGCGCGTGTCGTGTCGATGGTGTGGAAGCCACGCGTCGCGGAGTCGTGCGACGGCACCCAGAGCGGCAATTCGATCCAGGGCTGCACGCCTTCGCGCTCGAGGAAGCGCTCATCGACCCACTCAACCTCGACCTCCTCACCGCAGATCCAGCGGCAGGTGTCGAGCAACTCGACGAAGCTTGCTCCTTCAATCGGGCCGGTGCCGTTGAACGCCCCACTGGCGCGGCGGGCCACCAGGCGCAGGATCCACGCCGCCAGGTCACGCGCATCAATGAACTGGATCGAGCGCTCCGGGTTGCCGGGGGCGAGTACGCGGCCGCCCGCGGCGATGCGCCAAGGCCAGTAGGAAAACCGGCCAGTCGGATCATCCGGGCCGACGATCAAGCCCGGCCGCACGAGAATCGACCGCGAGCCGAACACCCGCGCGACCGTGCGCTCGCATTCGGCCTTCATCGCGCCGTAGTTCGTGCTGGTCACTGATTCAGTGTTGTGGCCGACAATCGAGGCGAGGCGATCGGTTTCGCGGATCGGCGGCTGGGAGAACGAGGCATACGCCGAAACGCTGGAAATCAAGACGTAGCGATCGCAGCTGTCGAACAGCGCGGCGCAACTGAGCTCGACATCCTGCGGCCGGTAACCGCAGGTATCGATGACTGCATCCCAATTGCCGTTCATCAGCAGGTGCAGGTCTTCGGTGCGATCGCCGACGATCCACTTGACTCCGGGGGGCCACCATTGGCGCGACAAGCCGCGGTTGAACACGGTCACTGAATGGCCCTCGGCTAGGGCCGCACTCAACAGTGCCTGCCCCAGGAAGACGCCGCCGCCGAGGATCAACAGGTTCATGGCGGTTGATCTTAGGTCGCACTAAGAAATCCGGCCAGTCATTCGGACTACCGTTCAACCAGCCAAAGCGACGAGTGGTCGCTCGCGTGATCGACGTCAAGTCGACTGCGTTGGTGGGTAGGCGCAGGGCAGCAGAGGCGAAATGGGATAATTTCCCGTCCAAGCGGCAGCCGTTACGCTCAGCCAGACGATTCGCAGGTCCCAGACGCCTTGCTGCCCTTTGACCGACCCACTTTCCTGCGCGCACCCCGCACATTGCTGCGCGACGGCCGCTGGGCGAATGCCCGCGTCGAGTGCGCCGAGATTGCCGGCCGCCGCTGGGTGATCAAGGACTTTGCGCCGCGCGTGTGGTGGGTACGCAATTCGATCGGCCGGCTCTTTGTGCGCCGTGAACTGGCCACGCTGCGGTGCCTTCACGACATCGACGGCGTACCGCCGGATGCGTTCCGGCTCGACGCCCATGCGATCGCTTTTGGCTACATCGATGGCGAGACCTTGGGCCGCGTCGAAGCCGAGAAACAGACCGCCGGGTATTTTTCCGCGCTGGAAGCATTGCTGCGCGAAATCCACGCGCGTGGCATCGTGCACCTCGATACGCGTGGCACCGGGAACGTGCTGATGCGGACCGATGGAACACCGGCGCTGATCGATTTTCAGTCGGCGATTTCTACACGATGGATGCCCGCGTCATGGCGCCGCTTCCTCGAGCAGGTCGACCTGACCGGTGTCTACAAGAAATGGCTGCAGCGCGATCCGGCCTCGATGGGGCCCGAGCGAACAGCGCTCAACGAACGAATGCTCCGCTGGCGCAGGTTCTGGGTGCTGCGCGGGTATGCTGGCGCACGCAAGACGCATCCCGCCAAGGCTCGTCCCACGGATGCTCCGTAACGACATGCTCACTTCAATCCGTTCCTTCTTCAACAACCCGGGAGTGCGTCGCACTTACGTTCGACTGCGGGTGCCGCTGGCCATCATCGCGATCGCTGCGCTGGTGCTTTCCGGTGCGCTGAGGCGCGACTGGCTGCTCGCCGGGTTCATCGTGTCGATGATCGGCGAGTTCATCCAGCTCTGGAGTTTTGCCTCCCTCGACAAGAACTCGGACCTGGCGATCCGCGGGCCGTACGCGATGGTGCGCAATCCGATGTACCTCGGGCGCTACTTCATCTTGCTGGGCTTTCTGATACTGCTGGGTGTCTGGTGGATCCTCGTGGTGTACACCGCGGTCTACTGGTTCTACATGGACACGCGGGTCGAGCGCGAGGAAGCCCACCTGCGTCCGATCTTCGGGCCGCGGTATGACGAGTACTGCGCGCGCGTACGACGCTTCATTCCTGGTGCGCCCTTGCCCGGACAGCCGCTGGCGTACTGGAACTGGACACTGTTCCGGCAAAACAACGCCGCGATGAATCTGCTCGGCACGCTCTTGGTGTGGGCGGTGGTTGCCGGATGGCTGCTGCTGCGCTGAACGGCTCGGTCGCCGCCTCGCCTCCTTGATACGGCGTCCGGATGAGCCCGGACGGGATAGGCGCTTTGCCAGTCGCGCGGCACGATTCGCTGTGCCTGCGGCGAGCAGGCGGTCCCGGCCTGGCTGATCCGTGCTTTCTCCCTTCCTTGCTCTGCGGTGCGGGCTGCGGCGCGGCGCGTTCTCCGGTGCCTGCGTCCTCAGTCTGTTGCTCGTCGCCTGCGGCGGCGGAGGCGGGGATG